>JADMIO011276540.1_pt1 | contig 79832 bp, 65 predicted proteins | sample 8958161 | NCBI WGS metagenome assembly JADMIO01 (sample SAMN16585339, study PRJNA669376) | soil metagenome | isolation source: Crop rotation soil | place: USA: Cullars Rotation, Alabama | collected 2011 | reverse complement strand
CGCGACAACTTGTCCACGTGGAATTCTAAGCTTAGGATCCCAATGTGCTGGAAAGCCCGCCTTGGGCACGGCGAATTCCTTGCTCATGCGCGCCTGCGCGCCCACCCGCTTGAGGCCGTTGAGCGCGGCAATCTTGTAGGCCTCCGCCAGGGTGGGATAGTTGAACACCGTGTCCACGAAATAACTGATCGAGCCGTTGAAGGCCATCACCGCCTGGCCAATGTGCAGCAGTTCGGAGGCACCCTCCCCCAGGATATGCACGCCAAGCAGGCGCCCCGTCTTCTGGTGGAAGACGAGCTTCAGCATGCCGGTGTCGTCGCCGAGGATGGTGCCCTTGGAAACCTCGCGGTAGCGCGCTATGCCAATCTCGTAGGGCACCCCCTCTTCGCTGAGCTGCTGCTCCGTGCGCCCCACCATGGAAATCTCGGGGATGGTGTAGATGCCGTAAGGCAGCAGTTCCGTGTCGCAGAAGAAGGGCACGCCGAAGGCATTGCAGGCCGCCATGCGCCCTTGCTCCATGGAGGTGGAAGCGAGCGCGGGGAATCCCACAATGTCCCCCGCCGCGTAGATGTTGGACACGTTGGTGCGCATTTCCTTGTTCACGCTGATGAGGCCGCGCGAGTTGATCTCCACGCCGGCGGCGGGCAGGTTCAGTTCGTCGATGGCCCCGGTGCGGCCGGAGGCGAACATCATCACGTCCGTCTTTATCTGGCGCTGGTTTTCCAGCGTGGTAATCACCTTGCCCTCGGAATCCTCCTCCACGCTGATGAAGTCCTTGCCGAGGTACAGGGTGATGCGCTCGTTGCGCATGTGGTAATTGAGGGCCTCGCAAATCTCGGCATCCACGAAACGGAAGAGTTCGGTGCGGCGGTCCAGCAGGCGCACGTCGGAACCCAGGGCCGCGAACATGCAGGCATATTCCGTGCCGATGACCCCGCCCCCGATGATGAGGATGCTCTTCGGGATCCGCTCCATGTCGAAGCTCTCATAAAAAATCGTGTCGGTATCGATAATCGTGCGGCCGTTAAACGGCACGCGGTCCGAGTGATAGGGCTTGGTGCCGGTACAGATGATGGCCTTGTTCATCTCCAGTGAGCGGACGATACCGTCCTGCTCCACGTCAATATGGTTTGCAGAGCGGAAGGTGGCCGTGCCGTGGATGATCTCGACCCCCGTGCGCATCAGCCGGTCGCGCGCCACCTCAATCTCGTGCCCCACCACGTAGCGGATGCGCACGTTCAGGTCGCGGAAGGTGAGGTCTCGCTTGACGGAATAGCTCTGCCCATAGATATTGCGCTGGCGGATGCCGCTGAGGTAGAGCACGGACTCGCGCAGGGTCTTGCTGGGGATGGTCCCCGTGTTCACGCACACGCCGCCGACGGAGCGGCGCTTCTCCACGATGGCCACGCTCTTGCCCAGCTTCACCCCCTGGATGGCGGCGCGCTGGCCCGCGGGCCCGGACCCAATCACGACGAGGTCAACCTTGTTCATGGCTCTCCATTCACGATACCGGCGGCACGCGCGCGTTCTTCCCTCGGGGGCTGAACCCAGCATAACGCGCCGCCGATGGCCATGCAAAAGCCGGGGTTGATTGCCCGTTGTTGCCATACTGCGCATGCCCTGGAGTGGCGAAGCGATTACAATTGGTTACAGCACACCCAGTGTCATTTCAGCCGCAGGGAGAAATCCACAAAAGCAGATGTCATTTCGACCGTAGGGAGAAATCCCCGTAAGACGCGAGACCTCTCCCTTCGGTCGAGGTGACAGACAGGTAGGTTACTCGTGTATCCGCACCACGGTGCCCACCTCACATATACCGAACAGTCGCGCGGCGTCCTCTGGAAACATGCGCACGCAACCCCGGCTTGTGTTTGTGCCGATGCCCGACGCAGTAGGCGCCGGGTGGATGCCGATGCCCAGCGCCTCCGGTGCGCCGCCGAGGCCAATCCAGTAATCCCCCAGGGGATTCCGCGGGTCGCCGTAAGGCACCGTCTCGCCACGGTTGTACCAGTCCGGATGTTCTATCTTGTTCTTCACCACGAAGTCCCCAAGGGGCGTGGTGTCCCGCATGCCCAAACCTATCGGGAATGAAGCCAGGCGCCGCTCCCCCTGCCACGCCGTGAGCGTGTAGTCGCTGGCATCCACCTCGATGAGCACAGGAATCACCGGCTGTTCGGTGGCATCGAGCTTCTCACCCAACGGCAAAGAAGTCCCGCCCTGCGTGGGGAGAGGTTTAAGTTCCGCACCAGCATTCACGGCAATCGCGGGCAGCGCAACGGGCAGGGGCAAGATATCCGCCTCCGCGATGGCGCGCTCCATCCGCTCCGCCACCGGCAGCCAGGACTGCGGTGCCTGCCCCAGCCGAGCCTGCGTGGCCGCCTTTTCGAGCGTGGCCTTGGCGTTCTCCCCCTCGCCCGCTGCCCACTGCAATTGCGCGAGTAGCAGGGTGTTCACATAAGCATCCGGCCCGCCAGGCTCCAGCGTAAGGCCTTCCCGCGCCAGCGCGCCGATCGCCCCGGGAGCACCCGCGCCCAGAGCGGCCCATGCACGGTCGGACCAGGCATCGCCGGTATCCACGTCGACTGCCTTCGCGTCCCGGGGTGCTGCCGGATTTACCGGCGCTTTCGTGTCGCGGCGATACTGATCCTCAAAACCAGGGCCTCCGCGTTGCGCGGGCCGCCGGGCTGGCGCCATCCAAACGACCGGCAAGCCACAAAGCAGCAGCAACAGGAACAGAGCGAGCAACAACCGCCGCTTCCGCGACACCCCGGCGGGCGTGGCAACCTCGTTCATTTCTTCCGGGTGAAAGGTAAGCCGCCCGGCCTCCCCGGATTCCAGCACTGCCATCGAACGGCGCAAGGCATCCAGTTGCACGCGCATGCCCTCCGCCGCGGGCAAGTCCGCCATTGGCCCCAGCGTTACGATAAGCTGCAGTCCCGCATGCGTGGCATCCGCCACGCGCACGCTGTGCCGCACCACGCCGCGCACCTGGATAGGCGGGTCGAATCCCTCCCGCGGAAAGACCTCCACGGCAAGCTCATCCCCCGGCGCCAGCTCCACGTCGCAGCGAAGCCGCAGCCCGGCGGGCCCGATGTCGATCACCGTGGCATCAAAGCTCGGCATGGCGCCGCCACGCAGCCGCACGCTGGCATGGCGCTGCGTAAGCGCCCGCGCGTTCGTGCGCCGTTCGGATGTGTCGCTTGCTGGCCTGTCCACGCCGTACTCCTGCCGGCATTGTAACACCCCGCAAAAGCCCGGTTTGCAGGGCAGCATGGGCGCTCCTATAATGCGCTTAGTGTTTAGATGCAGCACACGCCCTGCTGTCATTTCGACCGAAAGGAGAAATCTCCGAGACCTCTCCCTTCGGTCGAGGTGACAAGGGGCAACGCAACGCCCCGAGGATAATGCCGTATATGGAGCCTCGCACCGCCCCGCCGATTGACGCCGAAGCCGCTCTGCACAAGTGGAACGCCATCGCCACGGCCAGTTTTCCCGACTTGAAGGATTCGCTGGCTGAAGCGCGCGATGAGATGGAGCGGCTGCTGCGCGCCATCGAGGAACGCCGCGTGCTGTCGCAGCACATCATCGCGCAGGATGACGCACTCGATTCCCTGGGCGAGCTGCCGGAGAGCCTGGCCGCCTATCACGTGGAGTTACGCGCGCTGGCCATCCAGGCCAACCGGGCCTTGCGCTCGGGCGAGACCGTGGCGGAACTGCTTGGGGCGCTCAGCGGCAATGCCGTGCGCCTGTCAGACGTGCAGGTGACCGAGCCCCCCGAAGCGGCCACTAGCGACGCGTTGGTGACCTCGCTGCGCGCGCGCATCGAGGAACTGGAGGCGGAGCTGGAAGAGAGCCAATCGGGCGCGGCACTGGAAATCGAGCCCTTCCCCGAACCTGCCCCGCTTGCCCTGCAGGACGAACTCGTGCGCCTGCGCCAGGAAGTGGAAGAGCTCAAGGAAGAATCCGCCGCGCGCGATGACTTTATCCCCGGGCCCACGGATTCCCGCATCCGCGATGAAGCCTTCGACGACGCGGGGAAGCGCCGCCCCATGGGGCTCATCCTGCTGAAGGCCGGGCTCATCTCCACCGAGCAACTGGAGATGGCGCTCTCGCACCAGCGCAGCGCCTGGAACCGGCACCTGGGCGCCATCCTCGTGGAACTGGGCTTCGTGGAAGAAACCGCCGTGGCGCGCGCCATCGCCGCGCAGACGCGCGTGGAGTTTGTGCACCTGACGGAGACGCCACCCAAGATGGACGCGGTGCGGATGATCTCGCGCAAGCTGGCCGAGCACCACACCGTGATTCCCATGTATACACAGCTCAATGATCTCGTGGTGGCCATGGCCAACCCGCTGGACCTGGTGGCGCTGGAGGATTTGAAGCTGGCCACCGGCCGGCCCATTCAGCCCACGGTGGCCACTGCCCGCGATATTGAAACCGCCATCAACCGTTACTACGGCGTGCTTGGCGCATAAAGGAAACACGCGATGCCTGCAGAAGAAGTACTCCTGCGCGTGCGCGAAATGGTGGAGTCCCTGAGGCAGCCGCAGGAACGCACGGCGGTGAGCCTCGGCGTGGCGCAGCTCATCGCCGAGGCGGAAGCCGCGGGCGCGCAATGGGGACAGGCGGGGGATGATGCCTTCGTGCATCTTCCCGTGGGTGCGCGGGAGCAAACCGGCGGCGAAGAGCCGCAACAGGCGGACGCAATGGAATGGCAGAGGGAACGCGATCAATTGCGGGCGAACGTGCTCGCGCTGCAGCAGGAGCGCGACGCGCTGCGACAGCGCATCCGCGAGCTGGAGGACCAGGCGCGCGCGACGCCGGTACAGGAAGAAGTCGTGCCGGTTGCCGCAAGCCCGGAGGTGGTTATCGACGCGCATGACCCGACCGGCCACAAGAAGCGCATGGGCGATATCCTCGTGGATGCCGGCATCATCACGTCGGAACAGTTGCATGAACTGCTTGACGAGCAGGCCGGCAGCAAGCACAAGCGCCTGGGCACCCTGCTGGTGGAACGCGGCATCACTTCCGAGGAAATGATTGCCAAGGTGCTTGCCGCGCAATTGAAGCTGCCCTACGTGGACCTCAGTTCCTATCACGTGGTGGAAGCGGCGGCTCTGCAGATATCCGGCGAACTCGCCCGCCGCCATGAGTGCGTTCCCATCGACGGCGACCTCGCCGGGGTAACGCTGGCCATGTCCAACCCGATGGACCTGCTCGCCATCGACAACGTGGAACTCGCCTGCAAGCGCCGCGTGTCGCCCGTAGTGGCCGTGCCATCCGCCATCAACGCCATCATCGAGACGGTGTACAGCTAGATTCAGTTCATTCTTGGCCTGCCTTTTAGCTGAGTGCCGTAGGCACGGCGCTCGATAGCCCAGGGCGTAAGCCCTGGGTTAATGCCAGCAATAAATAAATAGCCCTGTAAGGACGACGCAACAGAGCCTTCTCCTTGCGTGCCCTTACAGGGCTTTTGTCTTCTATTCTTGCGCTGACCCAGGGCTTACGCCCTGGGCTATCGAGCGTCGCGCCTCCGGCGCTAAACCCGTTCGCAAAGTGCCAATTCAATTGTCGTCGGCCTATAGCGTATTAAATAAACCGTGTCCGCTCTCCGTCATTCCCGCGCAGGCGGGAATCCACGGGTATGCAGCGTTGGCCCCGCGTATGCGTGGATTCCCGCCTCCGCGGGAATGACGTGAAGGAGCATTGAGGGGGTACAGTTTTTCTTTAAATGCTCTAGCCCTCACATTCCCGCCTTCGCGGGAATGACGGCTACGGTTTCTTCGTGGGCCGGGTGAAGCTGAGCGCGGCTTCGGCGGTCTGGCCTTCGGCCACCGTCAGCTTTACCGTCTGGGCGCCGAGCGCTTCGTGCGTAGCGCGAATCTCGTATTCGCCGGGAGGCAGGTCCGCAATCGTCGCCGCGCCGCTTGTGTCGGTCACCGCGAAGAAAGGGTGATCAATCACCGCGCAACTGGACTTCATCCAGGGATGCACGTTGCAGGTGAAGTTAAAGAGCGGCTCCGGCTTGTCGAAGACGACCTCGATCTCCGTCACGTTGGCGGGCATGCCGCGGTTGAAGGGGGTATTCACCTTTGGCTGGGCGTTCACGTTGTGCAGCGTGCCATCCGGGTTATGGATCCTCAGCGTCTGGCCGGCGCGGATGCCGAACATGCGGGGCACGTAGCGGCAGCCATCCTGCGTGAGCACCACGGGCTCCGCGGGCACCGGCCAGGTTTTTCCTTCCGGCAGGCCGGACACCACTTCGATGAGCACGTTCGCGAGCGCCTGGCCCTCGCCAAGCACCAGCACTTCATTCACGGGAGCGGTCTTGTCCTTGTAATGGTCCACGCACACCTTGTCCTGCCCCATGTCGATAGGCTTGAAGGCGGGCACCTGGCCCTCATACTTGGCGGAAATCTTCACCGCGCCGCCTGCATGCGCCTGCGGTGCGAGTATGGCGCATGCCAGCGCCAGGGTGACTACGAGATACCGCTTCATGATTACTCCAGAATCTTATGGCCGGGGATTTTCTGCAGCGCCACGACCGCCTGCACTTGCTGCGGCAGGCTTTCGGGCTTGCCAAGCATATCCATTAGCACGATGGCATCGTAGGGCATGCCCGTGGCCTGCGCATAGCCCATCATCATGGTGCGCTGCTCAGGCGTGTAGTCCGAGGCGGAGGTGCGCAGGTACGTGGCCGCCGCCTGGCGGCCTACCTTCACCAGGTCGGCCTTCGGGGTGTTGTCAATCAGTTGGTTGATCTCAGGCGGGATATCCTTTACTTGCGCGCGCATTGACATGAGCAGGTTGGCCAGCTTGTTCAAGCCTTCCTCCACTTTCACCCACGCGGTCTTAATCTCCTCCTTGCGCTCCGCGCCCTTGCTCAGGCCTGCCTCGAAGGCCGTCGCGCGATCCGCCAGTTCCGGCGCCATCTTCCACGCATCCGGGTCGCCGCCGCCAAGCACCAGGTTGTCCGCGTACCACTTGATCATCAGCGGCCCGTTGAAGGCCATCATCGCGCGCTTGCTCTCGCTGAAATACTCGGCGATGCCCGTATGCACCCCCTGGAAATCGTTTGTCATGGCGCAGAGGAAGGTCTGCCCATCGCCGAGCGACAGCGCCTTCACGCGCAGGAGCATGGCAATTTGCGCCGCGGGAATACCCGGCAGCGTGATAAATCGATCCCCGCTCAGGCGCACTTCCGTCACCAGCGCGGTAGAGCGTAGCAGGTCGCCCAGCATGGAAGGAGGCATCGCCGCTTCCCATGTGGCCGCCGTGAGGGAGGACTCGCGCTTGGGCGTGGCGCCGTTCAGGGAATCCATCGCCAGGGTGGCAATCTGCTCCAGCGCCGCGGTGCGCGCCTCGGGCGTCTCGCCCAGGTTTTGCTTCATGTCTTCCGCCGCGCCATTGAAGAAGACCACCGGCAGATCCGCCTTGGTTTTGGCGCGCAGCAGATCCGTAATGCGGCCGGGCACGCCGCGCATCATGCCGGCCTTGTCCCCGAAGTCCAGCGGGGGCTGGATGGCGTAGTTGAACAGGGCCCCCAGCGGCGCGCCGGAGGCATCCTGCACAACGAGCACGCCCATCGCGCTGTCCAGCGTCGCGCTGGCGTTCTCCTGCGCCGCCTGGAACTGCGGGGCATCCGCCTCGCCCGTGATGTATTGCGCCGGGGCAAGCGACTTTTCCGCGGCAAGGATGGCCTGCACGATGCCGTCCGCCAGGTCGTCGAAGGATTTTTGATCGAACTTTCCGAAGAGCGCCTCAACCAGGGCGCCCTTCAGCGTGGAGCGGCGCCAGTTGGCGTTCACGCCTGTAGCCCCGATAAGCACCGCCTGCGGGTCCACCTTCGAGCCCGCTGTGCCCAGCTTGGCCACCACGGCATCATGGATGCCGCGATCCACGGCGCAGACATCCGCGCTGCAGAAAGCCGCCAGCCGGTCGCCCACGCCGATCACGATGGCGTTGATCTCGAAGTTGCGCATCGACTCGGGGTTCTGCCCATCCACCACGCGCGCGGTGCCGGCGGACACCATGCCGACCACGGGGTCGGGCAGCATGGGCGGCGCGGGGGCAGGGGCCGCGGCCTCTTCTGGCTTGGCTTCGGCGGGCCCCTCTTCCTTCGGCGCTGCGTCGGTGGGCTTTTCTTCTGCGGGCTTTTCTTCCGGCGCTGCCGGCGTCTCTTTCATTTCTGCGGGAGCAACTCCTTCCGGCTTTGCTTCCTCGGCAGGCTTGTCCTCGGCAGGCTTGTCCTCGGCGGGCTTCGCTTCCTCCGGCGCCTTCATTTCCTCCGCGGGCTTGGGCTCCTCGACAGGCTTCGGCGCTTCAGCCTTGGGTTCTTCAGCCTTGGGTTCTTCCGCCGGCTTGGCTTCCTCAGCGGGTTTCATTTCCTCGGCCGGGGGCACTTCCTCGGGCTTGGGCTCCTCTGCCTTGGGGGCAGGCTCGGCCTTGGGCTCTTCGGCCGGCTTCATTTCCTCCACCGGCTTGGCGGGTTCTTCCACCTTGGGGGCAGGCTTCGCCACTTCCGGGGCTTTCATTTCCTCGGCGGGCTTCGGCTCTTCCTTCGGCGGCGCCACCGGCTCAGGCTCAGGCGCGGGGGCCGGCTCGGGCTTCGGGGCAGGCGCTGGTTCCGGCATCGGCTCGGGTTCCGGGGCCGGGGCAGGCGTCGGCTCAGGCATGGGCTCCGGTTTGGGTTCGGGAACTGGAATGGATTCGGGTTCCGGCTCGGGCGCCAGCGGGGCAGGCATCACCGCTTCGGGGGCGGGCGCCGGTTCGGGTTCGGCAGACAAGGGGGCCGCCGCATCCGGGAGCGGTGTCTTGCCGAAGGCGATGTCGTTCGGCCCGATGCGATCCTTGGATACGCTCATGGGACCGCCTTCCGGCGTGCGAAAGTAATAGCGCGACCCCGTTTGCGATATCTTCACATTCGTGTAGACCTTGCCATCCACGCGAATCGTATCGGCAAACACCGCACCGCACACCAGCATCGCGCACACCGCCCAGGCGGACAGCCCTCGTGCCTTCATTATTTTCTCCTTGCTCCCTCCCGCATGTTTACGGGGCAATCGAGAAAGGATAGTTTGGCGGGAGCCGTCAGTCAATTCCGGGGCGGATGCGTTACCTGGATAATCTCCATCTCCCCCACGTTGCGCAACACCACCACGCGCTGCGATTTGCAGGGCAAATCGTCGCAGACCTTGTCCCACACGGCGCGCGTCACGTTCACCTCTCCCGGCACACCCTGGCTTTCCACGCGCGCGGCGATGTTCACCGTGTCGCCCCACACGTCGAAGAGAAAGCGGCTGTGCCCCACCACGCCCGCGATGACCGGCCCCGTGTGGATTCCCACGCGCAACTGCCACCCGGAAGCCAGCGAGGCGCAAGCATCCACCATGGCCAAGCCGCACTTCACCGCCTGCAGGGCGTGGTCGCCCGGTTCTCCCAGCACGCCGGCGGAGGCCATGAAGGCATCGCCGATGGTCTTGATCTTCAGCAGGCCGTGCTCATCCACCACCTTTTCCAGCGCATAGACCAGGTCCTGGAGGTGGTCCACTACGGCATCCGGCGGGCGGTTGCGGCAGTAGGCGCTGAACCCCACCACGTCCGCGAACAGGATCACGGCATCTGGAAAACGGCGTGGCTCCACGTGCCCGGTAATGGCGAGTTCCTCCGCGATGCTGGCGGGAAGAATCACGCGCAGCAGGTTGTCCAGCCGCCGCTTGCCTTCCTCGATACGCCGGGTGTAGGCATCCTCGATATCGCGGAAGCGCTTCTTGTGCAGCGAGGCATTCACGCGGGCCTTCAGCAGCACGTTGTTGAAGGGTTTCATCAGATAATCAACCGCGCCCAGTTCTATACATCGCACGATGTCGTCCACTTCCGTCAGAGAAGAGATGACCACGATGGGGATGCGGTCCAAACGCACGTCGTCCTTCACTGCCTTCAACACCTGGAAGCCATCCATCCGCGGCATCATGATGTCCAGCAGCACGAGGTCGATGTTCTCCTGGTGCAGCACCTCCAGCGCCTCCAGCCCGTCCCGCGCTACCACTACCTCGTGCCCGTCCCGCTGGAGGCGGCGGGCGAGCAAATCGCGGTTCTCATCCAGGTCATCCACCACCAGGATGCGATGCGGCGCGTTGTTTCGCTCGATATCTTCCGGTGCCTCCCGGATGAGCGCGGTAAGCCGCGCCTTGGCGGTTTCCTCCGTTGTACCCGTGCTGGGCGCGAGCAGGCCATTGACTGTCTCGAGCAGTTGCTTGCCCGCGGTGTTGATGCGTTCCAGATCCTCGCGGGGATTGGTGGAGGCCTTCTCGAAGCGCTCGTCCAGCATCATGTCACTGTAGCCGATGATGATGTTCAGCGGCGTGCGAAGCTCGTGGGAGATGGCCCCGAAGAATTCCGACTTCGCCGTGCGTGCGCGGGTGAGCGCGGTCAAGTCACGCAGGATGAAGAAGCGCCCCGTGCCTGCCCCATCCTCCGGCAGCGGCAGGATGCACACTTCGTAGGTGCTGCCGTCCTTGGTTACCCCTTGCGGGGGCATGCTGGACAACTCCTTGAAGGCATCCAGCAAATCGTTGTGACGGGTGTCCTCCGAAAAGAAGTCCTTGCCGAGGGTGTCCTTCTGCGCGCAGCCCAGAAAGCGCGCGGCCGCCGGGTTCATCTCCACCACCACGCCATGCGGGTCCAGCACCAGGATGCCATCCTGGACATGGTCCAACACCACCGGAATGTAGGGCTCGTATTCCATCGGGCGATACTTCCTGCTGCCACTACCAACACTTTAGTGGGAAGCGGGGCTCACATCAACCCCATGTTTACAGGCTCGCGCCCCGTTTGCTACCCTCCCCGCTCGCAAGGAGACATACCATGAGCGTTCCCATGCTCGACATGAAGGCGCAATACGCCACCATAAAGACCGAAGTGGATGCCGCCGTGGCGGAAGTACTGGAAATGCAGCACTTCCGCGGGGGCCCCATCACCGAGGCCTTCGAGCGCGAACTGGCGGCCTTCAGTGAAGTGGCGCATGCGCGCGGCGTATCCAGCGGCACGGATGCTTTGCTCGTCATGTTCCGCGCCGCGGGCATCCAGCCGGGCGATGAAGTCATCACCACGCCCTTCACCTTCTTCGCCACCGGCGGCGCGCTGGTGAACGCGGGCGCGGTGCCCGTCTTTGCGGATATCGAGCCGGATACGCTGAACATGGACCCCGAGCGCGTGCGTGAACTCATCACGCCGAAGACCAGGGCCATCGTGGTGGTGCACATCTTTGGGCAGAGCGCGAACATGGATGCCTTCATGGCGCTGGCCGCCGAACACGGCCTGATGCTCTTCGAGGACAATGCCCAGTCTCTCGGCGCGCGCTGGAAAGGCATGCGCACGGGCAGCATCGGCTATGGCGCCGGGGTTAGCTTTTACCCCACCAAGAACCTTGGCGGTGCGGGTGAGGGCGGCGCAATCCTTACCAACGACGACAAGCTGGCGGAAAACGTGGAACTCTTCCGCTGCCATGGCAGCCCCGCGCAGTACGAGCACATAGTGGTGGGTTACAACAGCCACCTGCACGCCATGCAGGCCGCCATCCTCCGCGTGAAGCTGCGTCACCTGGAAGCATGGAACGCGGCCCGCCGCGCCGTGGCTGCGGAATACAACCGCCTGCTGGCGGACGTGGCGGAAATCACACTGCCGTATGACCATGGCATGGGCGAGCATGTGTGGCACCAATACGTGTTGCGCATGCCCCGCCGCAATGACTGCGTGAAGATCTTCAAGGAACGCGAGATAGGCCACGGGGTTTTCTACCCCAAGGGCCTGCACCAGCAGACCTGCTTCCAGGGAATCACGAAGGCAGGTCCCTGCCCCGAAACCGAGCGCGCCTGCAAGGAAGTGTTGGCCCTGCCTATCTACCCCGAGCTAAACCCTGCTCAGCAGGCCGAGGTGGTAGCGGCGATTAAGGATCACCTGTCCGCGTAGGCGCCGGGCTTTTGGGAGGGTCGCGCTTCCGCGCGACCTTGCTTCGAAGGGAACGCCTTGTATGCTTGCTCAAGCAGTATCAGACGAAGCCGGTGGTGCTTGCGCCATTACAGTGCGTCGCAAATAACAGAACGGCGCGCCGACTCAGGTCGCGCGGGAGCGCGACCCTCCCATTTCCCCCGCTGGGGCCACCGGCAGATTCTCCACGACGCACCCTGCCGCTGTGGCCGCATCCGGCGGCGCATCGAAACCCGCCAGCCGCGCGTATTCCTCGCTCGACAACTGCTTCACCCACGCCTCCCGCACGGCATCCGCATCCCCGCGCAGGCAAAGCGCCAGCACGCTGCCGGCTATGCCCGCTCCCGTAAGGCAGGCGCCCAAGGCGCCTGCCTTGTTCGCGGTATCCACCAGCGCATCCAGCACGGGAGAACTCGCGCCGTAATCCCCCGGCACATGTTCCAATGCCAGGTGGCCATCGCCCATTTCAGCGAGCAGCAACGGGTATACCGTGCGATCATAAGGCTCTCCGTTTCGCATCAGGCGGTCACCCGCATGCCCGACGAACATGAGCCGCCCCGCCTCCTCCCAGCTTTCCGCCTGCATATGGTCGAAGAAGCGCTCGCCCCGGCGAGACTCTGCCAGCCCATACACTAGTGGACCGCGCAGCGGCACTTCCTTTGGCCACTGTTCTTCGGGCAGGGTGCCGAAGTATTGCTGCACCAGCGCATCCAGATGCGGCAGCGCATAGCGGCGGCGCAACTCCTCGAAGCTCAGCCGCTCCGGCACCCGCATGAGCAGCGCCGCAAGAAAGCGCACCCCGCCAAAGAGTTCCGGCGCAATGTGCGACAGCCGATCGCACCAGGCAATACGATCCGGGCCGTAGCCCATGCCTTCCATCTCCTGGCGAAACACATCCAGTGCGACCGAATAGGCAAAGCGGTTGGAGATGTAATCCACCAACTGGGCCCCGCTGAGGCTGCGCGTGGTACGTGAATTCACGATGAGCACGGCCAGATGTTCCGAAGGAAAATCGAGACGGCGGACGGTGTCCAGCGAAAACTTCTCCGCCAGCAGCGACACGTTTACCAGTTGCCCCGGCCGCCCCAGCACCATCGCCGCGGGGTCGCTCGTGCCCGTGCGAGCGCCCGCGAACCACTCCGCATCGCGGCAGGCAAGAATCTGTTCGGTTTCCGATGGCGCATGCCCCACCAGGCCGCAGGCCGCCAGGTACACCGACAGGCACAGCGCGGATGAAGAGCTCAGCGCCGCGCCCTCGGGCAGGTCGCTCGCCACGCAGGCATTGATACCCGTGCAGTTCCCCGCCGACACCGCCGCACGCAACACAGCGCCGGTGGCGTAGCTTTGCCAGGAACCGCGTGGTGCATTAGTGGCTGCAATAAAGCTTAGCCAAGCCTCGCGATCGTTCTCGGGCAATTCATAATCCCGCGCGGAAAACTCGAAGGCTTGGTACCGCGTATCCACATTCACAAAGCGGCAGCCCCCATCCTCACGCGCCGAGCAAACCACCACCACTTCGCGCTGGTGGCTCATCAGGTTCAGGAAGCCGCCATGGGTATCCACATGCATGCCGCGAAGGTTGATGCGCCCCGGGCACCGAAACACCCGTACCGGGGCATCGCCATAGCACGCCACGAATGCTTCCAACGCCGAACGCAACAGCGGCGCGGGCTCCCCCGCCAGCCATGCCGTGGCCAGCTCAGTCATAGGAAGTCTTGATGCCATACTGCGCGCTCAGCCCGCGCAGCTCGTTGATCAGGTCCGGCGTCTCGCCCTGGCGCGATATCTCGCCAATCACGTGGTAGGCCTTTTCAAAGGCCCAGCCGCTCGCCACGCTCCCATCCGAGGATTGCGCGTCCTTGAACTGCGCCTCGAACACTACCTCCTTCGGCGTATCCCCCGCGCGCCCGGCAATGCGCACAAGGAAGCGTTCCTGCTTCGCGGCATCAAAGCGGCCATACAGCACAATCGGCTGCGCGGCGTAAAGGTCCGTCAGGTCCTTCGGATATACCGCGCCCGCATCCAGGTTCACGAAATCCGCCCGGCAATTCGCCAGCAGCGGATCGTTCACGCTTTTCAGGAAGGCCGGCAAATCCTTCTCAATATGATCCAGATCATCGCTCACCATCGCCTTGCCGCGATTGCGGTAGGCCAGCAGATCCAGCAGCGAGCGATTCACGTTGTTGCCGCCCGCATAGGCAAAGACCGTCGTGCGCAACTGGTTGTCGGAGGTGAGGCTATTGATGAGCGTGCGCCCGTCTTGAATCCCCGCGGTCGGGTGGCCGTCCGTCAGCAGCACCACCATCACCGGGTGGCCCGGTGTGGCCGCCGTCTGCATCAGCGGTTGCAGCGCCTGATATACGTCCGTCTCGCCTTTCGCCTCCAGCCCGGAGAGGAACTTCGCCGCTTCCGCCTTCAGCGCATCCGTCGCAAGCTCCGGTGCGGGACGCAGCGCCTGGCTGTTGTCGCGGAAGACAACGATGTTGAGGCTGTCCTCCGGCCGCAGGTAGGCCAGTGCCGCCGTCAGCCCCTTGCACACCGCACGCAGCTTGTGCTGCGGAATGCTCTTCGAGGCATCGATGACATAGGTGATCGACTTCGGAATCGGCGCCACCTTCGCATCCGCGCGCGGCAATATCCGCAGCCGGAAATAACCCGGCTGCGCCGGGTCCGGCGTGTAGATATCCAGGCGGATATCCAGCAGGTCATCCAGGAAGGTATAGGCGCTTTCCTTGCGCAGTTCCTCCGCGGCCTGCGTGGCGGGCACGCGCTGCACTTGCAGGGATGGCAAAGGCGCCGCGGGCGCTCCCCCTCCCACGCCCGCCTCCACCGGGGGCTTGTCCGTCGTGGAGGGCGCGGGCGCATCCCCCGGTTGCGACAACAGCGATTTACCTAACAGGTTCAGCTCCAGGCCCGGCGCGGCATCCGCGCCTTCCACGCGGAGCACGGGCATTTCGTCCGGGTTCAGCAGGCGGTCCGGGCTGGGCCGCACCAGGCGCCGCGCCACATTCAATTGCGACCGCGCATCCTCCGCCGCAATCTCCACAATGCGCGCATCCGCCCGCTTGGACAGGTTAGGGTCCGGCGCAAGCTCGTGCTCGCGCGCAATCGCGTCGGAGCCCACACGCTTCGCCACTTCCGGCAAAGGTTGGAAGGATTCTGCCAGGCTGCCGCCCGGCGTCAGCTTTTCGGTGTCGGGTTTTACCAGATCGCTCACCGTGCCGGGCCGCGTGGCCAGCACACGGCTGGCGGTGGGCGCGGCAACGGATGGGCCGGATGCGGCAGCCACGTTCAGCCGAATACGCACCGGAGCGGGCGTGGCCTCGGCCACGTTCTCCAGCTTCGGCTTGGCATAGAGGATGATCTTCGGCGCGATATAGAAGGCCAGCGCATGCAGCGCCAGGGCTATCGCCAGGCTGAGCATGAACATGGCGTAGCGATACCAGCGCATGGCCTATGCCCCGCCCAGGCGCGTGAGGGCCTCCTGCGCCTGCGCCGCCGGAGGTGAGCCCGCGAAATCCTGCACCAGTTCCTCGTAGGCCTTTTTGGCCTGCTCCGGCTTCTGCGCCGCCTCATAGGCTTGCCCCGCCCGCAGCAGCGATTGTGGGGAAAGCTCCTCATGTAGATAAAGAATCGCCACGCGCATGAAACTGCGCGCCGCCTCTTCGTGCTTACCCGCCGCCTCCAGCAATTCCGCCAGGCGGAAGCACGCGCGCGCCGCCACGTCGCCGGTATTGGCATCGGCAGCGGCTTCATACAGCGCTATCGCCTTGTCCGGCTCGTTCTGCGCCTCGTGAATCTTGGCCATGCGGAAACGCGCCTCTGCCGCCAGTGCGGATGCCGGCGCGGCATCCACCACCGCCTGCAGGCGCGGCAGCACATCCGCTCCGGTGCCCGCATTCGCGGCGCATTCCGCAATCTTCAGCAGCACGCGTTCGGGGTTGGGGTATTCCGGCAGGGCCTTCAGCATCGCCTCGAAGACACTAATGGCCTGAGCCCATTGCTGCTTGTCGAAGAAGTATTGCCCCGCCCACACGTAGGCCTCTTCCTGCAGGGGATATTGCGGGAAGCGCGTGATGACATCGAGGAAGGCCGCCGCCGCGTTGTCGAAGTCCTTGCTTTCATAACGCGCAATGGCCGCGCCCCTCAGCGCCTGCGGCGCCCATGGCCCATCGGGCACCGCATCCACCGCCGCCTGGAATTCCGGCAACGCCTTCACGGGGTCCTTGTCCGCGGCCAGCGCATGCTCGCCCAGGCGGAAGTGCGCCTCCGCCACGTGCGGCGAATCCGCATGCTGCGCGATAAGCTCTGCCCATGCCCCCGCCGCGCCCGCGGCATCGCCCGCGTTGTGCAGGGCCAATGCAATGCGATAGCGCAGCTCCGGCGCGATGGCCGCGTCCGCGCCCTTGTCGATTGCGGAGCGATACAGCACCACGGCCTGGGCATATTGCTGCGCGCCAAAGCGCGCCTCCGCCGCGCGCAGCAGCGCGTCCTTCGCCAGTGTATGGTCCGGATGCGCGGTCGCAAAGGCCTCGAAGGCATCCGCCGCCGCCGCCGCGGAGCCGAGTTGTTGCAGGCATTCCGCCGCGCGGTATTGCGCCTCCGGCGCAAAGGCGCTCTGCGGGAACTGGCTCGCCACGCGCTGGAACTGCTGCTGCGCGTTTTCATAATCGCCCTGGGCCGTCTGCAACAGCCCCAGCAGGAACGCGGCATTGCCGGTGTCCGGGGAATCCGGGTGCTGCTGCAGGAAGACGTTCACCTCCTGCTGCGCGGCGGCATGGTCTCCCTGAAGGTAATGCACCCACGCCACCTTGTACTCGCACAACACCGCGAAGGGGGAATCCGGGTATGCCGTACGTACCTGCTGATAAGCTGCCAGCGCCTCCGGCAATTGGTTCAACTGCTGCAGGCAATTGGCCCGCAGGTAATGCACGCCTGCCGCGTCTGCCACCGTGGGGTTGGCCGCCAAATAAGCATCCGCGGCAGCCAGCGCCTCGGGATACTTCCCATCGTGGTACTGCGCCCAGGCCAATCCGTACCAGGCACGTGCCGCATAGGGCGATTGCGGATAGGCATCCCGCAGCTTCTGGTAGGCGCCCGCCGCCGCGCTGAACCAACCCAGCTTGTCATAGGCCTCCGCCGAGCGGAAGCGCGCCTCCATCTTGATGTCGTCCGGTCCCGCGGCATCCGCCGCTTCGTTCAGCATCGCCGCCGCGCCTTCCAGGTCACCGGAGTCCTGCAGCACGAAACCCAACTGGTAGCGTCCATAGGGCGCCAGCGGCGCATCCGGATAATCCCGCACCAATTGTTCCAGCCGCGCGCGCGCCTGCCCCAGGTCGCCCGTCGCCTTGGCACTCAGCCCGAGGTGATACAGCGCGCGCGGCAGCAGGCTCGCGTCGATCCCCGAGTCCGTCAGCGGCGCCAGCACCGCCAGCGCATCCGCCGGGCGATTCAATTGATACAGCACCTCGCCCTTCGTCACCGTGGCGCGCTGCACCTGGGCAGGATCCGCCGGTGCGGCGAGATATGCATCCAGCGCGGCCAACGCCTGCTCGAAGCTACCGGCGGCATAGGCCGCCTCCCCCAGCCGCAACCGCGCCGTGCCCGCCTGCGGGGATGCGGCGTACTGGTCCACCAGCTTCTGGTATTCCGCCGCGGCCTCCGTGAAGAACTGCCGGTTGAACAGCCCATCCGCAAAATCCAGCTGCGCCTGCGCCGGATCCGCGGTGGTAGTGCTAACTGGAGCAGCAACCGCTTCCAAAGCGGGAGCCGTTTCTTGAGCATGGGCTCCAATCGTACATAGGGAGGACAACAACAGAATCCGAACCAGAGACCAAACACCGGTCGAATTAAGTCCCGAAGGGACGACGCTCGATAGCCCAGGGCGTAAGCCCTGGGTAAACTGGCAAGCCCCAAAAAGCCCTGAAAGGGCGACGCAAGCGCCTACCCTTTGCGCCGCCCTTTCAGGGCTAAATACAGTACGGGCGTTAACCCAGGGCTTACGCCCTGGGCTATCGAACGTCGCGCCTTCGGCGCTAAGAATTGATTCGCTACTGCGCGGATGCATTTTCGGGCACAGCGGCGAAGGAGACATTTTGAATATCCGCCTTGCGGCAGCAATCCAGCACGGATATGGCCTTGCCCAGATCCACGCCTGCATCCCCGCGGATGATGACGGCGCCGCCGGGGAAATACTTCGCCACGCGGTCTAGCACCCCTTGCAGCGCGGGCAGGTCCATTTCCTGGTTGTTCACCACGATACCGCCGTCCGCGCGGATGTTGATGTAGATCTCGCCCTGGCTGCGGGAGGTCTGCACCGCGGTATCCGCCGTGGGCAGCAGGATGTCTATCTCGCTTTCATTCCCTGCGAACACCGCCGTCACCATGAAGAGGATGAGGATATTGAACACCACGTCGATAAACGGGGTGATGGGGACGGGCTCATTTTCCTCCTGCCAGGGACGCGCGATTCTCATGGGCGGCGTTTCGCGTGCTCGAGGATAAGCTCGATGAATTCATTCGCCTGCGATTCCACCGCCGCGATAATCCGCACCACGCGGCCCCGCAGGTAGTAATGCACCGCCAGGCTGGGGATGGCCAGCAGCAGCCCCGCCGCCGTGGCAATCATCGCCTTGGATACGCCCGCCGCCATGCCGATGGCCTGCACCTGGGCGAGGTCTCCCGCCACGGCCACGAAGGCCTGCATCATTCCCCACACCGTGCCCAGCAGACCAAGCAGCGGGGCAAGCGTGCCGATGTGGTTGAGGATGGCAATCCGCTGCCAGAGCAGCGCGGCCCGGCGCGAGCCCTCGCTCTCCATTGCTTCCTGGATGACATAGCGGTCGTGCCCCGCCATTTTCAGCCCCGCCGCCAGTACATTGGCCAGCAGTTCGTCGCGCTCCAGGCACATTTGGTAAGCGCCCCGCACATCGCCCGCGGCAATCTGCGCCTGCGCCCGCTTCACCAGTTTCTTGGGCACCTCGCGCCCCGGCGTCAGCGTGAACAGCAGATACAGCGCCCACACGAGCGCGATAAAGCCCAGCCCGATGATAGCCCAGAGAATCCCCCCGCCCTGCTCAATCATGGTCATTAAGCTCAATTGCGGCACTGGCTTGGGCGGCAGGACAGCATCCCCGGCATTGTTGGAAAGCGTAGCCGACGGGGCCGCCGCAGGAGCAGGGCCAGGTGTGGATACAGGAGCGGGCGCAGCCGGCGTAACCACCGCCGCCTCGGGCGTTGCCGCCCCTTCCGTCTGCGCCCAGGCAGCGCTGCAGCATGCCGCCGCCAATATCAGCCCAAGGGAAAGTATGAAATGTCGCATGGAGGAACCCCGCCGCACCTGTTGCGCAAAGCCGTTCCCGGTATGCGGGGTCAAACGCCAGCCAGCGCGCGCCAACCCATATTATGCCCTTGCGATAAAAAAGGTTGCAAAGCACATATTATAGAGGCGATTCACCCAAGACGTCATTCCCGCGAAGGCGGGAATCTAGTCGCTTGGCAATAACATCAGTATGGTCTTTCGCTCTGAGAGGTGGGCAGTTTTTAGAGTTGCCCGCTTTACAGGGCCAACTAGTCTAAATGCTTCCATTCCTGCCTGCCGACTAGATTCCCGCCTGCGCGGGAATGACGCTCAAGGGCTGGATGCGCCCGGGTGGTTCTTCTGGTAAATCCAGAAGTTCGTGTCCGCGCTGGCGCTCACCATGGGGATCTTTTTCATGTCTTCCGGCGCTACGCGGAACTGCTTCACCGGGTGATAGCGCTGCGTGAACCAGTTCCGGTCCTTGAAATTGCCCGCGAATTCCCCTTCGCGCAGGTAGAGGTATTCCGGCTCCAGCCCCTTGAGCATGTTCTCCAGGCACCGTTCCGTATGCGGCACGCTGCTGCTCCACTCCACCACTCTCCGGCTGTCCAGCCCCGGCCAGTCGTAGACGTTGCCGCGCGAGTAATACCCCATGTAGCCCAGCGGCTCGCAGCCCACCGCCTGGTCCGGCTTCATGCGGTCGCGCAGGAAAAGCCCCGCCTGCATGCGCACACCATTCTCCACGTAAGTCTGAATCTGGTGCTCTGCGTAGAAGGTATAGGGCAGCACACTGACGAAGAGGAACAGGTACACCCCGGCAAAGCCCCACAGCACGCGGGCACGTAGCTGCTCCCTGGCGATATAGCCCGACGCTACATGCACCCCGAACAGTGCCAGCAGCAGCAGGAGGGGCACGTAGGACGCCACATACCACCCCATGACGATGGGCACCAGGAAAATGTAGTACAACCCATATATCACCGCACCCACGGCAAGCGGCCAGAGGACAAACAGCCGCCGCCGGAATATGGTGGCCAGCCCGCCCAGCACGAACAGGAACATGATGTTCGCTATCCAGCTTTGCTGGCCCATCCCCCACAGCACCACGTTGTTCGTGCCGTGTCCCTTGAAGGTGGGCCCCAGGCAGATGTGCAGCACCTGCGACAGCATCATCCAGATACCGCTGAGCACCACCGGGGCGGACATCACCGGCTGGTTGTCGTACCACATGTGATAGCCCAGGCTCTTTGCCACCATGGTGTTCGGGATGGGGCTGTGGTAATAGCGGATGGTAAAGACAATCCACGGCAGATAGACCGCCAGCGCCAGCCCGACGATCAGCGGCATCCGCCGCCATTCCCGGTAGAGGCCATAGCACCCGATAATGGCGCACCAGAATGCGAAGTCCGGCCGCGCCAGCATGCAGATGCCCAGCCATACCCCCAGTTGTCTCGGCTGCCAGGCAATGGTGTGATACAGGCTTGCCATCACCGCCAGGGTGGCCAGTTGCGTTTCCATGCCCGCCATGCCGAAGAGAATCTGCTGGTGCTCCACCGCCATGTAGCCCGCCGCCGCCACGGCCAAAGGCAGGGGAAAGCGCAACGCCGGGCTGATGCAGATGCCCAGGGTGTACAACACCGTGGCCGCCGCCGCGGGAATGGTGACCAGCTTGATGAATTCCAACCCAAAGCCCACATGGAAGGCATCGCCTATCAGCGGCACCAGCACGCTGAGCGGGCTCGTAAAGCCATGCAGTGGCGGCTCGCCCGGGCGCACGTGCGTGAGGCCATTGCCGAGCCAGAAGTTCTCCGAGTGCAGGCAGGTAATGAGCGAGTCTTCCCAGTAGCGCTGGGTGTAGATCCAGAAGACGATGCGCAGCAGCATCGCGACAAGCGCAAAACCCAGGCCCCACTTCGCCGCCTGGCGGTTCTCCGGCAGGGCCATATCGGGAATGCCGAGGATGCGCGAGAGGCGATCAATAAAGCGATCGAGGGAGGTGCCACCTGTCGCCTCCACGCCTTGCGCCGGGGCTTTCCTGGCTGCCTTCATCGTTCCAGCCAATCCCCGCCCAGCGGTTCGCGGTCGAAGGACCACAGCGAATCGTCATATGGCGCATCGCCATCGTGGTTCTTCTTGTAGATACGGAAGTCCATATCGATATTGCGGTCCGCCCAGGGAATCTTCTTCACGTCCTCCGGGTCCACGCGGAACAGCTTCACCGGGTGATAATGGTCGCGAAAGAACTGGCGGTCCTTGAAGTAGAAGTTCATCTCCAGATCACGCAGGAAAAGCCATTCGGGCTGCAGGTCCTTCAGCATGGTTTCCAGGTTGCGCTCGCCCGCGTGGTGCTGGCTCCACTGCGTCACCCGGCGGCTGGCCAGGCCCGGCCAGTCGTACACCTCATTGCGGGAGAAATAGGAGATATAGCCCAAGGGTTCACAGCCCACGGCCTCACCCGGTTTCATGTGTTCGTGCAGGTAAAGCCCTGCCTCCCTGCGCACGCCGTTCTCGATGTACTTCTGGATTTGGTGCTCTGCATAGAACGTCCACGGCAGCACGCTGATGAAGGCCCCCAGGTAGCACGCCGTAAAGGCCCACAGGAACCCGCGCCGGAAGTTATCCCCGGGGATAACCCGCGATGCGGCATGGATACCCCACACCGACAGCAGCAGCAGCATGACCAGGAAAGGCACCTTGTACCAGCCGAAGGCCACCGGCACCAGAAAGATGTAATACAGGCTGTAGGCCACCGTCCCGGCCACCAACGGCCACAGGGCATAGCGCCGTGTCAGCCCGATAATCACCGTGCCGAAGGTGGCGAACCAGAACATCAGGTTGCCGATGGGGCTCTCGTTGCCAGAGGTATAAAAGCGGTGCAACCCCGCTCCGTGCCCGCCGAAGGTGGGGCCCAGCATCACGTGCAGTTGCTCGGACATCATCCGCCACATGTGGCGCTTCACCACGAAATAATCCACGTGTCCTTCCCACTCGTACCACTTCTTGTAGCCCGTGCCCTTCGCGATGATTGTGTTTGGCACCGGGCTGCCGTACTCCCAAATCGTGAAGGCAATCCAGGGCAGATATACCGCCAGCGCGAGGCCCACCACCTGCGGCATCCGGCGCCAATCGCGGAATAGCCCATACACCCCGACGATGGCACACCAGAAGCAATAGTCCGGCCGCGCCAGCATGCACAGCCCAAGCCACACCCCCAGCCGCTTGGGATGCCATGCCATCGCGTGGTACAGGCTTGCCATGAGCGTCAGCACCACCATCTGCGTTTCCATGCCCGCCATGCCCCAGAGAATCTGGTGATGCTCCACCGCCACAAATCCCATCACCAGCACTGCCAGCGGCGCGGAGACCCGAAACTTCGGGTGAATGCAAATGCCGCAGACATACAACACCGTAAGCGCCGCGCAGGGAATGGAGAACAGCTTGATGAAATCCACCCCGAAGCCGACGTGGATGAAGTCGCCAATGAGCGGCACCAGCACGCTGAGCGGGCTCGTGAAGCCATGCAGTGGCGGCTCGCCCGGACGATAATGCGTCATCCCCAGCCCCAGCACAAAGTTCTCCGAGTGCAGGCAGGTGATGTACGCGTCTTCCCAGTAGCGCTGCGTATACGCCCAGAACACCGCGCGGATGATCATCGCCACTAGCGACAGCCACAAGGCCCAACGAGCCACCTCGCGGTTTTCAGGGGCATCAAGCCCCTCAATACCGAAGGCACGTGAGATTGTTTTCAGGAGTTGGTCTGTCATGAAGGTCCGTCGATTGTCCTGGAAATCCCCCTCACCCTAACCCTCTCCCCCAATGGGGGCGAGGGGACAAGAGGAATCACTTAATGTTTGTGTCGCCACGTCGGCAAAATACGTCATTCCCGCGACGGCGGGAAAGAGGCACGACCATCCAACTTGTATTATTCCATTCAAACCCCAAGCCCGCGCCGTCTGGTCCCCTCGCCCCCATTGGGGGAGAGGGTTAGGGTGAGGGGGTGAGTTCACCCACAACTCAAAGCTGCCCCGCCCCGCGCTTCTTCAACTCCGCCACGATATGCCGCACGTCCTGCGCGCGATCCTTCGGCACCACCAGCACGCCATCCTCCGTCACCGCCACAATCATGTCGCGCACGCCAGCGAGCCCCACCGCCATCCTTGGCGCGCCCGGCGCGTTGTAGACAATGCAGCCCTCGCTATCGATCAACACGGGGTCCCCGCTGGTGCTGTTGCCGTTCTCGTCCGGCTCGTGCAGATGGTCCAGGTGCGACCACAACCCCACATCGCGCCAGGGGAAATCGGCGGTAATCATCAGCACCCGCCGCGCCTTTTCCATCAGGGCGTAGTCGATGGAGATATCCTCCAGCGCCTCGAAGCAGCGCACCGCCTCGGACTCGTTGCCCTCCCGCAGAGCCGCGGTCATCGCATGGCCCAGTTCCGCCAGATCCGGGCGTGCCCGCTCGAACTCCGTGTAAAAGGTGGAAAGGCGCCAGAAGAACATGCCGCTGTTCCAGAAGTGCTTGCCGCTCGCCAGGAAATCTTCCGCACGCTCGCGGCTGGGTTTTTCGTGGAAGGCATCCACCACCCGGAAGCCGTCCACCTCCGCAGCCTCGCCGGCCTGGATATACCCGAAGCCCGTCTCCGGAGAATCCGGCGTCACGCCGCATATCACCAGCGCAGGCTGCGTTTCCGCCGCGCCCAGCGCCTTGTCGACCATCCCAAGGAAATTCTCCACCGCGCCAATCTTGTGGTCCGCCGTTACCACGGCAAGGCTTACCGTTTCCGGGTCCAATTCCTGGTTCGCCGCGAGGATATGCGCCGCGATAAACAGCAGCGCCCCGGAGGTGTTCCGCTTGCAGGGTTCCGCCACCACGTTCGCATCCGGCACGCCCACGCCCGCCGCGCGAATCACCGGCGCCAGCGATTGCGAGGTGATCACGTAGATCTGCTCCCGCGGAATTAGCGGCGTAAGCCGCTCCACCGCCTCGGCAAGCATGGGCTTATCCGGGTCGGTAAGGTGCAGCAACTGCTTCGGGCGCGTCTGCCGCGACAAGGGCCAGAACCGCTCCCCCGCGCCGCCCGCCATGATTACGGCGAAGCGATGTATCTTTGTTTCGCTCAATTTAATGATCCTGTTGCGCCCACAAGGGCTCCGGCCGGCAGCCGCTTTCCCTCAACAACTGCTGAAGGCGCTCGCTCAGGGCGACAAAGCGCGCCGCGTTTTCGTCCTTCTTCGCATGCCCGCGAATCAACTGATCCAGCGTGCCGCCCTCGCTCGTCACGGTATAATCCGCCAGCAGGTTGTGCATCTCATCGGGGTCCGTGGAGATGTCATACATCTCGTAGCGATCCCACACGCCATGATACTGCATCAGCTTCAGCGAACCCGTGTGCACGCCCAGCACCGTGGGCGTCTGCGGAAAACTGCGCTCCCAGAAATACTCGTAAAGGAAGGCATCGCGCCATGGCACCTGCTCGCCCTCCAACAGGCGCCAGAAAGACTTGCCCATGTACGAGGCGGGAATCTCCACCCCCGCCAGCTCGAGGAAGGTCGGCGCGTAATCCAGGTTCGTAATCAGCTCCTGCCGCCGCACGCCCGCCGCCGCCACGCCCGGGCACCACACCAGCAGCGGCACGCGGATGGACGCCTCATACATCGTGCGCTTGTCGATCAGCCCATGCTCGCCGAACTGGAAGCCATTGTCCGAGGTGAACACCACCAGCGTGTTTTCCGCCAGCCCCTGTTCCCGCAGCGCCGCCATCACGCGGCCCACGCTGTCGTCCACCGCCCGCATCGTCTCCGCGTAGTCCCGGGTAAACCGGTCGTAGTCCACCGTCTTGTTGTACATGCCGTCCACGCCGTGCCAGCTCTCGCGCTGCGCGCGGACCCAGTCCGGCTTGCCTGCGTAGTTCTCCTCCGTGTCCGCCATGCTCGCGGGATGCGGATAACTCTTGTCCGCATAGCATCCCTTGTGCCGCGGCGCGGGCATGAATTCCGCATGCACCGCCTTGTGCGCGAGGAACAGCATGAAGGGCTTCTCGCGCTTCTTCGCGATGAATTCCTCCGCGTAGTCCGTCAGCAGATCCGTCACATATCCCTCATGCCGGGCCTCATCGCCATCCAAGTTCAGCACGGGATCCTTGTACACCCCCTGCCCCTTGAAGGACACCCACCGATCGAAACCTGGCCTCGGCGCGGCGGATTCCCCGCCCATGTGCCACTTGCCGATGAAGGCCGTCTCATAGCCCGCGCCCTGCAACAGCTTCGGGAAAATGGGCAAGTCATCGCTCAGCGCGGTGTTGTTGTCCAGCACGCCATGCTGATGGGCGTAGAGGCTGGAAAGAATGCTGGCCCGGCTGGGGGAACACAGCGCATTGGTGACATAGGCCCGCTCGAACAGCGTGCCTTCCGCCGCCATGCGGTCCAGGTGCGGCGTCTCCAGGAAGGGATGACCCAGGCAGCCCAGCGCATCGAAGCGCTGATCATCGGTAAGAATAAAAACGATATTGCGCGGGGGGGCCTGAGCAGAGGCAATGCCACAAAGGGCAAGCAGCAGGCAAGCAATGGCGATACTGGATTTCACCGGCCCATACATCCCATCGCTCGCATCCGTCCCCATGCTAAAGAAAGGCCCGGGCCGGGGTTACTCCCCTATAAACTGCTGCAGCGCGTTGATCATCGCATCGCGCCCGGTCGCCCGCTGCACAGGCGGACGTTCAGGTTCCACACGCCGGCGCGCCATCGCGGCCATGTCCGGCTCGAAGTCCTCGGCGGACGCGGCGTATTCCTCCGCTTCATCCTCAACGTCGCTTTGCTCTTCCAAAACCTCCGGCGGCAGGGGCGGGGGTACTGCCCTGCGGCGGGGCGTTTCCTCTTCTACCCGCGCCTCGCGCTGCACCTGGGCCGACTCCAGTTCATCCAGCGTCGAAGACGGCTGCACGAACTCGGCCACTTGCTCGCGGGCGGGCTCCACCTCGAAGGGGGTTTCCTCGTAGGCCGCATGGGAAACCAGTTGTTCCTCCGCCGGTGTCTCGGTCACAAACTCCATTTCGAACTCAGGCTCGGGCTCCACCGCGGAGGCCGGTGCAAACGCGGCGGCAGCCTCCATCGCGGGCTCGATCTCCGCCGTCTCCAGGCTTTCAAAGTCATGCGACGATTTCAGGTCCACCGCAATGCGCTCGCCCGGCTCCGGCCCCCAGTCCGCCAGCACTTCCGCTTCCTCGTCCGACATCGCCGCCGCCGTCGGCTCCCAGCGCCCGGACTCTTCCAGCTCGGACATTTCCTCGCTCTCGTCCAGCAGCCCATCGCCGTCCATGTCGGAGTGCAGGGCTTCCATCACGCGCGTTTCCACTGGGGTATCGGGGGTGTTCAGGCGGGACACCGTGTCCACCTCCAGCGCCTCGGCCCAGGCCTCCGCCTCTTCCTCGATGGCTTCCTCGCCGCTGGCGATGCCTTCCGGCTCCGGCAGCGAAGGCTCCTCATTGGGATCGCCCCAGCCTTCCAGCGCGCTTACGAGACTGTCCGAGGTATCCGAGTCGCTCGCGTCCTTCGGCTGACCCGGTACTTCCACCGCATCACCCCAGGCTTGCAACGCATCGGCCAGTTCATCATCCCCGCTCGCTGCCTTCTGCTCCTCCTCCACCTCGCCCCAACCCTGAAGCGCGTCCTCAAGGCCCGCGTCTTCCGAACGCTCCACTGTGTGGGGCGCCGCCTCCATCTCCGCCGCACCACCCCAATCCTCCAGCGCGGCAGCCAGATCCGGGGACTCGTCCGCGGGGGTGAGCGTGGTGGGAGGAATCTCTTCCAAATGAATACGCGGCGACGATGGCGCGGGCTCGTCAAATATAGCCGCCGGCTCAGGCTTGGGTTCCGGCCTGGACGCGGTCTTCTTCGCTTTCGGCTTGGATGCCACCTTCGGTACATCAAAGCGTTCACAAAGATCGCGTACCTCGGACGACAGGCGAATCTGCTCGGAACGCGCCGCGGCGAGTTCTTCCGTAAGTTTGCGCACCTGCACCGCATTGTGGGACGCCCGCGCTTCCGCGGCATCGATGGCCATCTGCGCGGCCGCCAGCTTGTCCTCGTAGTCCTTGGGAGCGGCGGCGGCAGGCGCGGCCTGCTTCGCCTCAGGGGCGGGAACGTTAACGTATTGAATGATGCGCGGCGGCAGTGGCGTGGCCGGGGTGGCGGATGCCTCCGCCGACGCATTGGCCACCAGCTCAAGCTCGAGCAGGTTCAGTTCCAGGCGCGCGCGATCCGCCTGCGCCTGCATCTCGCCGGCAATCTGGGATTTGAGCTCGAGCAGCGTGGTGTCGGGCGTACCCGCGCCCACGGCGGCCAGCGCCTTTTCGAGCCGCCGTTCCGTCTCCTGCAGGCGGCGCTCCAGTTGCTCACGCTGGCGGCGTTCCGATTCCAGCGCAGCCTCGATACGGCCGATGGCCTCGGGGCTCAGCTTATGTCCGCCATTGCCTTCCTGCTTCACAGACAATTCCGGCCTTTCCCACTGCTTACACCATGCAACCGGCATGCACCGGCGCAGGGCCGTTTTCTCCCTGTTGGCGTGAACCCCTTAACTTCCCCATTCACACGGGTTTAAAGGATTCCTCACCTGTCTCCGCGATGTGCAGTTTAGCATACCCCCGCAAGGAAAACGCAACTATAAACGCCGCGCTTACACCCTTCCGTCATTCCCGCGAAGGCGGGAATCCACGCCTGCGCGGGTCCAACATGTATACCCGTGGATTCCCGCCTGCGCGGGAATGACGCTGCTTATATGATGCAAGTTACTTAACGATGCCGATGGCCAGCCCATCGTGTTCCTTCGTTCCCACCTGCTGCATAACGATGGCTTCCACGTCCGTCCGTTGTGCAAGCGCCGCGTTGAAAGCGCGCGCCCCACGGGCCATCTCGTCCGGCGGCTCTTCATCCATTACCGCCCCCGCACGAATCACATTATCCGCCACTATCACCGTGCCGCTGTGCGACAGGGGCAGCACCGCTTCCAAGTAGGCGGGATAGGACGGCTTGTCCGCGTCGATGAAGATAAAGTCAAAGCTGCCTTCGCCGGAATCACGCAAGCGCTCGAGCGATTCCAGCGCGGGGCCCACCACCACCTCGACGCGATCCCCTACGCCCGCACGGGCAAGATTTCCCCGCGCCACCTCCGCATGGTTCTCGCTCAATTCCAGCGATATCAGCTTGCCGCCCGCAGGCAGGGCCCGGGCCATCCAGATGGTGCTGAAACCCGCCAAGGTGCCAATCTCCAGCACGCGCGTGGCGCGGCTCATCTTCACCAGCAAATAAAGCAGCTTGCCCTGTCCGGGGGATATATGGATGGGCGGCATGCCCGCCGCATCAGCATCGGCAATGGCCTGCGTCAGTGCCGCATCTTCCGGCACAAATAAGCCGGTAATGTAGCCCTCAACTTGCTCAAAGAATTCCTGATTCACGGTGATACTTCCTTAAACAAAACCTGACTCTTCGAGAAGACCTTTAGGGATTTCCCAGGCAATAACCATCCTCGCCTTGACCAGGGCACGCGTAATAGGCCTGGGCCGCATAAACCTGTATCCCGCGAAGCAGTTCGCTCAACGATATCGCGAAGTCCGGCGTTGGCGGCAAGTAATCGCTGCTGTGGGGAGCACACGCGTGCGAGCCCGCGCCGGGCGCATAACCGCCCGAAACGCAATGGTATTGACCGAAGTTGTACAACTGGATGATGCCGAGCAGCTCCGACAGGGAAATCTTGCCGTCGTTGTTCTCGTCCGAACTATGGTTGAACAGGGGATTCGGCTCACCCTCATTGCCGCCTTCCGCCTGACCTTCGGGATCGAGACGCAGCAGCAGGTTCATTGCGGGCTTGTCGTTCACCCGAATCTGCGCCTGCTCCGCATCGAATCCCGGTGCTTCCGCCCGCACCGTATATAGCCCGTCGCTGAGCAGCGGAAATGTATAGATGCCATCCACGTTTTCAGTGACTTCCGCCAGCGTCCCCACCAGTTTCACCGTGGCATTCGTGATGGGTTTCTCCGTGGCGGTGCTAAGCACCGTCACGAACACGCTCGTCTGCACGCTGCAGCCCTTGCAACCTTCGGGTTCGCCTTCCTGTTCTATCGCAAGAAACGCGGAATCAAACTGGAAGGGGGAGGTGAAGCGTATCTCCTCCGAATGGTCCTCGAAGCCTGGCGCCGAAACGTTGAGCGTGTACACCCCAAGCGAAAGGCAGTCGAAGAAGTAGAAGCCGCCCTGCGCGTTGTGCTGTGCCGGGATGACGCCATTCAGCGTCACCGTCGCGTTGTTCACCACCGCGGACCCAACCGGGTCGATAATCTGTATGCGGTACGTGGAATCCGTCGGCTTGTCGCACTCCGGCTCCGTCACCACGCAGAAGGCGAGGCTGTCCGGGTTGCTTGAGTAATTCAGGCTGCCGAAGTTAAACACGGTCGAGTCTGTCCCCACGAAACTCGTGGACCAGGAGAACAGGCAGCCGTTCTGCGTGGCCGGCACGAACACACTCACAAAACCCTCGCCACCGGGCAGCGTGACAGGCTCCGCCAGGGCCAGTTCAAAAAGGTGTATCGGCATGCCGAAGATGTCTTCCCCGCTGTCCGATATCGCCAGGGTCGCCGTGGCATCCACAATCTGCGGCCCGGGAATCAGGCCGCTCTTCTCAGAAAAGCTCACGTGATATACAAGCTGCGCGGGGTCACAGGGGACATTCAAATTGGTGCCGGTGACACCCCACCAGCGCAGGCCCACGATGGGATCATCCACGCCCGTTATCAGGTCATAGGCCTGCTTTCCGGCGACATTGTTGCTGGCCTGCACCGTACCCTGGAAGGACAAGTCCACCGGCTGGCTGAACTCTGAATCGAAGGAGCAATCCGTCGGGGCGACATCCTCGCCCTCCGGCACGTACTCACCGAAAACGTAATCCCCGCGCAGGCAAACCTGGTAGCTGCCAAAGTCTCCCGTCACCTCGCCCTCGCCGCTCTCATCCACGCCATCGAAGGCGCTCAACACCAGGTAATACGTGAGTGGTCCGACAAGGTCCAATTCCAGGTACTGCCCGAAGCCGCTCGTCTCCTCGCCGCCGAAATCATCGTTGGTGGCAATCAGGTTCTTGTCCGGCTGTGCCGGATCGAAATCTTCGCAATAGAGATAAAGCACCGTGTCCGCCATCGTGGTGGCGGCGCGCACCACCTCCACCCGGAGCCTTTCCCCGCTGCTAATCCCATGGATGGGCAGCGCCACATAGGGGCACTGGTCCTGGTTGGAATCGAAGGCTTCCAGTTGGCAGGTAAGGTCCGCCTCGCCGCTCGCCTCATACACGCGGTTCCACCGCGGCGACGATGCATCGATGACGCCGCTGATTTCATCCCGGCACGGGCCGTCATCCGCACCTTCGCCCTCGCCCTCCGCCCAGCCGCACGCCACCGGACCGGCCAGCAGCATGGCAAGCAACGCTCTCCAGAATCTATCGCACACGCAGGTATCCTCTCGGCGCTAAGGCCATGGCCCCCCAAGGCTTTCCTAAAGTCTACCCCGCCTCTGGCCAAATCACAATGAGAACGCCGCGTTTGCAATCCCGCCGTGCCCCGCGTACCCTACCATCTTCCTTGGGCGAGTGGTGGAATTGGCATACACGACGGACTTAAAATCCGTTGCCCGCAAGGGCTCGCGGGTTCGACCCCCGCCTCGCCTACCACCTTCCCCCCTGTCGCGAACGTATTGGAGTGTCCTTGTGAAGCAGTCCTGGGTTGTCTGTCTGGCCTTGGTGGCATGGGCCGCATGCGCCTTGCCGACCCAGGCAAACCCAGCGGACACCGCTTCCCCGCCCTCCAGCGCCGCCACTCTGCCGCCCGGCAACCTGCCTGCCCTGCACGCGGCTTCCATTACGCCGCCGGCTGCGATGGATGCCATGGAAGGGGACACACTCGAGAGCCAGCCTGTCCATGCAGACATCGCCGCCACGCAGCCCCAGGTGCGGCCCTCGGCCCTGCCGGCTCCCGGCGGCACGATGCACACCCTTCCGTTCGTGTCGCGTTCGCGCGCCCGCGGCGGATAAAATCCCCTCGCCCGCATCCCTGTTTTCTCATCCCTTTGCCTGAACAACCGTGGAATAACCCATGATCGAATTTCTAAGTTTTGAAAACGCCGCTGCCTTAGTCACCCTGACTGTCCTGGAAATCGTCCTCGGCATCGACAACGTGGTTTTCATCGCCATCCTCGCCGGGAAGCTGCCGCCCGAACAGCGCGACCGCGCCCGCCAGATCGGCCTCATGCTGGCCATGGGTGTGCGTATCGCGCTGCTGCTGAGCATCTCCTGGATTATGGGTCTGCAGGAAGCCCTCTTCAGCATCGGCTCCCACGCCGTAAGCGGCCGAGATTTGGTCCTGCTTCTCGGCGGCGCCTTCCTGATATACAAGGCCACGCACGAGATGCACGACAAGATGGAAGGATCGCATGAGACCCTCCACCAGCCCAAGGCCGCAAAGTTCGGCTCGGTCATCACGCAGATTGTCCTGCTGGATATCGTCTTCTCGCTGGACAGCGTCATCACCGCCGTCGGCATGGTGAAGCAGAATCCCGAGTATCCCTGGCATGGCCTCACCATCATGATCACCGCCATCATCGTGGCCATCGGCGTCATGCTGCTCTTCTCCGGCAGGATTGCCGCCTTCATCGAGAAGCACCCCACCACCAAGATGCTGGCGCTGGCCTTCCTCCTGATGATCGGCCTCGTCCTCGTGGCCGAGGGTTTCCACCAGCACATCGAAAAGGGCTACGTCTACACCGCCATGGCCTTCTCAATCTTCGTGGAATTGCTGAACCTGCGCGCGAAGAAGAAAACAACATCCGCGGAGTAACCACCCCCTCAACACAAAGGCCCCGCACGAAATCGTGCGGGGCCTTTTCTTTGTCGATGCGTGCACAGCAAGTGAATCGTTGATGAGTTACAAAAAGCCTTTTGTTGCGATTGCAAAAATGCTTGAGTGCCGGAGACACGACGCTCGATAGCCCAGGGCGTGAGCCCTGGGCAAACATTGAAATTAAAAAGCAAAGCCCTGAAAGGGGGACGCACTGAGCTGGCTCTTTGCGTCGCCCTTTCAGATACTGTGGTTGAAGTCAAGAAGAAAAAACCGCTTTTGAAGGGGAGTGGTGCTCGGGGTTGTAGGTGGTGTTGTTGACGATGAGGGCGTGCGCGATGAGCAGGAGCTTGCGCATGACGGCGATGAGCACTTGCATGGGTGCCTTTCTTGCGTCTTGAAGGCGTTGTGCGAAGGCCTTGATGGCGGGGTTGCATTGCTTGGCCGACATGGCGGCCATGTACAGCACGGCGCGCACGTTTGCCTTGCCGGCCTTGATGATGCGCGGCGCTTTATGCACGCTGCTTCCGGAGTCATGCTGGCGCGGATATAGTCCCGCCAGTGCGACCAGCTCATCGCGGTTGTATTGGCGCAGCTCCCCGAATTCGGCCAGCAGTATTTGCGCTGTGCGCGCTCCCAGCCCCGGCACGCTAAGGATGCGGGCGGCATCCTCCTTGAGGGCGGGTGTAGACCCGATGAGCGCGTTGATCTTGATTTGCAGCGCATCCATCTCCCGGGTGTACATGCGGATGATTCGCTTGAGCGCGGCGCATACTGCTTTGCAGGCTGGGCCGTCGGCCAGGCGGCGCTGCTCGGACTGGCATTGGATTTGCATATCCTCCCAGGCGCGGGTCAACTCGCGCAATTGTGCATAAGCCGCATCTTTGGGGGCTTGCGCGCGCGGGCGCCTATGCTGGCCGAAGTAGGCCAAAAGGCGCGCATCCACGCAATCATTTTTGTGTTGGAAACCCAGGCTTTGCATGAAGGACTTGCTGCGCGCGGGATTGATGATGGACACCTCGCCCAGGCGGCCCTTGGCCAGCGCGGCGAAATGTTGCGCCAGGCGCCCGGTGGATTCGATGCACACACCGCCCAGTGCCGCGGGACGCAGCCCCTGCCCCTTGAGCCAGGCAAGCAGGCCGCGCATACCCTGCGCCGAATGCTCGAAAGAAGCGCTGGGCAGCTTGCGCCACTCGTTGCCGCCCAGCACCTGCAACGCAAGCGCCGCATGAAAGCTGCGTTTGCCCACATCCACACCCAGCCAAACCGATGATTCCATGACACGCTCCCTTGGCCTATACTAAGGCGGTTGATGCGCGCTTCCCCGAACCCCTCCTTACGATGCGAGCTCGGCAAAACCGGCTCCTGATACTGTCCGGGCTTTAGGGAAACGCTGGGCTGGCGGGGGCGTCTGAAAGACGAGCTCGGTCTTCTACACCGGCTCCAGGGCTCTACCTCCTCCGCCAGCCCTGTCCTTTATCAAGCGCTAGGATAAGGGACCACACGTATCATGTAAGGGCTTAATGTTATTGGTTCATTGCACCCAGGGCTTACGCCCTGGGCTATCGAACGTCGCACCTCCGGCGCTAAGAATCTACTTGCGAATCAGGTCTACCCTAACCAGTCCATACTCTACTCCGCCATCTCCAGGCCCAGCCGAATGAGGTGCGCCCGCAACTGGTGGTCCGCCAATCCCCATGCTTCCTTGGGAGTATCGGCATAGGCCCGCTCAATCACCTCGCTGCGCGTGGCCGCGCCTGCCTCTATCGCCTCGACAATCTTCCGCTCGCGTTCCTGCCGGTGCTCCACCAGCGCACGCAGGCTCGCCTTTTCTCCTTGCCCCCAAAACGGCAGGCCATGCGCCGGCAGCAGGAAATTGAAGTCCTGCTCTATCACCCGGTTCAGGCTGTCCAGGTATTGCGTCATGTCGCCTTCGTAATCCGGCGAGATGATGATCGTCCCCGGGTTCGCAATCAGGTCCCCAGCGATCAGCGTGCGCGTCGTCGTTTCCAGAAAAGCCAGGTGCCCGGGGTCGTGCCCCGGCGTATGCAGGCAAACGATGCGCCAGCCCGGATCCCCGGGCAGCTCAATCACGTCGCCATCCGCCAGTTCGCGGCCCAGCGGCAACCCCGTCTGCCGGCCCGTTTCCGCATGCGCCCAGATGGGCGCGCCATATTTCTCCGCCAGCAGCAGGGCGGATCCCGTATGGTCCGGGTGCCCGTGCGTCAGCACGATGGCTTCCACCTTGCCCCCCAGAGCCACAAGATGCTCGATGTGCTGGATCAGGTAAGCCTGCTCTGGCTCATCGTGCGCGCCGGGATCGATTATGAGCAGCCGCTCCTCCCCAACGATGATGCAGTTTGTCCGCGTAGCGGGCGGCAAGGTCGGCGATAACACCGGAATCAGGTGCATGCCCCGCCGCAACTCGAAACGGTTGGGCGCCTCCGTGTCGTAGCCGGGCGTCAGGTGCAGCCAGGGCAGCGCCGCCTCCAGCGGCAGGGACGCCAGGTGATGCAGGATGAAGGCGACCGGCGTGGAGATCAGCAGCCGGTTCTCGTGCCAGCGCCTGCGCGCCTCGAATGGCGCAATCCAAAGCAAGTCCACAATCTCGCCGTCTTCCGATTCCACCTCCTCGTAGCGCTCGCCCTCGTGGTAATACACGAAGTACTGCGTGCGAAAGCGAATGGGAGAGAAGGGTGGCGTTATCCAGATACCCGCGGACGTAAAAGCCTTTGCATCCAGCACCACGCCCAGTTCATCCAGCACACCGGAAAAGCTGATAGTTCCCGCCATCAGGCGCTTGCGCAAATCTCGCAGCACCTCGCGCGATGGCGTATCGCGCACGCAGAGAATGCCCGTCTCCTCAAACACCTCACGCGCCGCGGCGAATATCGCCCGCGCGGTCTCCGCATCCGGCGCGCCTGCCACGGCGTCTTCCGGATCGTTCTTGTCCAGCGCGCCGCCCAGGAAGGCATAGTGCCCGCCCATGAATTTCAGCTTCTTGTTGCGCTGCCCCAGCAGCACCTCCTGGGTGCCATCCGGGGCAGCGGAAAAGATGATACAGGCGGCCGCCTCGCGCGGCGTCAGATCTTTATAGGTGTACCAATCGTCCACTACGGCACCGTCACCTCATACCGCGCTACACGGAAGGTATTCGCCGGACCCACCGCCGGGCCCTCGCAGCGCACGCTCAGCACGTGCGTGCCAGGATTGGGGAAACGCAGCTTCGCCTTGAGGCCTTCCGCCACGGTCGCGCCTTCCAGCGTCCACGTGTATTTTGAATAGCCATCCGGCGCGTTAAAGGTAATGAACTGGCCGCGCACCGCGTTCATGGTTACGGGCGTTTCCTCCACAGCCAGCACGGTGGAAGTGGATACCGTTTCCCAGGCGCCATTTCCGGCGCGTTCCTGAAGCTGGAGCGTGTAGTCGCCCTCAGCGGGAAACACATATAAATAGTCCGAAGCGCCCGCTTCCTTCTCCAGCGCAACCCCGTTCACCACCCAGCGCAAGGTGGCGCCCGGCACTTCCGGCACGGGCAGCGGCGCGGACTGGCCCACGGTGTATTGATCCGCCAGCGTTACCGAGGACTGGTACTTCGCCGCGCCGCGCGGCAGCGGCGTCGTCAAGCCGAGATCCTTCATTGCCTCGCCCTTGTCCCCGCCCAACGCCTCGGTCTGCTTCTCCAGCACACCCGCCTCGCCGCTGAGCGGCGCATTCACGGGAACCGTGATACTGCCCTTGGTGGTGTCGATCACCAAGTCGTAAGAACCCACCTCGAAGGTAGCCGTCGGTTCCACCCGCACGCCCCCCGCCACGCCGCTCACCTTCACCATGTGGGCATAATTGCTGTCATCCACCATGAAGCGTGAGCCCTTGAAATCCTTCGCGGACAAGGGCGTGCCGCCATCGCTCAGTTTGATCACCACCACGCTGTTCAGGGAATTGATCAGCACCTGCGGCGGATCCGCCTCCAGCGCCTGCGCGCCCAGCGCCGCGGCGCACGCCATCGCCGCCATAAAGACCTTAACCGTGGACTTAAACATTGCTCGATGCTCCTCTGTAGCCCGCAACAGGCACGATGCACTTATCCACGGAAGTCAACGAATGTTCCCCCCTTATTATTCATTCCGGCTGGACTACGGTGCGCTGAGTGCCCCCACGGCCAGATCCAAGACGGGGTCTCCGCCGGACTCCGCACCCCGCAAGGTTGCCTCGTCCCGCGCCACCGGCAAATCCGGCATCACGCCTCCCTTGCCGTCTGCCTTCGCCTCCACCGGCGTCTGACCATCCGCCGCCAGCCAGCGCGCCGTCGGGTAGGTGAAGGAGTAACCGCCCGGCAGGGACACCGTCCGCTCCGGCACCGGCGTTACTCCCGACGTGACGGTACCCGCGACACGCGCATGCGCCTGCTGCTGCAGCGACCACGCCAGCATCTCCGCCGAGTGCGAGGTGTCTGCATCCACCAGCACCACCACAGCCCCCTCGAAGCGGGTCTCCTGCGGCGTGTAGTTCACCCGTGTGCCCGCATCCGCCTCGAAGGTGCCGGACTTCCGGTTGTACACCGCGAGTTCCCGGTAAACGGCATCGCCCCCGGCAAAGTACGAGGCAAACTCGGCGCCGAATTCATCCAGCCCGGTGGAGCCGCCACGCAAATCGAGCACCAGACCCCGCGCTTCCTGCTGCTGGAATTCCTGCAACGCATTGCGGAAGGCCCGCCCTGGGAAAGGCGCGGTCAGCGTCGGGGCCAGTTGATGAACCTTGATCACGCCAACGTCGCCATTCACGAGGCGGTGTTCCAGCACACTGCCGGTGTCCACTTCCAGTGCGCTCAGCAGGCCTTCGGTATCAAGCGCCGCCCAATCTTGCTCCGTCGCGACAAGCGCTACTTCCCAATTCGGCGACGCGCCGGACCTGAAGACCACCTTCGCCTGCGCGCCCACGCGCCCGCGCACCAGGCCCTGCAGCCGCGCCTCCGCGCGTGCCGCATCCGTGGCGGGCGGATGCCCCGCCCACAGCATCGGCGCCTTGGCCGCTGCCTCGGCAATCGGCAATCCATTCCACGCCACCACTTCCACGAAGGGCTGTACCCCCACCGCGGCCGCGGGCCCGCCGCCAATCACCTTGCTTACCATCACACGGCCGTCATCCAGTTGCGCCACCTCGATACCATAGCCGCCGCCGAACTGCTCGCCCAGCAGATCATTATCCACCGTCAAGCCGATGTGCCCATCGCGCAGTGATTCCGCGAACCAGCGCAACGCCGCGTAAAACGCCTCCCGGTCCCTGGACTCCTCCGCCCTTCCCGCCCGCGCCTGAAGCTCAGCGCCAAGCGCGTCCCAGGCAATTCCCTTCAGTTCCGTATAGGGATACTCCTCCCGCATCCGCTCCACCAGCTTCCCGCAGGCTTCCGCCCAATCCTTGCGGCTGTAGTCCAGGTCGTCCCCGCCCAGGAAGGAAATCCGCGGGATCGGCACCGGTATCGGCACCAGGGGGATGGTGGTGGTGGCGCAGCCGGGCACGAGTGCCCCCAGTGCCAGCAGCCCTACGAGATGGATCGATAACTGTTTCATGGCCGCGGTATTCCCAAGATAAGCGACTGAACGCGGAAGTCTACTCCAGCAAGCCGGGACGGTTCATGTCACGCCCCTGCCTTGACCTGTCTCCCTCTCGGGTGTAGCCTAGCCCTTCACCCTTGGAGTTCCCCGCATGAAACACCTGTTCCGCATTGCCGCCCTCATGACTGTTCTCGCCGCCAATGCCTGGGCCACCGATTCCGCCCCGCTCACGCACCCCGACACCACCGGCTGGACCGACCTCTTCGCGCCCGATCTTTCCAACGCCAACAAACCAAAGAAAGTCTGGACGGTGGAGGAAGGCGTGCTGACGGCCAGCAAGGATATGGCCATCTGGACCAAGGAAGATTATGAAAACTTCACCCTTGACCTGGAGTTCAAGACCGCGGACGGCACCAACAGCGGCGTGATCATTTATTGCAGCAACATGCTCAACTGGATTCCCAACTCCGTGGAGATCCAGATCGCCGACGACTTCAGCAAGGAGTGGAGCGAGAAGCCCAAGACCTGGCAATGCGGCGCCGTGTTCGGGCACCTGGGCGCCACAAAGACCGTGGTAAAGAAACCCGGCGAGTGGAACCACATGACCGTCTACGCCAAGGGAAAACAGGTGGACGTGGTTCTGAATGGCGAGCACGTCACCTCGATGGACATGAGCCTGTGGAAAGACGCCAAGACCAACCCGGACGGCTCGGAGATTCCGGAATGGCTGAGCACCCCCTTCGACCAGCTTGCCACCAAGGGCAAGATAGGCCTGCAGGGCAAGCACGCGGACGCCGCCATCTGGTTCCGCAACCTGAAGGTGAAGCGTGACGAGGCAGCCAAATAATTCGCTTGGGAATTAGCGCTGCCCTGAAAAAAGAAACTGGCGAACGTGCTTCCGCATGCACGTTCGCCAGTTTCAGCTTTGTCAATCAGGCACTATTCTGTGGCTTCGCCTTCCTCTTCTTCCGGCGGATTCGGGTTAAACGCATGCGGCACCGCAATGCGCAACCCAATTCCGAAGAAGAATTCGTAGATGGCCTGAAAAAACACGGCGAGTAACGGGAACACTGTGATTTCCATGGTACTGCATCTCCATGCCTCTGGCGCCGCCAAGGGCGCAATTTCCGCTGTACGCCTCTGCATCTGTGGGGTGTGCAGAATGCCAAATGTACGTATCGAATCAGCCAGGCTAAAAACCGGCCCCATTTCTTCCCCCCTGCAGAGGCGCTCCGTTCAACTGTCTGCATGTAGGGACAATCGAACACCCGGCTTTATTTCTGCCCTCGCCAAAAAATTTCCGTTTTAAAGTGCGCATTTTCTGGTACTGGTTAAGAAGACCTGTCCCATGGGAGGCGGCATGTGTCGTTTTGTCGGGAATCCCCCAGGTTGTTCAAGGAAGGAACGGGCAGTTTTGATGAGTGCGGAAGCGACAGTTGCGTTAGAAGAGTCTCCCAAGCGGCATGCCGAGACCACGGTCTTCGGCATCCTCGCCGCCATCAGTGTTTGTCATCTGCTCAATGACCTGGTGCAGTCGCTTATCCCCGCCATCTATCCCATCCTGAAAGACAGCTTCAACCTGAACTTCACGCAGATAGGCATCATCACGCTTACCTTCCAGTGCTCGGCCTCGCTGTTGCAGCCCTTGGTGGGTATCTATACGGACCGTAAGCCCATGCCCTACTCGCTCGTCTTCGGCATGTGCTTTACCCTTGTGGGACTGGTGCTTCTTTCCGTTGCGCCCAGCTATCCCCTTTTGCTCATCGCCTCCGCGCTCGTGGGCATCGGCTCCGCCGTCTTTCACCCGGAGTCCTCGCGCGTGGCGCGCATGGCCGCGGGCGGGCAGCATGGCCTCGCGCAGTCGCTCTTTCAGTTGGGCGGCAATGCCGGCTCCTCCATCGGGCCCTTGCTTGGCGCGTATATCGTGCTGAAGCGCGGCCAGGGCAGCATCATCTGGTTTTCGCTGGTCGCCTTGCTGGCCATTGTTATCCTTACCCGCGTGGGCGGATGGTATGCGGCCAAGGCGGCGGCCAACGCGCGCAACGGCGGAAACGCTTCCGAGGCGCGCACCCCTTTGCCAAAGGGCCTCGTCGCCTTTTCCCTCGGCATCCTCATCGCGCTCATGTTCTCCAAGTTCGTGTACACGGTGAGCCTCAGCAGCTATTACACCTTCTATCTCATGGACAAGTTCCATATCTCCGTGCAGAGCGCGCAGCTTCATCTCTTCGCCTACCTCGGCGCGGTGGCGCTGGGCACCATCATCGGCGGACCGGTGGGCGACCGTATCGGCCGCAAGCGCGTCATCATCGGGTCCATCGTGGGCATTCTCCCCTTTGCCCTCGTTCTTCCCTATGCGAACCTGTTCTGGACGGGTGCGCTCAGCGTCGTCATCGGGATGATCCTTGCGTCCGCCTTCCCGGCCATCCTGGTCTACGGCCAGGAACTTCTCCCCGGGAATGTGGGCATGGTGGCGGGGCTCTTCTTCGGCCTGGCCTTCGGCATGGCGGGTATCGCCGCGGCGGCCCTGGGCGTGCTGGCGGACCACACGGGCATCGGCTTCGTGTACCACGCCTGCTCCTTCCTGCCGCTGATTGGCTTGCTCACGGTCTTCCTGCCGGATTTGGAGCAGGGACCAGCCATGCCACTGGAGCAGCCCGTCGAAAATTGAATCTTGATGGATTCTCTGCTGACCGGCAGACGATATTTTTTCCGCTGGTCAATGCCACCCCTTAACCCGTAAACCTTTTTACTTAAAGTAGTTAGCTTTCTCCACCCAAGTGAAGGCAAAGAAATCGGACAGAAACTTGAAAATTTTCCTTGACAAAAAATCGGTAGAAATGGTATAAGCCGTTCGCCTTTGCGCAAGAGGCAAATTTTCCCCCCAAGAAAGCGAGGTGATCGACCATGAAGTGCTGCGCAATGTGCAACGAGGAAATCGGTGCGCTCGAGTTTACGAATGCCGAGGCGGTGGAGCTGGACAACGGCGAGTTCTGGCATGTCGAGTGCTACACCGAGTACTACGGCGAAAGCCCCCTTGAGGGCGTTCTCGAAGCCGTCTAGGCAATTTCCCACGTTCATCCGCATCCCGGGTTGGCCCAAGGGCCCGCCCGGGATGCGTGTTTCTGGGAGCTTTCGTATCGCAAGCGGTATTGATAGAATACCGCTCGCCTGCGGAGGCGTTAGGACAAGGGAACCGGATACCCGCCGTGTCGAACCATGTATTGCCTTTTGAGAAGCGATTGTTCGAGATAGAACAATCGCTGGAACTTGCGGAAAATGAGGAAGCCCGCGAGGCGCTTCACCGTGAACTCTCGCAGGAACGCGAGCGCGCCTATTCCGCGATGTCCGCCTGGGACAAGGTCCAACTGGCCCGCCACCCCAACCGCCCCCGCATGCTGGATTTCACCCCGCGCATCTTCGAGGAGTTCGTAGAACTCCACGGGGACCGCATGGACGGCGACGACCCCGCCATGGTCTGCGGTATCGCCCGCTTTCAGGGCCGCAGCGTTTTCGTGGCCGGGCAACAGAAGGGTGTAAAAACCGACGAAAAGGTGCTGAGAAACTTCGGCATGGCGCACCCCGAGGGCTACCGCAAGGCCGCGCGTATCTTCCAGATGGCGGAACGCCTGGGTCATCCCATCGTCACCTTTGTGGATACCCCTGCCGCGCACCCCGGCATCGAGGCCGAGCAGCGCGGCCAGGGCCCCGCCATCGCGGAGAACCTGCGTCTCATGATGGGGTTGCGCGCCCCGGTGCTTTCCATTGTCCTGAGCGAGGGCGGCAGCGGCGGCGCCTTGGCCATTGCCGTGGCCGATACCATCGTGATGCTGGAGCATGCGGTCTACATGATCTGCCCGCCGGAACGCTGTGCGGAAATACTGTGGCGCGACGTGAACCGCAAGGAAGACGCCGCCGCCGCCCTGCGGGTGACCGCGGGTGACCTGCTGGATCTGGGTGTCATCGATGCCATTATTCCCGAGGGCCCGCAAGGCGCCCACCGGGATCCGGAGCCCGCCGTGCAGGGCATGCGCGCCGCCGTAGAGGCCTTCCTCAAGGCGCACCCGCCCGGTACCCCCGCGGATCCTGCTGCCCGCATGGAGAAGTTCAACCGCATGGGGCGCTGGGTGGAAGAGGAAAGCACGGTTGCCAGCGATTGAGCAACGCGGCGACGACGTGCTGTTGCGGGTCAGGGTTCAGCCGAAGGCCTCCCGTGTACGCTACCTGGTGGAAAAAGGCGAGATAAAGATAACAGTGACCGCGCCGCCCGCGGACGGGCTGGCCAACAAGATGGTCTGCGACAAGGTGGCGGATGTGGCGGGGATCCCGAAGTCGCGGGTGAAGATACACAGCGGGGACAAGAGCCGCGACAAGGTGCTGGCGCTGCTGGACTGCAAGCTGGAGGAGGTGCGGGAGAAGCTGGGAGTGTAGCACCGGGAGGTCGCGCTTCCGCGCGACCTGTCTCGGAGGGAAAAGCGCTTAGCTTTTGCAGCAAGAGGAAGCGAGGATTACGCTTCTCCTCTTTGCTTTAAACCATAATTAAAGATTTTGCCTTCGAGGCAGGTCGCGCGGAAGCGCGACCCTCCCGGGGCGTACCGATTATTGGGAGAGACATGGACCTGCGCACACAAATCGACGAAGCGGCGGCCGCCATCCGCGCAAAGACCAGCGCGCAACCCGAAGTCGCCATCGTACTCGGCACGGGCCTTGGCCCGCTGGCGGATCGTATCGAGGCCGATGTGCGTATCCCCTATGGGGACATCCCCCACTTTCCCACCTCCAGCGTGGACAGCCACGCGGGCGAGCTTATCATCGGCCGCCTGGGTGGCAAGACGGTGGCGGCGCTGTCCGGGCGCTTTCATTATTATGAAGGCTACACCATGCAGCAGCTCACCTTTCCGGTGCGCGTCGCAAAAGCCCTTGGGGTACATACACTTATCGTCTCCAACGCCTGCGGCGGCATGAACCCGCAGTTCAAGGCGGGCGACCTGATGGTCATCACCGACCACATCAATTTCATGGGCGACAACCCGCTCATCGGCCCGAACGACGATGCTCTGGGCCCCCGCTTTCCGGACATGAGCGAGCCCTATACCCGGGCCCTCATCGACCTGGCGGAAGAGGTGGCCCTGGAGAAACGCATAAAACTTCAGCGCGGGGTGTACCTCGCGTGCAGCGGGCCGAACCTGGAGACGCGGGCGGAGTACCGCATGATGCGGGCTCTGGGCGCGGACGTGGTGGGCATGAGCACCGTGCCGGAAGTCATCGTCGCGGTGCATGCCGGCCTGCGCGTGCTGGGCTTCTCCGCCATTACGGACGAATGTTTTCCGGATGCGTTGGAGCCGGCGGAGCTGGAAAAGATTATCGCCATTGCCAATGCGGTGGAGCCAGTGCTGAGTGAAATCGTAGTGGCGGTGCTCGAACGAATCTAGGCGGATTTGCGGTTTCTGCGGGGTGGATGCATTTGTTCGTGAATTGTTATAGTGCGCTGGCCGATAGGGGCGGAAGTACAGACAGGGAACGCCATGCCCGTTAAGATCATACGCGGATTGTTCTTCCTGGCCTGCGTCATCATGGGCATCATCTGGGGGCAGTACATCTACAACCTCAATGTGCCCCGTGCGAATCCCTTTGCGCCGGAACTGCTTTCCAACACCTGGCCTTACCTGGCCGGCGGCGGCCTGGCCGGCGCAGGCGTGGCGGCCTGTGTGCTGCTCAGCGTAAAGTTCGTCACGCAGGAACTTTACGAGCGGATGGCCCCTGCCCTCGTTTCCATCGTGCTCGCCCTAATCACGGGATATTTCGTCGGGCAGTACATCCTCTTCATTCTCCCGCAGAACGACGTGACCCTCCGCATCTTCGTGGTGGTCTCCTTTGTGCTGGTCTTCGGCTTTGCCGGTGTTACCCTGGGCCTTACCCGCGCTTCCAACTGGCAGTCGCTCGTCAGCGCGGTGGAACGCACCAAGCGGGACCAGCCCATTTCTATCAAGCTGGTGGATACGAGCGTGCTCATAGACGGGCGCATTCAGGATATCTGCGCCAGCGGTTTCATCGAGGGTACCCTGATGGTGCCGCAGTTTGTACTACACGAACTGCAGCACATCGCCGATGCCAGCGATGTGCTCCGCCGCGCCAAGGGCCGCCGCGGGCTGGACATCCTGAAAAGCCTGCAGGGCCTGGACAGCAAGGTGAAGGTGGAGATTACGCAGGAAGACCCCGCGGATATCCGCGAGGTGGACGCCAAGCTGGTGAAGCTGGCCAGCAAGTATGGCGCAAAGGTGCTTACCACTGATTTCAACCTGAACAAGGTAGCCCAGATTGAAGGCGTGGTGGTGCTGAACATTAACGACTTGGCCAATGCCCTGAAGCCCGCGGTGCTGCCGGATGAGCGCATCGAGGTGAAGATCATCAAGGAAGGCAAGGAGCCCAACCAGGGCGTCGGCTACCTGGATGACGGGACGATGATTGTGGTGGATGGCGGCCGCGGCCACATGGGCCGCACCGTTTCCGTGCTGGTGACCAGCGTGCTGCAGACGGCCGCCGGACGCATGATCTTCACCCGGTTCGACGGCGCCCACGCTTGAGCGCGCAGCTTATTGTGGTGGCCGCGGGCATGGGCACGCGGATGGGCGCGCCCCTTCCCAAGGCCCTCATCGACGTGGCCGGCATTCCACTCGTCGCGCGGACCCTCGGCCACCTGCTTTCGATGCAGCTTTTCGATCTGCCCGCCATCGTCACTTACCCCGCCGGCCATGAAGCGGCCTTCGCTGCCTGCCTGCGCGAGGCAGGTATTGAGGCCCGGCTCATCCCCGGCGGCGCGGAACGGCAGGACTCCGTCGGCCTCGCCCTGGCAGCAACCCCCGCGGACGCGGAACTCGTGGTGATACACGACGCCGCCCGCCCCTTTGTGCCGGAGGCGAGCGTGCGGGCCTCCATGGAAGCCGCCCGCGATTGCGGCGCGGCCACGGTCGCCATTCCCGTTACGGACACCATCCTCGAGGCGGACGCGGACAACTGCCTTGCGCACACGCCGGACCGCTCCCGCCTCTGGGCTTGCCAGACCCCGCAGACCTTCCGCCGTGAGGTGATTGCAGAGGCGCACGCCCGCGCGGCGGCGGAGAAGCACCTGGGCACGGACGATGCCTCGCTGGTGCAACGCCTCGGCGGCAAGGTACGATTGGTGATGGGGCACGCCTACAACATCAAAATCACCCGGCCGGAGGATCTCCCCATGGCCGCGCGCATACTGGAGGACGCGTCATGGCGCTTCGCATAGGCATCGGATATGACCTGCACCGGCTTGAGCTGGATCGCCCCCTTATTCTCGGCGGCGTACGCATTCCCTTCGACCTCGGCCTTATGGGCCATTCGGATGCCGACGTGCTCTGCCACGCCATCACCGACGCTATCCTGGGCGCGGCGGCGCTGGGCGATATTGGCAGCCACTTCCCCGATACGGACCCGCGCTTCAAGGATGCCGACAGCATGGACCTGCTCGTGCGCGCCTACAACCTCGTGCGTGCGCAGGAATTCCGCATCATGAACATCGATTCCACCATCATTTGCGAGCGGCCCAAGCTGCGCGAATACATCGACCCCATGCGGCAGAAGCTCGCGGAGGCGCTGGTGCTTCCCGTCACGCGCGTTTCCGTGAAGGCCAAGACCAACGAGGGCCTCGGCCCCGAGGGCCAGGGCGAAGCCATCAGCGTGCATGCCGTGGTGCTGCTGGATCGCACCCAGGGCAGCGACGTGCTGGGCAGCGAGACGCATATCTAGGCATGGAGCCGGAGAAGCAGCGCCTAGATGTCGTCGTACAGCAGCGCCTCGGGGTGTCGCGCTCCAAGGCGCAGGGGCTCATCCGTACCGGCAGCGTGCTCGACGCCACAGGCGCCCCCTTCAAGCAGCCCGGCGCGATGGTCCTCCCCGATATCCCCTTCACCCTGAAGGACCAGCCCCGCTTCGTCAGCCGCGGCGGCGACAAGCTGGATGCGGCCTTCGTGCACTGGCCCATCGACGTGCAAGGCAAGGTAACCCTGGATGCCGGAGCTTCCACTGGCGGCTTCACCGATTGCCTGCTGCAACACGGCGCGGCCAAGGTCTACGCCATCGACGTGGGCTATGGACAACTGGACTGGAAGCTGCGGCAGGATGTCCGGGTGGTGGTGATGGAGCGCTTCAATATCCGCAATCTCACGCGCGAGCATCTGCAGGATGCCGTACAGTTCTTCACCGCGGACTGTTCCTTCATTTCCCTGCGCATGGTGCTGCCGCCCATTGTGACCGTGCTGGCCTCCGGCGCGGAGGGCCTGGTGCTCATCAAGCCGCAATTCGAGGCGGGCCGCGAGGGGGTGGGTAAGGGCGGCGTGGTGCGCGACGACGAGGTGCGCGATGCCACGGTGGCCGAGGTCTGCACCTGCGCGGAAGGGCTGGGGTTCACGCAAATCGATGTGATACCCTCGCCGCTCAAGGGACCGGCGGGCAACACGGAGTTCCTCGCGTGGCTACGCGGGCGGTGAAGAGTAACCACGAAATACACGAACCACACGAAATAAATACAATACATCTTCATTTCCTATTATCAAGATTTTTCCCAATGACTCCTGTCTTCATTTAGTGTGGTTCGTGTATTTCGTGGTAAAACCTCTCCCATGCTTGAAACCCTGCGCATAGAAAACTACGCCCTCATCGAGTCTGTGGAAATTGATTTCACGGAGGGCTTTAACGTGCTCACCGGCGAGACCGGCGCGGGCAAATCCATCCTTGTGGGTGCACTGCAATTGGTGCTGGGTGGACGGGCCTCCGCGGACGTGGTCCGTCAGGGCGCGGCGCGCGCCAGCGTCGAAGCACTCTTCCGCATGCCGCAGGGCAACAAGGCGCTGAACCAGCTGCTACTCGACAACGAGATCGAACCCGAGGACGGCACCCTCCTGCTCTCGCGGCACATCGCCGCGGATGGCCGGAGCAAGGCCCAGGCCGGGGGCCGCCTCGTGCCGCTTGCCGTGTTGGCCAGCATTGGCGACGAACTGGTGGACATGCACGGCCAGCACGAGCACCAGTCCGTACTCCGGCAGGAAAAACAGCGCGCATTGCTGGACGCCTACGGCGGCGCGCAGGAACTCGCCGCGGACGTGGCCCGCAAGGTGAAGCAACTACGCGAGGTGACCGCGCGCATTGCCGAACTGGAAAACGCGGACCGGGACATCGAGCGGCGCATGGAGTTCCTCCGCCACGAGGTGGCGGAAATCGACGCCGCCCGTCTGGAGCCTGGCGAGGAAGAAGAACTGAAGGCGCAGCTCAGCCGCGCCAACAACACGGGCCGCATTTGTGAGCTCGCGGCGCAGGCCTATGCGCAACTGAGCGATGCGGACGGGATGTCCGCCGCGGACCTGGTGAATGCCGCCCTGCGTGAAGTGGAGGAACTCGCCAATCTCGACCCGGACCTGGCCCCGCTGGTGGATGATCTCACCCAGGCCTCCGTTCTTATCGACAATGCCGCCGACACCCTCCGCGGCCGCACGGAGGAAGAGGCCTTCGACGCGCGCGAACTGGAACGCCTGAACCAGCGCAATGCCCAACTCGGCGCGCTGAAGCGTAAGTACGGCGGCAGCATCGCGGATATTCTCGCCTATCGCGACAAATCGCAGGGCGAACTGGATGCCTTCACTTCACGCGACGCAGACCTCGAACGGCTGCGCGGCGAGGAAGTAACACTGACCGCCGCGGCGAATGCCGCCGCCAAGAAGCTGAGCGCGGCACGCAAGCGCGCGGGCATGACGCTGGATCTCGCCGTGACAAAGACCCTGCAGGATCTCGCCATGAAGGGCGCAGCCTTCAAGGTGGAACTCGTCCCCTGCGCGCTCGGCCCGCATGGCGCGGACGAGGTGCGCTTTCTCCTCGCCGCCAATGCGGGCGAGCCCGCCAAACCGCTGAAGCAGGTTGCTTCCGGCGGCGAAATTTCCCGCATCATGCTGGCGCTGAAAGCCGTGTTTGCAGGCGCGGATGTCATCCCTACACTTATCTTCGACGAGATTGACGCGGGCATCGGCGGCGCCGTGGCGCGCCACGTGGCGGATAAGCTCGTCTCACTGGCGGGCACGCACCAGGTGCTCTGCATTTCCCACCTCGCGCAAATTGGCGCGGTGGCCAATACCCACTTCAAGATTAGCAAGAGCGAAGAAAACAAGCACACGGTAACGCGCGCCGCGCGCATCGACGGACAGGAGCGCGTCGAGGAGATCGCGCGGCTGCTGGATGGCTCGGTATCGAAGGAAAGCGTGCGCCATGCGAAGGCGCTGTTGAAGGAACTGGCATGAGCGCACAGCGGCGTAGCGATGCGATAGATGATGCAAAGAAAAAGGGATACGTCGGCCGTATCAAGATAGGCGTGATGGGTTCCGCCGGCGGCGAGATGAAACCCGACATTGTGGAAGCCTGCACCGAACTGGGCCGCGCCATCGCGGATCTGGACTGCGCCATCCTTACCGGCGGCTGCCCGGGCTTGCCGCACTGCGCCATCATCGGCTGCAAGGAACGCGGCGGCCTGACCATCGGCGTGTCCCCCGCCATGAGCCTTTATGAGCACGTCAACCGCTATGGCAGCCCGACGGACCATATCGACGTGATGATCTACACCGGAGCGGGCCTCATGGGCCGCGAAGTAATCGGCGTACGCAGTTGCGACATCGTGATCATCGTGGGTGGCCGCTCCGGCACCCTGGGCGAATTCGCCATCGCCTATGACGAAGGACGGCCGATCGGCATCCTCGAGGGCACCGGCGGGGTGGCTGACTCGGCGGACAGCTTCCTGAAAGTTATCCATAAGGCCACGGGGTCCCGCATCTACCGGGATACGGATCCGCGCAAGCTCATCGAGGCCTGCGTGCAGGGCTTTCACGATCACCCGCCGGAGATTCGGGACAGAGAGGCGAAGCTATGATTCTCACATCACACGGCGCCGCTGGCGGCGTCACCGGCAGCAAGCACCTGCTGGAAATTAACGGCAAGCGGCTGCTGCTGGACTGCGGGATGTTCCAGGGCCGGCGCGAGGAGTCCGATCGGCGCAATCGCCACCTCGGCTTTGACCCCCGCTCTCTGGACGCCGTGGTGCTGAGCCATGCCCACATCGACCACAGCGGCCTCATGCCCATGCTGGCGAAGCAGGGTTACGAAGGACCCATTTACAGTACCCCCGCCACGCGCGACCTCTGCGCCGTGATGCTGCTGGACAGCGCCCACATTCAGAAGCGCGATGCCGAGTGGCTCTCCAGGAAGCACCTGACCTTTTATCCCCCCATTTACAACACGGACGACGTGCAAGCCGCGATGCGCAAGTTCGTGAGCATTCCCTACGAATTACGCTTTCCCGTGCTTCCGGATGTCTACATAACCTATCACGACGCCGGACATGTGCTGGGCAGCGCCATGGTGGAAGTGGAATACACCGAGGATGGCAGGGAGAGGCGCCTCATCTTTTCCGCGGACATCGGCCGGAAATCCACCCCGATTCTCCGCGATCCCTGGGTGCCCGGCCCGGCGGACATTGTCATCATGGAAAGCACCTATGGTGACCGCGACCACAAGCCGCTGGCGAAGGTGGAACATCAGCTCGCGCAGCTGATCCGTGCCAGCGTGGAGCGGAATGCAAAGATTCTGATTCCCGCCTTTGCGCTGGAACGCGCCCAGGAGATTATCTACGCACTCAAGCAACTGGAGATGCAGGCGCTCATACCCGATATTCCGGTGTATGTGGACAGCCCGCTGACGGAAAATGTGACGCACATTTTCCGGTTGCACACCGAGTGCTTCGATGAAGCCTTCGCTGACGCCATGCAGCAGGCGGGCGACCCGTTTGAATTGCGGCACATACGCTTCACGCGCTCGGTAGAGGAATCCATGAAGCTCAACCACCTGCGTGGGCCGGCCATCATCATCGCCGCCGCGGGCATGTGCGAGCATGGGCGCATCGTGCACCATATCAAGAACCACTGCGAGGATCCCGACAATACAATCCTCATCGTGGGCTTCCAGGCGCAGCACACGCTGGGCCGGCGCATTGTGGAGCGCCGCCGCACCATCCGTATGCTGGGAGTGGAGCGCGAACTGAATGCCCAGGTGGTCGTGATGAACGAGTTCAGCGCCCACGCCGGCCGCACGGAACTGCTCGAATTCGGCGAACGATTCAAAGACTGCGCGGAAAAGATCCTGCTCGTGCATGGCGAACCGACGGCCTTGCAAGCCTTGCATGCAGGCCTGCACCAGCGGGGCGTGACCCAGGCGCAGATACAGGTGGAAGCCGTAGCCCGGGAGCTATAGTTCTTCGTCGCCCAACATGTCGCCACCGAGCGGGGCCTTACGGTTGAACTTTTTCTCCAGCCGCGCCAACCGCATTTCAAATTCACTCACCATCGTAAGCGCCCCAAAGCGGGAGGGCGCATCCAGCAATTCGGCGCAGAGCGTCCGGGCCTTCGCCAGATCCTTCGCGCGGTGCTCCAGGTGCTTCACCAGTTCCAGCCGTGCCGCCGCGTTGGAGGGATACTCCGTCACCACCAGTTCGAGAATTTCCTGCATCTCCTCGAAGCGGTTCAGCCGCTTGTAGGCTCCCGCCAGCAGGTCCAGGCATTCACGGCGCAGCCCGTCCTCATGCGGGCCCGGGCGGTCGAAGGCGTCGGATTCGAGACAGGCCTTGGCGAGATCTTCCACTTCCTCGTAGCGCTTCTGCTTGTAGTGCAGCCGCGCCAGGGATACCTTGTCCTCGATATGCTCAAAGCCCGAACCGCGTTCCGCCGTCAGGCAATTGGACAGCCACGCCGTCAGGGTCACCAGTGAGAGGATGTCCGTCTCGTGATGGTAGAACACACCCTTCAGCGGGCGGGCATCGCGCGTGCGCAGGTAGTCGAACCACATCTGCGGAATCAGGTAGCTGGGCACGTCGCCATGCCGGGTGATTTCCAGCACCTCGCTCTCGATATTCTTCAGGCTGCAATCGGAAAGCCGCCGCTTGTAGAAACGCCGCGCCGCATGCACCAGGTCATAATGCGCGCAGGCCTCGCCATGGAAGGGAATCCGGTTCTGAATGAAGCGCGTGCGCAGCAGCGGCAGGTCGAAGCTCTTGCTGTTGTAGCCCACCACCGCCGTCGTATCTCGGAAGCGCTCCGCAAGGAAGGCCAGCATTGGCTCCTCCTCGTCGTAGTCCCGCATGAAACACTGGTCCAGCCGGAAGCTGTTCTTCGTGAAATAGCCCACGCCCACAAGGAAGGCCACGGTTCCCGCACCGCCTGCCAACCCGATGGTTTCGGTATCGACAAAGCAGGCCGTGGCGGGATCGAAATCAGCCAGTTCCTCATCGCAGGCGGAAAAGGCCACATGCTTCGCGGAAGCCTGGAGCGCCTCCCCAAGCGCGAGGTTCCCGTGCTGGTAATCCAGAGAGAATTCCTTGCGCAGCAGGAAGAAGGTGCTCTCCCCCTCCGCGGCATCCTCCGGCCAAGCCATGCCGGTTGTCACAGCCTCCAGGTCGTAGTGCCCGGCGCGGCGGTGTTCGGTTTCTTCCTGCTGCCTGCTTTCAAACTGGGTGCCGGTCATCAGGTTCCGGTGTTTCAGGAGGGCTTGGAGTTTGGCTTTGATGTCTTCGGACATGGGAAAGCCTATGGGACGGATGGGATAGATGAGACGGATGGGACAATTTCCCGATCTTCTTTCCCATTCGTCGCATCTGTCCCATTCGTCCCATTTTTCGTGCACAACCCCAGCGCCAGCTTGGCCAGCGCCACGGCGCCGGACTTGCCGTGCGTGCCGATCTCCAGCGGCGATCCCACGCAGCTCGGGCAGCCTTCCTTGCAGAAGCAATCGCTGATGAGGCTCACCGCGGAGCGCAGCAATGGCTCATGGTGATGGCATAGCTTCTCCCCCAGCCCCACGCCGCCGGGATAGGTCTCGTAGAGGAACACCGTGGGCTTCTCCGAAACGGGCGCGCGCAACATAGCCTTTGCGCGGATATCCGTCAGGTCGCACATCACCTGCACCGGCGCCACCTGCCGCAGCGTATTCGCCAGCCCATTCAACGCCTCGCCCAGTTCCTCCTGATTCAGGTCGAAAAGCTCGCCCGTGTTCTCCGGGAATTCAATCCAGTAACCCAGCGTGTGCATCAGCTGCTCGGGCAGGTTTATCTCCCCCCAGCCCACGTTCTCATGCGTGCCGAACTTGATCTTCTTGAAGAGCGTCGCCAGCCAGGTCACGCTGAGCTCGCCCCAGTTCTTGCTCGCCGGGCCGATGGGCTTACTCTCCTCCACCCCGATCACCTTCAGGTCCACCTTGATTTCGGCATCCGTGTAGTAGTCCACCTCCACCGGGCGCGTGTAGGCCTTGCGCTCCTTCAGGTCCAGGTGGTCCACGTAATACTGCTTGCTCTGGTGCATGTAGATGGCGTGGTCATGCACCTCGGATTGCGCGGCGAAGAAATCCACCTCGCCAATCACGCGGCCATGGTCCGTCATGTCCAGGATGCACACATTCCCCGGCGCGGCCGTCCGCAGGCTGATATCCTGCGCGGGGTAGGTGTCCGCGCTCCAGTGCCATTTGTTCTTTACCTTGCGCAGCACGCGGTTATCCGCCAGGTAATCCAGCACCCCTTCCGTAGATTGCGCATCCACGCCGAAGGCTTCGCCCTCTACGAAGGGCAACTCGAAAGCGCCGCACTTCACATGGCTGCTGAGGATGATGAGGTTGTTCGGATCCACGGTGCCGCTCTCGGGCGACTGCTCGAAGAAGTATTCCGGATGCTGGATGATGAACTGATCCAGCGGCGCGCTACTGGCAATGAGGATGACCAGGCTCACGCTGTTGCGCCGCCCGGCGCGTCCCGCCTGCTGCCAGGTGCTGGCCACACTGCCCGCGTAACCCGTCATGATGCAGACATCCAGCGCGCCAATATCGATGCCCAGTTCCAGCGCATTCGTACTCACCACCGTCATCACCTCGCCACTTCGCAGCCCCTGCTCGATGGCGCGCCGCTCCGTGGGAAGGTAGCCGCCACGATAGCCCCGCACCAGCGAGTCCGGCTTCTGCATCCGCCGCACCGCTTCCTTCAAGTAGGTGGTCATCACTTCCACCCGCAGGCGGCTGCGCGCAAACACGATGGACTGGATATCCTTCGAGAGAAGCTGCGCGGCGATGCGCGTGGCCTCATGCACCGAACTCTTCCGGACGCCCAGTTCCGCGTTCACCACCGGCGGGTTGTAGAAAAGGAAGTGCTTCTCCCCCGCGGGCGCGCCATTGTTGTTCACCAGCTCAACCGGTTCCTCAATGATCTGCTCCGCCAGTTCCTTCGGGTTGGCAATCGTCGCGCTGCAGCAGATGAACTTCGGGTTCGACCCATAAAAGGCGCAGATGCGCTTCAGCCGCCGCAGCACATTGGCCAGGTGGCTGCCGAACACACCCCGGTAATGATGCACCTCGTCGATGACGATGTACTCGATATTCTCGAAGAGGCGTATCCAATTCGTATGGTGCGGCAGGATGCCCGTATGCAGCATGTCCGGATTGGTGACGATGATATGTCCCGCATTGCGGATGGATTTCCGCGCGGAGGCCGGCGTGTCTCCATCGAAGGTGTGCGTGCCTATCTTCAACTCCATCCCGTCGACCGTGTCCTTCAGCTCCGTCACCTGATCCTGGGACAGCGCCTTCGTGGGAAACAGGTACAGCGCACGCGCCTTCGGGTTCTGCATCAGCGTGTGCAGCACGGGGATGTTGTAGCAAAGCGTCTTGCCCGAGGCCGTCGGCGTCACCACGCACACATGCTTGCCCGAAAGCGCCGCGGAGATGGCATCTGTCTGGTGGGTGTAGAGGTCATGTATCCCCCGCGCGCGAAGCCCCTCCACCAGGCGCGGGTTCAGCGTTTCGGGGAATCCTCCGTATTGCGCGGGCCTCGGGGGGATGGTGGCCCAGCGGGTCAGGTTCCGGCAGAACTCCGGGTCCGAGCGAAGGCGGTCAATGGTTTGGGAGACATTCATAAACTGAATATTAAATCAGGGATTTCTAAGATTCAAATAACGGATCTCAAACTGCGCATATTCGCTATTAAACTTGGAGAAGCACTCAATGGAACAATTTGATAGAAACGAACTCACTGGGTTTCCAACGTTTAGGACGAATGGGAAGGGAAAGCCTATTACCATCGAAGACGTAAGAAAAGCGCTGGAAGATATGGAGGACGAAGAGGACATGGAAAAGGCAATGGGATGGTTTCAAAACCCGGAGCGATCGCGGCAGCCGGCTGATTCCTGATCCGTATTCGCGTAAGTCCGTGTAGGTGGGTGTTCCCTTCTCGTGCTACCATTGCGCGCAGTGGCAGGGCAAGCACATGAACATCCTAGGTGTACTTCTCTTCTTGGCAGGCGCGGTCTGCGCCGGGCTTTTCTATTTCGGCTATGCCCCTCAGGCGCTGCTGAATATCCCCCTGTCGCCGCTGGCTTGGCTGGGCATTTCCGTTGCGGGGGCGGTCATCCTCTATTTCAACCGGCGCCCGAGCGACTGACATGGGCGACACCCTGTTCGAGCGCGCCGCCGGAGGCGAGCGCACGGAGCGCACCCCCGTCTGGCTGATGCGCCAGGCTGGCCGCAGTGACCCCGCCTATTGCCAGCTTCGCGAGGAAAGCGGCCTGCCGCTGGAAGACCTCTTCCGCCATGTGGATTACGCCACCCGCATCTCGCTGCTGCCGCGCCGCTTCGGCGTGGATGCCATCATCTTCTACCAGGACATCCTCACGCCGCTTTCCCCCATGGGTGGACACTTCGTCTTTGCGCCCGGCCCCAAACTGACCACGCCGCTCGATTCTGTTACGGCCATCGAAAACCTCTGCACCTACGACATCCCGGAACATATGAGCTTCGTTCGCAATACGCTGCTGGGGATACGCGAACAATTAAACGGCGAGATTCCCGTGCTCGGTTTCGCGGGCGCGCCGCTCACCTTGCTGGTCTTCCTGCTGGAGGGCGGCAGCTTTGGCGAGACAGCGCCCAAGGCTATGCAATTCCTGCGTGAAGAAAATGCCGCCGCGCATCGTCTCTTGGGCAAGCTCGCTGCCATGACCATCGATTACCTGCGATATCAGGCACAGGCCGGGGTCGCGGCGGTGCAGCTCTTCGAGTCTGCGGCTTATCTTCTGGACGATGACATGTACCGGGAATTCGCCTTACCTTATCAGCAACAGATCTTCACCGCCCTGCGCGGCACGGTGCAGACCATCAACTTCGCGCGCGAGTGGAACGACATCAACACCCTCGCCGCTGCAGGCGCGGACATTCTCAGCCTGCCGGCAGGCATCTCCATCGCCCAGGCCCGCGCCGCGCTGGGGCCCGGCCAGGTGCTGCAAGGCAACTTGGATAACAAGCTGCTGCTCAACCCTGATTTTGAACCCGCCCGCGCAGCCGCCGAGCAATGCCTCATCGAAGGCGCCCGCACCGGCCATATCTTCAACCTCAGCCACGGCCTGCTTAAGGAAACTCCCTTTGAAAACGTGGTAAGGCTAGTGGAATTCGTCAGGAATTCTAACCACGAAATACACGAACCTCACTAAATAAAAACTTAAAGGACCGTCATTCCCGCGAAGGCGGGAATCCAGGGGTATGCAACATTGACCCCGCGTCTGCGTGGATTCCCGCCTTCGCGGGAATGACGACCTAAATTAAGTGTCTTAGTTCTTCACTCCGTGTCTTCTGGGCCTCCGTGGGAAATATTCTTCCTGCTTCTTCGTCTGGTCCATGTATTTCGTGGTTACTCCCCATCTGCTATGCTTCCCCTTCCAACGGAGGTTTCATTCATGGCGACAGTAGGTTACGGCATTATCGGCTGCGGCAACATCGGCCCCGTGCATGCGGCGGCCATTGCGCAGGTGCGCGGCGCGAAGCTGGTGGCGGTGGCGGACGTGGTGGCGGCAAGCGCGAAGAAACTGGCGGACCAATACGGCGCGGACAGCTACGGCGATTTCCGCGAGATGATCAAGCGGCCGGATGTCCACGCGATTTCCCTCTGCGTGCCCAGCGGCCTGCGCTGCGAAGTGGCCGAAGCCTGTGCCGCCGCGGGCAAGCATGTGCTCAGTGAGAAGCCGCTGGAGGTGACCTCCAAGCGCATCGACCGCATCATTCGCGCCACGGAGAAATCAGGCGTGCTGCTCGGCTGCATCTTCCAGAGCCGCTTCAGCGACGACGCCATCCTGCTGAAAAAGGCCGTGGACCAGGGCCGCTTCGGCAAGCTCATCCTTGGCGATGCCTACGTCAAGTGGTGGCGTTCTCAGGCCTACTACGACAGCGGCGCATGGCGCGGCACCTGGAAACTGGACGGCGGCGGCGCGCTGATGAACCAGGGCATCCACTATGTGGACCTGCTGCAATGGTTCATGGGTCCGGTGAAGAGCGTCTATGCCCGCACCGCGCTGGTGGGCCATACCGGCCTTGAGGTGGAAGACCTCGCCACTGCCATGCTTGAATTCCAGAATGGTGCCATGGGCGTCATCGAGGGAAGCACGGCCACCTACCCGGGTTACGCCGCGCGCATCGAGGTGCATGGCACTGAGGGCAGCGCCATACTCGAAGATGGCAAGCTGAAGGCATGGAACTTCGCCAAGGCCAAGCCGCAGGACAAGGCCATCCTCGCAGCGCTCGGCGAGGAATCCGCCCTGGGCACCGGAGCCGCGGATCCTCTCGCCGGTTTGAAGACCGAGGGCCATCGCCGCCAGATTGACGATTTTACCAAGGCCATCCAGAAGGGCACGCGTCCCAGCATCGATGGCCGCGAGGGCCGCAACGCCGTGGCCCTGATTGAAAAGATCTACGAGTCCGCGCGTAGCGGAAAGAAAGTGAGCGTTGGGTAAATGTTCCGCATGAAATCCTGGCTTTGCCTGTTTATCTTCACCCTGGCGGCCGCGGCCGCGATGGCCCAGGAGGCCCCGCCCGCCGCGCCGGAGGCGCCGCCTGCCAACGATGCCACACCGAAATCGGACACCCCGCCCCCCGTGGATCGGGTCATCGCGCGCGTGGGTGATTTCAACATCACCGAGAGCGAGTTCAAGAAAGACCTGATGCTGCGCTGGAACATGCAGGGCAAGGCGGCCCGCGCCACCGCCCCGCCGGATTCCTTCCAGGCCAAGGTGCTCCGCGAAATCGTGGATGCCCGTATCCTGCGAATCCTCGCCAAGAATGCGGGTATCACCGCCACCGAGGAAGAAGTGCAGGCCGCATTCGATGAAGGCCGCCGCAGCATGCCCTCCGACAAGGAATTCAACGATTACCTGAAGGCAATGGATATCTCGGCGCAGAAGCTGATGGACGAGGTCCGCGATCGCATCGTCGTCGATAAATTCCGCGACAAGGAAACCGCGGATGTCACGGTGTCTGATGAAGAAGTCTCGAATATGTACGAGACCCTGAAGAAGAACAATCAGACGACACGCGCCACGGAAACCTACGACGTGGGACAGATCCTCATGATGACGCGCGGCCCGGCCGACGCGGACTGGGAAGCCGCCCGCGCCAAGCTGGAAGAGGCCATTCACCGCGTTATCGGCGGGGAGGCCTTCGAGGCGGTCGCGAAGGATGTCTCCGAGGATCCCATGAGCGCCAAGAATGGCGGCCTCTACCGCGAGGCCGAGCCCGACAAGATGGGCCCCGAGGCCGCCGAGCAGATCAAGAAGCTGCCCATCGGCCAGCTCTCCGAGCCCTTCCGCAGCAACATCGGCTGGCATGTGGTGAAGGTCTACGCAAAATATCCCGCGGGCGAGATGACCCTCGAGCAGATAGCCCCCGTCATCCGCGAAAACATCCTCGACACCAAACGCAACCGCAAGCTGGCGGAGATGATTCAGGATGCGCGCAATATCATCCGCGTGGAGATAATGCCGCAAGAGACGCAGTTGTGAGGCAGGGGAAACGCCGTATCCGCGTCGGTCTCGTCGGCGCAGGCATGTTCGGGGGGGATCTGCACCTGCCCGTGTACGCGCAGCTCCAGCGCACCGGGCTCGCCCCATGGCTGGGCCGCATCGGCCACGATGACCTTGCCCGCGAATTCGCGGACGTGGAAATCGAGTTCATTGCCCTGGCCACCCGCACCGAGGAATCCGCACTGCAACGCCAACGCGACTACGCCGCGCAGGGCATGAACTTCGCGGTCTACCACGGAGCCGAACCCTGGCATCCGCTCCTGGAAAACACGCCGGGCCTGGACCTGCTCGCTGTTGCCACGCCGGACCACCTGCACGCCGCCCCCATCCTCGCGGCGCTGAAGCAGGGCGTGCACGTACTCACGGAAAAACCCATGACCCTGCAGGCGGTGGAGGCCGACGAGATCATCCGTCTCGCGCGCGACCGCAACCTGCTCGTGGGCGTGGACATGCACAAGCGCTACGACCCCGATCACCTCTTCCTACGCGACACCCTCGCTTCCCGAATCGGCACGCCGCTCTATGGCCGCGCCGTATTGGAAGAACCGCTTGAGGTGAGCACCCAGGTTTTCCAGCAATGGGCTGCCAACAGCGACCCCTTCAGCTATGTCGGCTGCCATTGGACGGATCTCTTTGTGGATTACTTCGGCGTGAAGCCGGTCTCGCTCTATGCCGTGGGCCAGAAGCACAAGCTGCTCAACGAATTCGGCATCGATACCTTCGACGCCGTCCAGGTAAAAATCACCTTCGACAACGGCATGAGCATCGATTTCATCAATAACTGGATCATGCCCGAGGGCTTCGAGGGCCCTGTCAACCAGGAGTCTATGCTCTGCGGCACGGATGGCATCGTGGAATCCGACAGCCAGTATCGCGGCCTGCGCTACGCCGTGGATGGCGCCGGTTCCCGCACCACGAACACGCACTTCACCCGCAACGTAAAGCGCCCCGATGGCAGCAAGGCGCTGGTGGGTTATGGCGTGGACAGCATCGTGGCCTGCGTGCTCAAGGTGGCGGAGATGAAGTTCCTGGGCAAGACCCTCGACGATCTTAAAGGCACCTATCCCACCGCCGAGGAAGCCCGCCTTTCCGTGCTCATGGTGCAGACCGCCCGCGCCGTTTGCATCCGCAACTGGCAGCACTTCAGCGAGGGCCGCGGCGCCAATGTCTCCGCGCTGTTCTCCAATGCGGGGATCACCATCTTCGATCCCTACTTGGGGCCAGAGGTGATCTACCCCCACCCGGTGTAGTCGGGAAGGTCCCCGGCCCGGGGACCCCGTCGGAGCGCAAAGGCTTTGAGCCATTCAAAAACCAAGAGGGCGCAGCGTGGATTTTGCTGCGCCCTCTTCTTCATTCGTGATTTAATGTCGTGCCCTCCGAATCCGGTCCCCGGGCCGGGGACCCTCCCCCAAAAAAGAGAGCAGCCCCGCGGCTTTTGAGTGGGGTAGCCGCGGGGCATGCGGGAGGGTTCCAGTTGCGAGGTTGTTTGCGATTGTGGGAGGGGAGGCCTCGCAGCCGGAGGAAGGGCTATTTAATTGGGGGCAGGTAACCCTTGGTAATCAGGGCACCCTTGCTCGAATCATCCAGCGCCACGTACTCGGCGCCGAAGTTCAGCGAGATATCGCCGCTCACCGCGATGACGAAGACCGAGCCGGACTCCACCACGTCGGGAATCGTTACATCGAACTCGCCGTCATCAAAGATGTCGCCGCCGGTTTCCGCGTCGATTTCCACGCGGATCGTGTCGCCGGCGAATACATCCAGCGGAATGTTGTTGATAACGTGCGTGCGGTTGGGCGCCACGTCATCCGGGTATTCTTCAAATTGGCTGGCATCGGAGGTATCCACCACGCGAAGATTCGTCACCGTGAAGGAATCGCTCGTGTTCACCAGGTAAATGGCGTAGGTACCGGGAGCAGTCGGGCAGCCGCTAAGGCCCAGGGAGGCGCCTCCCAGCAAGGCCGCCGCTACTAGAGATTTCTTGGTCATCGGGTTTCCCCTTTCACTTCCTTGACACTTCCATGTTCAATTTGGCGCCCCGTCTTGGAGCGTTGAAGGGCTTAACGCAACATGAATGCCAAGATCACAAACCGCTATAAATCAATGTACTTTTCATAAAAACAGCAGCAGATTAGGAACTCCGGCTGGAGTGGCCGTTCAAAATCATTGCGAAGGACAAGAGAGGAAGAGAATGGAATTGCACTTTGCAACGTAGCCGCTGAACCCTCATCTACTTCTCCTTGGTCTAAAGCGTGGAGGCTTTCCCGAATGCGCATAATCGTTCTTTGTCTACTGCTTTGTGTGGTTCTCTATGGCCATGCCGGGGCGGACCCTGTCCGCATGAACCAGGTTCAGGTCATCGGCACCCACAACAGCTATCACATCGCGCCGGACCCCGCGATGATTAAGACCGCCGTCATGTTCGACAAGGGGGCAGCGGGCTGGAACTACACCAATCCTCCCTTGAATGAGCAGCTCGATGCAGGCATCCGCAGTTTCGAGATTGACCTCAACTACATGGAGGGCGGTATTCATGTCTTCCATGTGCCGGTGATGGACCAGAACTCCACCTGCCCCATGTTCAAGGATTGCCTGGGCGTGGTGCTGGCCTGGAGCAAGGAGCACCCTAACCACGTACCCATCTCCCTGCTGCTGGAAATCAAGGAAGATTACGCCCTCTGGAACAAGAGCATGGGGGCATGGGACGCCAAATGCCTGGACCAGCTGGATGCCGAGGTGCGCGAGGTGCTGCCGGAGGATAAGCTCATCACGCCGGACATGATCCGCGGCAAGCACGCCACGCTGGAAGAAGCAGTGACCACGGACGGCTGGCCCTTGTTAAGCGAGGCCAAGGGCCGCATCATGCTGGCCGTTCATGAGGAAGGCCGCCTGCGGGACCTCTACATCGACGGCCATCCCTCATTGGAAGGCCGCCCCTGCTTCCTTCGTTCGGAGCCGGGCTATCCCTATTCCGCCTTCATCGTGGCGGACGACCCCGACGACCCGCACATTCCCGAGTGGACCAAGGCGGGATACTACATTCGCACCCGCGCGGACAGCGGCGTGGTGCATGTGGCGCGCGGCGGAGACGCCCGCCGTGATATAGCCTTCGGCTCCGGCGCGCAAATCGTCAGTACCGACTTCCCTCCTGGCCGCCCGGATGAAAAGTCCGGCTATGTGGTCAGCTTCGAGGGGAAGGGGTTCCGCTGCAACCCGGTGAACCACGAGGGCGATTGCGGGGAGTTGGAGAAGTAGAGTGAACTCTACGTCATTCCCGCGAAGGCGGGAATCCACAGGTACGCAGCATTGAGCCCGCGTAAACATGGATTCCCGCCTTCGCGGGAATGACGCACTTTACTTCTTCCCCAGCAGCAGCGCCACTGCGTTCTCCTGCCACAAGGTCACGGCCAGGTCATCCCGCTGATCCTGGTTAAAGTCCGCCGTGCACAGTGCATGGGGAGCCCCCAGCTCAAAGCTGTACTTTTCCTGGCTCAGGTTTACCTTGCTCGTCTCGCCCGGGCCCATGTTGAGCAACACCCGCACCGTCTTCGATGCCGCGCAGGCCGCCGCAATATCCCGCGAGCCGTTCCCGTCAAAGTCGCCCGTGGCGATGCCGCGCACTTCCTCCTCCAGCACCTCGCGGTCCGGCCCCAGCAGCACCTCCTGGGAGAGGCCAAAGCCCCACGCGCCATCCCCAAAGAAGATGACAACCGAGTCATCCGTGAAGGAATGCGACACCACGAGATCCTGCTTGTCGTCGCCATTGATATCATCTGCCAGCAGCGTGGAAGGCAGACGACCGCGAGAGGGAAAGCGTCCCTTCGACGTAAATCCGCCCGCGCCGTCCCCCTGCCACAGGGCAATCTCCGCGTCCACATACATTGCCGCCGCGAGGTCCGTGTGGCCATCGCCGTTGAAGTCTCCCAGCGCCAGCGCGCGCGGCCCGCCGGGCGCCTCGATAAAGCGGGGAACCCCGAAATACTTCTCGGCGTCCCCGGGGTAATAGGCCAGCACATCACTGGACCAGCCCGCCGCAATCGCGTCGCGGAATTTGTCGTTGTTGAAATCCTGCACCACCACGGAGGTAAAGCCCGGCGTGGTGAACATCGGTGCGTCATCCCCATCCAGCTGCCGGTAATAGGTCAGCGTGGTGTCCGGCGCCTCGAAGTAGTAGGGCTCGAACAGGTCCTCATGCTTGAGGTTCAGGAACAGCGCCAGGTCCCGGTTGCGGGCATCATGAAAACACGCCACCACAATGTCCGGCCACTTCAGCGCATCGATGTTGGCAATGGCCAGGGCATAGGGGCCAAAGCCCGTCTTCAGCGAGGGATGCCGGCGTACATAGCGCAACGGCGCTTCCGACAACAGTACGGACAACTCATCATTCGCCGGCCGCTCCTCCCGCGCCTCCACCAGCGTGCCGCGGTCCGCGGTGACAATTTCCGGAATATCGTCCCCATTCAAGTCCGCCGCCGCCACCGCGCAAGGCTGCGGCCCCACGCGAAGCAGCACTGGATGCTGCGCGAGGGACGCTGCGAAAGCGGAGGGGCTTAAACTCGACAGGACGCACACCACGAGTAACGCCAAGCAAGTCTGGAGTGCGGCCGCTTGCTGCCGCTCATACGAAGGCCGCTTGCTGCCGTCGTTGCAGATCCGCGCTGCATCGGCTGCGCCGGATGGCAGGAATCGTGAAACTCGCGGGAGCAAGCTCCCTTGGCAAGAGCGGCAGCAAGCGGCCGCACTCCAAAGTACGCGCTTCATGCCCGCTCCCCCGCCAGCTTCGCGGCCAGGCGAATCGCCTCACACAGGCTGTCCTCCCGCGCGATACCCTGCCACGCGATATCAAAGGCCGTCCCGTGATCCGGCGAGGTCCTCACGAAGGGCAATCCCAGCGTCAGGCTCACGCCCTCATCCATCGCCACCATCTTCATCGCGATGTGCCCCTGGTCGTGATACATCGCGATGACCGCATCGTGCGCGCCTTCCCACAATTGCCGGAACACCGCATCCGGCGACACCGGCCCCGTGCAATCGATACCTTCCGCCACGCACGCCGCGATGGCAGGGACGAGGATATCGTTGTCTTCGGTCCCGATAATCCCATGTTCCCCTGCGTGCGGGTTGATACCCGCCACCGCAATCCGCGGTTCGGCATTGCCCGCGCGTAAGAGCGCATCCTGCGCCATGCGCACGCTTTCGCAAACACGTGCCCCGGTAATTTGCCGCAAGGCCTCCCCGGTGGAGACATGTCCCGTCAGGTGCACAACCAGCTTCTCCCGCGTGTACAGGCACATGCGCCAGTCATGACACCCGGTCAATCGCGCCAGCAGTTCCGTGTGCCCCAGGTCATCGTGCCCCGCCAGCAGCATCGCCTCCTTGTTAATGGGGCAGGTGACCAGCGCATTCGCGTTCCCGGCCTGCACCTCGGCAACAGCGGCGCTGATCCAGGCATGCGCGCAGGCTCCGGCCTCCGCGGATAACACTCCCGCCTTCACATCCGGCGCTTTATGTCCTGCCTCCTTAACCTCCACCCCGTCCACCCTCGATGCGGTCAAGGCCACGGCAGCATCAAATACCGACACATCCCCAAACACGGCGTACTCCGCCAGGCCGCGTATCTCCTTGCGCCCCAGTGTGCGAGCGAGTATTTCGGGCCCGATGCCGTTCACATCGCCCATGGTGATTGCTATGCGCGGCACACGGCGCCCGCCAGAGGAAGACACGGAATGTTTCGCCTTTCGGATAGGGAAAGCTCCCGCGCACGTCGGCGGGAGAAGCGCGGATCATACGCCACGCCGCATCTTTCCCCCAAATTTTGCGCCGCGCCCTGTGTTAAACTTCGCGTCCCTTGCGCGCCGCGACGTGTTTTTGAGGCCCCGCGATCCACCAAAGTCATTGGCATTCGTGGAGTTGAAGAACCCCTTGACAAGACGCGGATTCTTGTTGCAAACTCAAGCCCTTGAGTTCGTGATTATGCCTGATTTTAAAGGCTAAAACGAGGGTGTGCAGGGTTTGTGGATAACCTGTTAATGGTTGTGCAATCCCTGTGGAATTCCCGGGAAACGCGCGTGGCCCTGGCTGCAACATAGGCCCGCGCTGGAGGAAGCCGGGAGCTTCCGCCCCCCGTTGATTTCGATCTCAGGTGGCGTCTTGTGGAGGGACGCCGGCGCGAGAGAGACCGTACCGACGGAAATGCTGTCTGGCCCTTCGCGTGCCTGCTGGGAATTTTGAGCGGTGAACTATTCTACTGATAAAGGATTCATAATGCCGTCACGCGAGGAAACGAACGTCTGGGACCTGGCGCAGTATGAACTCAAGCAGCAACTCGATGACTACAGCTTCAAGAACTGGCTCCGCCCCACGCGTTTTCAGTCCTTCGAGAACGGCCGCCTGACCATCGGCGTGCCCAGCCAGTTCTTTGCGGACTGGCTGCGCGACCACTACATGGACGCCGTCTGCGACACCATGCGCCGCCTCGCCCCGCACTTTACCGGCGTCGCCTTCGTTCCCTCCACCGAGGCAAAGGCCGCCCACACCGACGAAGCCGACAGGCCGGCCTCCGCCGCCTCCTCTCCCGAGGACTCCGGCCGGCGCGGCGCTCCGCGCAATTCGTCCGGTTTCAATTCGCGCTACACGTTTGACAGCTTCGTCATCGGTTCCGGCAACCGCTTCGCCCATGCCGCCGCGCGCGCCGTGGCCGAGTCTCCCGGCCGCAGCTACAACCCGCTCTTCCTCTATGGCGATACGGGCCTGGGCAAGACGCACCTCATGCAGGCCATCGGCAATGAGCTTATGCGCCGCCGCCCGGACATGAACTGCGTGTTCATTTCCTCCGAGCACTTCACCAACCAGCTCATCCAGAGCATTGCCGAGAAAAGCACACAGCGCTTCCGCGCCAAGTACCGCAAGGTGGATGTGCTTCTCATCGACGATATCCAGTTCATCGCCGGCAAGGAAGCCACGCAGGAAGAATTCTTCCATACCTTCAATGAGCTCTTCGATCACCACAAGCAGATCGTCATCGCCAGCGACCGTCCCCCGAAAGAGATCAAGCGCATCGAGGAGCGCCTCGTTTCCCGCTTCGAGTGGGGCCTGGTAACCGACATCCAGCCGCCGGACCTCGAAACCCGCGTGGCCATCCTGCAGAACAAGGCCCAGCGCGAGAACCTCATCATTCCTTCCGAGGTGCTGCGCTTTATCGCCACGTACATCACCAGCAACATCCGCGAGCTGGAGGGCGCGCTCATCACCGTGCTCGCCTACAGCCGCCTGACCGAGCAGAAGATCACCCTCGAGATGGTGGAGGATGTCCTGCGCGATCTCATCGGCACGGAAAAGATTAAGCCCGTCACCGTGGACCAGGTGCAGCGCGCCGTGGCCGAGCATTTCGACGTGCGCATCGCCGACCTGATGGGCCGCAGCAAGCAGCGCCAGTTCGTCCAGCCGCGCCAGATTGCCATGTACCTCTGCAAGCAGCTCATTACCTCCATGTCCCTCAACGACATCGGCGGCGCCTTCGGCGGCAAGGACCACACCACCGTCCTCTACGCCTGCGACAGCGTTATCACCCGCGCCAAGGCGGACCTGTCCCTGCGCCAATTGCTGGACAACCTTGTGAAAACTATTCGCTCGTAGAGCTTGTAACACTGAAGCATTAAGTCATGTTGGGTTTAGCGCCGGAGGCGCGACGCTCGATAGCCCAGGGCGTAAGCCCTGGGTACAGCGAATATCTTTGGAAAGCCCTGAAAGGGCGACGCAAAAGAGCCTCTCCTTGCGTCGCCCTTTCAGGGCTTTGATCTTTTATTTTGATTCTACCCAGGGCTTACGCCCTGGGCTATCGAGCGTCGTGCCTCCGGCACTCAAACAGTCTTGGCATCGAATTCGCTCCTGTATATCCGTGTCAGTCCGTGTTCTTCCCTGCATGGCACGCATGGCGCGCACCATGCTATGATCGTCCCGAAAGGTGTTCACCCCATGGCTGTCCGCGATATCGTCTATTTCCCTGATGCGCCCCTGCTCGAAAAGGCCGTGTCCTTCGACACGGTAACCCCTGACGTGGCAGACCTTGCTCGCGACATGATCGACACGATGCACGCCTACGAGGGCGTCGGCCTGGCCGGCCCGCAGATTGGGATCGCCAAGCGCATCTTCGTGATGTGCGAGCCGGACGGCGAACCCCGTTGCCTGGTGAACCCGGAAATCCTGGACAAGTCCGGCAATGCGCTCGGCGAGGAAGGCTGCCTCAGCATGCCCCGCGTGTACGCGCAGGTGCCCCGCGCCACCTGGCTCAAGGTGCGCGCCCTTGATGAATTCGGAGAGCCGGTCGAGTTCGAAGCCACGGATTTCGCGGCTCGCATCATCCAGCACGAGTATGATCACCTGGAAGGCGTGCTCTTCCCCGACCGCCTCGACATCCTCTCCCGGGAGGACAAGCTACGCGAGTGGGAGCAGATCCGCGCCGAGATGAACCAGGCCCTCAAGCCCGCGCAAGCCTAGGCGCATGTTCCTCTCCGCCCCCTCCGTCGAGCGTCTCGTCGATGCCTTCCGCCGCCTGCCCGGCGTGGGCAAACGCTCCGCCGAGCGCATGGCCATCCATCTGCTCAGCACGCAGGGCGGCGACGCCCTCGAACTGAGCGACGCCCTGCGCAGCGCGAAAGAGCGCATAGGCCTCTGCTCCATCTGCAATCTGCTCACGGAAAGCGACCCCTGTCCCATCTGCGCCGACGACCGCCGCGATGCCCGCCTGGTCTGCGTGGTGGAGCAGCCCATGGCCGCCATCGCCATCGAGCGCGGCGGCTCCTATCGCGGCCGCTACCACGTGCTCCACGGCGTGCTCAATCCCCTCGAGGGCATCGGCCCCACCGAGCTCAAGCTGGACCGCTTCTTCCACCGAATCAAGGAGGAAGGCGTGGAGGAAGTCATCCTCGCCACCAACACCACGGCAGAAGGCGAAGCCACGGCCCTCTATCTCGCCCGCCAGTTGGGCGACCTCGGCGCGAAGGTTACCCGTATCGCCCACGGCGTCCCCATGGGCGGCGGCCTGGAGTATGCGGACGAGGCAACGCTGGCCCACGCCATCCAGGGCCGCACACAGCTTTAATGCGGAATTAGGCCAACCATAGCCTGTGTGGCGCAGTCGCCTCGGCTGCGGCAGCCCAAACCTTCGGCAGCCACAACACACCGAGCAGCCCTGGGCTGCGAACAGCCTTCTTACATTTCTTCTTTCATCCCGCATTCCGCATTGACTTGCGCTTCAATCCCAAATGTGCCACGCTAAGCCTCGAGCAAACACGGAGCCCCATCATGACGCCCTTCAATCCCAACCGCCGCGACTTCCTGAAGACCAGCGCTCTCGGCGCTACCGCGGCCACCATGGCAAGCTCCGCGTCCCATGCCGCTGCCCCCAAGGACAAGGTAATCACCACCAAGCCCGGCGCCATCCCGGAGCGCGCCTTCGGCAAGACGGGGCATACCCTGCCCATCTTCGCGCACGGCGGCTCCGCCATGTTCAAGGGAGACATCGCCTACTACGGCGTGCCCCTGCTTCCGCTGGAAGAGCGCATCGCCATGGTGCGGCACGGCTACGAGAGCGGCATCCGTTATTTCGATACCGCCCGCATCTACGGCGAGAGCGAAGAGATTATCGGCAAGGCCCTGGCCGACGTGCGGGACAATGTGTATATCGCCTCCAAGGCGCTGGTGATGGAAACCGACCGCGTGCGCAGCAGCGTCGAGCGTAGCCTTGAGGCACTCGGCACCAGCTACATCGACTGCATGCAGATACACGGCCCCGTCATCGAACGCTTCGGTTACGAGGGCTGCATGCCCATGTACGAGGAACTCGTGAAGCTGCGCGACGAGGGCCTCATCCGCTTCATCGGCATGACGGGACACTCCCGCTTTGAAGAGATGTACAAGATGATTGACAGCGGGCACTTCGATACCCTGCTCATCGAGTACGGCTACTTCCACAAGGGCTACAACACCCGCCACTCCCCCGAGTCCGTGGAATGGCGCGGCAAGTGCGTGGCCCGCGCGGCAGAGCAGGGCATGGGCATCCTCGCCATGAAGGTCTTCGCGGCCTGGGTCTTCAACCACAACTCCAAGGCGCTCGTCCCCGACTTCGACGAGGAACAGCGCGCCAAGCTCGCCCGCGCCGCCATCCGGTTCGTGCTGAACGACGAGCGCGTTCAGCTGCTCAACATCGGCATCTCCATGCCCAGCGACATCGACACAAACATCGCGCTGCTGAACGGGGATACAAAGTTGACGAATGAGGACAAGAACATCCTTGAGGCCTTTTCCCAGAAGGCCTACCTCCACCCCATGGTCACTGACCTCGCGCTGGTTTAATGGGAGGGTCGCGCTTCCGCGCGACCTGAGAGTGCAAGACAGACCGTAATCCTTGAGCGCGAGTTTCTCGGAGCCCTGTCCTTCGGAATATCGTTCCGGGAATAATCGGGCGCGGCACTGCATCCGCAGGTCGCGCGGAAGCGCGGCCCTCCCAGTCCCCCTACTTCAAGCGCCGCTCCAGATACGCCTTCAACGCCACCGCATTATTCAGTTCCAATTCCTTCGAACTGAAAAACAGCGTCACCGCCCCCTTCTTTGCCGCATCCAGAATCGGCTGCCACGCCTCCGGATTCGCATTCAATTCCGCCGTATACCGCTGCTGGAATTCCTTCCACTTCTCCGGGTCGTGCTCATACCACTTGCGCAACTCATTGCTCGGCGCTGCCTCCTTCACCCAGGCCTCCAGCTTCAGGCCTTCCTTTTTCACCCCCCGAGGCCAAAGCCTATCCACCAGAAAGCATTTCCCCTTGGCCTTCTCCGGCTCATCGTAAACGCGCTGCACATGAATCATGGCAAGTCTCCACAAAGAATTAGGGACAGTAACCAATTTTGCCGCCGCTATTTTTTGGCAAATGAATATCTTACTCGGCTGCAAAATTGGTTACTGTCCCTAATTCTTGCCCTACCCCTTAAAAATCTTCTCCCGCCCCTCCGTCACCCCCGCTGTGGCATTGCGGGTATCCAGGACCATCGGCGCGTGCCGCACGATAAACTCATAGTCATACGCATCATGCCCGGTGGCAATCAGCACACAGTCCGATTTCTGCAGCACCTCCTCCGTCAACGGCACCGATTCCATCGCCAGGTCATGCTTCCTCATGCGCGGCAATGCCGGCACATGCGGGTCGCTGTAGCTCACATCCGCGCCGCGTTCCAGCAGCATCTGCATCAGCGTGATGCCCGGTGATTCCCGTACATCCCCCACGTTCTTTTTGTACGCCGCGCCCAGCACCAGGATCCGCGAGCCGCGCAGCGGCTTCTCCACCTCATTCAGCAGTTCAATCAACCGGTCCACCACATAGCGCGGCATTGAGGTATTCACCTCCCCCGCCAGCTCGATGAACCGCGACGACACCCCATACTCCCGCGCCTTCCAGCTCAGGTAAAACGGATCGATGGGAATGCAGTGACCGCCCAGCCCCGGCCCCGGATAGAAGGGCATGAAGCCGAAGGGCTTTGTCTTCGCCGCCTCAATCACCTCCCACACGTCGATGCCCATGCGGTCATAGACCATCTTCAACTCATTCACCAGCGCGATATTCACGCTGCGAAAAATATTCTCCAGCAGCTTCACCGCCTCCGCCGTGCGCGTGTCCGTCACGCAGACGACATCCACCACAATCTCCCCATACAGCGCCGCCGCCACCTCCAGCGATGCCAGGTCATACCCGCCCACCACCTTCGGAATCCGCCCCGTGCTGAAATCCGCATTGCCCGGGTCTTCCCGCTCCGGGGAGTACGCCAGCAGAAAATCCTCCCCCGCCTTCAGCCCGCTCGTCTCCAGCACCCCGCGCAACACCTCATCCGTCGTCCCCGGATAGGTCGTCGATTCCAGCACCACCATCTGCCCCTTCTTCAGATGCGGCGCAATCGACTTCGCCGTGTTCTCGATATAGCTCAAGTCCGGCTCGCGCTGCGGCGTCAACGGCGTCGGCACACAGAGGATCAGCACATCCGCCTCGGCAGTACGCGCATAATCCGTCGTCGGCACAAAACATCCGCCCGCAATCAGCGGCGTCACCAAATCCGCCGATATATGCTGGATATAACTCTCCCCCCGCTCCAGCATCCCCACCTTCTCCGGGTCGATGTCGAAGCCATAAACCTTGAAGGCCTTGGCGCAGAACTCCAGCACCAAGGGCAGCCCGACATAGCCCAGGCCGATGACGCCAACGTTGTAATGGCGTGTCTTGATTCGTTTGATCAGTTCTTCAGAATTCACTCGACTCTCCATCTCATCCCAAAACTACAACGGGAACACGCTACAAATCACGTCATTCCCGCGAAGGCGGGAATCCACAGACTCGCGGGTCCCACGTTGCATACCCGTGGATTCCCGCCTTCGCGGGAACGACGCCAACCCACTGTGGCGCGTGTCTCCCGACCGCGCCACTCACGCCGACCGAAGGCCTCCTCTTCGCCTTAGCGTCTAGGCACCTGCCGCCCGCGCATCAATATACCGCTTCATCTCCTCCAGCAGCGCCCCATTCTCCGCCGTTCGACGGATGGGCTGGATACCCCGGTTGGGAAACACCACATACAAGTAATTCCGCGTCAGCCGCGCCTTCACATAACGCGACCACTTCACCCGCCCCTCCGAAACCCGGTTCCGGATTTCAATCCCCGCCTCATCCAGGCGCATCTCCGCCGGTCCAAGGAAGCCCGCGATCCCCCCCGCCGAAAACCGCACGTACAACGCGCAATGCACGACGCCAGCCAGCAACAGGAAGAAGGGGATAACCACAAACACCGCAGGCAAGGCAAAAAGCGAAATCAGCAGGAACAGGTTGAAGGCATGCTCATTAAAAAAGTTCAAGGCCGGCGCCACCACCATCGCACCCGCTACCAGTGGAAGCCCGATTAGGATGGCCACCGATATCGGGTTATGCAAAATGCGATACCACGATGCCCGCAGAATATCCCGCTTTGTAAGCTCATGCCGCACTTCAAGCATCTTCCTTCTCCCCAATCAACCACCTCGACACCTCGGCATCTCCGACATCCCGCACACCTTCAATACAACCACGCAACACTTCACGCCCAACATCCGGAGCGCAGAAAGCGCGGAATAACGTAGCCCAGGGTGGAGCGCAGCGGAACCCTGGGTACCGTCCCAAAAACTAATCAAGCCCTGTAGGGGCGGCACTATGCCTGCCGAAAGACCTGATCATAAGACGTTACCTTCCGTATTCACTTTACCTCTCACCAATTCATATATTGCCAATAATATTGCGTCGTCATCCGCATGCCGGCGAATAGGAGAAATACCGCCACTCATAAACGTTAGCAACAAATAATCGTCTGTTAGCTGTATGTCTGTAAAGGCTTTCCAATTCAGCCTGGCCGTACCAAAGCGTGATTCAGATGCAACCCCATACTCGTCAACAATCCAGACTGATTTTCCAAGTGCGCTACGAAAGTACGGTTGTGAAAGAATTCGCCGTTCATAAGCCTGCATGCTTCTCCGCACCGTTAGCCAAATGATTGGCATAAAGAGACAGATGAGAAATAACATCCCAACCCAATTCTTAGGCAACCAATCACCAACGCCTATATTGATCAAGAGCAACACCAAAACTGCGCTAAGCGTGCAAAGGCTGATCCAAAATCGCCGCGTCAAGTTCGGATTATGTTTACGATTGCGATCTTTTATGGCAGCGTAAACAACCTTCAAATCGTCTTCATTTATCTCACGCTCGATTCTCAGCAATGTGTCTTCTTTCTACTGCATCGGGACCTGGTGTACATGGTCATCGAATACACAACTTCACCCCCGCTTTGCATAATCCAACTCCCAACCCTTCCTATACTCCACCCCCACCAGCGCATCCGCCTTCCTGTTCCCCGTCACCACATCCTTCTCGCTATCCCAATAAGCTCCCCATTCTCAAAAACGCCAAGTCCAACTTGGCGACTAATTGCGTTACCAAGCACAACTTGAGAACGAGAAAATTATCAGGCTCACCCGAACTGGATCTTGCCATCTATAAACTTCTTCATCGCATGCAGGGTGCGTTCGTTCTCCTCATCGCATTTCATCGGTATAACCCAATAGTTAGGAAAAACCATTAGCTGCATATTCCGACCAGCAATCATCAAATAACCTTTATAAAAAGATGCATTGTGAATGGAGCGCCATTTATGAAATTGAGTTTTGCCGCGAACTTTTACTTCGATTCCGCTTTCATTAAGAACAACGGTGGCTCGTCCCTGATGCCCCATAAAGAAATGCACGATGCCGTAAACCCATAACATAGCCCATACCACAACGTGGTATAGCACCCAATAAAATACAGTTAGAAGAATGATGATAAGAATAGTTAAGGCCTGGGTCGCTATGTCCCATTTAAGGAAATCATGATTTGTAATACCCCAGCTGGCGGTCAGAAGCAATAACGGCAACATGCAGCAGCTAAGCCAGCGCAAAGGCGTAAGCCTTCTCATGTATAGATACATTGCATTCACGTCTTGCCGTTGCAATAAATAGTCGATCGAAAACACGCCCTCATCCCCGCCTTGCATAATCCAACTCCCAACCCTTCCTATACTCCACCCCCACCAGCGCATCCGCCTTCCTGTTCCCCGTCACCGCCTCCTTCTCGCTATCCCAATGCACCTCCGAATTCGAGCGGAACGCGATGTTGCCCAAATGCGCCACGGTGGAAATGTGGTGTCCAATCTCCGGGTTGGCGTTCGGCTGCTGGCGGGACTTTACGCAGTCCAGGAAGTTCCGCACATGCACCGCGCGGGAATCGCGCCCCGGCAAATGCTTGATGCCGCCCAGCGCGGGGAATACATGGCCATTCGGGTCCGGGTCCGTCTTCGGCTCCAGCGCCTTCAACACCTCCTTCTTCGGCTCCGGGATGATCTCCCACCCCGTGTCGTCAATCAGCAGCGTGCCGTTCTCCCCGCAGAAGAGCATCCCATGCGGCCGCCCATTCGGCCCGATGCCGCCGCCCACCTGATGCTCCCAGATAAGCGTGTACGCCGGGAAATCGTAGACCGCGACCTGGGTATCCGGCGTGTCCGTGTTGTCGTCAATAACCCGCTTGCCGCCGAAGCTGCTCACCTTCAGCGGGTACTCCGGCCCCATCGCCATGAGGCATACCCCCAGCAGATGCACGCCCCAGTCCGTCATCAGCCCGCCCGCGTAATCCCAATGCCAGCGGAAATTGAAGTGGAAATGGTTCGGGTTAAAGGGCCGCTTCGGCGCGGGGCCCAGCCACATGTCGTAATCCACGCCCGCGGGCGGCTCCCCATCCGGCGGGTTGCCGATGCCGCCCACCCAGTCCAGGTATGCCCAGGCCCGCACCAGCCGAATCTTTCCCAATTGCCCGCTCTGCACGAAGGCTGCGGCCTCCGCCATCGTCGCATCGCTGCTGCGCTGCGTGCCCATCTGCACAATGCGGTTGTGCTTCTTGGCCGCCTCCACCATCGCCCGCCCCTCCTCAATCGTCTTCGCCAGCGGCTTCTCCACATACACATCCTTGCCCGCCTGGCATCCGTACACCGTCGGCAGCGCATGCCAATGGTCGGGCGTGCACACCAGCAGGGCATCCACATCGCTGTCGATGACGCGACGGAAATCCTTCACCGTCTCCGGCGTGGTCCCCCGTTTCGCATTGACGAGATCAATCTTCTCCTTAAAGTGCGAATCATCGATATCGCAGATGATCGGCACCTCCACCTCGTCATTGGACAAGAAGCAGCCGAGGTCCGCCGTGCAGATTCCCCCGCAACCAATCACCCCCACCCGCACCTTCTCGTTTGCCCCTGCCACTTGCTGCGCGAGGCTCATTCGCGTGGCAGCGGCCGTGGCCATCGTGGCTGCGCCAATAAACTCACGCCGTGTTACATGCGGTGTCATTCGATGTCCCTCCCATCGTGAATCGAAGCATGCTTCCTCTGGAATAGCAAAGCTTGGCTCCGCCGATTCCCGGGCAATCACCAGGCGTTAGCGGAGCCCCTCACAATAACAAACCCGCGTCCGCCGGGCCAGCAGGCTGCTGCCAGCTCAAGCCCAGGGATTCCCGTATGGCCCTGATATCCACGGGGGCATAGCCGCTGTAGTGGTTGTTCACATAACCCTTGGTCTTGATGGTCTTTTCGATGAGCGTTTTGATAAGCGGCACCCACGCCTTTCGCCATTCACTGCGGTCGAGCACGGAATCCGTGAAACGCTTCTGGTCCACGGCCTTCCGGTCTCCAATCCACCGGATGTAGGCGAAGGGCGCGGTGAATACATGCGGCGTGCGCGTCAGCTGTTCCGGTCCCGGCATCCAGGGATGATCGATCAGCGCGAGCGCCACGCCCTCACAATGCAGCAAGTCCAGCAGCGGGTCGCACAGCCACTGCTTGTTGCGCACCTCCACGGCAAACTGAATTTCGTCCCTGGGCAGTGCGGCGAGGAAGGGCGCCAGCCTGTCGAGAAAGTCGCTCAGCGAAACACCCTTGCGCTGGGCAAAATAAGGGAACTGAAGCAGCAAGGGCCCCAGCTTGCCGCCGAGGTGCGCCATGCTTTCCAGGAAATGGATGGCGTCGGCGAAGCAATCCTCCAGCAACTTTTCATGCGTGATGTGCTGGGGAAACTTGGCGCTGAACACAAAGTTGGCCGGGGTCGAATCGCGCCAGTTTTCCACCGTCTGCCGCGGCGGCACCGCGTAAAACGTGGCGTCGATTTCCACCGTGTCAAACTGCGTGGCGTAATACGCAAGATAGTCGGCCCGCTTCAGGCCCTTGGGATAGAAGGCCGTCTCCCATCCCGGCGTGGCCCAATTGCAGGCGCCAACACGGAAAAGATCTTCCGCCGCGGGCGTCAGATTGGGGTATCCGCGGCGATGGCCACCTGGTTGCGCCCGGCGCGCTTCGCGCGGTACAGCGCCTCGTCGGCAGCCTTCAGCAGCACGTCCACTTCCCGCCCATGCTGCGGCCAGCATGCAATGCCGATGCTCATCGTCAGGCGGAAAAGATGGTCCCCATGAAAGAAGCGGTGCTGCTCGATGCCTGCGCGAAGGCACTCGACAACGCGCATCCCCTCGTTCAGGTTCGTATGCGGAAGGCAGACCATGCACTCGTCCCCGCCATACACGCCGCCAAAGTCATCGCCGCGCATCGTCTGGCGGAACATCTGCCCCATCGACGTAATCACCGCGCTGCCCGCCTCATGGCCATAGGTGTCGTTCACCGGCTTCAGGCCGTCCAGGTCCGTCATCGCCAGGCAATGCGTCTCGCCCACACGTGAGCCTGCGAGCAATATCCCCAGCCGTTCCTTGAAGGAATCCCGTGTCATCAGGCCGGTAAGCTGGTGCATGTGAATCCGGCGGTGCACTTCCTCATGGTAGCGGTGCTCATCGCCGTCATTGTCGATAAAGCGGAAGATCACCTCCCCCATCCGCACCTTGTCATTCGCGGCCAGCTTGGCCTTTACCACCGGGGTCCCATTCACCTGCGTGCCGTTGCTGCTGCCCAGGTCGCTCACATACACCACCGGCTTGCCACCCTCGTCCACCACCTCCAGTTGCGCATGTTCGCGCGATACCGAGTTGGAGGGAATCACCACGTCGCAGCCCGGCGCACGGCCAATCACCTGCCGCTTGCCCGGAATAGGCACCTGCCGCCCAATCTCCCACCCCGCCATCACCACCAAGGCGGGATTGCCCTTGGGCTTGTCGATGGCATCCAGCGCAATGACCACCGTGGATTTCGGCGCCGGTCCGCGCAAGTTCTGTTCGGAATCACTCATGGTGGGAAAGAATCTTCCTGTGTGCCCCATCGCAACCGGGGGATGATACCAGCCCGCACGCCAGCGCTCAAAGCCGCGAACGGGACCGCGCATGGGAGGGTCGCGCTCCCGCGCGACCGGGGTATGCAACACCGGCGTCTGTAACTGGTAAAACGTCTTTGCCCTTTGATCTCAGATCACGCGCCTGCATGATTCTTAGATGGGCACCAACAGCCTGCCCGCGAGCGCAGGTCGCGCGGGAGCGCGACCCTCCCGGGCAAGCCCTTACACCCGCGCCCCCACCAGCCAGTGGCCCTCGTGCCCCGTCACCCGCGCGCGCACGATATCGCCAATCTCCAGCGAGGCATCCTCAATCATGATGGGCTTGTAGCCGTCCGTGCGCCCATTCATCCAGCCGCGCTTGCGGTTGTGCGCGCCGTCAATCAGCACTTCCTGTTCCGTGCCGTAATAGGTGGACTGCTTCAACTGCGTCAGTTCATCCTGCAGCGCAATCACCCGGGCGAGGCGCTCCTCCTTCACCTCGCGCGGCACATCATCCTCCATCGCCGCCGCCGGGGTGCCGGGGCGCTTGGAGTACTTGAAGGCGAAGACTTGGCTGAACACCACTTCCCGCAGGCAATACAGCGTCCGCTCGAAGTCCTCCTCCGTCTCCCCCGGAAAACCCACAATCAGGTCCGTGCTCAGCTCCACCGTCGGCACCCGCTCCTGCAAATACCGGATCTTCGTCAGGTATTCCTCCAGCGTGTGGTTGCGCCGCATGTCCTTAAGGATGCGATCGCTCCCCGCCTGGAACGGCAGATGCAGCTGATTGCAGATGCTCTTGCGCTCCGCCATCAAATCGCTCAGCGTGTTGTTCCAATCCTTGGGATGGGGAGACGTAAAGCGGATGCGGTACAACCCCTCGATGGTGGAAAGCTCATCCAGCAATTCGTAGAAGCGGTAATCTGCGCTGCCCTGGTAGGAATTCACATTCTGCCCCAGCAGCCAGATTTCCTTCGCGCCATGCCCCACCAACGCCCGCGCCTCCCGCACGATGCTGTCCTTTTCGCGGCTCACCTCGCGCCCGCGCGTGGTCGGCACAATGCAGAAGGTGCACATGTTATTGCAGCCCTTGGTGATGGAGACATACGCCTTCACCCCCTCCACATGGCCATGCTCCACCCATTCCTCCGGGATGAAGTTCTGAATCTTCCGCTCGCGCGGCATCCAGCGCGTATCGCAGACCCGCTGCCCCTGCTTCACCTGCGCCAGCATTTCCGGCAGGCGGAACACATTGTCCGGGCCGAACACCAGGTCCACCGACTTCTCGCGCTTCAGGATGGTCTCCCCCTCCTGCTGCGCCACGCACCCGCCCACCGCCACAATCACCCCCGGCCGGTCCCGCTTCTGCTCGCGGATCTGGCCCAGGAAACTGTAGACCTTGTTCTCCGGGTTCTGCCGCACAGAGCAAGTGTTCAACAGAATCAGCTCCGCATCATCCAGAGTCTCCGTCAGGGCATAGCCCTCCCGTTCCAGCACATTCTGCATCTGGAACGAGTCATGCTCATTCATCTGGCAGCCGAAGGTCTTTATATAGGCTTTGGGTTGCATAGCCGCCAATTATAACACACACCCCACGTGGAGCGCAGGCGCTCCCGCCCACGAAGTGCACCATGCAAATCAAGGGTCGGCTCGCTCTTGTGGAGCGCACGCGCCCTCGCCTGTGCAAGCCCAGAACCCCGGCAGCCACACCAACCAAGCAGCCCTGGGCTGCGCACTACCCCACCCCAATCTCCTCACTCCCCGCCCCTTCCCATCCGTGCAAGTTCGCCCCACCCGTGTGCTAGAGTGTGCCCATGCCAAAAACCCTCGTCACCGGCGCCACCGGACTGGTGGGCTACAACATCGCCGCAACCCTGCTCGCGCGCGGGCGCGAAGTGGTGTGCCTCGTGCGCGATGCCCGCCGTGCCGCAGCCATCGCGCCACCCGGCTGCACCCTCGCCGAGGGCGACGTTACCAACCCCCAGTCCCTGCCTCCGGCGCTGGCCGATGTAGACGTGGTCTACCACGCCGCTGGGCTGCCCGAGCAATGGCTGCGCTGCACGGACCAGTTCCGCAAAGTAAACGTCGAAGGCACCCGCAACTTGACCGAGGCCGCCCTCGCCGCGGGCGTCCGGCGCTTCGTCTATACCAGCACCATCGATGTTTTCAAAGCCGGAAAGGGCGAGGCCTACGACGAGTCCGTCATCGACGACCAGCCCAAGGGCACCGCCTACGAGCGCTCCAAGCAGGATGCCGACCGCGTCGTCGTGGCCGCCATGCAGCGGGGGCTCAACGCCGTCTTCCTGCATCCCTCTGGCGTCTACGGCCCCGGCCCCGCCGCATCCCCCGGCATCAACCAGTTCCTCGTGCAGCTCTCCAAGGTGGAAATTCCCCTGCTGCTGCCCGGCGGATTCCCCCTCGTCTACTCCGAGGACATCGGTCTCGGCCACGTGCTAGCCGAGGAAAAAGGCCAGACCGGTGAGCGATTCATTCTCAGCGAGAAATACTACGAACTACTTGAACTAGCCGAGATGGCCCGCCCCCTGCTGAACCTGAAACGCACCCCGCCTGTCATGCCGCTTTGGCTTGGCAATACCATCGCCATCGCTGGTGAGGGTGTCTCCAGCATCATCGGCCGCCCGCCCCTCATTCCGCGCGGACAGCTCCACTTCATGCAATGGCAGGCCCAACCGCAGCACCGCCACGCCGCCGAACGCTTGGGCTGGCAACCCACCCCCTTGGCCGAGGGCCTGCGCAAGACCATCGCTTTCCTCCGCAGTACCGGAAAGATAAAGTAGGCATGCGGTCTATGGGAGGGTCGCGCTTCCGCGCGACCTGCCTACGCAGCCGCAATCCCGTGGCTTAGCAGCAGCCACGCACCGAAGGGCTAGGTCCGCGCCTCCGATATTCCGCGTTGGAAAGCCTTCTCATCTTGGTTGCATACTCAGGTCGCGCGGGAGCGCGACCCTCCCATAAGAAAGACCGCTTGTGAAATACGTGTTGCCCATTCTCGCCCTCCTGCTCTCCACATCCGCCCTCGCCGCCGACATCAGCGGCCTGGCGGAATCCCGCAAGGAGGACCTGCGCTTCTCCACCTACATCTGCTCCGGCGACGTGAAACACCTCGCCGCCAAGCCCGCCGCCCGCGAGGCCTCCCTCAAAACCTTCGCCGCCGTCGGCGTCACCAAGCTCATGCTCGAGGCCTACCGCGGCGGCGTCGAAGCTACGCCGGAAGAACTCTCCACCCTGCGCGATTACTACGAGGGCAAGGGCTTCGATGTCATCGGCGGCATCGCCACTGTCGCGGGCAAGGGCTTCGGCGTCGAGGCCACCGGCATGGGCTGGTTCAACTACCAGGCTGAGAAAACCCGCACCGATCTAGAGCGCGTCTGCCGTTCCTCCGCGAAGGTCTTTGACACCGTCATCGTGGACGACTTCCTCTGCACGATCGACGAGAGCGAGATGTCCATCCAGGCCAAGGGCGACCGAAGCTGGTCCGACTACCGCCGCGCGCTGATGACCGACGTGGCGAAGAACACCATCGTCGGGCCCATGCACGAGGAAAACCCAAACATCCACGTCATCGTGAAGTTCCCCCAGTGGTACGACCGCTTCCATCTCTTCGGCTATGAGGTGGAGCAGTACCCCGCTATCTTCGATGGCGTGTGGGTGGGCACCGAAACCCGCGGCCGCAACACCCAGCGCTTCGGCTTTACCCAGCCCTACGAGGGCTTCGTGAACTACACCTGGCTGGCGGGCCTCTCGGGCGACAAGATCCAGGGCGCCTGGTTCGACTACGGCGACTGCGACGCCAACGACTTCATGGAACAGGCCTGGACGACGGTCCTCGCGGGCGCCCGCGAAATTGTGCTCTTCCAGTACCAGAACCTCCTTGAGGATCTCCCCGCGCACGAGATGCTGGGCAAGGATTTCACCGCCCTCGCCGATCTCGCCAAGGCCACTGCCGATACTCCGCGCGATGGCGTTGCCGCCTACAAGCCGCCCCATAGCGACCCCGGCGGCGACCTCTACCTCATGGATCACATTGGCATGTTCGGGGTGCCACTCATTCCCATCCACCGCTTCCCCGAGGAATACCGCAACATCTTCCTCCCCACCCAAGCCGCCGCCGATCCCGATGTCGTCGCGAAGACCGAGCACGCCCTCGAGCGCGGCATCAACCTCGTGGTCACCCTCGGCTTCCTCGCAGACGCCAAGAACGGCGACCGCCTGGCCGAGCTCGCGGGCGTGGCCAGCGTGCTGCGCAACCCGATGATGGCGAAGTCCGCCTGGTGCACGCCCTTTCCAGCACAGTGGGATCCGAAGCTTGGAATTCACGTGACTTGAAGTCGCGGC
>JADMIO010792710.1_pt1 | contig 79833 bp, 69 predicted proteins | sample 8958161 | NCBI WGS metagenome assembly JADMIO01 (sample SAMN16585339, study PRJNA669376) | soil metagenome | isolation source: Crop rotation soil | place: USA: Cullars Rotation, Alabama | collected 2011 | reverse complement strand
CTTTCCCGCCGCGCCTGCGTTCCACCGCCCTGCCACACGGCGCGGCGAGCGCGCCGAATCCGCCGCCCGCACCCGCGCCCGCCGCGCCGCGCGAGCCGATTTTTGAAGAGGTTGACCAGCAACGTTTGCAGGCCAAAGGCGAGACGCCCATGACGAAGGAACATTACAACGATCTGGGTGTGCGCAAATACGATTTCGCCGCCCTGGCGCGCCGGATCAAGAATCATTTTCGCGGGCCGTCCACGGCGAATCCGAAGCTGGTGAATTATCTGGCGGCGGGCAGCATCCAGGGCTTGCGGCCGATGCGTTACGAGAAACGCGTGGCGCGGAACCGCCTGCTTTTTATCGTCATCGGCCTGCTGTTGCTGCTCGTGGGGATTTTCGCCATCATGCGGCACCATTAAATTTACTCAGAATTATGGACCTCATTGAGGCGCTAATGGGAACGAGGGTTTGATTTCAGGAGCGGGGTGGAGCGACCAGGGACGGGCGGGATGGCGCACCAAGCCCAAAAATGAAAAGTGGTCTTCACCATTTCGAGCAGGTCTTGCAGGCGGCTCGGTTTGACGAGGTACGCGTTGGCACCCATTTCGTAGGCCCGCTTGACTTCCTCATCGCGGTCGGAGCCGCTCAGGATGATGAAGGGGATGACGGAGCAATCCGGGTGGTTTTTCAACCACGCCAAGACCGCGAAACCGTCATGTTCCGGCATTTGCAAGTCACAGAAGACGACACCCGGAAAGGGGAAGCGGTCACGATCACCGTAGGCTCCCGCTCCGCGCAGATAGTCAATGGCTTTCTCTCCATTGGGGACAAATTGGAGGGGATTGTTGATGCCGGCGCGGACCAGGGCCATTTGCAACAGGTCGGCATCGTCCGGGTCATCTTCCGCGATCAAAATGGTCAGACTATGCTTCATATTATAAAATTGCCCACCGCAAGAATTGTGCAAGCCGGGAGTGGGGCGTCTGTTTCATCAGCTCGGTGGCCTGACGCCACGCTCGCTCCTGCCCAGGCTGTCAATGACGGGCTTTCAGCCCCTCGCGACCGGGTCGAAGATTGTTGAATCCAAAGGCGGGGTTCGCGGCATCAGACTCTCTGGTTAACAAACAACTCTTAACAATTTAACAAATCATGAAAAAGAATCTGGATATCGGTGGTGGCCACGCGGGCGGTGTCGCGTGGAAAACTTTGAGCGTGCTGGGGGTGGTGGCGATGGTGGGGCTGGTTTTCGGAGTGCGCGCGTTTGACGGAAACGGGCGCAAAGTGGCAATGGCCGAACGCGACGCGGAGGTGGCAGATCAGTTGGAGCAAATCGGGCGGAACTATTTCCTGCTGCACGAGTTGGTGGATGAGAGGGTGGACGGGGTTCGGCAACGGGTGAGCATGGAACTGGCGGCGGACATCTCAGAGCTCCAGGCCGGGCTGGGTTCGGCGAGCGCGGGACAGCGGGCTTTTGCCGGGAATATCTGCGACCGGATTGCGCAGGATGAAAAAGCGCATCCGGAATATTATCTGACGGCTGCGCCGCACGCCCGGTTGTATGAAATGCGGGCTTGGGAGGCGGCTGGCAGGGGGACGTTTAAAGCGCCTCCGATTGCGCTGACGATTCTTAACGCGGCAGCGGCGCACACCGAGGAACGCGCCCTATCCGGACGGCCGCCAAATAATAATTGAATCTAAAAAGGCTGCCCAACGCATCTGACTTGTGAGACAAATGAAATCAACATCAACCATCATGAAAACATCCTGGAAAATAATCTGGCTCATCCCGTTTCTGTGTGCGGTGGCGGCGTCGCCATTGGGCGCGCAGGTCAACACCGCCGACGATCCCGCCATCCCGGCGCCCGCCGCGCCGCCGACAGCACCGACAGCGCCGGCAACGCCCGAGGCTCCCGTGCCAGGCACCAATGCCGCGGTTCACGCCAAAAAGCACAAGCCACAAGAGGCTGTCCCCGAGGTCCATATTGGTCCCGACGGGATTCATATCGGCGGCCCCAATCCGGCGTCGGTGAACGTGCCGGGCCATGGCTTTGGCGGCCCGAATTTTTTGGAGGTCGTGCTGGTCATGTTTGCCATTCTCGTGCCGTTTGCCACTCTCGCCGGCATCTTCGGACTCTTTCTATACTTCCGTTATCGGCGAAACAAAATGCTGCACGACACCCTTCGCGCCATGATCGAAAAGGGGGTGCCCATTCCACCCGAACTGCTGGCGCCGCCATCGGTGCAGCCGTTTGCCACGCAAAGAATGTCCCGAAAGAGGAATGATCTCCGGACCGGGCTGGTGTGGACCGCGATTGGATTGGGAGTGACGTTTTGCTTCATCGCATCGCAGTCGCACGCATGGCCGCTCGGGTTTATCTTTGTATTGGTTGGCGTGGCCTTTCTGATCACCTGGAAATTGGACCAAAAAGATGCCAGCAATAGTGAAGCTGGGCCAAAGTAACGTGTGTCCTTTACTGATGCCGATCTTATCGCCCGCGCGCTCTCGTCGGAGGATCAAAATGCCTTCGGCGAGCTGGTGCGCCGATATCAATCACCGGTGCGGGCGTTCCTGGCGAAGATGACGCGCGGCGATCTGCACCTGGCGGACGACATGGCGCAGGAGACTTTTTTGAAGGCATGGAAAAAATTAAAAATATTTCGCGGCGAGGCAAGGTTCTCGACCTGGCTGTTCGGCATCGCCTACAACGAGTTTCGCGGCGAGGCGCGACGGCGCAAGGAACTGGCGCTGGAGGACTTGGGCGAAGCGCCGCCGGAGGCGCTGGAACCGGCGGGGGCGGCGGGGAGCCATCTGCGGATGGATTTGACGGAGGCGTTGAAGGTGTTAAATTCCGCCGAGCGCGCGGCGGTGGTATTATGCTGCCAGAACGGCTTATCGCACGAAGAAGCCGCGCAGATTTTGGAATGTCCGCTGGGCACGGTGAAAACGAACGTGCTGCGGGGCCGGGAAAAATTGAGGCGCAAATTGTCACTGGAATACAAGAATTATGAAGCCGCCTGAAGGCAACGATCCGTTGGACGCGCTGTTGAGGGAGAACGAGGCGTACGTCGAGGACAGCGGCTTCACCGCGCGGGTGGTGGCGTTGCTTCCGCCGCGACGGCGGTCGTGGCTGCGGCCGGCGATTTTGTTTAGCGCGACGTTGCTGGGGCTGGCGTTGATGGTTTGGTGGTTGCCTTCGTTGAAGGATGAGGTGGTGGTGGGCGCGAATGACGGGCTGGTGATGAATTTCAACCTGCAATCGTTGTTGACGCTGGGAGTTTTGCTGGCGGCGGCGGCAGCATTGGGCTGGGGACTGATTGCGGTGGTGAGGTCGGAAGATTGAGGAAGTGCGGAGTGCGGAGTGCGGAGTGTGGATTTAAAACGGCAGCAATTTCAAGTTAAGGAGGCGTTCGGTGAACCAGGCGGCGGCGATGAGCATGATGATGCCCGAGCCGATGTGCAGTAGCGGAGTTCGATAAAACCACGTTCTGCGCAGGGTGAAGGCCAGCGGAAGAAAGGCGGCGACGATGGCGAGCTGGCCGAGTTCCACGCCGAGGTTGAAGCCGACGAGCGTGAGCAACAGCGCGCCGTGGACGAGGCCAAGGTCGGAAAGCGCGGTGGCAAATCCAAAACCGTGGATCAACCCAAAACCAAAGGCCACCATCCAGCCGCGTTCGCGAACGAGGGGCCAGAGGTTGTTCGAGGCGGCGAGCACGACGGAGGCGGCGATGGCGGACTCGGTGAGGCGCGAGGGGAGTTTCACAATTTCCAGCGTCGCGAGGGTGAGGGTGAGGGAATGGGCGAGGGTGAAGGCGGTGACGATTTTCAGCACGTTCACAAACGCGGGCCGCAACGCGCCGACGCCGCGCCAGTGTCCGGCTTCGCGTTGCAGCACCGACGGAAGCAGCAAGGCGAGGAGGAAAAGGATGTGGTCGTAACCAGTCCAGATGTGCCAGACGCCTTCGCGGAGGAAGACGAGAAATTGATGGCCGGGACTTGCGCGGGCAAACGAGAATTTTTGCGCGCGGCGGTCGGGGGTGAAGACGGCGCTTTGGGTCTGGCCGTTGGCTTCGAGGCGAAGGAGGCCGCGATGGAGGGAGTTGGTGTCGAAGAAGAGTTGGTAGTTGAGTTCGAGCGTTTGGGATGGAGAAGAGTTTCCCACGAGGAAGGCGAGTTGGAGGTAGGGGCCGTCGGCGAATTCTTCGACGGTGGGTTCGTCGCTGGTGAGACGGAGCGTGGCGGGATGGTCATCCACAGCTACGTTGAGGTGGGCGAAGGCGTAGGTGGTGATGTCATGGTAGCGGGCGTGGAGTTTTTCAAAGGAAATGAAGCCGTCTTTATCGGGGTCGAGCGGCAGGACGATTTGGAGTTCGCGCAGGGGGATGTCCCATTGGCCGGTGAGTTGGTTGGAATCAAGGGTGAGGCTCAGATAACTTTTGCTGGGGTCGTGGGCGAAGGCGGAGGCGGCGAAAAGGAGGAAGGCAAGCGCCATCAATCTAACCCTGGACTTTTGGAAAACGGTTGGAATCGGGCTGTTCACCGGAGATTCGCCTGATCATTGCTGCCAAAACTTGAAAAGTTCGTAGCCATGATAGCCCATTTCAGCATCCACCCCCATAAAATTGCTGATGCTCCAGACGCAGGACCAAAAGGCGAGGTTGAGGGGTTCGACGTACCAAAAGGCGGCGAAGAGAATGAACATCCCGTAATTGGACATGGGCAGGAGGTGTTCGCGCCACTGCTGCGAGAGCCAGGGTTCGAGGGCTTGGAAGCCGTCCAGCGGCGGGACGGGAATGAGGTTGAAAAGGATGGCGCTGATTTCGAGTTGAAGCGCGAAGGCCATGGCGAAGGTCGCAATGTGCGACGGATAATGCGGGATGAGAAAGAGCCTGAGCACCAGGGTGATGACGATGACCTCGATGAGATTCATCGCCGGGCCGGCGAGGGAGACGGCGGTTTCCCAGTTGCGGGAGCGGAGGAGTTGGCGGTTGATATAGACCGCGCCGCCCGGCAGGCCGATGCCGCCCGCCACCAAGAAAAGCATCGGCAATAAAAAGCTGGTCACCGGATGGGCGTAATGAACGGGGTTCATGGAGAGGTAACCCTTTTCCTCGACGGTGTGATCGCCGCCGTGGTACGCGACAAGCGCGTGGCCGTATTCGTGCAGGCAGACCGAGAAGACCCAGATGACAACCACGATCAGGAAACAAGACATGGGGAATTAATGATTTGCGATTTACGATTGACGCGCACAAATTTCATTTTGCGGTCACGACGACGTAGTTGCGTTTGCCTTTGCGGAGGAGGAGGTGTTTGCCGAATAAAAGGTCGTTGGCGGTGACGGCGCGCTGAAAGTTCGTTTCGCGGTTGTTATTTATATAAACGCCGCCGCCTTCAATGTCTTTGCGGGCCTGGCCTTTCGAGGGGCAGAGGCCGGAATGGACGAGCAGTTCGACCAGAGGCAGGCCGAGGGCGTCCAGCTTGCTTTTCTCGATTTCCTTGGAAGGAATTTCGCCGATGATATCGTTGAAGGTGCTTTCGGAAATTCCCTCGAGGCCGCCGCCGAATAAAATTTCACTGGCGCGGATGGCTTCGGCGGTCGCGGCGGGGCCGTGGATCAAATCGGTCATGGCCTTGGCGAGGGCCTTGTGGGCTTCGCGCGCGCCGGGGTTTTCCTGGTGCTGTTTTTCCAAGGCGGCGATTTCCTCGCGGCCGAGGAAGGTGAAATAATTCAGGTAGCGAATGGCGTCGCGGTCGTCGGTGCGGATCCAGTACTGGTAAAAGCGATAGACGCTGGTTTTGGCGGGGTCGAGCCAGATGGCACCGGCGGCGGTTTTGCCGAACTTCGAGCCGTCGGCGTTGGTGATGAGCGGCAGGGTAAGGCCGAAAACGTGCGCGCCGAGTTTCTTGCGGCAGAGATCGCTGCCGGCGGTGATGTTCCCCCATTGGTCGCTGCCGCCGATTTGCAGTTCGCAATTGAACTCCTTGCGCAGATGATAAAAATCAAACGCCTGGAGCAGCATGTAGCTGAACTCGGTGTAGCTGATGCCCGCTTCGCGGTCTTCCATGCGGGCGCGGACGCTTTCCTTGGCGACCATCATGTTCACGGAAAAATGCTTGCCGATGTCGCGCAAAAAATCGAGGTAGCTGACGGGCGCGGTCCAGGAGGCGTTGTCGAGGAGGCGGGCGGGATTTTGCGCGGTGTCGAAATCGAGCAGGCGGCGGAGTTGTTCCTTGACGCGGGCGATGTTGGCGTCGAGGACTTCGCGGGTGAGCAACTGGCGTTCGGCGGTCTTGCCGCTGGGATCGCCGATGGAACCGGTGGCGCCACCGGCGAGGGCAATGGGTTGATGGCCGAGCAATTGAAAGCGGCGCAAGGCGAGCAGCGGCACGAGATTGCCGACGTGGAGGCTGTCGGCGGTCGGGTCGAAGCCGCAATAAAGGGTGATGGGCGCGGTGTTCAGGCGCTTCACCAGTTCATCTTTGTCGGTGCAATCGGCAATGAGGCCGCGCGCGGCGAGTTCATCGTAAATATTCATCAGCGGGGAGCAAGATGGTTGAAAGGAACGTTTTTAGCCATGAAAAAAAGCCCCGGCTCCAATGGGCGCAAATCGGCTTTTTGAACTGCAATGCATCGGCAAGGATAGGTGGATTGCGGATTGGCGAGTGCGGAGTGCGGATTTGGGGGAAGGGGGAAAATGACCAATGTCCAATGACCAATGACCAAGGAAGGCCCAAGCTCCAGAGGATAGAGGATGGAGGATGGAGGATGGCAAAGGCGGCAAAGTGCGAGATTTGGTCTGCTTGGGTGAGAAACGCCGCGCTGTTGGGCTGGGTTTCTCGTTTCCAGTTTTTCAGTTTCAAGTGGGGAGGGGAGTCGGTTGGGAGTGCAAATAAACTTGTCTTTATCCAAAAACTCTTGGCTATTGGCGGAGGGCGGTTTTTCACTTTTTTCACATTTAAGCGGGCAAAGGCGGGCGGCAAGCGTGGGGGCGTCCGTTGGGTGGTGCTCCGGGTGGTGGCTCTTTTCATGGCGTTCATTGGTTTTTTCGTGGCGGGTTGCTCTGGCGCAAACCTTTGTGGCTCAAGGTTCGGACGGGCGGCGGGAGGCTGCCGCCCTTGCCCGCGGGCGGGGAGGGCCGCGCCACCTTGGCGTGGTTGCATCCCAACCTTTCGGGGGAGAGTATGGCAGAACTGGTGGGACATAGGCTGTCCGAGGTGCGGATTTGCTTTTGGGCGCAAGGGGTCGGCTGTCAAAAGCTGATTTGGGCCCTGCTCCAGTCTTGCTGTCAATGCAGGCTTTACTTTTGCCCTAAATTGTGCGATTCTCGGGCCACAGAACTATCCGAGCGCGTTGGTCGCGCGCGCCTGAATTTTGGGCCGCGTTCCGGATTTCTGTTACGATGTTGTATTTCTTAAACTGCCTTCGTCCCGCCGTTGCCGGTGATTCAACGCAGGCGCACTCAGAAGCCAGCCTCCCATGACTCGAATCGAATTCTCCCGCAAACTCCTTTGCGTCCTCTGTCTCACCGTGTTTGGCTGGGGGTGCGGTGAGCAAGCGTTGCGCGCGGCCACAAACATGGCGCCGGTGGCGGTCACCGGGTTCAACCGGGACGTGGTCATCGAGAGCAACTCCGCCGGCCCGGCCTACAGCACCGCGCTCGAATTCAATTCAGGCGAAGGCACGGCTTTTTATCAAAGCGGCCTGGCGGGCAAAAGTTTTGGATTGCCGGCGTCGAACTCCTTCACCAGCGCGTTGGGCGACGGCACGGTGTTTCAATTCCAATCTTACACGAGCAACAATGCGCTCGTGCTCGGCCCCGACACCGGCATCACCAACGGCACGCTCACGCTGGTGTCGCCGGCGACCTACACCAGCATTGCCGTCTTGGCCCACTCCGGCAACGGCACCAATTTCACGGGACCTTTGACGTTGAATTTCATAGACGGCTCGACTTACACGACGACTTACTACGCGCCGAACTGGTTTAACAACACCACGAACGTCGCCTTGCAGGGCTTCGAGCGCATCAATCTCACCACCGGCGTGGTCAGCGGCAATCCCGGCAATCCGCGCTTTCACCAAACCACCCTCAACCTGGCGGCATTGCTCGGCCCGGCCAACAAGCCGCTGGCCAGCCTCACGTTTGGCAAAGCCGTGGCCAACACCACCGGCATCTATGCGGTCAGCGGGTTGCCCGCCACCAACCTGTCGCCGGTCGCGGTCACCGGGTTCAATCGCGATCTGGTGGTCGAGAACACCACCGCCGGCCCGCCCTACGCCACCGCGCTCGAATTCAATCCGGGCGAAGGGACGGCTTTCTATCAGAACGGATTGTCCAACGCGACTTACGGCCTGCCGGCGTCCGGCGCTTTCACGAGCGCCTTGGATGGCAGCACGCTGTTTCTGTTTCAGCCTTACACCACCAACAACGCGCTGGTCTTGAGCAGTGAAACCGGCCTCACCTCCGGCACGCTCGCGCTCACGACACCGGGGATTTACAGCAGCATCGCCTTACTCGCCAACTCCGCCAGCGGCGGCGGCACGCCGACGGTGACGTTCAACTTCACCGACAGCACTTCGTTCGTGACGAATTACAATGCGCCAGACTGGTTTTTCAACACCAACAATGTCGCGTTGCTCGGCACGGACCGCATCAATTTGAACAATGCCACCAAGACCGGCGGCCCGAACGATCCGCGATTTTATCAGACGACCCTCAATTTGGCCGCGCTGCTGGGCGCGAACAACAAGCCGCTCGCGAGCCTCACGTTCGCCAAGGCTGCGGGCGCAAACGCAACGGCCATCTACGCGGTCAGCGGCCTTTATGGGGTGGTCACGAACCCTCCCGTGACGCTGGCGGTGGTGACCAATCAGCCCGCCACCGGCATCTTCGCCAACTCCGCGACGCTGGCCGGGCAGGTGCTCGCCACCGGTGGCAGCACACCCGCCATCACCCTTTACTACGGCACAACGAATGGCGGCACAAATGCCGCCTCCTGGGCGCAAAATCTGCCGTTGGGCGCGCAAGCAGGCGCTTTCTCCGGCACAGCCTCCGGGCTGGTCTCCAACACGACTTACTTCTTCGCCGCACAAGCCAGTAATTCAGCGGGCATCTCTTGGGCGACGCCCTCGTTGAGTTTCACCACCCTGGTGACCAACCCGATCATCCCGCCCGTTGCCGTGCTGACTTATCACAACAACAACGCGCGCGATGGCGTGAACAGCAATGAAACTTTTCTCACGCCGGCGAATGTCAATGTCACCACGTTCGGCCAGGTGATTTCCTATCCGGTGGACGGCTATGTTTATGGCCAGCCGTTGGTGATGACCAATGTGACCATTCCCGGCAAGGGCGTTCACAACGTGGTCTATATCGTGACGGAGCACGACAGCGTTTATGCCTTTGATGCCGATGGCAACTCAGGCACCGCGCCGTTCTGGCAGGTCAGCTTTCTCAACGCGGCGGCGGGTGTGACGACCATCGCCGCCGGGGACGTCGGCACGGCGGACATCACCCCGGAGGTCGGCATCACCACCACGCCGGTCATTGACCCCGCGACCGCCACTATTTATCTCGAAGCCAAGACGAAGGAGGTCACCGGCGGCGTCACCAAATATGTCCACCGGCTCCACGCGTTGGACATCACCACCGGCGCGGAACGGACGAGCGGCCCGGTTTTCAACAGCCCGGTCATCATCAACAGCACCAACTATCCCGGGACCGGCCAAGGCGGCTTTGCGGACAACGACGGCGCGGGGCACGTGTTGTTCAACACCCAGCGCGAGCATAGCCGGCCGGCTTTGACGCTGCTGAACGGGGTCATTTACCTTGCCTTCGCCTCGCACGGGGACAACCAGCCTTATCACGGCTGGCTTTTCGCCTACAACGCCACGAACCTGGCGCAGTTGAGCGTTTTCAACAGCACGCCGAATGGCGGGCTGGGCGGATTCTGGCAGGGCGGCGGCGGCGCAACCGTGGATGCGGCGGGCAACTTTTACCTGATGACCGGCAACGGCAGTTTCGACGCGACCGGCACAAATTTCGTCCCCGGCTCCAACAGTTTTGCGATGAGCGTGCTGAAGTTTGCCCCGACCAACGGGATCATCAAACTGGTGGATTATTTCTCGCCGCACGACGAGGCCGCGTTAAGCGGCGGCGATTCGGACCTTGGTTCCGGGGCGGCGCTGGTCTTGCCGGATTCGGTCGGCACCGCGAATCACCCGCACCTGCTGGCGGCGGCGGGCAAGGGCGGGCGCATTTACCTGCTCGACCGCGACGCCATGGGCCGCTTCAACTCGACCAATGACAACCAGATTGTGCAGACGGTCACCGGCGCCTTGGGCACAGCCGGGCAGAACGGCAGTTACATGACGCCGGCATTTTTCAACAACACACTTTATTACATCGGCATGAACGACAACATGAAGGCGTTCCCGATGGCGAATGGGTTGATCGCCACCACACCCTCGAGCTTGAGCGGCACCGTGTATGGCGACAAAGGCAGCGCCTCCCCGTCCATCTCGGCCAACGGCGCGAGCAACGCCATCGTCTGGGCCATCGAGAACGACGCGTACGCCAGCAGCGGTCCCGCCATCTTGCACGCGTACAACGCCACCAATCTCGCGCAGGAACTTTATAACAGCGGCCAGAACCTGGCCCGCGACAACCCGGGCGGCGCGGTGAAGTTCGCCGCCCCCACCGTTGCCAATGGCCGGGTCTATGTCGGCGCGGAATACGCCCTCTCGATTTATGGCGTGACGAATTTTCTCCCCAATCCCCTCATCTCCCCCAACGGCGGCACGTTTACCAACTCCGTGACGGTCACGCTGTCCGACGCTTCGCCGGGCACGACGCTTTATTACACCCTGGACGGCACGGCGCCGACGACCAATTCGCCGCTCTACAGCGCGCCGTTCGTGCTGACCAACACCACCGGTGTCCAGGTCATCGCCACCAAGCCCGGCGCGCTCCGCAGCGCGGTCACTTCCGCGGGCTTCATCAACAGTTCCTCCATCGGCAATGGCACGGGCCTGCTCGGCAGTTATTGGTCCAATGTCACCAGCGTCGCTTTCACCAACGCGGGCTTTGCCACCGCGCCCACGCTGGTGCGCACCGACGCGACCGTGAATTTCAATTGGGGCAACGGCTCGCCCGATCCAACCATCAGCACCGACACCTTTGTGGTGCGTTGGACGGGGGCGGTCCAGCCGCAGTTCAGCCAGACGTACACGTTCTCGACCACGACGGATGACGGGGTGCGGTTGTGGGTGAACAACCAATTGATCATTGACCATTGGGTCAACCAGGGACCCACGACCTGGACCGGCACCATCGCCCTGCAAGCGCAGCAACGCTACAATATCCGGATGGAGTATTTTGAAAATGGCGGCGGCGCACAGGCGATGCTTGCCTGGAGCAGCCCTTCCGTCGGCCCGGCCACCATCATCCCGCAGGCCCAGCTTTATCCCGTCACCAATCCCCCGCCCGCGGTGGCGCTGATCGCGCCGGCGACCAACTCGACGTTCACCGCCAGCGCCAGCGTGACGCTCACCGCCAATGCCGCCGCGCAGTACAACACCGTGACCAACGTGGCCTTCTACGCCAACAACACCTTCCTCGGCAACCAGAGCAACAGCCCCTACATCCTCACCGCCACCGGCCTGGCCGCCGGCAGTTATGCGTTGAAGGCCGTGGCCTCGGACGCCACCGGCCTGACCGCCACGTCCGCGCCGGTGAACATCACCGTCACCGCTGGCACCGGCCAGCCGTACGGCCTGGCCGCGCGCGCCGCCGCCGCGCCGTTCCTCAACATGCCCAACAGCATCAACGGCTCGCTCCCGCCCTTGCTTTCCCAGACCGGCGTTTTCACCAACACCGCCGCGCTCGGCACCATTGCCGCATTGATTCCCTACACCCCGATCACGCCGCTCTGGTCGGATGCGGCGGTTAAGAGCCGCTGGTTGGTCGTGCCCAACAACGGCGCGCCTTATTCGTTCAACCAACAAATCACCTTTGCGCCGACCGGCGAATGGTCCTTCCCCAGCGGCACCCTCTTTGTGAAACATTTTGAGCTCGTCACCAATTTCGTTGACCCCAACGCCCCGCGCCGCCGTTTGGAAACGCGTCTCCTCGTGCGCGACAACAACGGCGCGGTGTACGGCGTCACTTACAAATGGCGCGCGGACAACAGCGACGCCGACCTCCTCACCACCAGCCTAAGCGAGGACATCACGCTCACCAACGCCGGCGGCACTTCGACGCAGACCTGGTATTATCCCAGCCCGGCGGACTGCCTCACCTGCCATACGCCCGCGGCGAATTACGTGCTTGGCGTCAAAACGCGCCAGCTTAATTCCAGCATCACCTACCCAGCCCCCGGCCAGACCGATAATCAATTGCGCACATTCAACCATCTGGGATTGTTTTATCCGGCGATTGATGAGTCGGGCATTTCCAATTACACGAAGCTGGTCGCGGTCACCAACCAAGGCGCCCTGCTCGTGGATCGCGCCCGCTCCTACCTCGACGCCAATTGCGCCCAATGTCATCGCCCCGGCGGCGGCGGTCCGACGTTCGACGCCCGTTGGGACACGCCGCTTGCCAGCCAGAACATCATCAACGCCATCCTCGCCAAGGGCAGCCTTGGCTACGACAACGCCAAGGTCGTCGTGCCGCAGGACATCTGGCGCTCGGTGCTCTACGACCGCATGAACACCACCGATCCTTCCATCCAGATGCCGCCGCTGGCGCGCAACTTGATTGATACCAACGCCGTCCCCGTCATCGCCGCCTGGATCAACAGCCTGCCCGGCACGCCCGCGCTGGCCCCGCCGGTGATACAACCCGCCGGCGGCACCTACCAGCAATCGGTGAACGTCACGCTGCAGCCGCCCACCAACACCGCCTCGGTGTATTACACCTTGGACGGCTCGCTGCCGACCACCAATTCCTCCCGCTACACCGCGCCGTTTGCCCTGACCAACAGCGCCACCTTGAGCGCCAACGCCTTCCAAACCGGCTTCAACAACAGCGTCGCCAGCAACGCCGTCTTCACGGTTCTGCCCGGCGTTGTGTTCACCGCGCCCGGTCATTTCGACAACACCGGCGCGTTTCAATTGTCCATCTCCGGCCTCGCCGGAAAAACCTACCTCCTGCAGGCGTCCGCTGACTTGGCAAACTGGATTACGCTCAGCACGAACGCGCCTTCGTCCAGTCCGTTCGTGTTGAGCGATCCCGGCGCGACGAATTTCCCGTTGCGGTTTTATCGCGCGGTGCAACTTCCTTGAGCCATGATTCACCGGTTCACCCTGTTATTTCTGTTTGCCGCGCTCTCCGTCGCGGCGCAAACCAACCACGTCACCGCGACCAACCAGGCCAGTCGCGCCGAGCAGGTGCGCGCCGCGTGTGTCGAGGGCCGCCGCTACGTTTGCGGCCGCGTGGTGCAGGTGACGCCGGAGGGTCTGGTCGTGGACAGCGGTTTCACCAGCCTCATGCAACCGCCCTTGCGCGCGTCGTGGGTCATTCCCGCCAACGTCTCCGCCACGCGCGATCCCAACGCCGTGGAAGCGCGCGCGCCTGATTCGCCGTGCATCGGGTTGGTGTTCGTGACCGATATTCCCAAAAAGCCCGCCGCAAATCTTTACGATTACGTGGTGATTCATGCTTATCCCGCCGGGCAATATGTTTACACGCCGGTTGCGCCGGTGCAGAAGACCATCCGCAAATTTTCCGCCGGCCTCGATACCGCGGTCAAATTGAACCTGCAGGCGGCAGAAAAATAACTTCCTCAGCGGACGCCCTTGCATTTCCAAAGTTTGGGTGCATTTTAAGCTCCACTTGCCGCCGGCCGATGGCCGATGGGCAGGAACAGAATTCAACACATTAACAAAATCAAACCACAAAGGAACTCCATGGCCCTGAAAAATGCACCCGACCTGACCCAACGTCCACCCCGCAGCGCGCGCGTCCGACTCGGCGGATATGTCATCCTGCCGCGCATGCTCGACAAAGGCCGCGCGACCATCGCCGGCAAGAACGGCGAATACCACTACGATTGCCCGATGGACCAGCGGTTTTTGAGCTTCGCCGGCGTTGACGCCAAGGCCCTGAAAAAGCAGCTCGCCGCCGGCAAGGGCGACGGCGAAATCCTGGCGTGGATTGAAAAGACCGCGAAGCATAAGCATTCCGAGGCGGAAATCTGCGCCTGGTCGTCCTACGCTTCCGCGCGCGCGCCGATGGACGTGGAGTCGCGCGAATTTTTCAGCGACATCCAGAAAAAAGTGGCGCCCGAGCGCGAGGACATCGCCACCTGGTTCGATATTCTGGACGTGGACGATTTCGTCACGTTCGGCGGCCAAGCCTGAGCCGACGAAAAAAGCTTCCCTGCCGGGTCGGGCGAATTCAACGCCCGACCCGGCATTTATTCACTTGACCGGGCCACTCAATTAAACTACAGATGTAGTCGTAATGAGCGGCAAGATCATGGTTTCCGTAACTCTGGGCCTGGTGGTGGCGGGATTGGTGCTCTACCGGCATTCGCGCCAGGGGACGCCGATTCCACCGGCGGCGCAGGAAGTTTCAGAAGCAGCAGCGGTTGATCGTCACGCGAACGCGCCCCGGATTGCCGCGGTGGCCCGGTCGGTCGAAGCGCCGGCACCGGAGACTCCGACCAACCGCAATTCGATCATGCGTTACCTGCATGGAGGGGAGATGCCGAAGCTGGATCCAGCGCAGGTTGAGCCATTTCTGGAGGCGAGCCGGCGGAGTGCCGGGAGCCTCCTCGCGGCGCTCCGGACGACCGGCGATGAAAAATTCCTGCTGGAGGCGATGCAGAAGTTTCCGAACGACGCGCGTGTGAATTACGCGGCCGCATTCCGGCACGATGCGACGCCGGAGGAACGGCGTCAGGCCTTGGAAAATCTCAAGCAATCGGACCCGAACAACGCGCTGGGGAATTATCTTTCCGCGGCCAATTATTTCAAGTCGGGGCAGAAGACGGAAGCGTTGCAGGAAATGACCGCCGCCGCCGCGAAGCCCGGTTGGCAGGATTACACGGCTGATTTTGTGCAAAACGCCGAGGAGGCCTACCGCGCCGCCGGTTATTCCGAAGCGGAAGCCAAGGCGGTGGCGGCCAGCTCCGCGATGTTGTCCGACCTGGCCCCGATCAAAAGCGTGGGGGTGAACCTGGTGGACCTCGCCAAATCTTATCAACAAGCCGGCGACCCGGCCTCGGCGCAGGCGGCCTTGCAAACCGCGTTGAGCCTCGGGCAGCAGGTCAGCGGCGGGCCGCAACAACCGATCATCACCACCTTGGTGGGGATTGCGGTTGAGCGAATGGCCTTGAGCGCGATGGATCCGGGCGCGCCGTTCGGCAATTCCGGGCAGACGGTGCAGGAGCATTTGAACGAGCTCATCCAGCAGCGCACCAGCGTGGGCGCGCTGGCGCGCCAAGAGGAGGGTTTTTTGGGGCAGATGTCCGATCCGGAAGTGGCGAATTTTTATGACCGGATGAAAACGTTTGGGCCGTTGCCGGCTTTGCAATGGGCCGCGGCCAAATACGGGACGCCGTGAGCCGGAGGATTTGGCGTCATGAAAAGGAAAATCCAAAGCATCGCCGGGGCCAGCTTGTTGGAGTTGCTCTGTGTCATCGCCATCATCGCGCTGCTGAGCGCATTTTATCTGCCGGCGATTGCGCATGCTTTTCTGCGGGTGAAAAAGTTTCTCAGCGGGTTCTGAAAACTTATCCCGGCAGGAGACGAGACGAGTCGCTAATATGTTCCCTTCAACCAAGCCAGTCAGAGCCTGCTCACGTCGGCTCCCACCAGGAAAGCATTACTTCAACGGCGGCACGACGTACGGCACTCCATGCGCTTCGGCGACGGCTTTGTGGGTGACTTTGCCGTCCATCACGTTGAGGCCGCCGATTAATGCGGGTTGTTTCTGGCAGGCTTCGGCAAGGCCGAGGTCGGCGAGGAGTTCGACGTAACGGTAGGTGACGTTGGTCAGGGCCTGGGTGGCGGTGCGGGCGTAGGCGCCGGGCATGTTGGCGACGCAGTAGTGGATGACGCCTTCCTCGACATAGACGGGATTCTGGTGCGTGGTGGCGCGGGAAGTTTCGGCGCAACCGCCCTGGTCAATGGCAATGTCCACGAGCACGCTGCCGGGGCGCATCTGGCGGAGCATTTCGCGGTTGATGAGTTTCGGGGCCTTCGCGCCCGGCACGAGGACCGCGCCGATGAGCAAGTCCGTGGTGGCCAAGAGTCCCATGAGATGGGCTTCGCTGGAAAAAAGCGTGTGCGCGGTATGGAGCGTGATGTCGAGAAAGCGCATGCGTTCGAGATCAACCTCCAGGATGGTGACGTCCGCGCCGAGGCCGGTCGCCATGCGGGCGGCGTTGATGCCGGAAGCGCCGCCGCCGAGCACCACCACGCGGCCCGGCAGCACGCCCGGCACGCCGCCGAGCAGCACGCCGCTGCCGCCGTTGTGTTTCGCCAGAAAATAACCGCCCACCAGGACCGACATGCGCCCGGCGATTTCGCTCATCGGTTCGAGCAAGGGCAGGCGGCGGTTGACCTCAATTGTTTCGTACGCGATCCCCGTGACGCCGGATTTGAGCAGCGCCTCCGTGAGCGAACGGCTCGCGGCCAGGTGCAAATAGGTGAAAAGAATCTGGCCCGGCCGCAGCAACGCATATTCCGGCGGCAACGGTTCCTTGACCTTCACGATCATGCCGGCTTTTTCAAAAATCGCGCGATGGTCGGACACCAGGGTCGCGCCGGCTGATTCGTAATCGGCATCGGGATAACCCGCGCCCGCGCCCGCGCCGCGCTCAACCAGCACCTGGTGGCCGCGCTTGATGAGTTGGTAGGCGGCGGAGGGTAGCAACGCCACGCGGTATTCGTGGTCTTTGATTTCTTTGGGGATGCCGACGATCATAAGCAAAAATGGAGTGAGGGAGTGGTGAAGTGAAGGGGGTGGTTGGGAAACATCGGACATCCAACGCCGAACCTCGAACCGCGAACTGCGGGGAGGGAGAAGAAACACGGCTCCCGATTTATCGGGCATTCGAGGTTCAATGTTCGATGTTCAGCGTTCGATGTTTTCATTCAGGCTTCAAGGTTTTCCATCCGTCACGGCTTTAACTGGTTTGCCGGACGGGGCCGCGAGTTGTTCCGTCCGCTCGACCATCGCGCGGATGGTCACAGAGGAAGCGGCGCGTTGTTCCGCCGCAAGAATTTTTTCAAATTCGCCGAACACCCCGGCGCGGGCGGGTTCGTCCCGCGTGGCTAATTCTTGCCCCTGTCCGGCCCGCAAGGCGAGCAGAATATCGTGACAGGTGATTTGTTCCAAAGGGCGCGCGGGCGCGTAGGCGCATTCCAGGCCGGCCACTTCCACGACGAGGCGGGCCGCCAGGAGCGTGTGCATGATCTGCTGGATCAACCGCGAAGGCACCGAGAGGCCTTCGGCCATTTCGGGCACCGTGGCGGGCAATTCGCCGCGCTGGAAACGTTGGCCGATGCAGGCCATGAGGCGCAACGCGACAAATTCCCGGCCGCGTTGGTTTACGTTTTCGGCCTGCTTTTCCTGCAAATAGGCGGAGCGGTTTTGATAGGCGTAGGCGACCTGCGCGCCAAACAGCAAAATCAACCAGGAAAAATAGAGGCCGACCATGAAGACGGGAATCACCGAGAGGCTGCCGTAAATCTTGCTGTTGGTGACCCAGCGGGAGATGTAGAGCACGCTGAAATAATTGTTCAGATGCCAGAGGAGCCCGGCGACGACGCCACCCACGAGCGCGGCATCCCAATGCACCTTGGTATTGGGCATGACCACGTAAAAAACCGCGAACGCGAGGCATAACAGCACCACCGGCGCAAAGCTGAACAGCAGCCGGCCGATGAACGGCGCCGCTTCGAGCAGGTCCTCGGCGCCGTGGAAACGCGATCCGTTGGCCAGGGCCAGCGCCACCGCCAGGAGCATCGGCCCGAGCAACAGCACCGCCGAATATTGCATGATCTGCGCCCACCAACTGCGGCCGCGCGGCACGCCCCAGATGTCGTTGAAGGTGGATTCGATGCTCCGCAACATGAGAATGGCGACCAGCACCAGCCCCACAATGCCCGTCACGCCCAACGTGCCGCTCTGAATGTTCTGGATGTAGCGGTTGACCTGCTGGATAAATTCCTGACGGCTGGCGGAGGCGTTCGTGCCGGTGGCGGCGGGGCTGTTGTTGGTTGTGCCGGTGTTCGCGGCAGAAACAGCGGTCTGGGAGTTCAAGTTGGTGGCGGTGTTCTCCGGCGGGGCAGCGGACGTGCTGCTGTTGGTGTTGGTGGAACTTGAATTGGCGGAGGAGACGTTGTTGGTGCCCATGACCGGCGGCGTCAGGCTCACGAGCAGACGGTTGATGAATTGTTCGACCTGCTGGCCGCCTTCCCGCTGCAGGATGCTGCTCGAAACGCTGACGACCAGGAAGAGCACCGGGATGAGCGCGAGCAGCGAGGTGTAAGCCAGCGCCGAGGCATGGACGGGGCAGCGGTTGCGGTTGAAACTTTTGCCGACCAGCAGGCAGAAATGGGCAAACTTCTGGACGCGCGACAGGGCCAGATCAGGCGAGTGAAGGGCCTTCTCGTCCAGGAAATCCCGGACTTGACCCAGGGCATGTTTGGATTTGGCCAGCCACTTTTTCACGATCACGATTGACTCCAACCAACGCTAACAGAGCAAGGCTTCAAGTCAATCGAAGGGAAAAGGGTTTGCAAAATATTGGCGGTAGACGAGACAGGTTTCAAAATCCCCGCCCGTTCCCCGCATTATTACCGCCGCCAAAGCTTGCGCCAAACGCATTCGCGGAACCGGGGCCGGGCTGGGTTTGCGCGGGCAGGGTCTGGCTGCGGAGGGCCAGCGGGTCGTTGTTGTTTTGGGCGGCGGGGCTGCGCGCATTGTTGCTGGGAGGGAAAAGCTCTTGCAGGATTTGTTGGACATTGACGACGTCGGCGTTGCGGAGCGGGTAGATGAACACTTTCTGTTTGCGCGCGGGGTTGGCGTCCAGTTCCTCGATGATGGCGGCGATCTGCGGCATCAAATCGCGGGCGGAACTGACGATGACCGACGCGGTGCGGCGGTCGGCCACGGCAAGGACGCGACCGAGGCGTTTGAGGCGGTCGCTGCCGGCGTCGGCGGGGTTGGCGGCGCTGGCCGGACGGAGCGGGCCGCCACCGAGTGCGCCGCGCAGACCGGAAAACGCGAAAGGCGCAACGGTGCGGCCCGGATCGGCGGGATTGGTTTCATCGGGAAAAAGTCCCGCGAGCAGGTCGGCCATTTCCGCAGGGTCGGCGTTTTGGAGGCGGAACGCCCGCAGTTCGGTGATGTCCTGCATGTTGTTGTCCACCGACTTGACGAGTTGCCCGATGGTGAGCACGAGTTCCTCCGGCGCGCTGACAATGAGCGAATTGCTGTGGTCGTCCGCGACGGCCGAGACGCGCGCGGCGGGAGTGTGACCGCCGCCGGACTCCGCGCCGGCACTTGGTTCGCCGCCGCCGTCGCCGGGAATTGCGCCGGTCATCATCGCGGCCATGGCGTTGAAATTGCCGCCACCGCCACGAAAGCGTCCGAAATTATTTCCGCCATTGTTATTGTTGTTGAGCCGCGACGAATCGGGCGAAGGAAAAAGTTCCTTGATGACGCCCGCGAGGGCCTTGGCGTCGGAATATTTGAGCGGGAAAATGCGGATGGAATTGATGCCGATGGTGGCGGAATCCAGGGCTTTGATGATCTCGGTCATGCGGCGGATGTTGGCCTGGGTGTCGGTCATGATGAGCGAGTTGCCGGATTCGTTGGCGGTGAGGGTGCTTTCGGGCGCGAGCAGCGGCGCGAGGTCCTTCGGCAACTGCACGACGTTGAGCGAGCGCACGGGGATGACCTGCGTGACGAACTCCGCGTTGCGCGGGATGTCGGCGGGGATGTTGCCTTTGCGGACGGGCAAATCATGCCGGCGGGCGTCGGCGCGGTTGACGATGGTGAGGGTGCGGTCGTTGCGGATGGCGGCGTAACCGTTGCGGCTGAGCATGGCATTGAGGAGATTGACGGCTTCATCGCGGGTGAGCGGCTGATCGCTCCAGACATCCACGTTGCCCTTGATTTCCGCTTCCAAAATGACGGTGAATCCGGCGGCGTCCGCCAGGTAATCAAGCACGCGCTCCAACGGCGCGCCGCGAAAGTTGAGGCGCAAGGTTTTGTCCGAGGCCGAGTCGGCGGCCGCATTGGCTCCGGGCGACGGGAGGATGATGACCGGGTGTTCGGGAGTTTGCAGGAGCGTTTTGGAGGCGGTCGCGGAAAAATTGGTGGCGACCGGAGCGGCGGCAATGGAAGCTGGGCGCGCGGCAAAAAGGGCGAGAGCCAGGATGAAGTGCGGGGCGGGAATCTTGATGGATTTCATGGCGAATCTCCTTTCCGGACTGTGCGCCGGGCGTTGCAGGGAATCTAAGCCGTCGGCCAGACTGGAGCAAAGACCGTCGGCTGGGGAAAAACCCGCTGAATGGCCCATGGTTGCGATACCCTTGGAATGAACTGTCTCTTTTTGACCAGTTCGCCAGAACATGAATTTTTTTCAAAATAGGTGGAAAAAGGTGGAAAAATCTGCGGGATGAAACCGGTTTTTTGCGCGTCGGCGGGGGAAATGTGTCCAATGGTTTTGTCCTGGCTCGCGCCCCCAGCCACCTTGTGGCTGGCTAGGGAGCGGGGACGAGCCGTCCCCGCCCCGATTGTTTCCGGTTGTCTCTTGCCGGGACGAACCAAGGCGGAGCGCCAGGGGCAAAGCCTCCATGCCACCGAAAACAGCGGAGAACCGCGCCAAGGGAGCGCTGTAGCTGCCACTGGCGGCTGGAAAGCCGCCAGAACCCGCACACTGGAAAGTGTGCGCTACGGGGGTGCTGTTCCAAGCTGCTGGTTCGGACTTGCTGCGAGCCGGGATGGTTCGCGGTCCGGGGTTAGGGCATTTCCATCAATGCTGTAGCGACGCGGAGCGGTCTTTTTGGCTTTGGGCTTGGTTTCGGCTCGGTCACAGGCCGCAGGGGGCCTGCTCCCTCGCCAAAACTTCGCCCAAAGACCAAAAATCCTCGCCCCGCATCGCTACATCATTTCTGTCAATGCTCTAGTTCATCCAGCCCGGGAAAGTCGTCTTCCCCGCGGCGCTTATATCGTATTCCCGGTTCCAGGGCATGCCCCACAAATCCTTGGGGCGGGAGAAGCGGGCCGAACCGTCAAAGAACAAAACATTGATGCCTTTGCCATGGCGGAACATCGCGAAATGGTGGAACTCGGCCTGCGCGCCGATCCATTCGCCGTTGTATTCCGGCGGGGTGTCGGACGGTTGCGGACCGCCACCGCGCCACATGGAATCCAGAAACAAAGGGGTGTTCGAAGTTTGCGGCGGGGCGTCAAACCGCCGCCAGTTCAAGGCGGAGGGCCGGCCTTGAATCTCGCTCACCTCGGGCGGGGGATTATAGACCCACAGGTTCAAACCATAGCTGGCGGTGAGGTCATTGGCCGGTTGGTCGGGATCGGGTATGGGGAGCGTGTAGGCCGTGGTCGGACCGCCCTGTTCACCGGCATTGCCCCATGGCCGGCTGGTGGCGCTGGGGCAGAGGAGCAGCTCGGGTTTTTTCTGGTAGGTGTTCTTGAGCGCGAGACACCATTCACCGCGCGCCCAGAGCACGTCGGTTCCCGAACTGAAGCAGCCGTTGTTGCCGTCGGCATAGGCCATCCAGGCGATGCCCCATTGTTTGAGATTGGAAATGCAGTTGATGCTTTTCGCCTTGGCCTTGGCCCGGCTAAGTGCGGGCAGCAACAGGCCAGCGAGTATGCCGATGATGGCAATGACGACGAGCAGTTCAATCAGGGTGAACGCCGTCCGATTCAGAATGGTGCGCTTGCGGTTCATGCTCCAAGCTTTTGGCGAGTATAGGCGGTTTTACATTTGATGCAACCGTGAAGCGGAGGGAGGTGATTTGCGATTTACGATTTACGATTTACGCGCGACCTGGCCTCAGTTTTGCGGCAAAAGGACGTTGGCCAGCATAAACATTCCCCCGATCACCAATACGGAAATTCCCACGCAGAGCAGGAGGGCTGTTATTTGAGTGGCGATGCGGCGGGCGGTCAGTTCGCCCGCCCGGTAATTGCGGAAGGCGAGGAGGTTGAGCAGGGTGATCAGCAGAATGAACAGGATGACGACAGTGGTGACGAGGGTATGAACCACGAATTTTTGGGACGAGAATTGTTGCATCCCAGCCGTGATGTTTTCGCGGTCGAGGAAAAGCCGGGGACTCAGCACCCTGGAAGTCATGTAAAGGCAAAATGAAATCACCCCACCGCACCCGGCCAGCAAACCGAGCGCCGCCACCATCGCGCGGATCAAGTTTGGCGAAATCGTCGAGGCATAGATTATCAGGCTGAACAAGGTCACATAGCCCAGAGGGAGCACCCAAAACGCGTCGGACTCGTCGGGAACCAGGTGTTCCGTATGCATCCCGAAAAGCCAATGGCCGGCGGCGAGCAGCACGATCGGAAACACGACGCCCAACGTGATCGTGGTGAAACAGGCGACGAGCATTTTTGCCGCCCATTGTTTCCGCGCCGAGGCGGGAAGCATCAGTTGCCAGGCGGTCACCCCGAAATTTCTTTCATCCGCCACGGTGACGATGCCCGTCAGGAAAGGAATGAGAAGCACGCACAAGGCCAGCGGTGTTCCCATCAGGCCGGCCAGCACCTCGGAAGGGTGAAGCGACCAAGCCATGGCGAGGAAGGGGAGCACGATGGCGGTCAGCGCGGCGATGATGTAGCCGGCGCGTTGCAGGTGCAGTTCCTTGCGCACCAAGCTGGCGAAGGGACCGGTGTAGCCGGGAAGGAATTTCCCCACCCACGGCGCGAGCGCACGTTCCACGCCCGCAGGCAGGCTGACTTCCTGGACCTGCGATTCCATGGCCTGGAAATTCATGAACGCGCGGTGGCCCTGGCGGTAAATCGCCGCGCAATAACCGAGAGCCGCCACCGCCACCGCGCTCCAAAGCGGGACGGGGTGCTGGTCAGCCGCGACCTCAAAAAAAAGCTGTGGCCGGCCCCAGAGCCGGGTCAGCAGCAAGTCAACCCCCAGCACCAGCATCATCAACATCCAGGGGACGCCGGCGGTGGAGACCATGCCCAGGAGGATGCTTTTGCTGGACAAGGTAAAATAAGGGGTCGAGCAGAAGGCGCACAACGGAATGAATGTCAGCGCCAGGGCCATCAAGGGAAAATGTTCCAGCTTGCCTTCGCCGGACACCAGGAGGAACAGGGAGAGCAGCAGCGCGGCGTAGCTGAGCGCCAGCTTGATGCCCAAGGCCCGCATTTTCTCCAACCAAAGGTCATGGCGCGGCACCGGTTGCGCGAGGAGCAGGAGCATGGTGCGCGCGTTAAATTCGTTGCCGAAGGAACTGGCGGCCAGCAAGGCCGCGCCGGCGGTGAAGGCGGTGATGACCACGCCGGCCGCTTCGTTGCCGTTAAAAATGAGCGCGGTCAGCACGGTGCCCGCGAGGGTGGCGTAAAAGGCTGGTCGCAAGGACCGTTGCTCTTTGATCAGTCTTACATTCATGGCGAAACTCCTGTTTGTCTCCGGCGAGGGTTCATTCGGCACTCCATCTGTAAGCATATCCCGCGGGCGGATTGCGCTGCCAGGCTTCAGAGGGCGAACTCTGGTCGAAATACATCTTCACATAATTCACATGACCGTCCACGTAGCTGACCATGTTCATCGAATTAAGCATCCGGTAATCGCCGGAAATTTTTTGCGGTTTGTGCCACGAAAACGGCGTCATGGCCGCCGCTTCAAGGATCAACAAGGTCGCGGCAGGATTTTGGACGGAGGTGAGTGTTATGCCCGCCATTCCCGGAAAGTTCGTGCCGCTGCGATTCCACCCGTTAAAGGCATAGCTGGTAAAATCGGTGAATGATTGCTGGCAAAGGCCTGAATTATGAAATTGCCCGGAACCTCTGCCCGCCGAGTAATAGAAGGAATCGCTGGGGCAGGCGAAAAGTTTTTCGGAGGGAGATGGCTTGCCTTTATAGCCCGCGTAGGTTTTGACGTATTGCTTATACAATTGATAGTCGGTCGTGGCGCCCGCCGGACCTGAAGGAAGGACGATGGCGTCGTGGTGGTCTTCGGCATACATGCGGGTGGCGAGGTTTATCTGGCGAAGGTTGTTCGAACACTGTGTGCGTTTCGCCTGCCCCTTGGCACGGGACAAAGCCGGCAAGAGCAGCGCGGCCAGGATTCCAATGATGGCCACGACCACCAGCATTTCGATGAGTGTAAAGCCTGGTCGTCTCCTGCTGTTTCCACTTGCGTTCAAACCGATCCCGTTAAAAATGCACGGAGGCATTACCATCGCAGCCGTGGCGGCGTAAAATGCCGGTCGCAGCAAGCGGCGTTCTTTTGTGAAAATTGTTTTCATGGATGCAATGGTTTGCGTTCCTACTTTTTCGCGGGCGAAGTCACACTGTCTTTCTCGTCGTCCCAATGGGAGAATTGGTACCGGTTTACCAATTCCCTATCGTAATCCAACCTCCGATCCAACACTCTGTAGGCTACTGACCATAACGCCACGCAGATAAACAGAGCGGTGATTTGCAGATACGTCCGCCTGGCTCGCAGAATGACTTGACGATAATTTAGGTAGCCCAAGATTGCGCTCATAAGCACTGAACTATAAAAAAGGCCCACTAAAAATGTTTTTTGCGTCGTGGGGATCCAGTCAATTTCCGCCTTGGCTTTTGCGAGAATTGCGCGGGAAACAATCGCCGTGGCGGTTGGTTCAGGCTGCCCGGTTTCAGAGATCTTGGCAGCAATGCCGACCGCCAAGATGCACAAGAAGCCGATTACTCCGACGGACAGAATGATGGCGCGCACCGGCGTATTGGATAATGAAGATGTAAAGACTGAGACGAATAGTATCCAGATACATAGATAGGTGTAAAAACTGAATGCTTGTGCGTCCCATTCCGCGAATGGCGTCCTGCCCGCTTCCGAAAGCGTAATCACCGGGAGAACCATGAGCAGCAGGCAAGTCGTGCCAATAACAGCCAGTTTGACCAACCATTGCTTGAGCCTCGAAAACGGCAGCGTAAATTGCCATGGCATCGTTCCCATGCCGCGCTCGCTGGCAACGGAAACCGCCCCAATGATGATGGCCATTACTGGCATATAAAATCCATAGAGCCATAGGGGAACCTCCGAAGCCGCAGCGCCTGTCGAATGGCGCAGCGAGCGATAACCCAACCAAACCAGTGAGAAAAGCAAGGCGCTGAGATAGCTGGTCGTCTGCAAATGAAATTCTTTCCTGACCAAGCGGGCGAGCGGCCCGCCAAACATTTTTGGCGTGAAGGGAAATTTCAATTGCCACGACATGGGGATTTGGAAGGAGAGCCAGTTCCGGACACCTCTGGATTCGGCCAGTTGCAGCCGTATAAATTTACGGAATCCGAGCCAGTAAAGCACGAGCGCATAGCTGGCCAGAAATGCGTGGCAAAACCAGAAGTAGGATTCGCCCGGCCACTCCACATGCATTCGCGCCAACGCCCAAGTCGTACCAATCAGCAGGAATATTGGCAGGACTACTGCAACCACCGCCCCCACGACGGTGCTACGGCAGACGAGCGACAGATATGGCGACCCACCCATCGCGCAAAGTGGCACGATGACCACGGCAAAGAGAGATTTATACTCATTTGGTGACGAGGGCTTTGAGACCACGACGGCAAAAAAACCGGTTAATAAGCAGAGAAGAAGCATGGCAACCGCCAAAGCCGCCATTTTTTCATACCAGATTGCCCGGCGAGACACGGGCTGGGAAAGCAGACAGAGCAAGGTCTTGGAATCGTACTCGGTTCCGAAACTCAGGGCGCCTATCATGGCACAGCCCGCAAGGAACGCCATCGCGGCTCCCGCCGTTGCCGCAGAATAACGGTAGCCTAATAACTCCAGGCCGACCACCAGGCCGACCACGGAAGCCAAGGCTGGAAACAACGCTCCGAATTCCTTTTTTATGCGCTGCTCGTTCATGACGCCTATTGCTATTTCAATGCCGCCACGAAAATCTCCTCCAGCGTCAGAGCCTCCGTAGTCAAGGACTCCGGGTGCATTGCTTCCAACTGCTGGAGGAGTTTTGCGGATTCTCCATTTACCGTAAATTCCATTTCGCGTCCTTCGCGCCGGATGTGTTTGGCGTCGGGGAAATCCATGGTGGGCAGCGCACCGGAGAAACGGGCGCGGACTTTTTTGTAGCGCGAACGCGCGTCGTCCGCGCCGAGCGTCACTGCGGCGCGGCCGTTTTCGATGATGGTGAATTCGTCAATCAAGCCCTCGAATTCCGTGATCAAATGCGTGGAGACAAAGACCGTGCGCCGGCCGGGGTCGGCTTCCTGATAGGCACCGATGACGGTCTGGATGAATTCGCGGCGCACGATGGGGTCGAGGCCGGAGGTGGGTTCATCGAGCACGAGCAACTCCGGTTCGGCGCAGATGGCGCCGATCAGGGCGAGTTGGGTTTTTTGCCCCTTGGAAAGCGCGTTTACTTTTTTGGCTGGGTCGAGGTTGAACTGCCCGAGCAACTCGTGCTCGGTTTTGCGGTTCCAATTTTGCCGGAACGAGGCGAGGTAATCGAGCGTGTCGCGCACGGACATCCACGGATAAAACGCGACGTAATCCGGGACGTAGGAGAGGCGCGATTTGATGGCGACCTCGTCCTTGCGCGGGTCGAGGCCGAAGACGCGGACGGTGCCGGAGGTGGGCTGCAGGAGGTTGAGCAGGCATTTGATGGTGGTGGTTTTGCCCGCGCCGTTGCGGCCGAAAAACCCGTAGCACTTGCCGGCGCTGACCCGCAGGCTGAGGTCATTGACGGCGTCGGTGTGGCCGTATTTGCGCACCAGGTGGTTGATTTCGATGACTGCGGTTTCGGTGTTCATTGCTTACTTCCTCTCGCCATTGCTTTTGTTTCTCTGCTTGAAGGTCCCCAACCGTTCCTTGACCAGATTCAAAAATTCCTCCTCGTCCACCTGCAGGTGATGCGCCTGGACGATGGCGGCATCAATCTCGTCCGAGAGCATTTTCTCCCGCACCTGTTTTTTGTAGGGCGAATTGTTCTCGGTCACGAAGCAGCCCTTGCCGGCGACGGTTTCGATGATGCCCTGGCTTTCCAGTTCGGCGTAGGCCTTGGAGACGGTGTTGCGGTTGATGCGCAACTGCTCCGCGAGCGGGCGGATGGAGGGCAGCGACTCGCCGGATTGGAGCACGCCGGAAGCGGCGGCGGATTTGATCTGGTCCACCACCTGCAAATAGACCGGCTTGCCGGATTTGAAATTAAGCTGAATGAACATGCTTCGTGGTTTTGCTTACTGTCCTAGGTCTGTAGGACAGTTGGGGGCGGATGTCAAACATTATTTTTAAGAATGTTTTGGGACGCTGGAAGGTGGGTTCCCGCGGCGCCTTACGGGCGGCGGGAAAGCGGCCAGAACCCGCACACTGGAAGGTGTGCGCTACAAGAGCGGGGCGCGGAGCAGCGCTCCGACTACGAAAGGCCCTTGACGCTCCAGCCTTTGCGATATTTGCGGCGGACGAAGTGGTTCGCGGCGCTCGTGCTGAACTTGAGGCGCCGCGCGTGCCATTCCAGCGTGGTCTGCGGAAAATGCGACGCCACGCCGCCGAGCAGCACGGCTTCGGTCAGCGGGCCGGCGTAGTCGAAGTTCGCGGAGGTTTTGCCCTCGCCCAGGCAGGCGTTCACGAATGATCCCCAATGGCTCACTTCGGCGACGGCGGGATAGACAAAATCCTGGAATTTCGCGGTCGGATACAATTGCGCCCGGGCAATGTGCGGCATGACCATCACGCCATCCGTGCCGATGAAAATGGAACCGATGCCTGGCAACTCATCGGTTTCGAGCAGTTTGATGATTTCGGCGGGCGGTTTTGAAGCGCCGTCATACCAGGTTACGGGCAGAGTTTTGTCAGCGGTATATTTTGTTCCCGGAAAGAGGTAATGGATTTTCGAGTCCAACGCCCAGTTCCATTGGTTCGGCGCGGCGCCTTCGGACCGGACGGAAATTGGCGCAGTCAGTTCCAAGGATTTGAACACCGGATCGAAGATGTGACAACCCATGTCGCCGAAGGTGCCGGTGCCGAAATCCAGCCGCTTGCGCCAGTTGCTGGGATGATAATAGCCCTCGCCGATGAACGGACGATCCGCGCAGACGCCGAGCCAGAGGTTCCAATCGAGATTGGCCGGCACGGGATCGGCGCGGTCGGGTTTTGGCGCGGTGTCGCCCCATGACTTCGAGCACCAGGAATGGACTTCCTTGATTTTGCCGATGGTGCCGTCCTGGATGATGCGCACGCCGGTGCGATAAACTTTTGAGGAGTGAATCTGGATGCCCATCTGCGTGACCACCTTGCGCTTGCGGGCCTCCTCGGTCATGCGGCGGACTTCGTAGAGATCGTGCGCGAGCGGTTTCTGGCCGTAAACGTGTTTGCCGAGATGCATCGCGCTGATGGCGATGGGAGCGTGCATGTGATCGGGCACCGAGACATTCACGGAGTCAATGTTCTTGGCTTCCTTGTCGAGCAATTCGCGCCAATCCTGATAAACGCGCGCGTCGGGAAATTTTTTGCGGGCCTCGAGGGTGCGGTTGACGTCCACGTCGCAGACGGCAACGACCTGGAAGCGGGGGATGTTGCTGAGCTGGGTGACATCGCTCCAGGCCTGGCCGCCGGTGCCGAAGCTGGCGTGGCGCAGGACGCTGTTGGGCGATTGCGCCATGAGGCCGCGCGTGATGAACGGCGCGGCGAAGGCGGCGGTGCCCAAGGTTTGGAGAAATGAACGGCGAGAGAATTGGTGCTGGCGTTTCATGCGCCAAAATGCTCCGCACCCGGACAATAATCGTCAAGCCTAAATGGACGCCTGGCGATTTATTTTTGCCACGGCCCGCGTGGTCAAGCCGGTGGGCAACGCTTTCGCGACGCTCGTCATGAGTTTGTTCATCCCGCCCGCCACGACCCGCGGCTTGCCGGCGAGCAGCGCGCGATAACCGATTTTTGCAACCTCTTCCGCGGACATCATCGGGAAGCCCGCGTTGCGTTTCAGCCCGGCCCGCGCGTGAAATTCCGAGCGCGTCAGCCCCGGAGAAAGCGTGGTGACGGTGACGCCGCTGCCTTTCAATTCCTCGGCCAGCGCGCATGAAAACGAATAGACGAACGCCTTGCTCGCGTAATACATCGCGAGGAACGGGCCGGGCTGGAAGGCGGCGGTGGAGGCGACGTTGAGGATGCGACCCGCGCGCCGCGCGAGCATCGGTTGCAAAAACAAATGGGTGAGCTGCACGAGTGACATGATGTTGACCTGCACCAGGTCGAAGTGTTTTTGCAAATCGAGTTCGGCGAACGCGCCTTGAAAACCGAAGCCCGCATTATTGACGAGCGCCGAGATGAAAATTTTTTCGCGCTGCAATTCGTCGAAAATTTCCCGCGCGGCGATGAGGCGCGACAGATCCTTGACCAGCACTTTCACGGTGATGCCGTGGCGCGCATTCAACTCGTGGGCGACCTTGACCAACCGTGCTTCGTCCCGCGCCACGATGGCCAATTGCCAGCCGTCCGCGGCGAACAAGCGGGCGAACTCCAGCCCGATGCCCTGTGACGCACCCGTGATCAATGCCCATTTTTTCATGCGTTTTATTTTAGCACACGCTGGCAGGGAAACGCATTGAATATTGCCACCGGTTCTGGGCTTAACACCCCAGCGCAGCCGTCGCTGCGCTGCGTTATGTTGTCCTGACATTGGCCAAAGCCGGAAACGCCCGGGCGATTCCGACAAACAAAGGAGAAGTTTATGTTAAGATGGGCAGCCATTTTTCTGATCATCGCGATCATTGCGGCACTGTTCGGTTTTGGCGGCATCGCCGGCGCGGCCGCGGGCATTGCCAAAACCTTGTTCTTCATCTTCATCGCGATTTGCGTGGTCCTGTTCCTGGTCGGGCTTTTTACGGGCAGAAGCCTGTAGCGCCGAATGGCCAGGGGATAGAGGGTAGGGGATGGAAGATTGAGGATAGCGGGAGTTCCGGTGTCCGGGTTGGGAGGCCGGGATGGTCGGACGGGGAACTTTGCACCGAAGGAAACAGAGGCAACGGAGGACGAAAAAAATTCAATTCTACCGCAGAGGGGAATGGGATTTTGCCGCGAAAGAGCGCGTAGAACGCAAAAAAGGGAGCGGAATTGGATGCCTTTGGCGCGCGCCTTGGCCTTGGCTGCCAAGCAATTTACCGGGCCGGATTTTCCCATCCCGGCGCCAAAGCGACCGGGCTATTACCGATTGTTCCTACGGAACAAGGGTCCGGTTCACCCACTTTTAATCACACCCGGGAGCTGGTTGCGGTCGCGTTTGGTGGAATTGTCAGTCGTGGTTGCAGTCCCTGTTTAAGAGCGCTCAGGGCGCAGACGATGGACTGATAATCATCCACCCGTAAATCGTATAGCGTAAATCGCTCACGCCGCTTTGAGCAATTCGACCACTTCGGCGCGGGTGAGGGTTTCGCGCGCGAGGAGGGCGGTGGCGAGGCGTTGGGCGTTTTCCTTTTGGGATTGGATGATGGCCAGGGCTTCGGTGTCGGCGTCGGCGAGGAGGCGGTTGATTTCCTGTTCGGCGTCGCGTTGCTCGGGTTCGTAGTAGAGTTTTTCGCCCATGCCCCATTCGTGAATCATTTTGCGCGCGAGTTGGCGGGCCATTTCGAGGTCGCCGCTCGCGCCGTTGGTGGTCGCGCCGTAAAAGGTTTTTTCCGCGGCGCGTCCGCCCATGAGGACGGTCAGTTGCTGCAACAACTGGTCGCGGCCGTGGATGTTCTGGTCTTCCTGCGGCAGGAGCGTGGTGGTGCCGAGCGCCGCGCCGCGCGGAATGATGCTCACCTTGTACAAGGGCGGCAGGAGCGGCTTTTGCAGGTTGATGAGCGCATGGCCGGCCTCGTGGTAGGCGATCATTTCCCGCTCGCGCTGGGTCAGCGCCATGGATTTCCGTTCCTGGCCGAACCGCACCTTGTCGCGCGAGGCCTCAAGGTCGGCCAGGCGGATTTTGTCGCTGTTTTGTTGCGCGCAAAGGATGGCGGCCTCGTTGACGAGGTTGGCGAGATCCGCGCCGGACATGCCGGGCGTGGTCTGGGCGATGACGTCGAGCGCGGCTGCATCGGCCAGCGGTTTGTTGCGGGCGTGGGTTTGCAAGATGGCGCGGCGGCCGTTGAAGTCGGGGTACGGCACCTGCACCTTGCGGTCAAAGCGTCCGGGGCGCAGCAAGGCTTCGTCGAGGTCCTCGGGGCGGTTGGTCGCCGCGAGCACCACGATGCCCTCACTGCCTTCAAAGCCGTCCATCGCGGCCAACAGGGCGTTGTTCGTCTGCTGCAATTCGCTGTTGGTGTCGAATTTCCGGTTTTTGCCGAGGCAATCAATTTCGTCAATGAAGATGATGGCCGGCTTGTGCCGGGCCGCCTGGCGGAAAATGTTGCGCACCCGCTTCGCACCGACGCCGACGAACACCTCGTTGAAATCGCTGCCGTGCGCGCTGAAGAAATTTGCCTCCGCTTCACCGGCAATCGCCTTGGCGAGCATGGTCTTGCCGGTGCCGGGCGGGCCGATGAGGAGAATGCCCTTGGGCAACTGGCCGCCGAGGCGGCGATATTTTTTCGGGTCGCGCAAAAAGTCAACCACTTCGCGCACCTCGGCCTTGGCCTCCTCGACGCCCGCGACGTCGCTGAACCGCACGGTGGGGCGCTGGCGGACGCGGGAGTGCTGGCCTTTGCCAAGGTTCGTTTGAAACATCAACAGGCCGGCGACCAATCCCACGAGCACCAGCGACGACAAAATATTCACCCACTGGTCCTTCAAGCCGCCGCCGGGCATTTGCACGACCACTTTGGGTTCGGCGACGAGGCGCTTGAGCTGTTCGGCGTCGAGCGGCGTGGTGATGCTGAAGTCCTGCGGCTTGCCGCCGGATTCCCAGACCCCTTCGACGTGATAAATGCCGGAGTAGGGCGTGGGCACGACTTTGCCTTCGCGGATGGTTTTGCCCTGCGCCAACTGCTCGAATTGCGCGCGGGTGATTTCGCGGGAGGGCGTCCGCATATAGTATATGGTCGCCGCCACAGCCGTCAGCACGACCGCCGCGAGGGTGAAGGCCAGAAAATTCTTAAAACGTCGTGACTTTTTCATCAATCAATGCGCGTGGTGGGGTTCAAGGTTGTCGTATCAGTGCCATTGGAAGCAACACCGCGCGGCGTGGTAATGACCGGGGTGTTGGGCAAGTCCGTTGGCATGGGTTTCACGGTGGCCCCGTCAGTTGTGGCATGCGCGTGTTTCCAATGCTCGGCGGTACGGTCCACGGCCACCAATAAACCGAGACTGATCAAAATACTGATAGCTTTCGACATGCCGTAGCATCGCCCGGGATGGCTTTTTGCCGGAATCAGCAACCGACTGATTCTCTTGTCAGACTTATACTGACAAACTTTATTTACAGGGTTGCCAAGGCCACTGGAAACCCGCTAAAACAGGCCAGTATGACCACGGTCGCCGAACAACTTCAGCGCACACGCGAGGCCCAAAGCCTCACGATCAACCATGTTGCCGAGGTCACCAAAATCCGCACTGACCACATCCGCGCCCTCGAGGAAGGGAATTTCAACGTCTTCGCCGCGCCGGTTTACATCCGCGGTTTTGTGCGGACTTACGCCGGTTTGCTGAAGCTCGATGTCCCCGGCGTCATGGCGGCGCTCGACAAGGAATTGGGACAGACCGAAAAATTTCGCGAGCCGCCGCCGCTCACCGACCAGAAGCGCGGCATCCTGGATTTTCTCACGCTCCAGCTTTCCAAGGTCAACTGGCGGACTGCGACGATTGTGTTGGGCGTCGTCGCCGTGGTGGCAGTCATTTATTTTTCCATCTCGCTGATCCGGCATCATCGCTCCGCGGACCCGCTCAAGAATCTTGGGCCGGGCACCTATCAACCCAGTTCCACCGGCGAAACCGCACCGCTGCCGACGCATCGGTGATTAGAACCCATTCCCGCAGGAGACGAGATGATGGGTCATGCCTTCCTTTCGCAAAGCCGGTCAGAGCCTCCTCACGTCGGCTCCTACAAACACAGGCTTCAGGACAGGCCGCAAAAAAGTAGGAAATATTTTCTTTGACACCACGGTTAGCAAACACTAACCTGCGCCCGTGAATCAGCGGCGCATGACTGCAAAAGACCGGAAGGTGGCCATTGTGAAGGCCGCGCTGCCGTTGTTTGCGCGCCAGGGCTTCGCCGAGACCACGACGCGCGAACTGGCCCGCGCCGCGGGCGTTTCCGAACCGCTGCTTTACAAACATTTTCCCAGCAAGGAAGCGCTTTACACCGAAATTCAAAACGTCAGTTGCACCAACACCGACAGCGTTGCGCAACGGCTTGCGGACTTGAAGCCGTCGGCCTCGACCCTGGTGCATCTCGTTTATTTTTTGATGCGCGCGCTGGTGCTGGGGCGGCCCGTGGGCACGATTGAATGGGACACGCGCAACCGGCTGATGGTGAAAAGCCTGCTGGAAGACGGGGCTTTCGCGCGGCTCCTGTTTGAAAATCGTTTTGCCTGCTTTTGTTCGCAGATGGAAGCCTGCTTGAGCGCCGCCACCGCAGCGGGGGACGTTGTGGCCAGTCCGGTCAGCAAAAGCAACCGCGCCTATTTCACCCAGCATGTCGGGGCGTGGCTCGCGCTGACGCATCTGCCGCGCCGTCCGGCGGTGGATTACAAGACGGCGCGGGAGGAATTGTTGAACCAGGCGGTCTGGTTCGCCCTGCGCGGCATGGGGATGACCGACAAGGCCATTGCCACGCATTACAATCCGAAAGCCCTCGCGCTGTCGTTTGGCGAGGCTTGAAACCAAACAAATGGTTAGCATTTATTCACTAACTTAAATGATATGAAGCCGTTTCCAGCAGGTAGTTACAATATTGACGTGGCGCGCCCCCTCACCCCCGATGGGGGCGAAGGAGAAGAAAGTGTCAAGCGCGGCTTGCATGCGCCGCTCCGTATCTTTGCCGCCCTGGCCGCTCTTGGCTTGCTTGTCACCGGGTGCGACAAGACGGCCGCACCGCCGACGCGTCCGCCGGCCGCTGTCACGGTGAATCAACCAGTCCAGCGCGAAGTGGTTGAATGGGATGAATATCCCGGGCGCCTTGATGCGGTGGCAATGGTCGAAGTCCGCGCGCGTGTGAATGGCTATCTGGAATCAATCCATTTCAAGGATGGCGCCGAGGTGAAGAAGGGCGACTTGTTGTTCGTGATTGATCCGCGTCCCTATCAGGCGGAAATGGACCGGACGGCGGCGAACGTCAAGGAAGCGGAAACGCGCCTCGAATTGGCGGTGAACGATCTCGCGCGCGCCGAGCGGTTGCTTAAATCCAAGGCCATTTCCGAAGAGGAGGCCGACTCGCGCAGCAAGGCCAAACGCGAAGCCGAGGCGTCCATCCAATCCGCCCGCGCGATGGCCGAGATGGCGAAAATCAACCTGGATTACACCCACATCACCGCGCCGATTGATGGCCGCATCAGCCGCAAGCTCATCACCGAGGGCAATCTCGTCAACGGCAACCAGGGCCAGGCGACGCTGCTGACGACCATCGTTTCGCTGGACCCGGTTTATTGCTATTTCGATGCGGATGAACGCGCGGTGCTCAAGTATCAGCAACTCGCGCGCGAGGGGAAGGGCGACAATTTTCGCGACGGCCAAGCGGTGTGCGAAGTTGAGCTGGCGAATGAAACCGGTTTTCCGCACAAGGGGGTGCTGGATTTCGTGGACAACCGGGTGGATCCGGCCACGGGCACATTGCGCGTGCGCGGAGTCTTTCCAAACCCGGGGCCGGATCGCGTATTGCAGCCGGGATTTTTCGCCCGCGTGCGGGTGCCCGGCAGCGCGAAGTATCAGGCGTTATTGGTGCCCGATTTGGCCATCGGCACGGACCAGGGCCAGAAATTTGTGTCGGTTGTCAATGCGCAGGAGACTGTGGAATACAGAATGGTGAAGCTCGGGCCGATCATGGACGGGTTGCGTGTGATTCGGGAAGGGCTGAAGCCGGATGATTGGGTGGTGGTGAACGGGTTGATGAGCGTCCGGCCCGGCGCAAAAGTGAATCCGACCCGCGCGGTTATGGGCGCGGCGCCGGCACCGGCGGCGGTGTCCAGCAACGCCAAGCCTTGAACACATAACTCCCGATGAAATTTTCACATTTCTTCATTGACCGGCCGATTTTTGCGTCGGTGTTGTCCATTGTCATTTTGATCGTGGGCGGGTTGGCGTTGTTTCAACTGCCGATCGCGCAATTTCCCAACATCGTGCCGCCCACGGTGGTGGTCAGCACCAGTTATCCCGGCGCGAATCCGCAGGTTATCGCCGACACCGTGGCGGCGCCGATTGAGCAGGAGGTCAATGGGGTCGAAGACATGCTTTACATGTCGGCCCAATGCGCCAGCGACGGCAGCATGGCGTTGACCATCACGTTCAAGCTCGGCACGGACATTGACAAGGCGCAGGTGCTCGTGCAAAACCGCGTGGCCGTGGCCGAGCCGCGGTTGCCGGACGTCGTGCGGCGCATCGGCGTCACCACCGCCAAGCGTTCGCCGGACATCACGCTGGTGGTGAACCTTATTTCGCCCGATGGCCGGTACGACAAGCTCTACATTGACAACTATTCTTATTTACAGGTGAAGGACGCGCTGGCGCGCCTGCCGGGCGTGGGGTTGGTGACGGTTTTTGGCGCGCGCGATTACGCCATGCGCGTCTGGCTGGACCCCGCAAAGGTCGCGGCGCGCGGCCTCACGGCGGATGATGTTGTCAATGCCATCCGCGAACAAAACGTGCAGGTTGCCGCCGGCATCATCGGCCAGCAACCAATGCCCCAGGGCGTTCCGTTCCAGTTGACGGTCAGCGCGCAGGGACGACTGGCGAACGAAGACCAATTTGGCGACATCGTCATCAAAAGCGGCACGGACGGCCAGATCACGCGGGTGCGGGACGTGGCGCGGGTGGAATTGGCGGCGCGGGATTACAGCATGGACAGCAAGCTGGATGGGCAGCCCAATTCCTCGCTGGGCATCTTCCAGTTGCCCGGTTCCAATTCCATCGAGACCTCCGACGCCGTGCATGCGACCATGGAGAAGCTCAAGGCATCGTTTCCGCCGGGGTTGGATTATCGGATTGTGTTCGACACCACCGGCTTCACGCGTGAATCCATCCGCGCCGTGCTCCATACGCTGCTCGAAGCCATGGTGTTGGTGGTGCTGGTGGTGGTGATTTTTCTGCAAAGCTGGCGCGCCTCGATCATTCCGCTGCTGGCGGTGCCGGTGTCGCTCATTGGAACTTTTGCCGCGATGTCGGCGATGGGTTTCTCGCTCAACAATCTTTCGCTGTTCGGCCTGGTGCTCGCCATCGGCATCGTGGTGGATGACGCCATCGTGGTTGTCGAGAATGTCGAGCGCAACATTGCGCTCGGCCTGTCGCCGCGCGACGCGACGCGCAAGGCGATGGATGAGGTCAGCGGCGCGGTGGTGGCGGTGGGCCTGGTGTTGAGCGCGGTGTTTATCCCGACGGCGTTCATCAGCGGCATCACCGGGCAATTCTACCGCCAGTTCGCGCTGACCATTGCGATCTCGACGTTGATTTCCACGTTCAACTCGCTCACGCTCAGCCCGGCGTTGTGCGCGATTTTGCTGAAGTCGCATGACGCGCGGGCGGATTGGTTCACGCGGTTGTTGAACGGAACGTTCGGCTGGTTCTTCCGCGGATTCAACCATGTCTTCGAGCGCGCCACGGGCGCCTACAGCCGGACGGTCGGGCGCTTGATCCGGTTGAGCGTGGCGGCGCTGGTGGTCTATCTGGGGTTGCTTGGCTGCACTTATTTTCTGTTCAAGCGGGTTCCGACCGGGTTCATTCCGCCGCAGGACAAGGGTTACATCGCCATCATGACCGTGCTGCCGGACGCGGCTTCATTGGAGCGCACCGGCGCGGTGGTGGACCGGGTCAGCGCCATCGCGCGAAAAGTGCCGGGGGTGCGGGCGACGATTGACCTGGCGGGGCTTAATCCCGTGGGCTTTGCGGTGAGCGCGAACGTGGGGACCATTTTTGTCATCCTCGATGAGTTCGAGAAACGAAAGCAGGACAACCTGACCAGCGACGCCATCGTGGCGGAATTACGCAAGAATTGCGCGGGCATCCAAGAGGGGTTTGTCGCCGTGTTTCCGCCGCCGGCCGTCAATGGGCTGGGCATCGTGGGGGGATTCAAGTTGCAGGTGGAAGACCGCGGCGGGGCGGGGTTGGAAGCCTTGCAGGCCGCGACGTTTCAACTCATGAATGCCGCCAACAAGGAACATACGTTGCAGGGGGCGCTCTCCACATTCCGCGCCAACGTGCCGCAGATTTATCTCGACGTGGACCGCACCAAGGCCAAGACGATGGGCGTGCCGTTGAGCGATGTGTTTGACACGCTGCAGGTTTACCTTGGCTCGCTTTACATCAATGATTTCAATTTGTTTGGCCGCACTTATCACGTCACCGCGCAGGCGGACGCGCCGTTCCGCAAGCAGCCCAGCGATATTCTTGACCTCAAGACCCGCAACACCGCCGGCCAGATGGTGCCGTTGGGCACGCTGGTCAAGGTGAAGGAAATTACCGGGCCGGACAAGATTGTTCGCTACAACATGTATCCGAGCGCCGAGTTGAACGGCAGCGCCGCGCCCGGCGTGAGTTCCGGCGACGCCATCACCGTCATGGAAAAGCTCGCGCGCGATAATCTTCCCAACGGCATGGGCATCGAATGGACGGAGTTGACGTTGCAGGAAATTCTGGCGGGCAACACGGCGGTGTTCATCTTTCCGCTCTGCGTGCTGTTCGTTTTCCTGACGCTCGCGGCGCAGTACGAAAGCTGGTCGCTGCCTCTGGCGATCATCATGATCGTGCCGATGTGCCTGCTGTGCGCGCTGGCCGGCGTCTGGGGCCGGGGCATGGACAACAATATTTTCACCCAGGTCGGCTTTGTGGTGCTGGTGGGGCTGGCGTGCAAGAACGCGATCCTGATTGTCGAGTTTGCCAAGCAAAAACAGGATGAGGGCCTGCCGCGCCAGAAGGCGGCGATCGAATCCAGCCGCCTCCGTTTGCGGCCGATTTTGATGACTTCGTTCGCATTTATCTTTGGCGTGCTGCCGCTGGTGTTCGCGAAGGGCGCGGGCGCGGAGATGCGCCAGGCGCTCGGCACGGCGGTGTTCAGCGGGATGCTGGGGGTGACTTTTTTCGGCATCTTCCTGACGCCGGTTTTTTACGCCGTGATACGCTGGGTGACGGAGCATGGAAAAACGCCGGCCCAGCCCGTGAGTTCAACTTCGCATCCGGTCGTCGCCGGCACTGAAAAGCATTGACGCATTGACATGTTTCCGCATGAACCTTCCATTCATTACAAAAGCCGGAAAGCCGTTCAAACGGCTCAAGAACTGCACCGGACTCAAACACCGGGCTGAAGCCCTGGTGTTAATGAGAGCTGAGTCAGAGACTCGTCACCTTGTCTCCTACGGAGACAAGGTTTTGGCAGCCTGCCGGTTCACCCCATTGCTCCTGCTGTTTATAGCGGGGTGCGCCGTGGGGCCGAATTATAAAGCGCCGAAGATTTCAGCGCCGGCCGCCTTCGAAGGTGGCGCGCAGACTAATTTCACCGATGGGGAAACCGCCATCATCTGGTGGCGGGGCTTCAACGATCCACGGCTGGATCAACTCGTGGACCGCGCGCTCGCCGGCAACCATGATCTGCGCATAGCCACGGCCAATGTGCGCGAGGCGCGCGCGTTGCGGCGCGAGGCGCAGTTTGATTTATTGCCCGCTGCCGAAGGCCGGGCCAGTTATACCCACAGTTTGTTCAGCCAGGCTGCGGAGCCGGGTGTGCCGCGCAATTTGCGCGACATCCAGCTTTACGACGCCGGCTTTGACGCGACCTGGGAACTGGATTTCTTCGGCCGCGTCCGCCGTTCCGTCCAGGCCGGCACCGCCGCGTGGCAGGCCGCTGAGGCGAGCCGGCGCGATGTGATGGTGACGCTCATCAGCGAAGTGGCGCGGAATTATTTTGAGCTGCTCGGCACGCAGAGTGAGTTGAACGTCGCGCGGCACAACGCCGACAACCAGCGCGAGACTTTGAAAATCACGCAGGCCACCCTGGACGGCGGCCGGGGCACCGAGCTGGATGTCGCCCGCGCGCGCGCGCAATTGAACAACACCCTGGCCAACATCCCGCCGCTCGAAGCCACCGTTGCCCGCGCCATCCATCGCTTGAGCGTGCTCGTGGGAGAACAACCGGCCACGCTCGCCGAGGAGTTGAAGGCACCGGTGGCGCTGCCCGCGTTGCCACCGCTGGTCGCCCTCGGCAATCCCGCCACGTTGCTGCGCCGCCGGTCGGATGTCCGCGCCGCCGAGCGGCAACTGGCCGCCGCCACGGCGCGCATCGGGGTTGCGACCGCCGATCTTTTTCCGCGCGTGACTTTCAACGGGCGGATTGGGCTGGAAGCCTCCTCCATTTCCGGCCTGACCAAGGGCGGTTCCGACACCTGGTCGTTCGGCCCGAGCATCACCTGGGCGGCGCTGGATTACGGGCATGTGAGGGCGCGGATGCAAATCGCCGGAGCGCAGGCGGACGCCGAACTGGCCCGCTACGAGCAGACCGTGCTGGGGGCGCTGGAAGAAACCGAGAATGCGCTGGTGGATTTTTCCCGCGAAGAGGCGCGGCGTGAATTCTTGCGCGAATCCGAGCGGGCGAGCGAAACGGCGGCGACCCTGGCCCGCCAGCGTTATGAAAATGGCGCGACAGATTTTCTCACGGTGCTGGATGCCGAGCGGGTTTTGTATGAGGCGCAGGACCGGCTGGCGCAAAGCAACACGCGCGCCGCGACGGCGCTGGTGGCGGTTTACAAATCGCTGGGCGGCGGCTGGGAAATTGAACTGGCGGCGAAGCCGAAGGGTTGAGCGGCGAACTGTTTTCCTTTCGCGGGTTGACGCAGGACTGAACTCCGGTTCCCCCGGACGGTCACTTCATTTCTGAATCGCGCTTAATGTCAGAACTCAGGCACAGCCACGACAGCGCACCGTGAACTGCAACTGTGATATTCTGATTTCATAAAATCGTCAACTGACCAGCGCGGTGGCTGTCGCCTGCAGCGATTTAGGCGACCTGCGTGGCATACTCACCAGAGCAGCCGCACACCAAGCCCAGATCGTGTATAGACCGTACATGCCGCCAAGTGTCTCAGCCCGGTAGTACGGCTGACTCGACGACCTGTGCAACGGCATGAACAATCCCCACCACAAGAGCACGACCAATGACATCAGAACGAGGCGGGCGAGATATGCTCTCCAGGGCACCGCTGAAACGCGGCATGCTGCGAGTGTCGCGGCCAAATAGCAGCCGCCTCCGACGAGAAAATCTCGTATGAAAAATTCAATGCCTCGCAATATGAATGCGTCACCTTCTTGCATACGTGTGAAGTCGCCTAACTACTAATATGCGACAACTGTTGCCATAATTCCGATATACGACAGACGGTTCGTATCTTGGAATCTTCGCCGGGTCAAGGCCGGTGGTCGGGCGGAGTGCGATTGGAAGTGAGGGTCAGTTTTGCCACCCCCCACGCTTTCCCACCCCAAAGCGGTGGAGGCCACCGGTCGAACTCCCGGTGGGAGGCGCAACCTCTTCGAGGTTGAAACGGCTGGGAGCGCCCTTTCCCAGGGTAGCCCGCCGACGGGCAACCCTGGGCTGGGGGACAAAACCTCTTCGAGGTTTCCGACGCCCGGCCGTTCCCGGCGGTTTTTTGCCCCTCGCTTTAAATCGCACCCGGGGGGACGGGGCAGGGACGCAAGGATGGTCGGGCGATCGGTCCGATTCCAAAGCGGCAGAGGACTGCCGCACTCCAAGACGCTACCGCGATGCTTCACCCCGCCGGGCAGGCTCTGGCCGGACTTGCCGGGCGGGGGGACACAATCTCGTTGAGGTCGGGGAAGACGGCGGCACATTCCCGGACTTCTTACCCCGGGGGCTATGGGCAGCATCCGAAACGATGCGGCATTTTGATCAACTTGCCAGGTGTCCTGGCGGAGCAACTGGTTATAAGCTCGCATTGAACCGGGGTTGTGCCTACGCTCGGGGATGGATATTCAAATCGCGGTGGCGTGCGACGCGGCCACGGAGAGCAATGGGAAGTTGAATCTGCTGGGCGCGTTCGACGCGATCCACGCGCAGCAGCTTCCGGTGGTTCATCCGCAGTGTTCGGTGGCGTTGCGGATGACTTTCAACAAGGTCGAGGAGGGGGCGCACAAGCTGCGGTTCAGTTTTGGGGATGAGGACGGGAAATCCATCATGCCGGGGATTGACCTGCCGTTCGAGGTGCGGCTGGCGGAGGACACGCATTTTCTGACAACAAATTTCATCGTGAGCATCCAGCAATTGCGGTTTGAAAAGGCGGGGCATTATTCAATTGACGTGGCGGTGGATGGACGGCAGGAGGCGGCGATTCCGCTGGTGGTGAAACTTTTGCCAGCGTGAACGGCAGCGGGGCGAAGCTCAATTGTCGGAGGTGACCAGTTTATCGCCGTCCATTTGGTAAATGCCGATAAGGTAGCCGTTTTCGCGCATCGCGCCGACGTGGAGGGTTCCCAAAATGCTGATGGGCTGGTCCATGATGGGCTTGACGCCGTGGCCGGTGGTTTTGACGCTAACCCATTCGGTGATCTTGGGGACGCTGCCGTAACAGCACATGGATTGGTCCTTCATGATCAAGAATTCCGTCACCACCCCTTCGGACACCTTGAGCGGGAGCATGAAGCCCTTGATGGAAACTTTTTGCTGGTCGAACGCCTTGACGCGGTCGGGAATCTGGTTGTTGGCCTTGTCGGCGGCGGGCTGGTTGGTGAACGGGGCGTCGTCAATTTCAAAATTGTAGGAGGCGAGCTTGTCGAACCCGATGAGCGAGTAGTCGCCGGTGGCAGGAGCGGATTTGGCGGGCGGAGGTTTGGGCGTTTCGGCGATTCGCGACGGGGCGGGAGCGGGCGCAAGGTTGGTTGTGGGCGCGACGGGGGCGGGCTTTGGCTGGGGAGCGGCCGCGATGGATTCGCCGCGCACGACAGGCTGAGGTTGCTTGTCCGCGACGGATGCCGAGGGACCGCAGGCAGTCAGCGCCAGCGCGAGGATGCCGGACAGAATGACCAGACCGATATGGCGGACAACGTGGCGCATGATTTCAGTGCCCTTCATTAATAACTTGAATCAATCTTTGATTCAAATATTCAAATTTTTGGCCTCTTCTCAAAAAAATCGCCCCGTTTTCAGGTCAATACCCCATTGAGAAGGCGGTGATTGTGAAGTGTATTGACTTAGGTTTTGAACCGTGTGGTTAGAACCGGGAGATGATTACTCCAGTTGCAGCATGATGAGAACTGGCAAAAATAATTCTTATGTCTTACGCGCCCAATCGTCCTGATTCCAACATCTCCCCCAATCCGAAAAATTCCATCCTTCATGATACGCAGCCTTCAAATTCGCCACGCCTGGCGCGTGCAAAAAGCAGTTCGCGCCCGCGGCTGAAAAAAACCGCCGCGCCGACGGGTTATCCGATCATCGTCCACTGTCATTTGTGCTGGGATTGGGTCTGGCAGCGGCCACAACAATTTCTCTCGCGCCTGAGCCGGCGTCATCCGGTGCTGTTTGTCGAAACCATCGGGCCGGACCCGCAATTGGTAGCGCCCTCCGTGCGGCTGATGGAAAAGAGCGCGGAATTTCCGAACATCACGCGGCTGCGGCTGCAATTTCCCGCCTGGCGCTGGGGTGACGAGGCGTATGTGGACCGCACGCGGCGCGAAGTGGTGCAGGACGCATTGCGCGGGCCGCTGGCCGGGCAATTTCGCGGCGCCGTGCAGTGGTTCTACGACCCGATGACCGTGACGGCCTTCGCGGGGCAGATGGGCGAGATCGCCACGGTGTATGATTGCATGGATGAACTTTCCAAATTCAGCGAAGCGCATCCCGAATTGACCCGGCGCGAAGCCGAATTGCTGGCGCGGGCCGACGTGGTCTTCACCGGCGGACGCAAATTATACGAGGCAAAACGGCAGCATAATCCGAACTGCCATTTTTACGGGTGCGGCGTGGACCATGAACATTTTGGGCGTGCCCGCGACGCGCGGACGGCGGCGGCGCAGGACGTAAAGGGTTTGCCAAGACCGGTGCTGGGATTTTTCGGAGTGGTGGACGAGCGGATGGATTACGAACTCATCACGCGCCTGGCGGACGCCCATCCGCAATGGTCGCTGGTGATGATCGGCCCGGTGTTGAAAGTGGCGGAACACGTTTTTCCCCGCCGCCCGAACATCCACTGGCTGGGCAGCCGTGATTACTCCCAACTGCCAGCCTATTGCAAGGCGTTCGACGTGTGCCTGATGCCGTTCGCGTTGAACGAGGCGACGGAGTACATCAACCCCACCAAGGCGCTCGAATACATGGCCACGGGCCGGGAGATTGTGAGTTCGGCGGTGCCGGACGTGGTGAGCAACTTTGGCTCGGTGGTGAAGGTTGCGTTTTCGCACGAGCATTTCATTTCGTTGTGCCGCGAGGCGGTCGGGCAACCGGATCGCGCGGCCATCCAGCGCGGGTTGAAACTCGCGGCGTCGAACACGTGGGATTGCATCGTGGAAAAAATGGAGCGGCACATTGATGAGGCGCTGGCAAGCAAACGCGCCCTGCTTCTCCCTCGTCACCAGTGGGGCAGAGAGCGGCGCGAAGGTGCGGCGCTGCCCGCGCAAAAATCGAAAAACCGCAAGGCATTACGCGTGAATGGCCGGAGGCAGCGGATGAAAGCAGGAGTGGTTTAATGGAAGCATTCGACTATTTGATTGTGGGAGCGGGTTACGCCGGGAGCATCCTGGCGGAGCGGCTGGCGCGCGGCTGGGGCAAGCGCGTGCTGCTCGTGGACCGGCGTCCGCACATCGGCGGGAACGCGTACGACCATTACAACGACGCCGGCATCCTCGTCCACAAATACGGCCCGCACATTTTTCACACGAACAGCAAGGAAGTCTTCGATTACCTTTCGCGCTTCACCCCCTGGCGGCAATATCAGCACCATGTCCTGGCCAGCGTGGACGGCCAGTTGGTGCCGATCCCGATCAACCTGGACACCATCAACCAGCTTTACGGCCTGAACTTGAGCGCGTTTCAGATGGACGATTTTCTGGCGGGCCGCGCCGAAAAGCGCGAACCGGTCCGCACCTCCGAGGATGTCGTGATCAACAAGGTTGGCCGCGAATTGTATGAAAAGTTTTTCCGGGGCTACACGCGCAAGCAATGGGGGCTTGACCCTTCGGAACTCGACGCGCAGGTGACCGCGCGCGTGCCGACGCGCACCAACCGTGACACCCGTTATTTCACGGACGCCTACCAGGCGATGCCGCTGCACGGGTTCACGCGGATGTTTCACAACATGCTCGATCATCCGAACATCAAGGTCATGCTCAACACCGATTACCGCGAGGTGAAGGAACTCATTCCCTATCACGAACTCATCTACACCGGGCCGGTGGATGAATATTTCGATTTTGCGTATGGCAAGCTGCCGTATCGCTGCCTGGAGTTCAAACACGAGACGCACAACCAGAAATTTCTGCAACCGGTCGCGGTCATCAATTACCCGAATGATTACGCCTACACGCGCGTGACGGAGTTCAAGCATTTGACCGGCCAGGAACATCCCAAGACGAGCATCGTCTATGAATTTCCCCAAGCCGAGGGCGATCCTTATTATCCCATCCCGCGTGCTGAAAACGCAGAACTCTACAAGAAATACCAGGCGCTGGCCGAGGCGGCCAAAGGCGTTCACTTCGTGGGGCGACTGGCCACCTACCGCTATTACAACATGGACCAGGTGGCGGCGCAGGCATTGACGGTGTTCGCGAACATCGTCGGCGTCAACCGCGCCAAGGCCTTGGAGATGGAATACACTCCACAGCTGACCAGCGTGACATTTCCGATGAATTTGAACGGCAACAGAAATGGCAACGGGCGACCGGCGCCGTTGGGACGGCAGCGACGCAAGACTTTGGCCGGCACGCATTGACTTTAATTCCAACCCCTTTCAGAAATGACTGCCCAACCCACCTCTCACACCCGGAAACGCTCGCGTACGGAAAGCTTGAAAACGGAAAGCACCTTACTTTTCTCCCGTCCCGCCTTTGACACCTCGGCGGACGCGACCATCGGGCAGCCTTTGTTCAAGAGTTTTTTCCTGGCCGGCTTTGAATGTTCGACGCACCAGTTGCGTTCCGGCCGGAGGCTGGACATGGTCGACGCCACTGCGCATGACAAGTTCGCCGTGCGGGATTACGAGCGCATCAAAGGGCAGGGCATGCGCGCCGCCCGCGAAGGGGTGCGCTGGCATTTGGTTGAGGAAAGGCCGGGCCGCTATGATTTCTCCAGTGTGCGTCCTATTTTGCGCGCCGCCGAGGCGACGGATACGCAGGTGATCTGGGACCTGTGCCATTTCGGCTGGCCGAACCATATCAACATTCTCAAGCCGGAATTTGTGACGCGCCTCGCGGAATTCGCCACGGCCTTCGCGCGATGGCTCGGGGAGGAAACGCGCCTCGCGCCGTTTTTTGTGCCGGTGAACGAAATTTCCTTTTTCTCGTGGGCCGGCGGCGAGGAGGGCGCACTCAACCCGCACGTCACCGGGCGCGGGTTTGAGTTGAAATGCCAGTTGGTGCGCGCCTCCATTGCCGCGATGGAAGCAATCTGGTCGGTGAATCCGCTCACGCGCTTCGTGCATGTGGACCCCATCATCCATGTCGTGGCGCACCCCGACCGGCCCGAGGACCAGCCGCTCGCGGAAGCCTACCGGCTCTCGCAATTTCAGGCGTGGGACATGCTCGGCGGCCGCCTCTGGCCCGAACTGGGCGGGCAGGAAAAATATCTCGACATCATCGGCGTCAATTTTTACATCCACAACCAATGGATTTACGACATCAAGGGATTCCGCCGCTCGCATGAATTCAAGCCGCTGACGCGCGCGCATCCCAGCTACCGGCCGTTGCGCGACATCTTGCTGGAGGTCTATGAGCGTTATCGGCGTCCGTTGTTCATCGCCGAGACCGGCGCGGAGGACAAAGCGCGCGGGCCGTGGCTGCGTTATGTGACGGAGGAAACCGAGGCTGCGATTCTCGGCGGCACCCCGGTGGAGGGCATCTGCCTCTACCCCATCTTGAACCATCCAGGCTGGAACGACAGCCGCCATTGCCACAACGGGCTGTGGGATTACCCGGATAAAAATGGCGGGCGCAAAATTTACGCCCCGCTGGCCGCACAACTGCGCCGCTCCCGCGAACTGATGGAAAAAATCGCGCGCAATGGCGCGCTCACGGCTTCTCCCAGTGGCGGCGCGCCAGCACGCATAACGTCAACGCCCCGGCACGCCTCCGGCATTTCCAGCGCCCGGACGTGGAAGCGAAATGGAACCGCGAAACGGCGCAAACGCCAGACCGCCCGGAAAACCACGCTGCGTATTTGATCCGGGGCAAGTCTCCCATTGCACCAGAACAAAGCCGGGTTCTTTTTTCGCATCGCTCCGGGCAAGCACCCACCTTGGAGAACGGCCGGTTGATTGTAATGTTTTTGACGGGAAAGGGAGGGTCAGAAAATGCCATCGTCAAATTCAACCGCGGCGCCTGCGCGTCATTCACCGGCCTTCACGCCCGGTCACCCGCGCCGCGTCCTGCTGGTGTTTCCGCGCTACAGCCATTCGTTCGGCACTTTCAATCATGCCTTTGACCTCGTCGGCGTCCGGGCCTTCATGCCGCCGCAGGGCCTGTTGCTGATTGCTTCATTGTTGCCCAAAGAGTGGGAAAGCAAATTCGTGGATGAAAATATCGCGCCGGCCTCGCCGGAAGATTTTGCCTGGGCGGACGTGGTTTTTATTTCCGGCATGCACATTCAAAAGGCCGCCATTCAAGACCTCGCCCGCCGCGCGCACCTGGCCGGCAAGCCCGCCGTGCTGGGCGGCCCCTCGGTTTCGGCGGCGCCGGAATATTATCCCGAGCTGGATTTTTTGCATTGCGGAGAAGCGGGCGACGGCACGTTCCGGCTGCTTCAACACTTGAGCGAGACTGTCAAGCGACCGGAACAGCAAATGGTCTTTCGCACCACGGAACGACTGGACCTGACGGAATTTCCCTCGCCCGCGTACCACCTCATTGATGCCAGGCAATATCTCATGGGCAGCGTGCAATTTTCCAGCGGCTGCCCCTTCTGCTGCGAATTCTGCGACATCCCGGGACTCTACGGGCGAAATCCGCGCCTCAAGACACCCAAACAAGTCCTCCGCGAACTGGACCAACTGCTCGCCGGCGGGGCCGACGCCATCTACTTCGTGGACGACAATTTCATCGCCAACCCCAAGGCCGCTTTGGAACTGCTGCCGCATCTGGTCACATGGCAGCAGCGGCATGATTATCGCGTCCGTTTGTCCTGCGAGGCGACGCTTAACCTGTCCGGTTATCCGCAAATCCTGGAACTGATGCGGCGCGCCTTCTTCTGCACCGTTTTCTGCGGGATTGAAACGCCCCAACCCGATGCCCTGCGCGCCATGAAAAAAACCCAGAACCTGCGCTCCCCAATTCTGGAGAGCGTGGCCGCCTTGAACCGCCATGGATTGGAAGTGGCGTCGGGCATCATCCTCGGGCTGGACACCGACACGGCGGATACGGCGCAAGCCGTCATTGATTTTGCGCGCGAGTCGCAGATCCCCATCATGACCGTCAACCTCCTTTACGCCCTGCCGCAAACCCCGCTCCACGACCGCCTGCAAAAAGCGGGCCGGTTGGTTTTGGCTGAAGGCCGGGATTCCAACATCGCCTTTTTGGAACCCTACGAAACCGTGGTTGAGCGCTGGCGCCGGGTCATCGCGCAGATTTACGAGCCGGCCAATTTGTTCGCGCGCTTTGAAACCCAGGCCGCGCAAACGTATCCCCACCGCTGCCGCCCGTTGAATCCCCGGAGCCGGTTAAGCTGCGCCACGCTCCAACGCGCGGGCCGGATCCTGTGGCGCATTCTCTGGCGGGCCGGGATTTGCGGCAGTTACCGGCGCGAGTTTTGGAAAATGTTCCGTGCGCGCCTCCGCCGAGGCGACCTTGAGAGCATCATTCATATCAGCGTCGTGGCCCACCATCTCATCACCTACGCGCAAGCCTGCACCCGGGGGAAAATGCAATCCTCCAACTACTCCAGTCGTACGGTGGAAATTGAATGACTGCGGAAAAGGGTGACCCCGGCAAATGGCCTCAATAAAGGCTCGTCCTCGGAAAGTGCTCCGTCGCCAACGCCCCGGTCACTCCCGCCCGCGCTGCGGCTTGCGGATCAATCTGCTCCAACGCCTGCGCCGCATCATGGTGAATCATCGGGTCGGTGTCTTGCAGCAACGCCATCAGCGCCGGCACTGCGCTCGACGCCTTCCGTCCCAAGCGGCCAAGCAGCACCGCAGAACCCCATTTCACGTCCGGCCGGTCGGCCTTGAGACCCGCCACCAATAACGGAACCAATTGCTCATGGTCCGGCTGGATTTCTTCCAACGCCCACAGCGACACTATATCCACACTCAGCGGTTTATTCCTGGCATTGGTCATCAGCAGCGCCTCAATTGTCCCCGGAACGGCGGCGCGATGGCTGCCCAAGGCCCAGAGACTGCACACGACGGTATCGCCATCATCGGACAATGCCTTGGTCAAAACTTCCCAGCCATCCGGGCCAATTGCAGCCAGCGCCACGGCGGCCTCTTTGGTGCATCCGTTGGCATGCAACAAGCGGTTCAACTCCGGTATCCAAGGCTTGCAGGCCGGTCCCAGCGCATCCAAAGCCAGCGCCGCCCGGCGATGGCGGCTCGCAAGTTGCGCCTCTGACCGGCCCATCCACCGCTCCAACCGCGACAAATTCGTTGTTTCAAGCTCCGCCATCAAATAGGGCACCGCATTGGTTCCCATCGCTTGAACGGCCTGCACCGCCGCCGCTTGTTTCGGGGATGAACGCAGCTCGGTTTGCCAGGGCATCCAACGCAATTCTGACGAAAAAGTCGGCTGGTCATTGTCCAATTGCTCCATCCATCCGCTGATGCGCCGATTTTGGTAACGCGGCTCCGACCAATGCGCGACCATGAAAACCACCACGGCTCCGACCCCGACGCCTGCCACCCCGAGACCGGTAAACGCGGCGATTTTTAATTTGCCCCACGCAATCAACTTGAGCGTTCCACTCGTGAGCGCTCCCGTCGAAGTGCTCACGGCGCCACCCTTCAGGACTGCCGCTGTCGCGGTCACGACGCCGGCGGGAGCCGCTTGGACGGCGTTGGCGGACAGCAAGCCAGTCAACGCCGCCGCCGACAATACCACGCCTTTCTTGGTGCAAAACTGGCGCAATTTATCAACCGCGCGGGCCAGCCGCTTTTGGGCGGCGGCCTCATTGATGCCCAAGGATTCGCCCACATCCCGGGCGGTCTTGTTCTCGAAGTAACGCAAAACCAAGGCATTGCGATCCGCTGCGCCGAGATGCGCCATGGCTTGGTCCAAGATGGGTGCAAGCTGCTCCCAGATGGTTGATTCGGATGATTCGATTTGCATTTGTGCCGCCTCCTCTTCCCTTTGTCGCCTTCGGGCTTCCGTTCGCAACGCCCTCGTTGCGGCAAATTGCGCCGTGCGATAAAGCCATCCCGGCAAAATAGTTCCCTGCCCGAGACTTCCCGCCTTCTTGGCCAGGATGATGAACGTTGTTTGCGTCACTTCCCCGGCCAAAACGGGATCCCGCACCTGTCGCAAAGCCGTTGAATAGACGAGGTTTAGGTGCCGATTGAGAATCGTTTCAAACGCAACCTCTGAACCCTCTCCCACATACGCCTGCAACAACTGCATGTCGTCCATTAACAGCATTTGCCCTTACTATCATATCCCCGCCCAAAATAAAACCGGACAAAAAAAGAATAATTAAAAATAAATTGTCCAGTTCCCATTCCGGCGGGCATATATCATTGAAATCTTACAGCAGACGCCAAGGGGGTAAACCAGAAAGACGGCCCCAATCTTACGATCTTCTTAAACCCTCACCAATTCAGTTTCCAGTGGGGAAGCCGGTCGGCTGGGAGTGCAAATAAACTTGTCTTTATCCAAAAACTCTTGGCTATTGGCGTGGTTTCGGTTTTTCACTTTTTTCACTTTTAAGCGGGCAAAGGCGGGCAAAGGCGGACTTAGGCGACGATTGGCCTGTTTTGATTGCGGATTGTGGATTGTGGAGTGCGGATGAGAGGAGGGGTGGGGAAAAGGCCCAAGCACCCAATGACCAAGGACCAAGGAAGGCCCAAGCTCCAGAGGATAGAGGATAGAAGATGGAGGATGGAGGGGGCGGGACTCTGGGGCGTCGGACGCTGGGCAGATCCGCTGCGTGATACGCCCAGTGGTGGTTTGGTTCATGGCGTTGGTTGTTTCTTTATGCCGGGTTGCTCTGGCGCAAGCCCTTGTGGCTCAACATTCCGACAGACGGCGGGACGCTCGCCTTTGCCCTCTGGCGGGGACGCCCGCGCAACGGGGCCGGAGGTTCGGTTTCAACCTCTGGGCGAAATCCTACCCAAGGAGGTGGGACATAGGCTGTCCAAGGTGCGGATTTGTTTTTAGCGCAAAGGGAGGCTGTCAAAAGCTGATTTGCGCCCCCCAATCCGCAATTTCCTAGAAAACCCTTGCTTTCCGCCCAAACTGGCGTATCTTGCCTCCTGCCTGAACACCGCGTGTGCGGCTGTTTATTTTGGGCTGAGAAAACAAAGTTAACCAGTAACCTAACCCTCAACCTCCGTTGCCCTGCAACGTCTGGTCAGTTAGGCAATGGAGTCTTCGCGAGCGCCAACGCGCTTGACCAAGTCTCCCGCAGCAGTTCATCACAGTATTATTATGCTCACAATGGAAGAAGCCATGAAGCAAAGCGAAATGCGCTTTGCCGCTGGCGAAATTGTCAAAGGCACCGTCATCGAAGTCCGCCCCAAGGAAGTCCTCGTGGACATCGGCTACAAGAGCGAGGGTGTCATCCCCGCCCACGAATTTGACGACATCAAGGCCATGAAGGTTGGCGACGAAATTGATGTCTTGATCGAAAAATTGGAGGACAAGGACGGCATGGTCATCCTCTCCAAGGAAAAAGCTGAGTTCAAACAGAACTGGGACAAGATCCTCACGATTTGCAATGAAGGCGGCGTCATCGCCGGCAAGGTCAAGGCTGTCGTCAAGGGCGGTCTCCTCGTCAACATCGGCGTCGAGGCTTTCCTGCCCGCTTCGCAGATTGACGTCATCACGACCAAGAACTTGGCCGCGTTTGTCGGCAACACTTACGATTTCAAGGTCGTCAAGATCAACCAGGAACGCCAGAACATCGTCCTTTCCCGCCGCGAATTGATCGAGCAGGAACGCAACGACCGCCGCTCCAAACTCCTGGGCGAAATGACCCCGGGCGACATCCGCAAGGGCACCGTCAAGAACATCACCGACTTCGGCGCGTTCATTGACCTCAACGGCATTGACGGCCTCCTCCACATCACCGACATGAGCTGGGGCCGCATCGGCCATCCCTCGGAAATCCTCAAGGTCGGCCAGGATCTTGACGTCGTCGTCCTCGACATCAACAAGGAAAAAGAGCGCGTCAGCCTCGGCCTCAAGCAGAAGCTCGCCAATCCCTGGGACAACATCGAAGCCAAATATCCCATTGGCGCCAAGGTCAAGGGCAAGGTCGTCAACCTCGTGCCCTACGGCGCGTTCGTCGAACTCGAACCGGGCGTCGAAGGCCTCGTCCATGTCACCGAATTGTCCTGGACCAAGCGCATCGCCAAACCGAGCGACGTCCTCAAGCCCGACCAGGAAATCGAAGCCGTCGTGCTCGGCATCAACCGCGAGGAGCAGAAAATCTCCTTGGGCGTTCGCCAGCTCGAAACCAATCCGTGGGACAAGGCCATGGACAAATATCCGACCGGCACCAAGGTCAAGGGCAAGATTCGCAACCTCACCAGCTATGGTGCTTTCATCGAGTTGGAAGAAGGTTTGGACGGCATGATCCACGTCTCGGACATTTCCTGGACGCGCAAGATCAACCACCCCTCCGAAGTCCTCAAGAAGGGCGACGAAGTGGAAGCTGTCGTGCTCGAAATTGACAAGTCCAACCAGCGCATCGCCGTGGGCATCAAACAGCTCAGTGTGGATCCCTGGAGCAACATTGACCAATATTACAAAGTCGGCGACCTCGTCACCGGCAACGTCACCAAGCTCGCGAGCTTCGGCGCGTTCATCGGTTTGCAGCACGAGATTGACGGGCTCGTCCACATCTCCCAGGTCAGCGAAGAGCGCATTGAGAAAATCAAGAACGTGCTCAAGGTTGGCCAGGAAGTCACCGCCCGCGTCATCAAGATTGACAAGAGCGACCGCCGCATCGGTCTCTCCATCAAGGCCGCCACTTACTCCAGCGAGCAGCTCCAAGCCGAGCAAGCCGTGCTGGACGCCTTGAAACCCGGCGAAGACCTCGTGGCCCTGCAACACGCCTTCGACGCCGCCGACGAATCCAAGGACTGACCTCCCGCGATTCGCCGCATTACACTCACGAACGGGCGGACTGAAAACAGTCCGCCCGTTTTTTCCATTGTGTTTTGCCCGCCAGCCGATTAAATCATCGCCACCCTGCCAAAACGTGGAATCAGTGATTATTATTTTATGGAAACAACCTATACCATGATCGGCGCGGACGGCCTGCAATACGGGCCGATCAGCCTGGACCAGCTTCGCGCGTGGGTCAGCGAGGGCCGCGTCACCCACGACACCAAAATTTTGCGCAGCGATACCAAGGCCTGGCTCTCCGCCGCGCAGTACGGCGAACTCGGCCTGCCGCAGGTGGCGGTCGCCGCCGCGCCACCGCCGGTGGACACGGGCATGCCGGACATGGCGCTCGAACGGCGGGTGCGGCAGGGCGCGCGTTGGTTTTTTTGGATTGCCGGACTTTCACTCATCAATTCGTTGACGGCCATGTCGGGCAAAGCGGGGGGCTTCGTCGTCGGCCTGGGTGTGACCCGGTTCATTGATATTTTCGTCCGCCAAGCCGGGGCCGGTGGAACCATCGCGCTTGTCATCAATGTGATGATCGCCGGATTGTTTGCGCTGCTCGGTCTGTTTGCCTTCAAGCGGCACAGTTGGAGTTTCATAGTTGGGTTGGTTTTGTATGCCATGGATGCGCTCCTGGCCTATCTGGTGTCAGGCTGGCTCGGCTTGGGCTTCCATGTTTTTGTCTTGTTCTGGATGTTCCAAGGCTTGCAGGCGAACCTCCGGCTCAAGTCCCAGGGCCAATGATTTGCACAACCGCCAAAAATAAACTATCGTGCTTTGCCTTTAAGGAATGCATAAAAACCCTGAAGCAATAAAAGTTCCTGGACGGAGACTGCAATCATGACCTCTAATTTCCTCTTCAATTTTTCAGACGCCAACCAATGATGAGCACTCCCAACCGCCGCCTGGCCCTGATTGCCCTGTTCGTGCTTGTCCTGGACCAGTTCACGAAACAACTGGTCAACCGCCTTTTGCCGCTCGACGACGAGAAGATCATCATCCGGGGGTTTTTCAAATTCGTGAATTGGGGCAACACCGGCGCGGCCTGGAGCCTCTTTACCGGCAACAACGGCCTGCTGGCCATCGTCGCGGTGATGGCCCTCGTCATCCTCTACCGCAGCCGGCATCATTTTGAGGCGCACACCCTGACGGGTCAGTTGGCGCTTGGGCTGATTTTTGGCGGCATCGTGGGCAATCTCACCGACCGCCTCTGGGCGGGCAAGGTCACCGATTTTCTCTATTTTCATCTCCAACGCCGCGGCGGCACGGACATCGGCTTCCCCGCCTTCAACGTCGCGGACAGCGCCATCTGCATCGGCGTCGGCCTCATCTTCCTCCTCTCGTGGAAAAATGAAAAAGCCCCCGCCACCACGGCCTAGTAATTTACGATTTACGAGAACACGGGGCAAAGCACCCGCAGACGCGTAAATCGTATATCGCAAATCGCACATCCTAAAGCCACATGTCCTCGCGCACTGAAAAAATTACGGTCGAAATCTCACGGCCCATGGAGCGGTTGGACGCTTATTTGCGCGGCCAATTCCCGGCGGTTTCGCGCGGAACGATTCAGCGGCTCATCGAACAAGGGCATATTCGCGTCAATGGCCGCAACGTCAAACCGACGCACCATCCCCACGCGGGCGAGGAGATCGAGGTCTATTGGCCTGAGGCAAGTCCCGCCGAGGCGCAACCGGAGGAAATGCCGCTGGACATTCTCTTCGAGGATGCCGACCTGTTGGTTGTGAACAAGCCGGCCGGGTTGGTGGTGCATCCGGCGGCGGGCCACGAGGAACACACGCTCGTCAATGCCCTGCTGCATCATTGCGCCGGGGAACTGAGCGGCATTGGCGGCGTGGCGCGCCCCGGAATCGTCCACCGCCTTGACAAGGAAACCAGCGGCTGCCTGGTCGTCGCCAAAAATGACGTCGCGCACCTCGGCCTTGCCGAACAATTCGCGGGCCGCACGCTTGAGAAGATTTACCACGCCATCGTCTGCGGCGAAGTGCCGCGCGAAAGCGGTGAGGTGCGAGCGGCGATTGCGCGCCATCCCACGCACCGCAAGCGCATGGCCGTGACCGATGGCACGGGGCGCGAGGCGTGGACCAGTTACCGCGTGCTTGAACGGTTGCGCGGCGCGACCTTGATGGAAGCCACACTCCACACCGGTCGCACTCATCAGATCCGCGTTCACTTTCAACATCTCGGCCACCCCGTCGTGGGTGACGCCACCTACGGCAACCGGCAAAATCAGCGCCTGGCCGAACTGACCGGTTACACGGCCTCGCGACAGATGTTGCACGCCCGCAAACTCACGCTGCTGCATCCGCGCAAGAAAAAGCCCCTCGCCCTCGAAGCCCCCTGGCCGGAAGATTTTCAAGCTGCCCTCGCCGCGTTGAAACCGGACGGCAAGGGCAACCCAAAGGAACGCTAAGGCGTACTGAGGCGGTAGTAGCGCGAACTGAAGTTTGCGGCATTCGTGTCGGTGAACAACACCAGGCCGTTGCTGCCCGCGACCGCCGAGCCGATGTTCGCCCAGCTCGAAAAATTGGTGGACGCCTGAATATTGAAAGTGACGCCCGCCGCGCCGACCAACCGCAGTTGCACCGCGCCGCCCGGTTGCATCACCAACGCCGGCGGTGCTTGGACCGTGACCAGCGCCAGGGCGGAACTGCTGCCGCCGGTGGAATTGGTGATCGTGACGTTAAAAGAATCCCTGCCCGAAAATCCAAATGCCGGCGTGTAAGCAATGGCTCCGTCGCAGATTGTGACCGTGCCATTCTGGGCGGTATAAACGGCGGACAGAATGAATGAGGCGTTGGTGGCGTTTTGGGAAAATGCGCTCGCGGGAAAGCTGGTGGTGGTGCTCGGAGCGGCGGTGAGCGGGACGTTGAGCGGCAGGCTGGCATGGGCGGAAAATGCAATTGCAAGGGCACAAAGAAGCAGCGGCCACGGGCTGATGTTCGACTGCGTCTTAAAACGGCGATTTAAAATATTTTCTAACATGACGGCCAAGTTAGCGGATGGGGAAAAAAGGTCATGGGAAAACCCTGTAGGAATCGTCTCGAATTGATGTCGTGGTTGGTCTGACAGGCGGAACGGTGAACTTGAAAATCGAACCCGCTCAGCGCAGCAACGCCCACATCAAAATCGCCGAGGCCGTGCCGTCCATTGTTGGTTCGTTGGTGGAATAGTCGTGGCGGCTGTCGTGATAGACGGCGAGTTCATCCTGGAACAGCGCGAACGGATCCGGTTCGGCAATGGACACGCCCTTGAGCGTTTTGAAAATCCGTTCGTAAACCGGCCCGTCCACCAGGCCGCCGCGCACGAACCGCCCGGTCAGGGAGGTCGTTTGCAAATGCATGTCGCGCGGATAGACGCCGCCCTCGGGAATGCCGCTGAACATGGAGGTGCCCCATGGATTGCGCCCCGCCAGCCAATCCCGTTGCGCGCACATGAAGGGGTGGTAGCGCAGGTCGCCGGTCATTCGTTCATAGAGCAAAATCTGGGTCACGAGCGCGACTGTCAGATTGTTCGAGCACCAGATGAACGGCACGCCGATGCGATAGGGATTTTTTTGGCCCATCCGGATGCAGCGCTCGATTCCTTCACGATAATATCCGGCCAGCACGCGCTGAAATTCCTTGTCCACCGAATCGTACAACGCGAAGTGCCCAACGTTCATGAACGGATAATATTGGTAATGCCCGGTCTGTTCCTGTCCCATCCACGATTCGGACTGGATCAACTTCGCATAACGCTTCGCGTCCGTGAGATACTCGCGCCGGCCCGTGGCGCGAAAAAGTTCCGTCGCGCCCCACTCCATGTCGTCCGCCCAGGTCGTCTCGGCATAACGATAAGGCGCGCCGTAGGAATTGCCCTGTTGCACGCCTTCCTGCTTGCACCCGAGTTGATACACTTCGATGCCGGCCTTGAGACAGCGGTGGGCGAAGGCGGTCTGCGTCGGATCGTTCTTCCAGATTTGATACGCCAGCGCCATGGCGGCGGCGTAACGCCCTGCCAGATTGGCCACGCCGGTTGATTCGCTTTGGTATTGTTTCAACCCCTGCGGGCGTCCATCGGCAAAATAAACGACTCGATAACTTCCCTTGCCCCAGCCGTAATCCGCCGTCTCCGCCTGCGGGAGGTGAAAGCCCTGATGATCGCGATCATCCGCGACCTGGTGATAAAGCTGATCAGGCGCGGGATGCAGCTTGAGCATCCAATCCAAACCCCAGCGCGCTTCATCCAGCACGTCGGGCACGCCGTTCGTCGCGGGCTGGCCGAGCGCATCCACGCGGTCGGTGAATCCGCGGGGCTCCAATTTGAAGGCGAGCAACATCTGGGCGGTCGCGTTGCCGGAGGTGAGCAGGTATTTCAAAAGATCGCCCGCGTCATGCCAGCCGCCGGTGGCGTTGAGATACGATCCGTTCGTCAACGGGCTGTAGGCCGTGCGGCCGTCGAAGGGATGGCAGACGGTGTCGAGGAATGGATTGTAACCGCAACGCTGCTGGCGCATGAACTCGAGCAATTCATCCGGCAACTCGCAATACACCGCCGCGCCGATGCTGAAACCGGGAGACTTTTCGCCGCCGATGGCCAGGTGATAACGTCCCGGCTGAATCAGCGCGGAGAAATCCAGTTCCGCATGGTTTTCAAATTTGCCCCAATGCGCCCCGTCCAATATTTTTGGTTTGCCGTGATAGACCGCCTGCTGTGTCGCGTCATCCACCACGGCAAACGACTCCGGCAGGGTTGCCATGGAAAAAGCCACCGCACACTTCACATCCGCCGGGCGGTAGCCGACCTGGTTGGCGCGCAGATAAATCGTTTCAACCGCGCCCGCACATGACGGCAGGACCGACAGAAGCAGCGGCAGGAGAAGTGGATTTTTCAAGCGCGGCTAGGGTTTGCCGCTGACGTCGAGGCAGACGAGGTCGCCTTTCGCATTGCGGCAATAGATGCGGCCATTGGAAAGAACCGGGGTGGTCCAGCATTTGCCGCCGAGGACCTGTGCGTGGGAAATGGGTTTGAAGCCGGCGGGCGTCGGGTCGGCGACGAACAATTCGCCCTTGTCGCTCAGGCCGATGATTTTTCCATCCGCGATGATGAGCGAGCCTTTGCCGAACTTGGGTTCGGACCATTTGACTTCACCGGTGTCCCAGGCAACGCACTTGAGTTCGTATTTGCTATTGGAAACGTCGTCCACGCCGTAAAGGCAGCCCTGCCAAAGGACGGAACTGTTGATGTGGTTGCGGAGGTTTTTGTTTTCCCAGAGGACGGTGGGCTTGCCGTGGGTGATGTCCACCAACGCGCAACCGTGATTGTAACCGGAGGAAACGAACATCTTGCCGCCGGAGAAGATGGGGTCGGCGGCGTTGACGTCATACAGGGTCTTCCAAGGAAAGCTCCAGGCGGATTGGCCGGTGGCCGGGTTGAGAGCTTCGACGCTTTGGGAGGCGGCGATGGCGATGAGGCGGTTCGTGCCGGAGTTGAACGGGACTGGCGTGGAATAACCGGCAGCGCCGTTGCCGGAATGCCAAATGACCGCGCCGGTTTTTTTATTGAGCGCAAGACCGGCGGTGCCAATGTCGAGGATGAGCAGGTCGCCTTCCACCAAGGGCGAACCAGCGAAACCCCAGGTGGGAACTTCGCTGCCGAGATCGGCGGGGATATTTTTGGACCAGAGCACCTTGCCCTTGGCGGCGTCGAGGCAGAACAGATCGCCCTTTCGGCTCATGGTATAGACGCGGTCGCCATCCACGGTGGGCGTGCTGCTGGTGCCGCCTTCGTAATACTTGGGATCGAGCGGGCAGGGGTAGGAGTGTTTCCAAACCGGTGCGCCAGTGGCGGCATCAAGGCACCAGACCGTATCGGTGGCGTCGCCATCATTACCCATGGTATAGACACGTCCCTGGCTGATGGACATGGACGAGAAGCCGACGCCGACCGCAGCCTTCCAAAGCTGTTTGGGACCTTCGGCGGGCCATTGGGTTTGCCAGCCGGTTTCGGTCGAAATGCCATTCAAGTCCGGCCCGCGCCAGCGATACCAATCAGCCGCGTGAACGGCAGAGGCGAAACCGAAGCAAATCGAAAGCAGGGAAAGCGTTTTGGCGATGCGCGTCATAATGGAAGCAGAGTTAACCCAAGCGCAGCGCGGTGTCAACGCGAACCGTTTCCCAAACAGCCAGTGCGGCGAATGGTCAGGCGCCGAGGCGCCCGAACATTCGCCGTTGGTGGTAGCGGATGAATCCGCCGGTTGATCAGGCGATGCGGGGTTGCTTCCGCAGGTTGCCAAAGGCGCCGAGGGCAATCAGGCTCACGCCCAAGAGCATGACACTGCCGCTGTGGTCAGGGACCGAAGTGACGGCGACGTCCGCTTTGGAACTGGAATTCCAACTGAACGTCAGGCCATTGGCGGATTGCGCCGAAGTCAAGGTCGCCACCCAGGTGCCGGTATTGCTATCGGCCGGGTTTCCGTCCGAGATGACGCCGGTGCCGCGCAGTGTCAGGGTATTGAAGGGAGAGACAAGGACGTCCTCCGTGAGGGTTGCCAGCGTGAAGGAGAAGCCTCCGACGGCTGTGGTCCACAAGGGCGTGGTTGCCGGGAAGGGCAAACCCGGTGGATTGATCTGCAACGGGCTGTACAGGTTCACCTGCGAGTTCTGCGTGACTCCGGCAAAGGATCCGTCAGCCCCGGCTGAAACGAAGCTCTGGCCGAATACCAGGCTGTGGGCCACGCTGAAGTCAGAGGCGACTTGTCCGGTGCCGTTGGCACTCACGAACGGCGTGACATTTCCATTGAAGGAGATGCTGCCGCTGAGCGTGGTGGCCAGGGTGGTTTGAGGTGCGATAGCCAGAGCGAAAGCTCCGGCACCAATTACTATCAGTGTTTTTTTGGTTGTTTTAGTCATAGTGATTTCATGGTTTGCTTTCGCTTTTGCCGGAAGCAGCATGCTCAACAAGCACGCCGTTGGTTTCTAGCAGAGGGTATGCCGCGCATGATGCGGCCAAGCCAGATTAACTGGCCAACAGGAGCGTTTAGTAGGGGAACAACGCAGAGGCAACGGGTTCCGTGGCATAGCTTGATAAATCGGGGCGAGACAGCTCGCCATGCCAAGACGGAATAAGCGTTGCAAGTTGCTAGAAAAAATCGCCTTCCGCCTTGCATTATGCGCTTACCAGTAACTCGCAATTTGCGCCGCAATTTGCACAACCAGCTTCTGGCGCGGGAGTAAGCAAACTCAGCAATGCGCGGCACGTTGCCTGCTGATGATTGCGACGCGTCGCGATTGCGCGCTTAAGTTTATAGAGTCTTTGAGAAAGCAAAAAAGAAATGCAAACCAGATTAATGACTGACACAAATTCCGCCACGATGGAACATGGGCAAAATGTGAGCGAGCCGGGATGGAAACGGATTTTGGATCTGAGCTTGATTGTTCTGGCGCTTCCCTTGTTGCTGCCGCTGATGGTTTTCATCGCCAGTTTGATCCGGGCTGTCTCCAGCGGGCCGGTCCTGTTCCGGCAGGAGCGCGTTGGTCATCGGGGAAAGCGGTTTATCTGCTTCAAGTTCCGCACCATGTTTGCCGGGAACGACAGCACCACGCATCAAAGGCATCTGGCACAACTGATGACTTCCAATCGCCCCATGGTGAAGATGGATGCGGCGGGAGATCCACGCATCATTCCCTTTGGCCGCCTGCTTCGTTCATCCGGCTTGGATGAACTGCCTCAGATCATCAATGTCCTCCGCGGGGAAATGAGCCTGGTTGGGCCGCGCCCCTGCCTGCCCTACGAGCATGAGGGCTACCTGCCCTGGCAAAGGGAACGGTTCAACGCCTTGCCAGGCCTCACCGGGCTGTGGCAGGTCAGCGGCAAGAACAAGACCACGTTTGAGCAAATGATCCGCCTCGACATCCAGTACACAAGAAACCCGAGCTTGGCCGAGGACCTCCGCATCGTCTGCAAAACCTTGCCGGTGCTCGTCAACCAACTGCTCGAAATGTGCAAGCATCAGATAGCACGGCGAAGAGAGGCAAGCGCGATTGCTGGGAATAGCATGGCTGCTAACTCAGCGTCGCTCCCACTCCTGCTCTCTTCCAACAAGCGCGTGGTGGGTCAGTAAGAGCCTACCCCAATAGGACTGGCGATACCAGCCCGGCGGCGGCGCGCACGGAGGTCCTATCGAACTGCCATCGCGCCCTACCGGCATAGGCTCCAAGCCGTAACAATGCAGTTGAGATTTAACGCAAAGACGCAAAGGGGAAAGGATTTATTCCGATGCGGAATTGACCACCAGCCGTGATCCCGGCAACTCGACGGCCATGCTCCCTCCTCCGGCCTTTCCTTGCGTCTTTGCGCCTGGGCGTTGATTCTTTTGACCTGACGCTACTGAATAGATCCGGTTAAGCGGGTGGTTGTTCAAGGATGATAGAGGCGATAGAACTGGGTACTTGTGGCGGGTGAGACGGTGGCTTGGAATTGGGTGCCAATACGCTGCGGGTTGCCGCTAACTTTGGTCCAATTAGTTGCGTCCGGCATGGTAGCTGTCTGGAGCACAAACCCGCTCGCCGAGGCTGACCAACTGAGCAACAAGTTGCCTTGACCGGATGGGCGAATTGTCAGGAGAGGAATGGGAATGAATACCTGGATGCGGTTGTTCAAATAATCCGCCACGTAAAGCCGGCCGATGCTGTCCACGACCGCCTGGGTGGGATCGTTGAACTGTCCTTTGCCCGTTCCCTGGCCGCCCCATTGCGTCAAATACCTGCCATTGCCGTCGAATTCCTGAACGCGGTAGTTGCTGCTGTCTATCACATAGACGTGGCCCTGGCCATCCACCGCAATGCCCGCCGGGTCGGCAAATTCGCCATTGCCCGCACCCGCGCCGCCCCACTGCGCCAGGTAGTTGCCGTTCAAGTCGAATGCTTGCACGCGGTTGTTGAAGGTGTCCGCGACATAGACGCGGTTGCCGGCAGCCACGGCCACCGCGCTGGGCGAGTTGAATTGTCCGGCACCGGAACCGAAACCGCCCCATTGAAGCAGAAAATTTCCGTTACCATCAAATTTTTGAATGAGGTTATTCCCACTGTCGGCCACATAGAGATTGTTCGCCCCATCCACGGCCAAGGCGTTGGGGGTTTTGAAGAAACCCATACCAGACCCGTAACTGCCCCATTGAATCAGGTAATTTCCACTGCTGTCAAACTTCTGAATGCGACGGTTGAACGTGTCGGCGACATAAACATTATCATTCCCATCCACAGCGGCGCCTTGTGGACCGTTGAATTGCCCATTGCCCGAGCCGAGCGCGCCCCATTGGGTGACAACGACACCGCTGCCGTCGAATTTCACGATGCGGTTGTTGCCGGAGTCAACGGCATAGGCGTTGTTGAGGCTGTCCACGGCGATACCATTGGGGTTTGCCAGCCGGGTGTTGCCCGGGGGAATGCCGCCCAATTGGGAGATGAAGTTGCCGTTGAGGTCAAATTTCTCAACACGGCTGTTGCCATTGTCCGCCACGTAAAGATTGTTCCTGCCATCCACCGCCGCGCCGGTTGGGTTTTCAAGCTGCCCGTCGCCCGAACCGGCAACACCAAATTGCCTGAGAAAATTCCCGCCGCCGTCGAACACCTGGATGAGATTGTTGCCTGAGTCCGCCACATAAACATGGTTGCCGGCATCGGTCGCCACTCCATTGGGGGTGGCGAATTGCCCGCTGCCCAAGCCGAAGCCGCCCCATTTGGCGAGAAAGTTGCCCTGGGTGTCGAATTTCTGAATCCGGTTGTTCAAGGTATCGGCGACGTAGATGTTATCGCCGGGGCCAATGGCAATTCCCTGAGGGTGGGCGAATTGTCCATCGCCCAAGCCAAAGAACGTGCCCCACTGCATCAGGAAGCTGCCGGTACTGCTAAACTTCTGGATGAGATTGTTCCCAGCATCCACGACGTAAAGGTTGTTGCTGCTGTCCACTGCGACTGCGGCAGGGTTTCGGAACGAACCATTGCCGAAGCCGAAGCCGCCCCATTGGTTCAGGTAATTCCCGGACGAATCGAATTGCTGGATGCGGTTATTGAACGTGTCGGCCACATAGACACTGTTGCTGCTGTTTACGGCCACGCCACCGGGGGCAATAAACTGACCATTGGCCGAACCCCGGCTGCCCCATTGCGCAAGAAAGTTACCTTGGGCGTCCAGTTTGAGAACCCGATTGTTGCCAGTGTCGGCCACGTAAACATTATTCGCGGCATCCACGGTCAGTGTCTGGGGATTCTGGAACCGCACCAGTGCGGCGGGATCCACTCCCAGTTGATAAGCAAAAATCGGAGGTGCATCAGCGTGGAGGGGCACAATGCCGCACCAGAAGACGACGGCAATAGAGATGACGGAAAGTTTTTTCATGGGAAACACCTCCGATAAGTTTCCCCGCCTCATCTGAAGTGTCAAATTTAAGTTCCCTTCTCGTTACCTTTATCCAGACAAGTCGTTGTTGTCGCACATTGCAGTCTGCCAATTGCAATTTGCGAGAATAACCAGGCGAGAAACCGGATAACTAATCGTAACTCCCTGCAATACCTTCGCCTGGGTCGTCGCAACATGTCGGCATGACACTAGCTAGAGCAACTGACGACAATTCCCGCTGTGATGAAACAAGCGGATTGTCGTTGCGGAAAAAATCAGATCGCAACCACCCTCCCGCGAGGGTTGATTGAATCAACGCCATCCTAATCAATTATGACCATCACAACGACTACACTCACAGTTCGCGCAGTTCTTGTATTTCGGCTCACGCTTGCAGCGGCCCTGCTTCTGCTTTGCATGGCTGCGGCTTCCGCCAGCAATGTGGTAATCATCAGCAACTTGGTGTCGTTCAATGGCACCAATGGCCAGCAACCAGCCGGACCGTTGTTGCAGGCAAAGGATGGCAACTTCTACGGAACCACTCTCTATGGCGGAACGAACGCCGTCTCCTCCGGCACGATTTTTCGGCTGACCCCTTCGGGCGCGTTCAGCAATATCATATCCTTCAACAGCGCCAACGGCGCCAACCCCAACGCCGGCTTGATCCAAGGCGCTGATGGCAACTTTTATGGGACGACCGCCTATGGCGGCGCGTACACCAATGTTGATCCCAGCCATAACGGTTTCGGCACCATCTTCAAGCTCACCACCAATGGCGTCCTCAGCACGCTTGCTTCATTTGACGGCAAGAAGGGCAAGACTCCGAACACACTGCTCGAAACCACCCCCGGCATTTTCTTCGGCTCGGCGAACAGCGGCGGCGCTTACTCGAATTTTGCCGGCTACGGTTACGGCACGCTCTTCAGGGCGGATACCAACAGCCTGCTGACCAACGTGCTTTCGTTCAATGATACCAATGGTGCCAGCCCCTCCTCCGGACTCACCATGATGACGGGAACTTCGCTCTACGGGACCACGACCTCCGGCGGCCTATACGAGTATGGAACCGCCTTTCAAATGGCCACGAATGGCAGCATCTTGTCACAGTTCACCTTTAATTTCACCAATGGCGCGGTGCCCGGCACCTTGATTTCCGGTCGCGACGGAAATCTGTACGGCACCACGATTTACGGCGGCTCGAACCAGTACGGAACAATTTTTAAACTGACCACCAATATGCAGTTCACCACGGTGGTGGGCTTCAATGGCACCAATGGCGACGCGCCCGCAGCCTTGATCCAAGGCAGCGATGGGAACTTCTACGGCATCACTTCGCAAGGCGGCGCCCATGGCTTCGGAAATGTCTTTGAGTTAAGCACCAATGGCGTCGTGATCCCGCTTTACGACTTCACCGGTGGCAGCGATGGCTATTCCGCCGTCAGCCTGATTCAGGGCAAGGACGGCAGCTTTTACGGCACCACTTCCTATGGCGGCAATGCCGGTCGCGGCAATCTTTTTAAACTCTCCATTCTCCCCGCGCCCAACATCCAAAGCGTCGTCAAAACCGCCCATGCCATTACTTTCACGTGGCCAACCGCTCCGGGTTGGACCTATGACGTCCAATGCAGCACCAATTTTGGCAAAACAAACTGGATTAACTGGACCAACCTGCAAACTTTCACCGCGAGCAATGCCACCGGCACCCTTACCGATTCCATCGGGCCTGACCGGCAACGATTCTACCGCATTGTCCTGCATAAGTGACCAGCGCCAGCTTGCAAATGCGGCTTGAGGCCAATCCGCAAACCTTCGGCCGACCGTCCAATCCCGGCCATTGGCACTTGAGATTCCATTGGGCATTTGGGTGCTTGGGTAATCGGGTATTTTCTCTCCCTCTCGTCTCGACAAATAGCCGGCGCAGTCTCACACTCTGCCCGATGGCCTTTAACCCCGAATCCCGAATTGATGCGCTCTGGCAGGAATACAGCCAGGCGTTCAAGGACTTCGATGACCTGACGCTCGCGCGCTGGATGGCGCAAACCCTGGGCCAGTTGGAGGGGCGCGTGTGGCGGATGTCGCATCCGTTGCTCGGGTCTTACCGGCTCGCGGCGCAATTGGCACATCAACGGCAGGTCTGGTTGAAGCGCCTCGTGACCCCGCCGGCGGCGTACGCGGAGTCGCCCTGCTGCCGCGCGCCGATGCTGCCGTTGCTGACGCGCGACGTGCGGGACTCCGGCTTGCTCTGCCAGCATTGCAACGAGACGCTGGTGCCGTTTGATGAAATTCCCGCCGAGTTGCGGACGCAGGTGGGCGAGTGGGCGGAGCGTTACGCGCCCGTGCATGCGGTGGCGCATTGGGACGACCGTCAGCGCAAGAGCGCGGGCAATTACGACCAGGCCTACGACCACGCCGCCGAGGAAGCGGAACGTTTGCTGACCACGGCGGGTTTCCAGCTCATGCCAAAATTTTTGGAATTCTACCCCGCCGCCGTCTGGGAAGACCAGGACGAATGCCTGTCGGTGCATCCCGAGGACATCGAACCGTAAAAGGGGCGCATCTGGGCAGTAACACCGCGATCTCCGCCGGTGCGCGGACTTCAATCCGCTTAAACGCCCGCTGACCCAAGGCGCTACGCCCGGTACCCAGCGTCCAGACCAGCCCACCTTCAAGCGGACTGATGGTCTTTGAATTCTTAAACGGGTAATACTTTTGCATGAAAGCAGTCGAGCCGGAGGCTCGACGCTATACCCGTTTAAGAATTCAAAGACCATAAGTCCGCGCTCCTTTTGCCATGTCCATCGCGGTGGTACTGCCCAGATGCGCCCCCGTAAAGGGGCGAGCGGACTTGCCGCTTGAAATCTTCGTCCCCGTTCTGCTACCTTGAGTCAAGATGCACGCGACGAAAGACCACTTGCCCATTTCCTGCACCACCACACTCAATCGGCGACTAATGACCAGACGCGAATTGCTGCGTTACGCCTCGCTGGGAACCCTGGGCCTGCTTGGCTCTTCGGCCCTGATCGCGAGCGCCGATTCGCTGTTGGCGCAACCGGAGCAATTCAAGGGACAGGATGTGTTCACTCAAATCGTGGACAAAGCTTCCGCCGGGAATTGGAACCGGCTGCCGATTGGTCAGTTGATCGGCAAGATTGCCATGGAGCTGAAGGGCACTCCGTACGTCGGGTTCACCCTCGAACTCTCCAAGGACGCGGAATACTGCGTCGTTAATTTTCAAGGCCTGGATTGCGTCACCTTTTTCGAGGACTCGCTTTGCATGGCCCGCATGCTCAAGAAGGGGAAAAGCTCGCCGGAAGATCTCCTCCACGAAGTGCAAACCACCCGTTATCGCGGCGGGAAAATGGGGGACTTCACCACGCGGCTGCACTATACGACTGATTGGTTTGTGGACAACGAACAAAAGGGCATTGTCAGGATCCTCGCTCCAGAATTGCCCGGCGCGGAGCCGTTCACTCAGAAGGTCGGCATCATGTCCCAGCGTCCTGACAACTACCGTCAACTCAAGGCCCATCCGGAGCTGCTGCCGGCCATTCGCCAGGCCGAAGACCAGATCAATGCGCGGTCGTTGAAATACCTGCCCATGGCCAAACTTAAGGCCGCGGAACACTTGTTGGCGACCGGCGATATCGTGGGCGTCACCACCACTGAGCAAGGCATTGATATCGCGCACACCGGCCTTTGCATCAAGGACGAGCAAGGGGTGGTGCATTTTATGGACGCCTCCTCGTCCCGGAGAAACATGAAGGTCACCCTCGAAGCGGAAATCAGCACCTGCCTGAATTGGTCTCCCAAATTGACGGGCGTGATGTTTGCGCGGCCATTGGAAGTCACCAAGGCGTGATGACCGCTGGCGACTGATATGAAATGGATTTTTCGCTGGGCGTTTCGCCTCTTCATTTTGCTGGTGATCCTGGTGATCGCCGGGATTTTGCTGCTGGATACGATTGCCCGCGAGTACGTGGAGTATCAAATCAGGAGCCAGACCGGCATGGAGGCCAAGATCGGCAAGGTGCGGATCGGGTTGTTGAATCCGGGGGTGACGGTGGAAAACCTGGTGTTGTATAACAGCGCGGCCTTTGGCGGTTCGCCGTTTATTGAGATGCCGGAGTTGCACGTCGAGTATGATCGCGATGCGCTGCTGTCGCACAAATTGCATTGCAGACTGCTGCGCTTCAACCTGGCGCGGATCAACGTGGTGGAGGACAAAAATGGCCGCCGAAATTTGGACATGATGCAGGCGAAGGTCCTGCCTCCCGGCGGCGCGGCGGGGGCGTCCAAGAATGGCGCGCCGGGAAGGAATTCCGCCGGAGTGGATTTCGCCGGCATTGACACGCTCAACCTCACGCTCGGCAGGCTGACCTATCTGCGCATGAAAGAGCCGGAGAAGGTGGACGAATTCAAGTTGAAGGTGGATCACCAGGTGTTCACCGGCATCAAATCCCAGGAGGATTTTTCCGGGGTGCTGCTCGTGGCCCTGCTCAAGAGCGGCGCGGACGTTTTCCAAAAAGGCGGCGGCAGCGGCCAGACCCTGATGCAGTTGTTCTCACCGCCGAAAAAATAATTGAGGGTTCCAAAGGATGTCTGCCACAACGATCATTTTTGATCTGTCCGAGGTGCTGATCGCCGGCCTTATTGGTGTCGAGCAACCCTTGGCCCTTCAATTGGGCCTGCCCGCAGATGTCGTGGTGGCGATGCTGGGAGGCGAGCCGCTCCATGAGCTTTTATGCGCTCGCATGACGGAAGATGTTTACCTACGAACAATCATTGACCGCTACGATTGGCGGATCGACGCGAGCGCGGTGGCTGCCGCCATTCGTGCCAATTTTCATCAGGAGATAACCGGTACGAGGGACATCTTTCAGCTCCTCGGCAAGCAGCATGACCTGATCCTGCTTTCCGATCATGCGCGCGAATGGATTTGTTATATTGAACAGGCGCACCCATTTCTGGCGGCGTGCTCACACCGGTTCTATTCTTTCGAACTCGGGAGCACCAAAAAGGAGGCGCTCACATTTTCCAAGGTTTTGACTGCAATCCACCGGCAGCCGTCAACCTGTGTCTTTATTGACGACTCAGAGGCGAATGTTGCGGTGGCCCGTTCGCTGGGCATTGACGGCATTCGTTTTCAAGGTGCGAAGTCGTTGAGAGCCTCACTTCGGGCGCGCGGTTTGATCGAGAAACCAATTGACGCGCGGTACGATGTCAAATCTTCACCTTGAACTCCTCGCCGGTTTTCACCGAGCGGGCGAAGGCGGCCAGCAGTTCGGGAATTTTTTCAAGGTCGGCCAGGCTCACCAATTCCACCGGTGAATGCATGTAACGGTTCGGCAGGCTGATGAGTGCGCTGGGAATGCCGCCGCGTGTCCAAAAGATGACGTCGGTGTCCGTGCCGCTCGTGGAGGACATCGCCTCGTGTTGGAGCGGGATTTTTTTGGCCTTCGCGATTTGCTCGATGCGCGCGACGACTTCAGGATGGTTGCAACCACCGTGGGTGACGGTGGGACCGCCGCCAATTTTCACATTGCCATGCTGCGCTTTGTTGACGGTCGGATAATCGGTGGCATGCGTCACATCCACCACGAGCGCGACATCCGGCTTGAGCGAGTAGGCAATCTGCCGCGCTCCGAGCAGGCCGACTTCCTCCTGGATGTTCGAGACGGCGCAGATTTCCGCCTGGAGCTTGCCCTTGGCATCGCCGAGCAGACGCAAAGCCTCGGCGACCGCGAAGGTGCCGATGCGATTGTCAAACGCGCGCGCCACCGCCAGATCATTGCGCAACAATTGAAATTCATCGTTCAACGTGATGGGGTCGCCCACCTGCACCAATTTCTCCGCGTCCTTGGTGCTGCCCACGCCGATGTCAATGAACAGATCGTGAATCTTCGGTGCCTTCTTGTCATCGCCGTCGTGCTTGCTGAGATGCGGCGCGACATTGCCGACCACACCCAGTACGGGACCATTGCGACTGTGGATGACCACGCGCTGGGCCTTGGTGATGGCCGCATCCACGCCGCCCATTCTGCGGACATAAATAAAACCCTCGGCATCAATGTAATTCACCGACATGGCGATTTCATCGGCATGGGCGGCGAGCATGATGCGCGGCGAACCGCCCTTGTTGAGCACCGCGACGCAATTGCCATAGGCATCGGAAAACGTGCTGTCGGCGAACTTGGCCGCATAATCCAGCCAGACCCGCTGGCCGCGCGCCTCGTGCCCGACCGGGCTGGGAGTGTTGACGAGGGTCTTCAGGAAATTCAATGATTCATCACGCATAAGCGAACTATGGCAGCTAAAGGTTCAAAGTTCAAAGTTCAAAATGGCGACGCACCCAAAACGTGCGCAAATCAGTTTCTGAAGCGAGCCGGCCTCAGCAATGGAACCAAGCCCATAATCCCCTTGCCATGCCGCACCGCGCCGCGCTAGATTCCGCAACCAGTTGGTTCAATCAACTTTGGCCTGTCGTAGGATACCCTGCGGACCACAATCTTATATTATGCTTACTCGATTCGTGTGCCTGCTTCTCGTCGCGGCCGGCGGAGCCGGGCTTACCATGCAGATGGCTTGGAATGCGCGCCTGCGAACCTCGACCGGTTCGCCGGTGCTCACCACGATGGTTTCGGTGTCCGTCACTCTCCTTGCGCTTGCCCTGGTATGGGGCAGCGGGGTGACGAATCGTGGCTCCCTTCCCGCCTTCAATTCGCTTCCCAAATGGGCGTGGCTCGGCGGGGTGTTCGCGGCCTACTATCTGGTGGCGTCCCTGATCGCAATCCCCAGACTGGGTGCGGCGACGGTTTTTTCCCTGGTGATTGCCGGACAGTTGATTGCGGCGCTCATCTTGGATTCCTCCGGCGCATTTGGGATTGCCCGGATTTCCCTCAACCCATTTCGCATCCTGGGAACGGCATTATTGCTCGTGGGAGTAATCCTCATTCAAAGAAAGTGAGTTTTTCCTGGGGCGACGTCCCAGGTTGGTATGGAACGCGCCTTTGGCGCTGAACGCAACGCAACGCAACGCCGCATCGTTTAGGCCACTTTACACGCCATGAAAGATTCTGAGCACAAAGACATTTCAGACCCGAGTTACAGTATCGCTGACTTTTGGGTTCAGCTCACTGGCGGCCGGCTGCGGTGGTTTGCCACCGTTCTTGCCGTTGCCAGCGCAGGCTTGTTTGTCTATTTACTTACAGAGGGTGATAAGGCAGAGCTCGATTTTCCTGTTCACATCACAGGCCAAGCCGCGTTATGGTTGGTCGGGATCGCGTTTGCAGTATGGGCTGTGGTCGCAATCGTAAATTGGAGGGCTAAGTTGGGAAAGAAAAACGATGTGGCCTGACAATTCGCCGGAGCCAACTGACGTTGATGCTGGCCGTTCCGCTATCGCGGTTCACGCCGCGGGTCGGCGGTGGCCCGGCTTTTTTTGTCAGGCGACCACCACACCATGAAGCGCCCCCACAAGTTTATTTCGATTGGTCGCGTGATTGCTTTGTGCCTGGTCACGGTTTGGTTTTTAGCTCCGGCACAGGCCCAAACGGCGCTACCGGATGATATTTCGCTCGCACCTCCTTCATCCACAGTGGCACAGGCTCTGGCAGCTTTTTCGGGGGCTTGGCTGGGAGTGTGGGATAATGAACTGCCAACGGCTTTGGTCGTGGAGCAGATCAGTTCCAACGGCACAGCCCAGGTGATTTACTCGTGGGGAGACTCGCCGACTGGGGGGCTCAAAGCTGATTGGGAAAGGGAGACCGGACGGATTTCCAAAGGCAAACTCAAGCTTTCATCCAAAGGCGGACCGAAAATTGAATTTACCCTGGAGCCTGACGGGTCGTTGTTGGGGAGGTATGAATTGGGCGGCGAGCCGCCGCCAGCTTTCGCCGAACTTCACCGGATCCCAACCACCAATGTTTCCGCCATTCTGGCAGCGGCCAAAAAGCCGGCGGTGTCGTGGGAGGAAATCCGCATTCCCATGCATTCACAAGCCGGACCGACCCAAGGCAAAAACTTTGGCCTGCAGACCACGATCTATCGCCAGGCCTCGGCCGGCAGGCATCCCGTCGTGATCTTCAATCACGGTTCGACCGGGCCGGGACTCGTGCCGGCGAATCATGTCTTTCGCGGTGGGAACGAGGAGATATTTTTTCACTCGCTCGGATACGTGGTGGTGATGCCCATGCGGAAAGGCCGGGGCGAGTCGGATGGACCGAATCTCGAGGAAGAAAATTCCATCACTCCCGCGGTCCAACTGGATTCCGCGATCGAAGATTTGGAAGCCGTCGTCAAATATGTCCGCCGCCGGGAGGATGTGGATCCCAGGAAGATCGTGGTGGCGGGCGTCTCGCGCGGCGGGCTGCTTTCGGTGGCGTACGCGGGTCGTTATCCTACCAACGTGGCGGGCGTGATTAATTTTTCCGGAGGCTGGTTTGGCGAGCGGATGCCCGCAGCGGATTTTAATTTTGAAACCTTTGGCAAGGCCGGCCATGACGCCAAAGTTCCCATGCTCTGGCTCTACGCCGACCATGACAGCTTTTATTCGTTGAAATTTGACGAGAGAGAATTTTCAAGGTTTCGCGATGCTGGCGGGCGCGGCGAGTTGGTCGAAGTACGGGATATCACCGGCGAGGGTCATTTGCTTTGCATTTGGGTTGACCGCTGGCGAGACAAGGTGACGAGCTATCTGAATGGCTTTTAGGCAGCTACCAGGATTATAAGCCAAAGGATGAACGGCAAGGGGATTGATCGCAACGTTGCTCGACACTTCCCTCCGCTTTTGCTACCAACTTCACCGTGCGCAGCCAGTTGCTCAAGAACATTGATCGGATCGTCGTCAAGCTCGGCACGGGTGTCCTCACCGACAGCCGGAAGCAGCCGGACCTTGCCCAGATGGAACAGTTGGTGGGCCAGGTCGCGGAGCAATGCCGCGCGGGCAGGGAAATGGTGCTGGTCACTTCGGGCGCTGTCGGCTCGGGCATGGGCGCGCTCGGTTACAAAAAGCGGCCGGGACAGCTCGCGGAATTGCAGGCTTGCGCCGCCGTCGGTCAGTCGCGCCTCATGGCGACTTACGACAAACTGTTCGCCAAGCACAATCTCCACGTCGCCCAGGTGCTGCTCACGCATGAGGATTTGCAGGACCACGAGCGCCATCTCAACGCCCGCAACACCCTGGTCACGCTGCTTTCGCACGGCGTCGTCCCCATCATCAACGAGAATGACGCCGTCTCCTCCACGGAATTGAAGTTTGGCGACAACGACAAGCTTTCCGCGTTGGTGGCCTCGCTGTTGCCGGCCGACTTGCTGGTGATTCTCACCACCGTGGACGGCGTGATCGAAAATTTCGGCAAAGCCGATGCCCGCACCCTTGCCACCATCGAGCAGATTGACGAAGGATTGGAAGGCATCGTCGGCGGCACGGACAGCGAAACGGCCGTCGGCGGCATGGCCTCAAAAATCCAGGCGGCGAAAATCGTCATCCGCTCCGGCATCCCGCTGGTGATTGCGTCGGGCCACAAACAGGACGTATTGGCGCAAATCATGACGGGCACGACGGAAGGAACAATGTTCGTTCCACAGCCGACGCGGCTGCAAGGCCGGAAGCGCTGGATCGCTTTTTTTCATCATCCGAAAGGAACATTGTTTGTGGACCAGGGCGCGGAAACGGCGTTGCGCGAAAAAGGGAAGAGCTTGCTGCCGCCGGGCGTGGCGCGTTGCGAGGGGGAATTCGCCGCGGGCGATGTGCTGCGGATTTGCGACCTGGACGGCGTGGAGTTTGCGCGCGGCATCTGCAATTTTAGCTCCGCTGAAATCAAGGCGCGGCAGTTGACGCGCGCCGAGGTGGTCCACCGCGATAATTTGGTGATACTCTAAAATTGAATTAGCCGCGAAAGAGCGCATAGAAACGCAAAAAAACTACCGGAAATCATCTTTGGTCCCTGCGTCCCTTTCGTGCTTTTGCAGCCAAAAACTATGCCGAAAAATAAAGCCATAAACGACCTGCTCAAGGTGATGGCGCGATTGCGCTCGCCGAAGGGCTGCCCGTGGGACCGCGAGCAGGACCACCGCTCGCTGCGCTGGCACGCGGTCGAGGAGGTATATGAATTGATGGACGCCATCGAGGCCGGCGACGATCACGAGATGGCGGAGGAGTTGGGCGACCTGTTGTTGCAAGTGGTTTTCCATTGCCAACTGGCGAAGGAGCGCGGCGCGTTTGATTTCGAAACCGTGACGCGCCATATCGTGGACAAATTAATCCGCCGCCATCCGCACGTATTTGGCAATTCCAAGGCGAAGACGGTGGATGCAGTCTGGGCGCAATGGGAGCAAATCAAGCGCGCCGAAAAGCAGGGCACGCGGCACGAACGCGCCTCGGCGCTCGATGGCATTCCCAAACATCTCCCCGCCTTGATGCGCGCGGAGAAGCTGGTCAAGAAAGCGCGCAAAGCCGGCTTGCTCGAAGCCAAGCCAGCGGCCAAAGCAAAACCAAGCCAGCCGGCCGTCGGACAGAAATTATTTGAACTGGCGCAATACGCCCAGCAGCGCGGTTGGTCAGCCGAGGAATTGCTACAGGCTGAAACGCGCAAACACGAGCGGGCGTGGCGGAAACGGGAGGCAAGAAAGTAAGTTTTGCCTGCACCCCACGTCTATGCTTAGTTAGGGAACTGATTATGAACGATCCACGCTACACAAAATTAGCCGATTTACTGGTCAACTATTCCACGGAGTTGAAAAAAGGGGACCGGGTGCTGCTCGACATGATTGATGTGCCGGATGAATTCACCATCGCCTTGCTGCGGGCCGCACGCCGCGCCGGGGCCATCCCGCTGGTCGAGGTGCGCCACACCCGCATCACGCGCGAGGTCATGAAGGACACCAACGCCCAACACGCCGCGTTGGTGCGCGACGTGGAGTTGTTCCGCATGAAAAAAGTGCAGGCCTACATCGCCATCCGCGGCAGCGCCAACGCCAGCGAAACCTCCGATGTCCCCAGCGACCGCCTGGCGCTCTACACCAAGACGCTCCGGCCCATGCAAAATTACCGCGTCAACAAAACCCGCTGGTGCGTCCTCCGCTGGCCCACGCCGAGCATGGCCCAGGGCGCGAACATGAGCACCGAGGCGTTTGAAAATCTGTACTTCGACGTCTGCACCATGGATTACCGCAAGATGGCCCGCGCGATGGCGCCCTTGGAAAAGCGGATGAAGCGCGCCGACCAGGTGCATTTGAAAGGCCCCAACACCGACCTCCGGTTCAGCATCAAGGGCATCGGCGCCAAAATGTGCAAGGGCGACCGCAACATTCCCGACGGCGAGGTTTTTTCCTGTCCCGTGAAGGACTCGGTCAATGGCGAGATCACCTTCAACACGCCGACGATTTATTCCGGCACCAAGTTTGAAAACGTCCACCTTGAATTCAAGGATGGCCGCATCGTCAAGGCCACCTCCAACAACACCAAGCGCCTCAACGAAATCCTCGACACCGACTCTGGCGCGCGTTACATCGGCGAATTTTCCCTTGGTTTCAATCCCTACATCCAAAACCCGATGTGCGACATTTTGTTCGACGAAAAAATCGCCGGCTCGCTGCATTTCACGCCGGGACAAGCCTACGAAGTGTGCGACAACGGCAACCGTTCCGCCGTCCATTGGGACATGGTGCTCATCCAGCGCCCCGAATGGGGCGGCGGCGAAGTCTGGTTCGACGGCGAACTCATCCGCAAAAACGGAATGTTTTTGCCGAAGGATTTGAAGCCGCTGAATCCGGCGAATTTGAAGTAACCTTCGTCAAAGATGCGGCCGGCTCCGGTGCCGTGTTGCTTTTGGCGGCACGTTTTGCGCCGATCGGAATTGACCTTCATGTGAAACATGTTATACATAAGGTATGAAAACGATGAGCATACGGGATTTGCGCCAGAAGTGGCCCGAAGCCGAATCGCTGCTGCAGGTGGAAAAGGAGATCATCATCACCCGGGACGCGAAACCGGTGGCAAAACTCGTTCGCTATGTGGAAGCGGAAAAGCCGCGCAAACGCTTTGATCCGGTCGAGCACGCCAAGTGGCAGGCGAGCGTGTTTGGCAAGGGCAAGGTGGTCCGGTTGGTGGATAAATACCTGGCGGCTGACCGGGAAGACCGGCCGCTGCTCAGACGCCGGAAATGATTTACTTGGATACGAGTTCGCTGTTGAAGCTGCTGATCGCCGAGCCGGAAAGTCCTGCCGTGCAAAGGGTAGTCCTGTCGGAATCGGAGGCGGTGGTTTCGCCTTTGTCAGAACTGGAAACCTTGATTCAGCTGCGCGGCATGTGGCTTGGTGGCGAACTGTCACTTCTGCAACAAAATCAGGTTCTGGCTCGCTTCCATGCCATGCGGCAGGAGGCGCCTTTTGTATTCCTTCAAGTTCCCGGCACGCTCTTCACCACCGCATTGCGCCAGCATCAAGCCGCTGGCAAGATTCATTGCCGGGGATTTGACCGCTTGCATCTGGCGGCCATGGAAGAATTGGCGATCAAGCGGTTGATGACCAACGATGACAGTCAAGCAGCGGCAGCCAAAGTCTTGGGCTTTGAAGTGATCGTTCCCAGATGAGCGGTTGGAAATGCGGTGTTCCTCACCCTTCCTTCAAGATGCTCAAAAACTGCTTCACCGCCGGCGACAGCACCTTGTTCTTCTTATAAATCGCGGCGAGTGGACGGTAGAATTCGCCATCTTCAAGCTGCACCTGCGCGAGCGTTTGCTTGGCCACTTCCTGCAAAATCGTCCCCTGCGGCACCACCGAAATGCCCGCGTCAATCTCCACCGCGCGCTTCACGGTCTCAATGTTGTCGAACTCCATCACGTGCTGCACCTCGACGTGGTTGTCCTTGAGAATCCGGTCTAGCGCCTTGCGCGTCGGGATGTCCGGCTCAAAGCCGATGAACTTCTGGCCCGAAAGCAATTTGAGCTTCACGCTCTTCATCTTGGAAAACGCGTGCTGCGGATGGCAGATGAGCACCAGCGGGTCCTTGCGCAACGAGATCGTCTCCAATTTGCTCTCGCGCGTCGGATAAGCGACCAATCCCAGGTCCACCACGTTGCTCAACACGTCGTCATAAACCTGGTTCGCGCGCCGATATTCCACATGCACGTTCACGGTGGGATAACTCTTGAGAAATTTCTTGATGTACGGCGGCAGGTCGTGCAAGCCGATGCTGTAAATCGTCGCCACCCGGATCGTCCCCGAGATGATGTCCTTGATCTCCTGCAGCTTGCTATGGAGCGAATCGTAATTCTGGATGATCTGCTTGCTGAAATCGTAAAGCACCTGCCCCTCGCGCGTCAGCCGGAACTTCTTCTTGCTCCGCTCGATCAACAGCGATTTGAACTGCCGCTCCAGCGAGCTGATCTGCTGGCTGACCGCGGATTGCGTGACATTGTTGATCTGCGCCGCCTTGGTGAAACTTTCGGTTTCGGCCAGGTCGCAGAACACTTTCATACTTTCGATTTGCATAAGTTGAGGTAATTGAACCGCAATCCGCTCCATCAGTCAACAGGCGCGGCTTCCGCGGAGACCAGCGCATGCTTGACTTTCATCAGCAATTCCTGGCTCGTGAAAGGCTTTTGCAGATAGGCGGCCTGCTCCTGGTCCTCGTTCGCCGGCCGCACATAACCGCTCGTGCAGACGATGCGCGTGAAGGGCGAAACCCGCCGCACCTGCTCCACCAATTCCCGCCCGCTCATGCTTGGCATCACCAAGTCCGTGATCAACAGGTCAATCTGCCGGTCGCTCTTCGAAAACAGCTCCAGCGCCTTCTGGCCGCTGTTCGCCGTGAGCACCCGGTAACCGTAGGACGAAAGAATTGCCTGCCCCATCGTCAGCAACAGGTCCTCGTCATCCACCATCAACACCGTCTCCGTGCCGTTCAAGTCCGTCGCCCCACCCGCGCTGTCCCGCACGAATTTCTTGTCCGCCGGCAGATAGACCCGCACCGACGTCCCCGAGTTCGGCTGGCTCGACACCGCCACGCCGCCGCCGTGGTTCGTCACGATGCCGTAAACCCATGCCAGCCCCAGCCCGCGATGCCCCGCCCGCTTCGTCGTGAAGAACGGCTCAAAAATCCGCGGCAACACCTCCGGCTCGATCCCGCAACCGTCGTCCGTGATCTCCGCGCAAACGTACGCCCCCGCCGCGAGCTGCGCGTTCCGGTCCTGCGTCGGCGCCGTCAATTCAATGTTCTTCGTTTGCAGCGTCACCCGCCCGCGCGGCCCCAGCGCCTCGATCGCGTTTTCCATGATCTTCAACAGCGCCTGCTGCATCTTCGCCTCGTCAAATTTCGCCGTGTAAAGCTTCCGCTCCAATTGCAGCGCCCACGTCACTTCCTTGTCCAGTTTCGCCGATTGAAACGTCTCGGCGTTGCGCTGGAGCAGCAGGTTCAGGTTGCCCGACAACTGCACCTTCGTCTCCTTCTCCGCGCGGCTGAACGCCCCCAGGTCATTCGCGATTTCCGCCGCCTTGGCGGCCGACTTCTCCACCTCCATCAACGAATGGCGCCACGGATTGTTCGGCTCCATTTTGCTCAGCACCAGCGAAGTGTGGCCCAGGATGCTCGTCAGCGCGTTGTTGAAATCCAGCGAAACCGTCCGCGCCAGTTGCAACGCGCAATCCAGCTTCTGCTTGTGCGCCTGGCCCGAATCCATCGGGCCGCCCCTGGCTTCGCCGCCGGTTTCCGGCAGGAATTGCAGCAGAAAACATTTCTTCCCCTCCTCCGTGAAACTTGAAATCCACACCCGCGACGAAAGCGCCACCCCATTCGCTCCCCTCAGGCGGAGCGTTACCGCCGTGGTCGGCGCCGCCGGGCAGCGCGCCAGAAACTCGGCGGGCGCGCCCTCGTTTTCCGGCAGCCAGAAGGAGCCGAGCGTCGTCAAACCATTCCCCAGCGAAGTGCCCAGTGCTTCAACGGCCTTGGCATTGGCATTTTGAATTATGCCAGTATCCTCCACCAGCAGCACCGGCCAGCTCGCGTTCGACAGTCCGAAAACAACATCTGACTTCATTTACAAAATCTTTTTACGCGCCTACATACTACCCGACTCTGCCCAAATCTCAACTAGCGTTCACGGCACCTCCAGAAACGCCCCCGGCAGCAACTCCGCCACCGTGAACTCCCGTATCTTCCGCGGCGCGCGGCTGTCCGCCGTCCAGACCTTTGCCTTCCCCGCATACTCCGCCAGCAACTGCCGGCACGCCCCGCACGGCATCGGCGTCGGGCGCATCCGCGCCACCACCGCCACCGCCACGAACGTGTGATGCCCCTCCGTCAACGCCTTGAACAACGCCACCCGCTCCGCGCAACACGTCAGCCCGTAACTCGCGCTCTCCACATTCGCCCCCGTGATGACCGCCCCCTCCGCCGTCAACAGCGCCGCGCCGACCTTGAATTTGGAATAAGGCGCTACCGCCCGTTCCCGCGCCGCCATTGCCGCCATCACCAAGCCTAATTTATCTGCTTTCACCATATAATTTCGCAAATGATTGCAGCAAGAATCCTGCCGTATGCTTCACTTTTTCGGCCGTTTCCAACACCTCGGCGTGCGAAAGCGTTTCGCCGCCCCGTCCCGCCGCCAGATTCGTAATGCACGACAGCCCAGCCACTTGCAACCCGCATTGCCGCGCCACAATCGCCTCCGGCACCGTGCTCATCCCCACCGCGTCCGCCCCCAGCCGCGCAAATGCCTCAATTTCTGCCGGTGTCTCATAACTGGGGCCGCACACCGCCAGGTAAACCCCCGCGCGCAGCTTCAGTTTGCCCGCCTGGCCCGCCTTATCCAACAGCCGCCCCAGACCCGCATCATAAGTTCGCGTCATGTCCACGAACCGCGGCCACTTCGCCAAAGCCGGCCCCCGCAGCGGATTCACCCCCATCAAATTGATATGGTCCGTCAACCGCATGAAATCGCCCGGACGAAATTTTCGATTCACGCCCCCCGCCGCGTTCGTCAACAACACATCCTTGATGCCGAACTCCGCCAGCACCCGGATGGCGAACGTCACCTGTTCCATGGCATGACCCTCGTAAAAATGCGCCCGCCCGCTCAACGCCAGCACCGGTGTGCCGCCCAGCCGGCCCAGCAGCAATTTCCCCGCGTGCCCGCTCACCCCCACCGGCGGGAACCCCGCCAGCTTTTGATACGGAATCTCCGTCTCCACTTCCAGCCGGGCAATGCCCTGCTGAAAACCGCTCCCCAGCACCATCGCCAAGGTGGGCCGCAGCCCCGACAACCTGCCGACCTGCCGCGCCGTGAACTGCGGATCAAATAATTGCTTCATATCAGTAACCATGAAGCAAACCACCTTTTCCACCGACATGAAAGCCGATTTTGCGCACCCGTGCAGCGCACATTTTCCGGTGTGCGGGTTCCGGCGGCTTTCCGGCCGCCAGGAGCAGAGACAGGGTTCCGTTGCTGCGCCTTCCGTGGTTCAACGGTCTTTCAGTCTGCCCACTGGGCACTTTCTAAATGAAAACCCGCCCCTCCTGCATCTTCAGAAAATCCGCCAGCGCGTGCTTGATGCCGCCGCTCTTTTCCTTTGACCGGTGATTTTCCGAATCAACTTCAGGTCACCCTCACCAATCTCGCATGTGATTCTTTCCAGCACAGTGGGATCCGAAGCTTGGAATTCACGTGACTTGAAGTCGCGGC
>JADMIO010817115.1_pt1 | contig 79847 bp, 71 predicted proteins | sample 8958161 | NCBI WGS metagenome assembly JADMIO01 (sample SAMN16585339, study PRJNA669376) | soil metagenome | isolation source: Crop rotation soil | place: USA: Cullars Rotation, Alabama | collected 2011 | reverse complement strand
GGCCGCGACTTCAAGTCACGTGAATTCCAAGCTTCGGATCCCACTGTGCTGGAAAGTCGCATTGAACACGCAATTGATCTTCGGCGCGCTGACCTCCACCACGGTCAGCGGCTGCGCACGCGCCCTGCCCGGCAGCAGGGCCAACGCCGCGACCGCGAAGATGGCCACCCGCATCGCGCCCTCCCCGTCCTTGCCGGGGGAGGAGTGTGAACCTGACCTAAGGTCGTGGCAAGGTGGTGTTACAGCTTGCGGCGCTTACGCCGCGGGCTTCATCTGGTGGCTTGGCGTCGACTGCGAGATCTTCATCTCTTCGTCGGTCATGTCGGCCGGAATGTCGGCGAACAGCGGCGTCGAGAGATAGCGCTCGCCGGTATCCGGCAGCATGCAGAGGATGGTCGATCCCTTCGGCGCATCTTTCGCAACCTGCAGCGCGCCGGCGAACGTGCCGCCCGCCGTAATGCCGACGAAGATGCCCTCCTTCCTCGCCAACTCCTGGCTGCACTTGATGGCATCGGCATTCGGGATGGTGATGATGCGGTCGATCACCTTCATGTCGACCGCATCGCCGGTGAGCTTCGGAATGAAATCCGGGCTCCAGCCCTGCATCGGGTGCGGCTTGAACGCTGGATGCGGCTTGGCGGGCGTGCCGTCGGCATTGCGCTCCTGCGGCTCGCGGCTGGTGAGCATCGGCGCCTCGCCCGGCTCGCACACCACAATCTTGGTATTGGGCATTTCCTTTTGGAGTACGCGCGCGACGCCCTTAAGCGTGCCGCCGGTGCCAAAGCCGGTCACCCAGTAATCGAGCTTATCCTTGAAGTCGCCGACGATCTCGCGCGCGGTGGTGCGCGAGTGCATGTCGGCATTCGCCTCGTTCTCAAACTGACGCGTCAAAAACCAGCCGTTCTTTTTCGCGAGCTCCTGCGCTTTCGCCACCATGCCCAAGCCGCGTCCGGCCGCGGGCGTAAGGATTACCTTCGCACCAAGGAAGCGCATCAGCTTGCGCCGCTCGACGGAAAACGTCTCGGCCATGGTGCAGACGAACGGATATCCTTTCGCGGCGCATACCATCGCGAGCCCGATGCCGGTGTTGCCCGAGGTTGCTTCGATCACAGTCTGCCCGGGCTTGAGCTCGCCTGATTTCTCCGCCGCTTCGATCACGCCGAGCGCGAGACGATCCTTCACCGACCCGAGCGGATTGAAGGCTTCGATCTTGACGTAGAGATTGACGTGATCGGGCGCGAGTCGGTTGATCTTGACGTGCGGCGTGTTGCCCACCGTGCCCAGAATGCTGTCGAATTTCATGCGCGCCTCCGCTGATGCCCGGGTTCCCACACAGCTAAGCACCCTGCCCGCCCGCCGTACAGCCTTGCCGCCCGCAAGGGACGCTCCTAGGCTCGCCTGCGCATGGGAAGAAAAATGCCGATGCTCGCACGCCGCCGCTTCATGGCATTGGGCGGCGCAGCGATGGCCACGCCGGCGGTCATCGGGCGCGCGCGGGCACAAGCCTATCCATCGCGCGTTGTACGGCTGGTGTGCCCGTTTCCGCCCGGCGGAGCGGTCGATGCCGCGGCGCGCATTCTCGCCAACCGGATGAGCGAGATGTGGGGCCACCAGATGATCATCGAGAACAAGCCGGGCGCGGGCGGCAACATCGCGGCGGTTTCGGTGCTCAACGCGGAGCCTGACGGCTACACCGTCTACATCTGCTCGATCGGACACGCGATCAACCAGTTCATCTATCCGTCGATCGGGTACAACCCGGTCGCGGACTTCGCGCCGGTGACGCTGATGTGCGTCTATCCCAACATCATGGCGGTCTCGAATTCCTCGCCCGACCATTCGGTCCCCGAGTTCATCGCCCGCGCCAAAGCGAACCCCGGCAAGATGACTTATGCGTCGTCGGGCGTCGGCACCTCGCTGCATCTCGCGGGCGAGCTGTTCAAGCGCCTTGCCGGCGTCGACCTCACCCACATTCCCTATCGCGGCGCCGGGCCGGCGCTGACCGATCTCATTCCCGGCCGGATCGATGCGATCTTTTCGAATTTCCCCTCCACGCTCCCCTATGTGCAGCAGGGGCAGTTGCGCGGGCTTGCGGTGACCACGGCCAAGCGTCAGCCCGAAGTACCCGATCTTCCGGCCATCGCCGAATTCGTGCCGGGCTACGACGTGTCGTCATGGTTCGCGCTGTTCGTCGCCGCCAAGACCCCGCCGGAGATCGTCGCCAGACTCAACGCCGACGCGGTTGCGGCGCTCAATTATCCGGCCGTGAAGGAGCGTTATGCGCAGCTCGGCGCAACTGTCGTCGGCTCGACACCCGCGGAGCTCGCCGCCCATCTGAAAGCCGAGATGGAGCGCTGGGCGCCGGTCATTAAGGCGGCCGGCATCAAGGCGAGTTAGCGCATGGCAAACAGAGTCGTGTTGGTGACCGGGGCTGCCGGCGGCATCGGATCCGCGATCACCAAAGCCCTGGTTGGTGCGGGTCACAGCGTGGCCGCTGTCGATCGCGACGCGGCCGCGCTCGGGCGGCTTCCGGTGTCGGATCGCATCCAGCCGATCATGGCGGACCTTGAGAATGAAACGGCATGCCAGGAGGCGGTGGCCTCCGCGGTCGCACGCTTCGGGCGGCTCGAAGCCGTGATCAACAATGCCGGCATCGGGGTGAGCTCGCTACGCGGCGACGCCGAGAAGAACGTTCCGGGAATCGAGGAGCTGGCCGCGGAGATCTGGGATCGCTTCTACGCGGTCAACGTGCGCGGCCACATCCTGGTGACGCAGGCCGCGCTGCCGCACATGCGCGCGGCGAAATTCGGCCGCCTCGTCAACAACACGACGAGCTTCCGCTCGATGCTGCGGGTCAATCCCTACGGGCCGCTCAAGGCCGCGCTGGAGGCGCTCTCGGCGGTGTGGGCTGAGGAGCTGAAGAAGGATGGCATTACCGTCAACGTGCTGATCCCCGGCGGCCCGACCGACACGCCGTTCATTTCCGACGAAGCCGGATGGGATCGGTCCAAGATGCTGCGGCCTGAGGTGATGGGGCCGCCGGCCGTCTGGCTGATCTCGGACGAGGCCGCGCGCTACACCGGTAACCGCATCATCGCGGGCAATTGGGATGCGAAACTGCCCGGGGCTGAGGCCGCCAAGAAGGCCGGCCGCGCGATCGGCTGGCCCGAGCTGGGTGCGGACGCAGTCTGGTTGCGCGGCTAGCCGCCGCTCTATAATCACGCGCCGAACAACAGGAGCGCACCCATGTCGGTCGCCGAGCAGCATGTGGGCAAACCCGCCATTTCGCTCAAGGACGCGGATTTCAACTGGGAGGACCCGCTCGATCTCGAGGGCGAACTCACATCGGAAGAGCGCATGGTGCGTGACACCGCCCGCGGCTACGCGCAGGAGAAGCTGTTTCCGCGCGTGCTCAAAGCCTACCGCGAGGAGAGCTTCGACTGCGAGATCATGCGTGAGATGGGGGCGCTCGGTCTGATCGGCGCGACGATTCCCGAAGAATACGGCGGCGCCGGGCTTGGTTATGTGTGCTACGGGCTGATTGCGCGCGAGATCGAGGCGGTCGATTCCGGCTACCGCTCGGCGATGTCGGTCCAGTCATCGCTGGTGATGCACCCGATCTATTCCTACGGCTCGGAGGCGCAGCGACGGCGCTATCTGCCCAAGCTAGCGAGCGGCCAGATCGTCGGCTGCTTCGGCCTGACCGAGCCCGACTACGGCTCCGACCCTGGCTCGATGGTGACGCGCGCCGAGAAGGTGTCCGGCGGCTATGCGCTAAGCGGCGCCAAGATGTGGATCACCAACTCGCCGATCGCCGACATCGCGGTGGTGTGGGCGAAGCTCGATGGCGTGATCCGCGGCTTCATCGTCGAACGCGGCATGAAGGGATTCTCCACGCCCAAGATCGAGGGCAAGCTTTCGCTACGCGCCTCGGTCACGGGCGAGATCGTGCTGGAGAATTGCGTGGTGCCGGAGGAGAACCTGTTGCCGAACGTGAAGGGGCTCGCGGGCCCGTTCGGCTGCCTCAATATGGCGCGCTACGGGATCGCCTGGGGCGCCATGGGCGCGGCGGAATTCTGCTGGCATCGCGCGCGGCAATACGTGCTTGATCGCAAGCAGTTCGGTAAGCCGCTCGCCGCCAATCAATTGATCCAGAAGAAGCTCGCCGACATGCAGACCGAGATCACTTTAGGTTTGCACTCGGCGCTGCGCCTGGGTCGAATGCTGGAGGCGCACACCGCCGCGCCCGCCGCCATCTCGCTGATGAAGCGCAACAACTGCGGCAAGGCGCTCGACATCGCCCGCGCCGCCCGCGACATGCACGGCGGCAACGGCATCTCGGACGAATTCCATGTAATGCGCGTGCTTTCGAACCTCGAAACGGTGAACACCTATGAGGGCACGCACGACATCCACGCGCTGATCCTCGGACGCGCGCAGACCGGGATACAGGCGTTTATGTGATCTTGCCCATCCCTCCCCCGAGGGGGAGGGTCGGCGAACGAAGTGAGCCGGGGTGGGGTCCTGTTGCCATGCGCTACCCCACCCGTCTTCGCGCTTCGCGCGAAGCCACCCTCCCCTTTCGGGGGAGGGATCAACCCTTCAGAAACTCATCCGCCGTATAGAGCGCGCGCAGCTCCAAGCCTTCGGCGGCAAAATTCTCTTTGGCGCCCTCCAGCCGGTCCACGATCGTCAGCACGCAGACGATGTTGGCGCCTTCCTCGCGCAACAGGTTCACGGCCTGCATCGAGGAACCGCCCGTGGTGGTCGCGTCCTCCAGCACGACGACGTTCCGGCCTTTCAGCGACTCGCCCTTTGGCAAGCCTTCGATCATCTTCCTGGCCCCGTGATCCTTCACTCTCTTGCGCACAAAGAAGGCCTGCAGCTTGCCGCCGCGGCGGTGGCTCGCGATCGCGACCGCCGTCGCAATCGGGATCGCGCCCGCCTCGAGCCCACCGACAAAATCGACCGCCATATCTTCCAGCGCGTCGCAGATCAGCTCGCCGACGGCCGTCGCGCCCGCCGGATGGATCGTGGTCGGCCGTAGGTCGAAGTAAAAATCGCTCTCGCGGCCGGACGCGAGCATGATCTTGCCGCGCCCGAACGAGCGGGTGCGGATCAGCTCGAACAGCTCGGCGCGATAGTCGTGGGCGGGAGTTGCGCGGCGCAGAGGCTGCATGGCGGTGCTCCGATTTCACCGCATATAGCGCGCGCGACGGCGCCGAACAAACCGGCGGCGCTACTTTTCCACCTTGGCGCATCGCGCCGCGAGCGCGGCGCAGCGCGCCGTCATGGCGCTCGCGGGATCGGTCAGCGGATCGAGCACCGTGAAATGGTTCGCGCCCGCAATTTCCTCGTAGCGCGCGTCGACGCCCTTTTGGCGCCAGGCATCTGCCACGATGCGGCTCTGGCGCAGGAACTCGGACGATTCCGCGCCGCCGACCACCGCATCGAATGCGCGGCCGGGCGCGACCGGCCAGATCAGCGGCGAGACCCGTCCGACCTCCACCTCATCGAGGCGCAGATCGGCATTCATCGCGGTGTGGATCAGCGGCGCGAGGTCGAACAACCCGGAGATCGAGTAAGCGGCGGGCACCAGGTCAGCCGGCGCCTTCGGATCGAACTTCTTCCAGTCGGTCGCCAGCATACAGGCGGAGAGATGCCCGCCAGCCGAATGGCCGTATACCATCAACCGCTGCCCGAAGCGGCGCCACAAGAACAGGCACGCATTGCGGATCTGGTTGACGATCTGCCCGATCGTGACCTGCGGGCAGAGATCGTAGCCTGCGACTGCGACGGCGACGCCTTTCGCATTCAGCCCCGCCGCCATGTGGCTGAAGGTTGCCGCTTCGAGCGAGCGCCAGTAGCCGCCATGGATGAACAGTGCGAGCGGGGTGTGGCCGGTCGCCTCGGGAAAGAACAGGTCGACGGTCTGGCGCGCGCTGGTGCCGTAAGCGAGGCCGAGCTCGGCGTTTTCATCCGCCTTCATACGCTCGCGATATGCCGCGGCGTCGGCCTTCCAGCGTGCGAAGATCTGCAGATGCTCGGGAACGCGCGCGCGGTTGTTGTATTCGACGTCGTAGTCGATCATTCGGCCTCCGGCAGTCCTTCGCACACCTTGGATGAACGCCGCAGGCGCCGCAAGCAGGAACGGCCCTCGCCGGCTGCTTTGTCCTCAGTAGCAAAGCGGGCTAATGAGTGCGCCGCATGAAGGTCAACGGGACGCATACGCGCACCATCTGGGTCGAGGGCGATCGAAGCATCGGCACGATCGACCAGACGCTGCTGCCGCACCGTTATGCGACCATTCGCCTCGACACGGTTGAGGATGCGGCGCGCGCGATCAAGACCATGCAGGTGCGCGGCGCGCCGCTGATCGGCGCAACCGCGGCTTACGGGATGGCGCTCGCCGCGCGCGCGGACGCATCGGATGCCGCGCTTGAGCGCGCCTTTGCCTTGTTGATCTCGACGCGGCCGACGGCGATCAATCTGAAATGGGCGCTCGACGAGATGATGGCGAGCTTGCGCAATCGTCCGCGCGAGGAGCGCGTCGAGGCCGCTTATCGTCGCGCGCAGGAGATCGCAGACGAAGACGTCGAGATCAATGCGGCGATCGGGCGCCACGGCCTGAAGCTGATCGAAGCGATCGCGGCGCGCAAGCCCGGTACGGTGAACGTGCTCACCCACTGCAACGCCGGCTGGCTCGCCGCGGTCGACTGGGGACCCGCCACCGCTCCGATCTATCGGGCGCACGACAAGGGTGTGCCGGTTCACGTGTGGGTCGACGAGACGCGCCCGCGTAATCAGGGCGCCTCGCTCACTGCGTGGGAGCTCGGGCAGCACGGCGTGCCGCATACCGTGATCGCCGACAATGTCGGCGGGCATCTCATGCAGCACGCGCAGGTGGACATGGTCATCACCGGAACGGATCGCGTCACCTCGCAAGGCGATGTGGCGAACAAGATCGGTACCTACCTGAAGGCCCTCGCGGCCAAGGATAACGGCGTGCCCTTCTATGTCGCACTGCCGTCGACCACGATCGATTTTGCGGTGTCCGACGGCGTGAACGAGATTCCGATCGAACAGCGCGGGGCCGAGGAAGTCGCGACGATCACCGGCCGCACCGCCGGTGGCCGCATCGAGAGCGTGCGCATCGTGCCGGAGGGATCGGACGTTGCGAACTATGCATTCGATGTGACGCCGGCGCGGCTTGTCACCGGGCTCATCACCGAGCGGGGGGTGATCGAGGCAAGCAAAGAGGCACTGGCAACGGCGTTTCCGGAGCGCGCAAAGACGGTGCAATAAAGCCCGGTCGTACTTGATTTGTTCGCGCCGCGCCGCCACTGTCGCGGCATGCTCCCGGTCCTCGCAAAGCCCCTGCCTGTTGACGGCCGCCAATCCGCGACCGCGCTCGGCATCGCGCGCGGCACAATGCGGCTACTGCATCAACTCGGCTTCTCGGCGGTGAGCGAGCTGCCGTTGCCATCCGGGCGCCGCGCGGATGTCGTGGCGATGAACAAGGCAGGCGATCTCTGGATCGTCGAGATCAAGTCCTCGATCGAGGATTTTCGCGCCGATCAGAAATGGACGGACTATCGGCTTCATTGCGACCGGCTGTTCTTCGCGACCACCGTCGAAGTGCCCTGCGAGATCTTCCCGCAGGACACCGGGCTGATTGTTGCGGATGCATTCGGCGCGCACCTCGTCTGCGAGGCGCCCGAGCACCGCCTGCACGCCTCGACCCGCAAATGCATGATGCTCAGCTTTGCGCGATGCGCGGCGTTGCGCCTTCAATCGCTGGCCGACCCGCAAGGGCCGTTCGCGGAGTTCTAGGTTCCTCCGGATCAAAATCGCGCCCGCAGTCTTTTCATCTATAGGGGCGGCGCTCCGTGTGGAGAGTCGCCATGAGTTCCGAGCGCAAGAACACGCGCAGTACCGACCGCCTACCGCCAGCGGTCTATGCCATTCTCGTCGGGTTTGTTGCCTGGATGGCTATCGCGGCCTGGGGTTTCGCCGGCGCCGGCTACGCTGACCTCACGTTATCGGTCGTCACCGGTTTGCTGATCGTGGCAATCGCTATTCCGTACGTCATCTGGCTTGTCGGGCGGGCCCATACTGATCGCCCTGACGATCGCATGAGCTTTCGCGAGTGGAGATTGAGCCAGTTCGAGATCTGGCAGGATCGTCAGAAGGGTGCCGCTGCCGCCACCGAAATTATTTTGCCGATCGCGGCGGCGGCCGTCGGCATGACGGCGTTCGCGGTCATCTTCCACTATGCGGCGGCGCACGCTGCGTAGTGAAGCCCAGGGCCTGCCGCCGCGACCTGCCTGCCTGTAAGTTGCAGCATGCAGCACGAGGCGACCGACGAATCTTCAGCGGCCTATTTCGGCTGGCGCGTTGTCGTCGCGTGCTTCCTCATGGCGGTCGCCTGCTGGGGCTTCGGCCTCTATGGCCATTCGGTCTATCTGGCCGAGTTGACGCGCCTTTATGGGTGGCCGCCATCGCTGATCTCGGGCGCCAGCACTGCGACTTATCTGCTCAACGCGCTTCTGGTGATCTTCACGAGCAATGCGCTGGCATGGTTCGGGACGCGACCTTTCGTGCTGTTCGGCGTCGCGTCCCTTGCGCTCGCGATCGTGCTGCTCGCGCTCGCGCGCGAGCCGTGGCAGGTCTACGCCGCCTATCTCGTGATGTCGTTTGGATGGCTCGGGCTCGGCCTCGTCACCATTCCCACCATCATCAGCCGGTGGTTCACGCGCCGGCGCGGCCTTGCGATCTCGCTCGCGCTTAATGGCGCGAGCTTCGGCGGTATCGTGGTCGCGCCGGCGCTGGTCGCGCTGATTCAGCTGACGGACTTCACGTCCGCGATGCTGATCGCGGCCACCGTGATGGTGGCGATCCTTGTTCCGGTGATCTTGCTTTGGGTGCCGTCGGATGCCGCAGCAATGCCGGCGGTGAGTGGGGAGTCACCCTGGGCCCGCCGCGATGCGCTGCGCAGCGTACCGTTCTGGACCGTGTCCGCTCCGTTTGCGCTCGCGCTGATCGCGCAGGTCGCGTTCATCGTACACCAGATCGCCTTCATGGAGCCGATTGTCGGACGTTCGCAGGCCGCTCTCTCGGTGTCGGTGATGACGACATTTGCCGTGACCGGACGGCTGACACTCGGCGCGGTCGTCGACCGGCTCGACCCGCGACTCATTTCGTCGGCCTCGATGTTCAGCCAGGCCGTCGCCCTGTTCGTGATGACGCGTACCACCGACGCGACCCTGCTGCTTGTTTGCTGCGCCGCCTACGGCTTTTCGGTCGGCAACATCATCACCTTGCCGGCGCTGATCATTCAGCGCGAATTTCCCGCCCCCGCCTTTGGGATGGTGCTGGGCTTGTCCGCCGCGATCGGGACCTTCGCGGGTGCGCTCGGGCCGGGCCTCATCGGATTGATTCGCGACACCGCCGGAAGCTACGCGCCGGCCCTTCTGGTTTGCATGGGTCTAAAGCTCGTGGGCGGCAGCTTCGTCTTGATCCGCAAACGTTAACGGCATCACGATCGCTCCGGAGAATTCCCCAAGATCGCGCCGGTTTTTCCAAGTTGCTGCCGCAATGCAGCCGTCACATGGCAGGGCTCGGGACTGGGCGCACGGGAGCCTGCGATGCTTGCTGTCATCTCGCGGTTAGGGCCGGCCGCCGCCAAATTCAGCCGCCAGATCGTCCCCCCGGTCATCGCGACGCTGATCGCCGCCGGATTGATTTCAGCCTACAACCGCGCCTTCTCCGGCCATCTCCAGCAGCCGCGCATGGCCGCGCTGCATCACGACATGGTGGAGCCCGCCGCCAAAGCGTTTGCACCCGCGGGGGCGCTCGCCCTCTACGACACCGTGGCTCCGCCGGCCCGGCTCTGGGAGAAGGAAACCGGACAGGCGAGCGGCAAGGACCAGACCATCAAGCTCGCGGAGCCTGCGCCTGCGCCGGTGCGCAGCGTGGCCCCGCGTCCCGAAAAGGCCGAAGCGCGCGCGGAGCAGCGCCGGGTCGCCGCGGTCGAACCCTTGGCTGTTGTGCGCACACCAGCTCCTGCGGCCGCACCCGCGCCGGTCGTCGTCACGGTTCCGCCGCCGGTCGTCCCGGCCCCGACCATTGTACCAGTCACTTCTTCCATGCCGACCGTGCAGGAGCTGCGGCAGCCGGTGCTTCCGCCGCCTCCCGCGCAATACGAGCACCCACAATACGGGCAGCCTCAATATCAGCAGCCCCCCAACCTGCCGCCCCCCGTGATCAGCGCCCAGCCGATTGTGACGGTGCCCGACCGGCCGCGGCCGGTCATCGAGGCGCAGGCCGAAACGCCGAACCCGCCGCAGGGCCCGATCGGAAAGTTCGTCGATGCGCTCAAGCCCTCGAACCTGTTCGCACGCGCGCGGGAGTTCGGCGACAAGATCGAACAGGCCGGCAACGACATCCTGCCGAGCATCAGGCACTAGATTAGGTAGCGGTAGGCGTCGTCCCCGCGAAGGCGGGGACCCAGTAACCACAAACCAGGCTGATGATTATGCATACCCGCTTTCGCGGGTACGATCTCGCGAGATCACTTCGGCGCGCGCTTGGCCAGGATGCGCTGCAAGGTGCGGCGATGCATGTTGAGCCGCCGCGCCGTCTCCGAGACGTTGCGGTTGCACAGCTCATAGACGCGCTGGATGTGCTCCCAGCGCACCCGGTCTGCCGACATCGGGTTTTCCGGCGGCTCGGCCGCGCGGCCCTCGATCGCGAGCAGCGCATGGACCACATCGTCGGCATCGGCGGGCTTCGCCAGATAGTCGATCGCGCCAAGCTTCACGGCATTCACGGCGGTCGCGATGTTGCCATAGCCGGTGAGCACCACACCATGTGCTTCGGGCCGCCGCTTCTTCAAAGCCGAGATGACGTCGAGCCCGTTGCCGTCGCCGAGCCGCATGTCGACCACCGCGTAGAACGGCGGCGCTTTTTCGACCTGCAACAGGCCGTCCGCGACGGTCTCGGCCGTCGAGACTGCGAAGCCACGCTGCTCCATGGCCCGCGCAAGCCGCGTGAGGAACGACTTGTCGTCCTCCACGATCAGCAGCGTGCGTTCGCCTGGTATCGGCGCGGGCGCCGGCGCCACATCCACATTGGTCATTATCGCGATACTCTCCCGAGAACGTTCCGATCAGCTATGCAATGCGGCTTGCCGGCTCAAGTCCTCATTTGGCGCTTCGAAGTCGCCGCGCGGCCAGCGCACGCGCACCACCGCGCCCTGCTCGGGGGCGGGCCGGTTCAGGAAAGCGAGCGCTGCGCCAGAGCGTTCCAGCAGCGTTTTGGCAATGAAAAAGCCGAGACCCAGCCCGCTCTCCTCGCCTTCGGCTGTCGCCCTGCGGCGGCTTGTCACATACGGCTCGCCGATGCGGCTTAAGATTTCCGGCGGGAAACCGGGCCCGTCGTCGGAGATCGTCACGGCAATTTCCTGCTCGCTCCAGCGCACCGCGATTTCGACGCGGCTGTTGCCGAAATCGACCGCATTTTCGATGAGATTGCCGAGCCCGTAGAGAACCGCAGGCGAGCGCTGCACGATCGGCTCGGCGGCGGGTCCGCTCGGCGAAACGACGTCGATCGCGATTCCGAAATTGCGGTGCGGCGCCACGATTTCTTCGATGAGGGCGGAAAGCTTGACCTGGTTGAACCACGTCCAGCCCGATGGGAGGGCGGAAAGCTTGCCAAGGATCTCGCGGCAGCGCTGCGCCTGCTCGCGCAAGAGCTTCACGTCTGCGGCATGCGGCGAGTCCGGCCCGAGCGCATTCTGCAGTTCTTTCGCTACCACCGCGATGGTGGAGAGCGGCGTGCCGAGTTCATGAGCAGCAGCAGCAGCAAGTCCGTCGAGTTGGGAGAGGTGCTGCTCACGCGCCAGCACCAATTCGGTCGCGGTCAGCGCGTCGGCCATCACGCGGCTTTCTTCCGCCACCTGCCACGCATAGGAGCCGATGAACACGATCGCGACGAGGTTTGCCACCCATGTGGCGAAAATGTAGAGCGGAGGCTGCACCAGCGTTTCGGTGCTCGACCATGGCAGCGGCCAGTAAAAGAACGCAATGAAGGTCGAGGTCGCGACCGCGAACAGTCCGAGCGGCAAGGTGTAGCGCAGCGGCAGCGAGATTGCCGCAATCGACACGGGCGCCAGGACCAGAAAGGCGAATGGATTTTCGAGCCCGCCCGTCAGCACCATCAAAACGGTGAGCTGCGCGATGTCGTAGGCAAGGAGCCAAGCGACCGGTCCGGGCTCGAGCCGTTGCACATGGCCGTAATGCATGCGCAGCGCGACGTTGAGCCAGGCCGAGAACGCGATCACCGCCAGGCAGGCGGCGATCGGCAGGTCAAACTCGAGCCAGTAGTAGACGATAAATACGGCGAGCGCCTGCCCGATCACCGCGAACCAGCGCAGCGTGATCAGCGTCTTGAGCCGCACCGTACGGGGCGCGTGCGGCATCTCTCCGGGCGCAAACGATGGCATTACGCCAAGAATAGCGGAGCGAGCACGGAAGCCACAGTGGGGCTATACGGCGCGCGGCCGGATACGCGAGGGTGCAACTGGAAGGACGTCCGGGCGGTTTCAGCCGGCGGCCGTCAATGCATCCGCTCGTAACGCGGCGCGGAAGCCTCGAAGGCGACGATCGCAGTGGTCTCGCCGCGGATGAGCGCGGCGCGCGCCTGACACACGGCGCAGGATTTCGCCCGATACTCGACGCGTCCGGCGCGAGGCTCGGCCTCGTTGCGGATCTCGACGTAAATGCACTGGCATTCGAACGAATCGAACATGGCGTGCTCGCAAAAAGCCCCAAAGCCGCGCGCTTTCATCGCCCTGTGCGCGCCCGAGATCAATTTCGGAAGACTACGGACAGGCGGGAACTTCAGGCCTTGCGCCCCGCCCCCCAAGCCGCCAAGTGTCTCTTTCCCAAGCGCATTTCCATGGACGCCAGAGCACAACCCGCCGTTTCGACCGAGCGCCTGACCAAGGTTTACAAAACCACGACCGCGGTCGATGGCATTTCGTTCAAATTGCCCTATGGGTCGATCACCGGGCTCCTGGGCGGCAACGGGGCCGGCAAGACGACCACCATCGCGATGCTGATGGGGCTCACCACGCCGACATCCGGCACCATGCGGGTGCTCAGCGCCGAAATGCCGCGCGAGCGCTATCGCGTGCTGGGCCGCATGAATTTCGAGAGCCCGTATGTCGAGATGCCGATGCGCCTCACGGTGCGGCAGAACCTCACGGTGTTCGGCATGCTCTACGGGGTGCAGCATCTCGCCGCGCGTATCGGCGAGATCGCAGCCGAGCTCGAGCTGACCGACCTGCTCGACCGGCCGACCGGCAAGCTCTCGGCCGGGCAGAAGACGCGCGTGTCGCTCGGCAAGGCGTTGATCAATGCGCCGGAGCTGCTGCTGCTTGACGAGCCGACCGCCTCGCTCGATCCCGACACGGCTGACTGGGTGCGCTCGCGGCTCGAGCGCTATCGAGCCGAATGCGGCGTCACCATGCTGATCGCTTCGCACAACATGGCGGAGGTCGAGCGGCTGTGCGAGCGCGTCATCTTCATGAAGCGCGGACGTATCGAGGATGACGACACGCCGGCGCGGCTGTTGCAGCGCTACGGCCGCGAGACGCTCGAGGAGGTGTTTCTCGATGTCGCGCGCGGGCGCGAGCGCGAGGCGGCACAATGAGCGCGGCCGTGCAAACGTTTTCGCCGCGGCGTGTCGGCGCAATGGTGCTGCGCTACTGGTACCTGCTGCGCTCGTCGTTCGCGCGGCTGATCGAGCTGATCTACTGGCCGGCCGTGCAGATGCTGATGTGGGGCTTCCTGCAGACCTATCTCGCGGGCCAGACCGGCCTCTATGCGCGCGCCGGCGGCGTGCTCATCGGCGCGGTGATGATGTGGGACATCCTCTTCCGCGGTCAGCTCGGCTTCTCGATCTCGTTTCTCGAAGAGATGTGGTCGCGCAACCTGGGCAACCTGATGATCTCGCCGCTGCGGCCGGCCGAGTTCGTCGCCGCGCTGATGGTGATGAGCATCATCCGGCTCGCGATCGGTATTATCCCGGTCACGCTGCTCGCCATCTGGTTCTTCGGCTTCAATCTGTGGGCGCTCGGGATCGCGCTGGCGGCCTTCTTTGCCAACCTGATGCTGACCGGCTGGGCGGTCGGGATCTTCGTTGCCGGGCTGGTCTTACGGAACGGGCTTGGCGCCGAGACGTTTGCCTGGAGTATCATGTTCCTGTTTCTGCCCCTCACCTGCGTCTACTACCCGGTTTCCGTCCTCCCCGACTGGCTGCAGATGATCGCCTGGTCGCTGCCGCCCACTTACGTTTTCGAGGGGATGCGCGCCCTCCTGATCGAGCATACATTCCGCCCAGACCTTATGGTTCAAGCGCTTATGCTCAATATCGTGATGTTCTCGCTGGCCGTTCTGGCCTTTCTCGCCCTGCTCGCCTCCGCTCGCCGTAACGGTACGTTGATGCAGACGGGCGAATAATGACGTGGCCTGTACGCAACTCCTCGGGCGAATCGAGGAACTTTGACTGATCCGTGTTGACCTCATGACCAAATCACGACAGCCTCCCGCAGTGCAAAAACTGGGGTCGGGGCCAGAGCACATGCCAATTGGTGAATTCGGCGGGGCAGCCGCGCTGCCTGGCGACGGTAGCCCGTTCCTCTCGGCACCGATGTACTGGTTCTATGAGATGGGCCAGGCCGCACTGACACCGGTCCGCGCCTTCGCGGACGCCGGCCGCATCTTCTACAAGAATCCCGCCAATCCCTTTGCGCACACCTCGGCCGGCAAGGCGGCGGCCGCCGCCTTCGAGTTGTTCGAGCGCACCACGCGCCGATACAGCCAGCCCGAATGGGGCATCGACTCCGTCACGGTCGGCGGCGAGCGCGTACCGGTGCACATCATTCCGGTGTGGGAGCGGCCGTTCTGCCGGCTGCTGCATTTCGAGCGCGCATTCGAGCACGCGCCGAAGCGGCCGCAGCCGAAGCTCCTGATCGTCGCGCCGATGTCCGGTCACTATGCGACGCTCTTGCGCGGCACCGTCGAAGCATTTCTGCCCAACCACGACGTCTACATCACCGAGTGGGTCGATGCCCGAATGGTGCCCCTCGCCAACGGACACTTCGACCTCGACGACTACATCGATTATGTCATTTCTATCCTGCACACCCTCGGCGGCGACGCACACATCGTCGCGGTGTGTCAGCCCTCGGTGCCGGTGCTTGCCGCGGTCGCCCGCATGGAGGCAGAGAACGATCCCTGCGTGCCGCTCTCGATGACGCTGATGGGCGGCCCGATCGATACGCGCGAACACCCAACCGTCGTGAATACGCTCGCCGAGCAACGCGGCATCGACTGGTTCCGCCGCCACGTCATCACCAAGGTGCCCTTCCCGCATCCGGGTTTCATGCGCGACGTCTATCCGGGCTTCCTGCAGCTCAATGGCTTCGTCACCATGAACCTCGATCGCCACATCGAGGCACACCGCAACCTGTTCCGCCACTTGGTCACGGGCGACGGCGATTCGGCGACGAAGCATCGTGAGTTCTACGACGAGTATCTGGCCGTGATGGACCTCTCGGCCGAGTTCTATCTGCAGACGGTCGAGACGGTCTTCATCCGCCACGACCTACCGCTCGGCCGCATGACCCATCGCGGCAAGCCGGTCGATCCGTCCAAAATCCACCGCGTCGCGCTGCTCACTGTGGAGGGCGAGCTCGACGACATTTCGGGCGTGGGACAGACCGAGGCCGCGCATCGGCTCTGCAGCGGCATCCCCGACGAGAACAAGATGCACTATCTGCAGCCGGGCGTCGGGCACTACGGTGTGTTCAACGGCTCGCGCTTCCGCTCCGAGATCGCGCCGCGCATCTCCGATTTCGTGTTGTCGCATAACAGCCGCAGTAAGCCGGCGCGCAAGAAGGTGCTGGTGGAGGCGTAGTCACAAACGCCGCCGTCATCCTGAGATGGCCGCGCAGCGGCCCTCGAAGGATGGGCATATGCTCGGTCCACGACCTATCGGAATGTACGGGCCGTCGCCCTTCGACGCTCGCTGCGCTCGCACCTCACGGTGACGGTGTGAGATTTGAGCGCGTGGCAATATACTCCGCGCGATTCTCACCGAGCCTCCCCATGTCACTGCGCGCGCTGCTCTTCCGCCGTCCGCCCGATCCGCAACTGATCGAGATCGCGTTTGACGGCACGACCTATCCGGTCGAGCTCAAGCGTCATGTGCGTGCACGGCGCTACACGTTGCGCATCCGCGCCGCGGATCGCACCGTCGTGCTGACGATGCCGCTGCGCGGCAGCGTGAAGGAGGCAAAGAGCTTTGCTGACCGCAACGGCGGCTGGATCGCGGCGCGGCTCAACCGGCTGCCGCAGCCGATCCCGTTTGCCGAGGGACTGGAATTGCCGCTGCGCGGGGTGCCCCACCGCGTCGTGCATCGCTCGACGCGCGGGACGGTGTGGACGCAAGCCGGAGACGACATGCCGTTGCTGTGCGTTGCGGGCGCGCCCGCGCATCTTGCACGCCGCCTGCGCGACTTTCTCAAGCGCGAGGCGAAGCGCGAGCTGGAGGCCGCGAGCCGCCGTTATGCGGCGCAACTCGGCGTCACGGTGCGGCGCATCGCAGTGCGCGATCAGGTGAGCCGCTGGGGATCCTGCACGGCCGCCGGCGTCCTCTCCTATTCGTGGCGTCTGATTCTCGCCCCGCCCTACGTCCTCGCCTACCTCGCGGCGCACGAGGTCGCGCATCTCGTCGAGATGAACCATTCGCGGCGCTTCTGGCGCGTCGTCGCAAACATCTGCCCGGACTGGCAACGCGCCAAAGGCTGGCTCACCGCACACGGCAATGCGTTGCACCGCTACGGTGCGGCGCCCCACAGCGCCGACCGCGAGCTGCAGGACGCGATCGACTAGAGCATGATCCCGAAAAGTGGGTACCGGTTTTCGGAAAAATCATGCTCAAAAGAAAAAGCCAGAGCCCGACTATGCTTCGACCGGAAACAATAGGGCTCTGAATGCTGCGTCCCGACACGTTCGCGTTGACCGCGCTGCTCTCGCTCCTGACCGCGCTCGGGCCGCTGGCGGTCGACATGTATCTGCCGTCGTTCCCCGACATCGCACGTTTGCTTGCGACCGAGCCCGCGACCGTGCAGCTCACGCTCTCGCTCTACATGGCGTCCTACGCGATCGGCCAAGTGGTGTATGGGCCGCTGTCCGATCGCTACGGCCGGCTGCCGGTGATGCGGGCGGCGCTCGCCATCTACTGCGTCGCCTCGCTCGCCTGCGCGCTCGCCCCGGACATCGAGCTCCTGCTCGCTGCCCGCATGTTGCAAGCGCTTGGCTCATCGGGCGCCATCGTGCTCGCGCGCGCGATCGTGCGCGACCTTTATTCGGGCGCGCGCGCCGGCCGCGAGCTTTCGCTGATGGGCGCCATCATGGCGCTGGCGCCGGTGCTTGCCCCGATGATCGGCGGCGCGCTGCAAAGCGCCTTCGGGTGGCGCTCGCATTTCGTCCTGCACATGGCGATCGGACTGACCGCTGCCGCCGTCGTCTGGCGCAAGCTCCCGGAGACGATGCATTCTCCGAGCGGACCGCTCTCCCCGCGCGCGATCCTTTCGGCCTACGCGGAGATCGCGCGCAATCGGGCGGTGCTCGCCTACGTGGCGATGCTGGCGGTGAGCTTTGCCGGCGTGTTCGCATGGATTTCCGGATCGTCCTTCGTGCTGCAGGAGATCTACGGCCTTTCCGCGCTCACCTACGGGCTCGCCTTTGCGGCCGCGAGCGGCGGCTATTTGGCGGGCACCGCGATCGCAACCCGCATCGTGCAACCGCTCGGCCTCGATCGAACCATCGGGATCGGCGCGGCATCGCTCGCCGCCGGCGGCCTTTTCGCGGTCGCAGCGATCCCCCTCGGCGGCAGCTCGGCGATCCTGTTGATCGCCGCGATGGCGCTCTATGCGGCCGGCATGGGATTGGTGCAGCCGCAAACCGTCGCCGGCGCCATGATGCCGTTCCCGCAACGCGCCGGCACGGCCTCTTCGCTGCTCGGAGTCACGCAGATGGTCTGCGCGGCTGTTTGCGGCGCAATCGTCGGACAGTTGCTTGGCACAAGCGCATGGCCGGTCGCGATTCCCCTGGCGGTGACCGGACTCGGAACGCTTTTGCTATGGGCCGCCTCACGCGGCGCGCGACAGGCGTACGCGTGAGGGTGAATGCGCTGCACTGTTGCGGTGCAGCGCGTGTCCAATCGGTGGCCCGCAGGCCGTGATCGGCTGAATTGCCTATTCGGCCGGATGCAGCGCGGTGAGCTGCCCGCGCGGCGCGTGCCGGTGCGGCTGCTGCATCAGCCGCCGGTGCAGCCAGGCGGTCACGTCGATCAGAAATTGACGGACGGGTGAGCGCCGGAAGTGCGAGGCGAATTCCCGGTTGATCAGCAATGGCCGCCAGTAGTGCGCCTCCCAATGATGGTACGCGCCGGCCAGCTCACGCCCCTGCTCGGTTTGAACCGCAAGATGCGAGCAGTCGCACTGCGCGCGAAGGTGCACATTTCCGTCGGGATCGAACTTGAAATCGTGGCGGCTCGGGGTGTGGCGCAGCCATCCTTCGGCGATTGCAAAATCCTCGGGGGTCGTGCGCAGCGAAGTGATCATCGGGCTGACGTCGAGGTATGCCATGGAGGTACTCCCTTCCAGATCTGCGAGGGACTCGGAGGCCCGTCTCAATGCCCCCGAGCTGTGCCCAAGCCTCATGGCGGTCGCCCCACAATCATCAGAGGCTTGTTCTGGAACGAACGTGGCCAGCGTCGTGGCGTTCCTTGTTGCTGAAGGAATATGCGTCGGACGCGGCTGACACAGGCGTCGCCACAAACACATGTGAAGGTGACGCGCTGAATCGTGACAGCGTGTGCCGCGTCGCTGGGAGTCGCGCCCCGAGTCTCAGCGGCGGTTCAGGTTGTCGAGGATGAAGCCGTCGACGCTCCAGGGCTGCGGGCGGGGAGGTTGCGAGACGACCGGTGCGGACGGACGCGGCACGCTCAGGGGGTGGCCGGCCTGCGCGATCTGCGGGCGAGGATGCGGCGTACTGCCGGCAGGCGGACGCGGCGGCGGAGCGACTGCGCGCGGCGCGGGCGCAACGTGCGGCATCGGCGCGACGGTAACGGCCGGAGGCTTCGCCGGCGCAAGCGGCACCGGGGCGATGGGGCGCATGTCATCGTCGCGCATCATCGGGGCAGCCGGCGTCGGCGACAGCATCGAGGTAAGCGGCGAAGCGGGCGCCGGAACCGGCGCCGCCGCAGGCGGTGTGGCATCGATCGAGCGGCCGGCCATGCCGGGCAGGTCGGCATTCGGCAGCCCTTGGTGCGCGGCGGTCATGAACCGGTTCCAGATGTCCGCCGGCATGGCGCCGCCGGTCAGCTTCTTGGTCGGGGAATTGTCGTCGTTGCCAAGCCACACACCCGCAACGAGGTGTCCGGTGTAGCCGATGAACCAGGCGTCGCGGTAATCCTGCGACGTGCCGGTCTTGCCGGCCGCGGGGTACCCGGGCAGCGAGGCCTTGCGCGCCGTCCCCGAGACCAGCGTCTCCTGCATCATCTGGTTCATCATCGCGGCGTTGCGCTCGTCGATGACGCGGCCGAGCCCCGGATTGTGCGCCTTGTAGAGGAGCTTGCCGCCGGCACTCCGCACCTTGTCGATCACATGCGGCGCGACCGCGATCCCGCCGTTGGCAAACGGCACATAGGCGGAGACGAGTTCCATCACGGAGACTTCCGAGGTGCCGAGCGCAATCGAGGCATTCGGCTCGAGCTTGGAGGCGATGCCGAGGCGATGCGCGGTGCGCACCACCGCCTGCGGCCCGGCCTCGAGCGTCAGCCGCACCGACACGGTGTTGAGCGAGAGCGCGAGCGCCTTGGTCAGCGTGACCGGCCCGAAATATTCGTGCCCGTAGTTCTCAGGTCTCCAGCCCTTCACGTCGATCGGCTTGTCCTCGCGCACCGTGTCCGGCGTGAGACCGCGTTCCAGCGCGGTGAGATAAACGAACGGCTTGAACGCGGAACCGGGCTGGCGCTTGGCCGCGACGGCGCGGTTGAACTGGCTCTCCGCGTAGTTCTTGCCGCCGACCAGCGCGCGCACGGCGCCCTGCGGGGTCATTGCGACGAGCGCGCCCTGGTCCACGTCGAACTTCGCGCCCTTCGGGATCAGCTCGTCGAGCAGCGCCTTCTCAGCCGCCGCCTGCAGCGCCGGATCGATGGTGGTCTCGACCACGACGTCCTGCTCGACGTGCCCGACTACGTCGTTGAGCACGTCCATCACCCAGTCGGCGACGTAATTGATCGAGCCGCCCGCGCTCGGCTTCACGATCTTCGGCGCGACCGCAAGCGCGGTCTTGACCGCGTCTTCCTTGACGTAGCCCGCGTCCGCCATGGCGGCGAGCACGATCTGGGCGCGGCGCTCGGCGCCGTCGTAATTGCGCGTTGGCGCAAGCTTCGAGGGCGACTTCACCAGGCCTGCAAGCAGTGCAGCCTCCTGCAGCGTGACATTACGCGCTGATTTTCCGAAGTAGCGTTGCGCTGCAGCCTCGACGCCGTAGGCGCCCGAGCCGAAATAGACGCGGTTGAGATAGAGATCGAGGATCTCGTCCTTCGAGTATTTGCGCTCGAGCCAGACGCTGAGGATCACCTCCTGCAGTTTGCGCGTCATGGTGCGCTCCTGCGTGAGGAACAGGTTTTTCGCGAGCTGCTGGGTGAGTGTCGAGCCGCCTTGCGAGACGCCGCGGTGCAGCACATTGGCGGCAACCGCGCGCACGATGCCGAACGGATCGACGCCGTAGTGCGAATAGAAGCGGCGGTCCTCGATCGCCAGAAATGCCTTGGGTAGATACGGCGGCAACTCGCGCACCGGCACGGCCGAGCCGCCCATCTCGCCGCGGGTCGCGAGCACGCGGCCATTCAGGCCTACGATCTGGATCGAGGGCGGGCGCTTCGGCACTTCCAGCGACTGGATCGGCGGCAGGTGCGCCGCGACCCAGCCGATCACGCCGATCGCGCCGATGAAGCACCACAGGCCGACCACGAGCGACCAGTACGCCACGCGCCCGATCAGCGAGCGGCGCGGCCCCTTGCTCTTTTTCCTGCGTGACGGGGAGCCGGATTTCTTCGGGGGATCTTCGAAGGCCGGCTCCTGCCGCTCTTTGCTCTTACGCCCGGCCATACGCGCCCCTCGTGACCCGGCCGCACGCTAGGGGCTGCGATTTAATGTGCGGTTAAGCATTCCGGCGGCGACGCCGCGAAGCGGCGTGCGTGGCGCATCCGCCACACCGGCCGCAAACATGGTTAACCAACCGTGACAGCACTGGGGTTTCCTGCTTAATAGCGCCCCCGGGGGGTTTGGCACCTTCAGGTCCAAAGGGGATGTGTGATGCGTAAGACTGTCGCGCTGATTCTCGCCGCCGCGTTCGTCGCGGCCCTGCCGTCGATGGCCTCGGCCAAGAAGCGGCATCACAAGCGCGCTGTCGCGACGAAAATGGCTCCGCACGGCACCGGCAATTTCGTCTATGACGCGTTGCACCAGATTTTCGTGCCGCTCGAAGTGACGCTCGGCGGCCGGCGCTAGAACCAGCTCCTCGCCTTCGACTCACCCTGCCCTTGCGGTCTTGCGTTCTTCCTCGGCGAAGAGCGGCAGCAGCGCGCGCTTGATTGCGGCCTGGCGCAGCGGCGCGGTGATCTGCGCGCCGGTGAGATCGGTGACGTAGAACACGTCGACCACCCGCTCGCCGAAGGTCGCGACGTGCGCCGAGGCGATGTTGAGCGAGAGCTTCGAGATCGTCGCGGTCAGCTCGTAGAGCAGCCCCGGCCGGTCGAGCCCGGTCACCTCGATGACGGTGAAGCGGTTTGACCACTGATTGTTGATCAGCACTTCGGGCTCGATCGCGAATGCCTTGATGCGACCCTTGCGCGCCGCGCGCTTGGCCATCACCTCCGGCAGCCGCAACTCGCCTTTGAGCGCGCGCTCGATCGAATCCGCGATGCGCAGCGCGCGGCGCGCCTCGTCCTCGTTGTGATCGAACTCGCGCGACACCGCAATGGTATCGAGCGCTAGCCCGTCGGTGGTGGTGAAGATCTGCGCGTCGACGATGTTCGCGCCGGCCGCCGCGCACGCGCCCGCGATGACCGACAAGAGTCGCGGATGGTCGGGCGCGAGCACGGTCAGCTCGGTGACGCCGCGCGTCGTGTCGAAGCCGACGCCGGTCGCGACCGCCCTGTTCGCCTCCTGCGCGGACTTGAGAAACTGCGCGTGCGAAACCTTGTGTCGCAAATCGACCTTCAGCCAATACGCCGGATAGTGCCGCGCGATGTAGCGGTCGAGCTCCTCCGTCGGCCAATCCTTCATCTCGTCGCGGAACTCGGCCTGGGCCATCTCGACGCGGCGCTGGCGGTTCACCTCCGAGAAGCCGCCAGTGAGCACCGGCTCGGTTTCGTAATACAGCGTACGCAGGAGCTGCGCCTTCCAGGAATTCCAGACGCCGGGGCCGACCGCGCGAATATCCGCGACGGTGAGAATGTGCAAGAGCTTCATGCGCTCGAGCGACTGCACCACGGCGGCGAAATTCTCGATGGTCTTGCGATCGGACAAATCGCGCGACTGCGCGATGGTGGACATTACGAGGTGCTGTTCGACCAGCCATGCGACCGTGTCAGTCTCGGCCGGCGAAAGACCGAGCCGCGGGCAGAAGCGGCGCGCGACGCGGGCGCCGGCGATCGAGTGATCCTCCACGCGGCCTTTGGCGATATCGTGCAGGAACAGCGCGGCATAGAGCAACGTGCGGTGCCCCGGCTGAATCGTCTTCATCAGTTCGCTGGCGACCGTGAACTCGTCAGAACCCCCGGCTTCGATCTCGGCGAGCACCCCGATGCAGCGCAGCAAGTGCTCGTCGACCGTGTAGTGGTGATACATGTTGAACTGCATCATCGCGACGACCTGGCCGAAGGCGCGCACGAAGCGGCCGAGCACGCCCGCCTCGTTCATGCGGCGCAGCACCACCTCGGCGCCCTCCGAGGTGAGAATTTCGAGAAACAGCGCGTTCGCGGTCTTGTCCTCGCGCACCTTGGCATCGATCAGCCGGAGCGAGCGAGAGGCCGCGTGGATCGCGGCCGGGTGGAACGCGAGATTGTGCTTCTGGGCGAGGCGGAAGATGCGGATGAGATTCACCGGATCGCGCTGGAAGACGTCTGCGTCCGCAATGTTGATGCGGTTATGCTCGGCGACGAAGTCGTCGGAGTCGAGCACGACGCGGCGCGGCCGCGGCTTGAAGCGCGCCATCAGCCGGTCGAGCACCGGCGCAGGCTTTGCCTCGCGCTCTTCCAGCGCGGCGGAGAGGATCGCGGTCAGGTCGCCCACATCCTTCGCGACCAGGAAATAGTGCTTCATGAAGCGCTCGACGTCGCGCATGCCCGGATGCGCCGTGTAGCCGAGCCGCACCGCGATCTCGCGCTGGATGTCGAAGGACAACCGCTCCTCCGCGCGTCCCATCACGAAATGCATGTGGCAGCGCACCGCCCAGAGGAAATCCTCTGCGTTGCGGAACATCTTGTATTCGGCTTCGTTGAAGACCCCGCGCTCGATCAGCTCCTCGGCACCGTGCACGCGGTAGACGTACTTCGCGATCCAGAACAAAGTGTGCAGGTCGCGCAAGCCGCCCTTGCCATCCTTCACGTTCGGCTCGACCAGGTAGCGTGACTGCCCGGCGCGGCGCAGCCGCTCCTCGCGCTCGGCGAGCTTGGCGGCGACGAATTGTGGGGCCGTGTTGCGCACCACATCCTTGTCGAAACGCGCGGCGAATTCATCGTAGAGCGCACGGTCGCCGAGAAGATAGCGCGCTTCGAGAAGCGCGGTGCGGATCGTCATATCCGCCTTGGCCTGGCGGATGCACTCGTCGACCGAGCGCGTGGCGTGCCCGACTTTGAGCCCCATGTCCCACAAGCAATAGAGAATGCCTTCGGCGACTGACTCGCCCCAGGCGGTCTGCTTGTAGGGAAGCAGGAACAACAGATCGATATCGGAGCCCGGCGCGAGCAGGCCGCGGCCGTAGCCGCCGGTCGCCACCACCGCCATGCGCTCCGAGTCCGATGGCGTGGTCGAGCGGTAGAGCCGAACGGTCAGGTCATAGAGAATGCGGATGATCTCATCCTGCATGGCGCAAAGCTGCTCCGCGCAGGCGCGGCCGTGCCTATCGGCAAGCAGCGATTCTTCCGCCGCATGGCGGCCTTGCGTCAGCACGGACTTGAGGCGCTGCGCCACGGCGGTGCGCAACTCCCGCTCGCGGCCGGCATTCTGTTCGGCGAGCGAGGCAAGCTCGGCCGAGAGCGCCGCGCTGTCGATCAACACGGATGGCTGGTCGGCGGGGGAGAGCATGTGAAGGCGGGCTTACCTGAGCGCCATGAAGGAGTCACTTGGCGCCTGCCGACCTGCAACGGCCAGGCGCGCACGCTTCCGGCTGCGGCCGCGCGGAAATGCAACATAATATTCTTCCAATCCCGGAACCAGAGTTGTTTCAATCCCGGTTGACGCCAAGCGACACCCCGCAGTAGAAGAAACGTAGCGCCGATTTGAGCGATCAGCTTGCGGGCGCTTAACAAATGCAGCTAAAGCGTGGGCCCCGCCCAAGCAAAGGCTGATGGCGGGTTTTTCTTTTGATCCGCCTCCATCAACCCGCGGCTTTGTGTACGCCGCCAACGAATGGAGGACTTCATGTCCCTCTTCTCACGACGCTCACTTCTTGGCTTGGCAATGCTCATTGGCATGCTGCCGACCAGTGTCTTTGCAGCCGACAAGCCGAAGGAAATCCGCATCGACTGGGCGACCTACAATCCCGTCTCGATGGTGCTCAAGGAGAAGGGCCTGCTCGAGAAAGAGTTCGCCAAGGACGGGATTTCCATCCGCTGGGTGCAGACGCTCGGCTCCAATAAGGCGCTGGAATTCCTCAATGCCGGCTCGATCGACTTCGGTTCTTCGGCAGGCGCCGCGGCGCTCGTTTCCAAGATCAACGGCAATCCGATCAAGTCGATCTACGTCTATTCGCAGCCGGAATGGACTGCGCTCGTCACGCGCAAGGACACCAGCATCGCCAAGATCGAGGACCTCAAGGGCAAGCGCGTCGCGGTGACGCGCGGCACCGATCCGCACATCTTCCTGGTGCGCGCCTTGCAGACGGTCGGCCTCACCGAGAAGGACATCCATCCGGTGCTCTTGCAGCATCCCGACGGCAAGACCGCATTGATCCGCGGCGATGTCGATGCATGGGCTGGGCTCGATCCAATGATGGCGCAGGCCGAAATCGAGGACGGCGCGCGGCTGTTCTATCGCAACAAGGCGGCGAACACCTGGGGCATCCTCTCGACGCGCGAGGAGTTCCTCAAGGACCATCCGGATCTCGTGAAGCGCGTGCTCGCCGTCTACGAGGAGGCGCGCAAATATTCGCTCGCCAACTACGCCGAGGAGAAGCACGCCTTCCAGGCCGCCACCAAGCTCTCCGATGCGGTCGCCGACAAGCAGCTCAAGGAGCGCACCGACATCACCTACAACAGGGTCGGTCCCGAGCAGCGCGACTCGATCCTGCAGGCCGGCATCGCGTTGCAGAAGGCCGGCGTGATCAAGGCGGATGTGGATGTGAAGAAGGTGCTCGACGACCTGGTGGATGACCACTTCGTGCCGGTGACGAACTAGAGCTTTCTTTCCCTCTCCCGCTTGCGGGAGAGGGTGCGGAGCGAGTGAGGCGGGAGAGGGCATTGCATACAGCCAAGCGCCCTCTCCCCCACCCTCTCCCGCAAGCGGGCGAGGGGGCCAACTGAGTTCGCGGCTGCATTGCAAATCAAGCCAAACCCTATGTCTCTTTTCTCGATGAGCATCGCCGAACCCGCCGCCGCTGCGCAGCGCGCGCGGCGTCCGCTTGCGCGCTTCGCCCGCCCGCTGCTCGGCCTCGTGCTGCCGGTCGGACTTGCGCTCGCGTGGGAGATTACGGTGCGCGTGGGACTGTCGGACGGACGCCTGGTGCCGCCGCCCTCGCGCATCTATCAGGAGTTCGCCGAGCTCGCTCAGGCCGGCGAGCTTCAGCGCCATCTGATCGCGACCGTGTTGCGCGTTGTCGTCGGCTTCGGCCTCGGCACCGTCGCGGGTACGCTGCTGGGCGCGATCGCCGGCTACTCCACGCTCGTGCGCCGCCTGATCGATCCGTCGCTGCAAGGCTTGCGCGCGGTCCCGTCCATCGCATGGATCCCGTTGTTTATCCTCTGGCTTGGAATTTTCGAAACCTCGAAGGTCGCGCTGATCGCGGTCGGCGTGTTCTTCCCGATCTATCTCGGCGTCATGGGCGCGATCGCCTCGGTCGACCGCAAGATTGTCGAAGTCGGACGCGTGTTCCGCCTCTCCGGCCCGGCGCTGGTGCGGCGTATCCTGCTGCCGGCGGTGCTGCCCGCCTATGTGGTGTCGCTGCGGTCCGGGCTTGGCCTCGGGTGGATGTTCGTGATCGCCGCCGAGTTCATGGGCGCCTCCGAAGGGCTCGGCTATCTGCTGATCGACGGCCAGCAGCTGGGCAAGCCGTCTGAAATCGTGGCCGCGATTCTCGCTTTCGCGGTGCTCGGCAAGCTGACCGACTGGCTCATCGTCCTGATCGCCGCGCCTTTCCTGCGCTGGGAAGATCGGTTTGGAGCCCGCGCATGACGCTCGCGATCTCCCACGTCGGCAAGACCTACGCGAACGCGGTGCGCGCGCTCGAGGGCGTGTCGATCGCGGTCGAGCCGGGCGAGATCGTCGCGGTGGTCGGCGGCTCGGGCTGCGGCAAGTCCACGCTGCTGCGCCTTGTCTCGGGACTCGATCATCCGACGCAAGGCGCCGTTGCGCTCGACGGCGACACCATCGTGTCGCCGCACGAGAAGATCGGCATTGTGTTCCAGGAGCCGCGGCTTCTCCCCTGGCTCACCGTCGCCGACAATGTCGGCTTCGGGCTCGCCGACCGCCCGAAAGCCGAGCGTGCCGAGCGCGTCGCACGCCAGCTCGATCGCGTCGGCCTGTCCGAGAAAGCGAATGTCTGGCCGCGCGAGCTCTCCGGCGGACAGGCGCAGCGCGTCGCGCTCGCGCGCGCGCTGGTGATGCGCCCCGAGGTGCTGCTCCTCGATGAGCCGTTCTCGGCGCTCGATGCGTTCACGCGCATCGACCTGCAGGACCACCTGCTCGATCTGTGGGTCGACGGAAAACCGACGCTGGTGATCGTCACGCACGACGTCGAGGAGGCAATCGTCCTCGGCGACCGCGTGCTGGTGATGCGCCCTGCGCCGGGCCGCATCTTCGCGGAGATCGCCATCGAACTGCCGCGTCCGCGCGACCGGCAGTCGGCGGCCTATGACTTCGCCAAGCGCCGCGTCATGGCCGCGCTCGACCGCTCGCTCGAGCGCAAGGCCATCACCGACGACCGCGAGACGACATCGGAACACGGCGCGCAGATGTGGTGGTAGCCGTCATTCCGGGGCGGCCCGCAGGGCCGAGGCCGGAATCCATAAGTACAAGACTTGAAGTGATCTCGCGACCGAGCCTATTGCATAGGGCAGTGGTTATGGATTCCGGGCTCGCGCCTTCGGCGCGCCCCGGAATGACGGAGGAAACACCAAATGAAGATGCGCAGTTTCCAGGTTTGCCAGTGCGGCGCGCCGCTGCAGATGAACGAGGCCGAGGCGCCGCAGCCCACAGGCACGCAGGTGCTGTTGAAGATGCTCGCGGCCGGCGTGTGCCATTCCGACCTGCACATCTGGGACGGCTATTATGAGATTGGCGGCGGCAAGAAGCTGATGCTCGCCGACCGCGGCATCAAGCTGCCGCTCACCATGGGGCACGAGAACGTCGGCGAGGTGGTCGCGCTCGGGCCCGACGCGAAGGGCGTCAAGGTCGGCGACGTGCGCCTGGTCAATCCGTGGATGGGCTGCGGCGATTGCAAGGTGTGCCGGCGCGGCGAGGAGAACCTGTGCCTGAAGCCGCAGAACGTCGGCGTGTTCGCGCAAGGCGGCTACGCGACGCACATGCTGGTGCCCTCGCATCGGCATCTGTTCGACATCGGCAACCTGAAGCCGGTCGAGGCCGCACCGCTCGCCTGCTCGGGCGTCACGGCGTATTCGGCGCTGAAGAAGGTCGAGAGCACGCTGAAGGACGAAGCGGTCGTGATCATCGGCGCGGGCGGCGTCGGCCTGATGGGCGTGACGCTCGCCAGAAAGATGGGCGCGAAAGACGTGATCATTGTCGATATCGACCCTGCCAAGCGCGAGGCCGCGCTGAAGGCCGGCGCCACCAAGGCGATCGACGGCAGCACTCCCGACGCCGTGCAGCAGATCCAGGCTGCGACCGGCGGCGGCGCGTGGGCGACGGTCGATTTCGTCGGCTCCGGCGCAACCGTCAATCTCGCGGTCAACTCCACCATCAAGGGCGGCAGCGTTGTTGTGGTCGGGCTCTACGGCGGCGACATCACGATCCCGACCCCGTACCTGCCGCTGCGCGCCATGACGGTGCGCGGCTCCTATGTGGGGAGCCAGACCGACATGGCGGAACTGCTCGAGCTGGTGAAGCGCACCGGCATGCCGCCGGTCCCGATGAAGGCGCGGCCGCTCGAAGAGGTGAACGCCACGCTCAACGATCTGCGCGCCGGCAAGATCGTCGGTCGCGTGGTGCTGACGCCCGCGGCGTAAGGAGAACCACAATGGACGCCACTTCGCTGCGCGCCATGCAGGCGCCGATCAAAGAGCGCTACAAGGCAGAGCCCGGTGCCGCGATGATCACGCTGCGCGCCAAAGGCACGCTCGATGACGGCAATATCGCCTGCAAGGTCGAGACCGGCCGCGCGCTCGCAATCGCGGGCCTGCATCCCGCGACCGGCGGCTCCGGCATGGAGCTTTGCTCCGGCGACATGCTGCTCGAGGCGCTCGTCGCCTGCGCGGGCGTGACGCTCAAAGCGGTCTCGACCGCGCTCGACATCCCCCTCAAATCCGGTCACGTCTTCGCCGAAGGCGATCTCGACTTCCGCGGCACGCTCGGCGTCGCCAAGGACGCGCCGGTGGGTTTTGCGCAGATCCGCCTCACCTTCGAGGTCGACACCGACGCGCCGCAGGACAAGCTCGACCAGCTCTTGAAGCTCACCGAGCGCTATTGCGTGGTGTATCAGACCATCAAGCAAGGCCCGCCCGTCGAGGTGAAGTTACAGAAGGTCTAGCCGCGTTTTCCCTCGCCCCGCGAAGCGGGGAGAGGGTGGCGAGCGAATGCGAGCCGGGTGAGGGGCATCGCCGAAGAATCGCCCTCACCCCACCCTCTCCCCCCAAGCGGGGAGAGGGAGTGCACGGCCGGTGCCCGCCTGACGATGTCGCCCGATCTCTATTTCCTGCTCTCGCTCATCCTCCGCATGGCGGTGGCCGCGGCCTTCGTGGTGATCGCCTCGATGATCACTGAGCGCTCCGGCCCCGCGATCGGCGCGCTGATCGCGACGTTGCCGGTCTCCGCCGGCCCCTCCTACATCTTTTTGGCGATCGATCACGACGATGCGTTCATCGCGGCGAGCGCGCTTGCCAGCCTGCCGATGAATGCCGCGACCGTGCTGATGTCGCTCGTATTTGTCTCTTTGGTGCAGCGGTGCGGGCTCGCCGTCAGCCTGGCGGCCGGGCTGACGATCTGGCTCGCCGGCGCTATCGCTGTACGCGCGTTCGACTGGTCGCTCGCCGGCGGCATTCTTTTCAACGCGGCGGCGCTTGCGCTCTGCCTCCCGCTGGTTCAGCGATTTCGGATCGCCAGGATGCCCCTCGTCACCAGCCGCTGGTACGACATCCCGCTGCGCGCCGCGCTGGTCGCCACGCTTGTCGCCATTGTGGTGACGCTCTCGAATATCGTCGGCCCAAGAATCAGCGGCGTGATTGCGCTGTTTCCCGCGGTCTTCACCAGCCTCATCTTGATCCTCACGCCGCGCATCGGGGGCGCCGCGACCGCCGCCGTGCTGGCGAACGGGCAATGGGGCCTGATCGGTTTCGGATTAGCGATCGTCATTCTGCATCTTGCTGCACAGCCGCTTGGACGCGCCGCCGCCCTCAGCCTGGCGCTTGCGATGTGCGTGATCTGGAATCTGGGGCTATATGCCTACGGGCACCGGAAGAAGAATTAGCTCTTCTTCCCAGCCTTCGCCTTCAGCGCATAAAGCGCCTCGAGCGCCTCCTTGGGCGACATCTCATCCGGATTGAGCGCCGCCAGCGCCGCGGCGAGTTCATCGGCTTTGCTCTTCGGCGCAGCCACCCGCGCGCTCGCGGCAAACAGCGGCAGATCGTCGATCAGCTTGCGCGCCGAGGTGCGATCCTGCGACTCGAGCTGCGCCAGCACCAGCTTCGCGCGTTCGATCACCGCAGCCGGGAGGCCTGCGAGCTTCGCCACCTGGATGCCGTAGGAGCGGTCCGCGGCCCCGCCAACCACCTCGTGCAGGAACACGACATCGCCGTGCCATTCCTTGACCCGCACGGTCGCGTTGAACAGTCGCGCGAGTTTCTCCGAGAGCGTGGTCAGCTCATGGAAGTGCGTCGCGAACAGCGCCCGGCAACGGTTTGTCTCGTGCAGGTGCTCGATCGCCGCCCATGCGATCGAGAGGCCGTCGAAGGTCGCGGTGCCGCGCCCGATCTCGTCGAGGATGACGAGCGAGCGCATCGTGGCTTGATTGAGGATGGCGGCAGTTTCGACCATCTCGACCATGAAGGTGGAACGCCCGCGCGCGAGATCGTCCGCCGCGCCGACGCGCGAGAACAAGCGGTCCACCACGCCGATGCGCGCCCGCTTCGCGGGCACGAAGCTTCCCATCTGCGCCAGCACGGCGATCAGCGCGTTCTGGCGCAGGAATGTCGACTTGCCGGCCATGTTCGGGCCGGTGACGACGTAGATGCGGCCTGCATCCGCGCCCGCAGGGGGAGAGAGATCGCTGTCGTTTGCGACGAATGGCCCGCTGTCCTGCTGTAGCGCCTGCTCGACCACGGGGTGGCGCCCGCCCACGATCACAAAATCCAGCGAGCCGTCGACCTCCGGACGCACATAGTCGCGCTCCACCGCCAGCGCCGCGAGCGCCGCCGAGACATCCAGCACCGCGAGCGCCTGCGCGGCGCTCTTGATCGGCTCGGCCGCTGCGGTCACCTCGCCGGCGAGCCTCTCGAAGATCTCGAGCTCCATGGCAAGCGCACGGTCTGCCGCGCTCGCGATCTTGGCCTCCAGGGCGGCGAGCTCAGTCGTGGTGAAGCGCACCTGGCCGGCGAGCGTCTGGCGGTGGATGAAGGTCGCGTTGAGCGGCGCTGCGAGCAGCTTCTCGCCGTGCTGCGCGGTGACCTCCACGAAATAGCCGAGCACATTGTTGTGGCGCACCTTCAGCGCACGAATGCCGGTCTCGTCGGCGTAGCGCGCCTGCAGCGCCGCCACGACGCGGCGCGATTCATCGCGCAGCGCGCGCGTCTCGTCGAGCGCACCGGCATAGCCGGAGCGCACGAAGCCGCCATCACGCTTGAGATACGGCAGATCGTCCGCGAGCCCGGCAGCGAGCGCGTCGATGATCGCATCGTCGGATGCGCCGAGCGCCGCTGTGACGGCCGCCATCTCGTCCGGCAGATCGAGCGAACCGAGGCGCCGCGCCAGTTCCTTCGCTGCGATAAGCCCGTCGCGGATTGCCGCGAGATCGCGCGGACCGCCACGATCAAGCACCAATCGCGCCAGCGAGCGCGCCAGGTCCGGTGCGGCGGCGAGCCGCGAACGGACATCCGCGCGAAGCGCAGCGTCATTCACGAACAGCGCGACCGACTCGAGCCGCCGCGCAATCGCCGCGGGATCGGTGAGCGGTGCCGCAAGCCGCTGGCTCAACAGCCGCGCGCCCGCGACGGTCACGGTGCGGTCGATCGCGTCGGCAAGCGAGCCGCGCCGCTCGCCCGAAAGCGTGCGCATCAATTCGAGATTGCCGCGCGTCGCCGCGTCGAGCGAGAGCGTCGTGGCGGCGGCCTCGCGCGCCGGCGGCGAAAGCGGCGGACGATTCCCGAGCTGGGTGCGCTCCACATAGGTGATGCAGGCAGCCGCTGCGGTCAGCTCCAGCCGCGAGAACATGCCGAACGCCTCGGTCGTGGCCACCGCGAAATAGGACGCGAGCCGCCGCTCCGCGGTCGCGCCGTCGAACACGTCGCGCGTGAGCGGGGTCACCGGCAAGGTGCGCAGGTATGCGGCAAGCTCCGCATCTCCATAGAGCGCATCCGAGACGATGATCTCGCCCGGCTCGATGCGCGCGATCTCGGCGGCGAGCGCAAGGCGGTCGCACTCGGTGACGCAGAACTCGCCGGTCGAAATATCCAGATAGGCAAGCGCAAACAGCATCACCGCGTCGGGGGAGGACGCGCGCGCGCGCACGACCGCCGCCAGATAATTGTTGCGCCGCGCGTCGAGCAGCGTGTCCTCGGTGAGCGTGCCGGCGGTGATCAACCGGATCACGTCACGCGCGACCACACTCTTGGCGCCGCGCTTCTTGGCTTCCGCCGGATCTTCGGTCTGCTCGCATACCGCGACGCGAAAACCGGCAGCGATCAGCTTGTGCAGGTACTCGTCGGAGCGCACCACCGGCACGCCGCACATCGGAATGTCGGCGCCGTTGTACCTGCCGCGCTTGGTCAGCACGATGCCGAGCGCGCGGCTCGCGACCTCGGCGTCCTGGAAGAACAGCTCGTAGAAATCGCCCATCCGGTAGAACAGGAGGCAATCCGGATGCGCCGCCTTGATCTCCTGATACTGGCGCATCATCGGGGTTACGCCTGCGGCATCAGGCGTGGTGCCAAGTGTGTCGCCGTTCGGCGCCGGATCAGGCGTAAGCTTGGGAACCGCCAGGTTCATGCGGCGCGACGCTAGCAGAACGCAGGTAGCGTTTCATGCACGCGGCACGCGCAACGCACAGGTTAGAGGCTCGAACGGACCAGGCTGGCTTAGCGAAATCCGGCGGCGGTCATGGCCCAAACGCAACCCCGCGCGTCTCCTTTTGCGTTCGCGTCCAGGCACTCTCGTTCCTCTTCTCGTAATCCTCGAATGCCTTGACGAGGCCGCCGAGCACCTCGGCGGACGTCTCGAACATCGCCCTGAACTGGGGTTCGTCGACCTTGTCGATATCGGCACGCAGGTGATCGATCGTCTCTTTCAGGCGCGCCGCCATCTTGTGCGTGTGATGAAGCGGATTGCTGTCATTTGCCATGGGCTTGCTCGCTGCACGATTTCATCCATGAAAACGTCTATGCGCGAGCACGGGTTCCGCACCTTGAGACGAGCCGTTACGCTCCGCTAAACTGGTTGTTTCCCGGCGCGTACCCGCGTGCGGCTTCAAGGGGCTGAAATGCTGACAAAAAACCCAAATCGCCAGTCGCGCCCGACCTTCACCGACCAGGAAGCCCTGCTGTTTCACAGCCAGGGCCGGCCGGGCAAGCTCGAGGTCATCGCTACCAAGCCGATGGCGACGCAGCGCGATCTCTCCCTTGCCTACTCGCCCGGCGTTGCCGTCCCGGTGCTGGCGATCGCCGAGGATGAGAGCCGCGCCTTCGACTATACCACCAAGGGCAACTTCGTCGCCGTCATCACCAACGGCACCGCCATTCTCGGCCTCGGCAATCGCGGCGCGCTCGCCGCCAAGCCCGTGATGGAAGGCAAGGCGGTGCTGTTCAAGCGCTTTGCCGACATCGACTCGATCGATCTCGAGGTGTCGAGCGAAGACCCGGACGAAATCATCAACTGCGTGAAGATACTGGGGAAAAGCTGGGGCGGCATCAACCTGGAGGACATCAAGGCGCCGGAATGCTTCATCATCGAGCAGCGCCTGCGCGAACTCCTCGATATCCCGGTGTTCCACGACGACCAGCACGGCACCGCGATCATCGCGGCGGCCGGGTTGATCAACGCGATGCATCTGACCGGACGCGATCCCGCCACGACGAAACTCGTTTGCAATGGGGCCGGTGCGGCCGGCATCGCCTGCCTCGAACTGTTGCGCGCCGTCGGCTTCAGGCCCGAGAACTTGATCCTCTGCGACACCAAGGGCGTGATCTACAAGGGCCGTACTGCCGGCATGAACCAATGGAAGTCGGCGCACGCGGTGGAAACCAAGGCGCGCACGCTCCAGGAAGCCTTCGAAGGTGCGGACGTTGCGTTCGGCCTGTCGCAGAAAGGCGCCTTCACCATCGAGATGGTGGAGGCGATGGCTGAGAAGCCGATCATCTTTGCAATGGCGAACCCGGATCCGGAGATCACCGTCGAAGAGGTCGCGCAGGTGCGCTCCGACGCCATCATGGCGACCGGGCGCTCGGACTATCCCAATCAGGTCAACAACGTTCTGGGCTTCCCCTACATCTTCCGCGGCGCGCTCGACGTGCGGGCCACTACCATCAACATGGAGATGAAGATCGCGGCGGCGCACGCGCTCGCCGAACTCGCGCGCGAGGACGTGCCGGACGAGGTTGCGGCGGCCTACGGGACGCGGCCGAAATTCGGGCCCGACTACATCATCCCCGTGCCGTTCGATCCGCGGCTCATCGCCTACGTGCCGCCGGCGGTGGCCAAAGCCGCGATCGACACCGGCGTCGCGCGCAAGCCGATCGTCGACATGGAGGCCTATCGCCAGCAGCTGCGCAATCGCCGCGATCCGGTCGCGAGCGTGCTTTCGCGCATTTATGACCGGCTGCGCCGCCAGCCCAAGCGCGTGGTCTTTGCCGAGGGCGAGGAAGAGCAGGTGATCCGCGCCGCGGCCGCCTTCGTGGAGCAGGAGCTCGGCACCGCGCTGCTGGTCGGCCGCGAGGAGCGGGTGCGCGAGACTGCGACCAATGCCGGCATCGCGCTCGAGGACGGCATCGTCATCGTCAACGCGCGGCTGTCGCGCCGCAATCCCGAATACGCGGCCTACCTCTACGAGCGGCTGCAGCGCCGCGGCTACCTGATCCGCGACTGCCAGCGCATGGTCAACCAGGACCGCAACACATTCGCGGCCTGCATGGTGGCGATGAACGATGCCGACGCCATGGTGACCGGCGTCACGCGCAATTTCTCGGTCGCGCTGCAGGAAGTGCAGCGCGTCATCGACCCCAAACCCGGCCACCGGGTGATCGGCGTCTCGCTGGTGCTGGCGCGCGGGCGCACCGTGCTGGTGGCCGACACGGCAGTGACCGAAATGCCCGACGGCAAGGACATTGCGGAAATTGCGATCGAGGCCGCGGCGGTCGCCCGCAAGCTTGGTTACGAGCCGCGCGTCGCGCTCCTCTCGTTCTCGACGTTCGGCCATCCGCCCGGCGAGCGGGCTGCCAAGGTGCAGGAGGCGGTGCGCATTCTCGATCAGCAGCGCGTCGACTTCGAATACGACGGCGAGATGGCGGCCGACGTCGCGCTCAATCCCGACCTGAGGGCGGCCTATCCATTCTGCCGCCTCTCCGGTCCCGCGAACGTATTGGTGATGCCGGCGTTCCACTCGGCGGCGATCTCGACCAAGATGCTGCAGGAGCTGGGTGGCGCAACCGTCATCGGCCCGCTGCTGGTCGGGCTCGACAATTCGGTGCAGATCGTCAATTTGTCCTCCAAGGACACGGATTTGGTCAACATGGCCGCGCTCGCGGCCTACAATGTAAGCGGATAGGTAGCATGGCCGATAAGAAACTTTCCGGCGTCATTGCCGCCGTCGCGACCGCAGTCGACGACACCGGCGCCCCGGATGCCGCGCGGTCCGTAAAGCTGGCGCGCTTTCTGCTCGATACCGGCTGTGACGGGCTGAACGTTCTCGGCACCACCGGAGAGGCGACCTCGTTCTCGCTCGATCAGCGCAAGGGCGTGATGAGCGAGTACAAAAAGGCCGGTCTGCCGCTGGACCGGCTGATGGTCGGCACCGGCGCCGCCGCCACCGCGGACGCGATCGCGCTGACGCGGCATGCGGCCGAGCTCGGCTTTGCGGGCGCGCTCATCCTGCCGCCGTTCTATTACAAGGGCGTGCCCGACGACGGACTTGCCGCCTATGTGGCGGCGATCGTGAGGACCACGTCGGAAAAGCCGATCCCGATCTATCTCTATCACTTTCCCTCGCAGTCCGGCCTGGCGTGGCATGTGAAGCTGATTGCACGGCTCCTCGAAACACACCGGGGCCGCATCGTCGGGTGCAAGGATTCGTCCGGCGACATGGCTTACGCGCGCGAGGCGGCCGGGATCGCGAAGGGTTTCGACGTGTTTCCCTCGACGGAAGCCTGCCTGCTTGAAGCGCGCAGCGGCATTTTCGCGGGCTGCATCTCGGCGACCGCCAATCTCAATGCGGATCTGTGTCAGCGCGCCTGGAGCACCGGCGACGCGGGCGCACTCGAGACCGCAGTGACGATCCGTAAGTTGTTCGACGGCAAGCCGCTCGTCTCCGGCGTCAAGTCGACGCTCGCTCATATTCACAATGATGCGGGCTGGGCGCGGGTCGCGCCGCCGCTGGCGCCTTATGCGGCCGCCGACAAGGCCGCCGCGAACGCCGGATATGACGCGGCGCGCGCCCGGAAAGTGGCCTGAGCAGCCGGTTTCCGGCCCGTTGACGCCCTATCCGCAGGCCTCTATAAGCCTGCCCAACCGGCGGCGAGCCTATCGCCGCCCCTTGTTTTTCAGCACTTGAAAAGCTGGCCGCGTCTGCGGCTCGCACCCGGACAAAGATCGATGGCCAATACCGCCTCCGCCCGCAAAGCCACGCGCGTGATCGCGCGCCGGACCGACATCAACACCGCGCGACGCTCGCGCATGCGCACCTCGGTGCGCAAGGTCGAAGAAGCAATCAAGTCTGGCGACAAGGCAGCAGCAGCAGCAGCATTGAAGGCCGCCGCGCCGGAGATCATGCGCGCCGCCCAGAAGGGCGTGATCCATCGCAACGCGGCCAATCGCAAGGTATCCCGCCTGGCGCATGGCGTCGCCAAGCTCGGCAAATAGGCTACGCAGTACTTCGGATGCGGGCGCCGGCCGAAAGGCCGGCGTTTTCATTTGCCATTCGTCGAAAACCCGAATTGAATCAGCAGCGCCCCGCTCGCTCGCTCTACATCGGCGCCGCGCAACGATCGTGAAAAACGAAAGCCATTGCCTGTGACGGCTGCGCAACAACGCAGAAACCCTTGAGCCATGCGGGTAAGTGAAAAGCTACATACAAAAAGCGCGCAAGAAAACCACACGTGTGACAATATCTTAACATCATAGTGACGGCACCGACTCAGATTCTTGCGTCCGCGCGGCTGGGCGCGAGATTTTTTTTCGAACCGCGTTTGCCCGTTGCACGGTACCGCGCATCGCGCGGAAGGCAGCTTCAAACGCACGAAGATTCAAGCGGTTGCCTGAGCGGCGATTCGGCGCCCGCTGCACGTCATGGATTTCGACGAACACGCGGCGCACTCACGCCGCGAGAAACTATTGCGCAGTCCTATGTGAGATGTATTGTTTGCGGGCTCGCAGTTTTCCGCGGCACACTCCTCGCCTCCGAACGTCTCATCGACAGGATGGGTCTCCGGCTCGTTTGACCCGGCGTCCGAAGGGCTGTTGCGCGGCAGACGGCAGCACCGGTCGGGGACGACCGCGGGGCAATATTCGCAGTGTCTGGTTCTGGTACCTCGTAACGGGACAGCGAAAGGGACGAAACAAATTTAGACAACCAAGGCACCGGGGCACGGTGACTTTGCAGGGGGCTATTGATGACCAACGCAGTCGGATTGGCATCCAGCGCGATCGAACCGGCATCGTGCCGTGGAGCGAGGCGTTTGTGCGCGATGATTTCCGCGATGTCCGTTTTCTCAAACCAGCCAAGTATTCGAGACAGTCGACGGCGGGACGGCCCACCGGGCTCTTGAAAACCCTGACTGAACTCGCGTCCACCGTGCCTGCACTTGCGGGCATCAATCTCGGCTCTCTCGATGTCTGGAAGCACCGATGTCAGCACCCGCCCTTGCGCACGATTCGGCTCGCCTCGTCTCCGCGCCGGCCGGCCGGCCGGTCGAACCGCATGAGCGCCAACCGATGACCCTGAGCGACCAGGAACGATGGGCTCGCGTGCAGGCCCGCCTGCGCGCCGCCGTCGGCGACGAGAACTTCAAGAGCTGGTTCGGCGCGCTCGAGCATGACGCCATCAACGACGACGTCGTACGGCTGTCGCTGCCGACGCGCTTTCTCAAAAGCTGGGTGCAATCGCATTACGCCGACAAACTGCTTGCCTGCTGGAAGGCGGAGCTCCCCTCGATCCGCCGGGTCGACCTCGTGCATCGCTCGGCGGTGCTGCGCGACGCGACCGTCAAGCCGAAGCCAAGCGATCCGGTCGAGCTGCCGCGCGATGTCAGGAACGGGGGCGAACGCGAATTGCGCGCCGCGCATCAGCCCGCGCAGGCGGCGCACGAGGCGCTCGGCGGCTCACCGCTCGATCCGCGGCTCGCTTTCGACACGTTCGTGGTCGGCCGCTCCAACACGCTCGCCCACGCGGCTGCCAAGCAGGTGGCGCTCGCGCGCCGCGGCGAGCCGGTCATGTTCAATCCGCTTTATGTCCATGCCGGCGTCGGTCTGGGCAAGACGCACCTGTTGCAGGCGATCGCCTGGGCCGGCAACGGCATCGCGGACCGCAAGGTGCTCTACCTCACGGCCGAGAAGTTCATGTACGGCTTCGTGGCGGCGCTGAAATCGCAGACTGCGCTCGCCTTCAAGGAAGCGCTGCGTGGCATCGACGTGCTGGTCATCGATGATCTGCAATTCCTGCAGGGAAAATCGACGCAGGTCGAGTTCTGCCACACCCTCAACGCGCTGATCGATGCCGGGCGGCAGGTGGTGATCGCGGCGGATCGCCCGCCGAGCGATCTGGAAAGCCTCGACGATCGCGTGCGCTCGCGGCTCGCCGGCGGGCTCGTGGTCGAGATGGGCTCGCTCGAGGAAGAGCTGCGGCTCGAAATCCTCAAAAGCCGTGCCGCGGCCGCGCGCGCACACCATCCGGGCTTCGACGTTCCGGCGCCGGTGCTTGCCTTCATCGCGAAAACGATCACGCACAACGGGCGCGACCTCGACGGCGCGCTCAACCGCCTGCTTGCGAGCAACAAGCTCACCGGCCTGCCGATCACCATGGACATGGCGGAACGCGCGGTGCGCGACCTGATCCGCCCGCAGGAGCCCAAGCGCGTCAAGATCGAGGACATCCAGCGCGTGGTCGCCCGGCAATACAATGTGAGCCGCGCCGACCTTCTGTCCTCGCGCCGCACCGCCAATGTGGTGCGCCCGCGGCAGATCGCGATGTATCTGGCAAAGACCCTGACGCTGCGTTCTCTGCCCGAGATCGGGCGCCGCTTCGGCGGGCGTGACCATACCACGGTGCTGCACGCGGTGCGCAAGATCGAAGGCCTGGTCGGTAACGACAGCGTGCTGGCCGACGAGATCGAGCTGTTGAAGCGGCTGCTGCAGGAGTAGTCCCGATCTCTCTCCTGTCATCCCGGGCGAGCGCAGCGAGACCCGGACCCATCCAATCCCAGATCACGGAGTCTCGTGGTTCATGGGTCCCGGCTCGCGCAGCCTGCGGCTGCTTGGCCGGGATGACAGCCGAATTCTCTGAAAACCGCGGCGGATAAGGTCTTCAAGCCCTTGCCGAACGCGGTCCGGCGCGCCAATTTCGGTGCCCGGCGCCTGCCGGAACGCTTTCTTTGGGGTCGGACATGAAAGTGACCGTCGAGCGCGCCGCGCTCCTCAAATCGATCGGACACGTGCACCGCGTCGTGGAGCGGCGCAACACGATTCCGATTCTGGCGAACCTGTTGATCCGCGCCGAGAAGGGCAAGCTCGGGCTCAAGGCCACCGACCTCGACCTCGAAGTGGTCGAGAGCATTCCGGCCGAAGTGTCGCCGGGCGGCGCCACCACGGTGCCGGCGCACATGATCTACGACATCGTGCGCAAGCTGCCCGAAGGTTCGCAGATCGTGCTCGATTCCTCGGGCGACCGCGCCTCGCTCACGATCCGCGCCGGCAAGTCGCGCTTCTCGCTGCAGACCTTGCCGGAGAGTGACTTTCCCGACCTCGCCCCGGGCGAGATGACGCACAAGTTTACGCTCGCCGCCAAGGAGCTCAAGCGCCTGATCGACAAGACGCAGTTCGCCATCTCGACCGAGGAGACGCGCTACTATCTCAACGGCATCTACCTGCACGTCACGGGAGCTGCGAAAGCGCACAAGCTGCGCGCCGTCGCAACCGACGGGCATCGCCTCGCGCAGGCCGAGCTCGACGCACCGACGGGTGCCGACGGGATGCCGGGCATCATCGTGCCGCGCAAGACGGTCGGCGAAGTACAACGGCTGATCGAGGATCTCGATGCCGAGGTCGGCATCGAACTGTCGCAGACCAAGATCCGCTTCACCATCGGCGACGTGGTGCTCACTTCGAAGCTGATCGACGGCACATTCCCCGACTACGGCCGGGTGATCCCGGCCGGCAACGACAAGACCCTGATGGTGGACAAGCCCGAGTTCGCCGCTGCGGTCGACCGCGTGTCGACGGTTTCGAGCGAGCGCGGCCGCGCCGTGAAGCTCGCGCTCTCGGCCGGCAAGCTCGTGCTTACCGTGACGAACCCGGATTCCGGCAGCGCGACCGAAGAACTGGAAGTCGAATACGACTCCGATCCGCTCGATATCGGCTTCAACTCGCGCTATCTGCTCGACATCACGGCGCAGATCGAAGGCGATGTGGCGATGCTCAAGCTCGCCGATCCGGGCTCGCCTACGCTGATCCAGGACAAGGACGCCGCAAACGCGCTCTATGTCCTCATGCCGATGCGGGTTTAGCGCGATCGGGCTTGTCATTCTGATTGGCGGCGCGCCGGCGTGGACGCCGTTTACGCGCGGGGCGGCCCGGTTTCAGATAACGCGCCACTTTGGTCGCTTCCGGCTCATAATCAGGAACTGGAGCCGCAAGGCCGGACACTGCGGAGGCCCAGAATTCCACTGTCTCGACCTGTTTGTGCAGCCGCTCGACCGAATCGGACAGCCTTTCTGTCAGGTTCTGTTGCAGGGTCTTGGGCATCTCGCGTTGCTCCGGCCTGCGGCTTAATCCTTCATAATTTCTTTCCATGACTGCAATCGCTTCTTGCCACATTCGTTCCCCGCGCGGCGATTTTTCAGCGCCAATTTCGCATATTCCATCAATATCTTATGGAACCATGCCGATGCTGCGGCGCTACGCTGCGGGAACCACATGACGGCGGCGCGCATCCGCAGGCTCACTCTCACAAATTTCCGCAGCTATCGCGCCGCGTCGCTCAACGTTGATGCACAGCTGGCGGTGCTCGTCGGGCCGAATGGCGCAGGCAAGACGAACCTGATCGAGGCGATTTCATTTCTCGCGCCGGGTCGCGGCCTGCGCCGCGCCACGCTCGATGAAGTCGCGTTCTCCGAAGGCGACGGCTCATGGGCGGTGGCCGCCGAGCTGGAAGGCGCGCTCGGGCTCGCGACGCTCGGAACGGGGATCGAGCCGCAGCTCTCCGATGGCGATACGACCCTGCGCAAATGCCGCATCGACGGCGAGGGCGTGCCGTCGGCGGCCGCGTTCACCGATCACGTCAGTATCGTCTGGATGACACCCGCGATGGATGGCCTGTTCGGCGGCCCCGCGTCGGAGCGGCGACGTTTCCTCGACCGGCTCGTGCTTGCCGTCGACGGCACGCACTCGAGCCGCGTCAACGCGCTCGAGCGCTCGCTGCGGTCGCGCAACCGCTTGCTCGAACAGCCGGGCGCCGATCCGCACTGGCTCGACGCGATCGAACACGAAACCGCGGAAGTCGCGATCGCTGTCGCCGCCGCGCGCGCCGAAACGGTGCGGCGGCTCGCCGCCGCGCTCGCGCGCAATCGCGAGGAAGCCTCACCCTTTCCGTGGGCCGGCGTTGCGCTCGACGGATGGATCGAGAACGCCTTGCTGGAGCTGCCGGCAACCGAGGTGGAAGACCGCTATCGCGCCACGCTGCGCGGTAACCGCGCACGCGATGCCGCGGCCGGCCGCACCACCGATGGCCCGCATCTCACCGATCTGGAAGTCCTCTACGGCCCGAAGGGAATTGCCGCCGCGCAGGCTTCGACCGGCGAGCAGAAAGCGCTGCTGATCGGGTTCGTGCTCGCCCATGCGGGACTCGTTGCCGAGATGACCCAGCACGCACCCCTTCTGCTGCTCGATGAGGTCGTCGCCCACCTGGATCCTGCACGCCGCGCCGCCCTCTATGACGCGCTCGCCGCACTCGATGCGCAGGTGTGGCTGACCGGCGCCGATCCGGCGCCGTTCGTCGACGTGGCTTCGCGCGCGCAGATGTTTGCGGTCACTCCCGGCCGGGTCTCACCGGCGCGTTAGCTCAAGACAGTACGCATTCATCCGAATACCGCCACGACCGAGTGCGCCGTATAAGCAGCGCCGTCTCCTCCGACGTGGGGCTTCTGGGGGGTTGCGAATCCCGGCCTTGAGCGAAAGCTCGGCCGGGATTTCGTTTTTGCTCAGTACTGACGCTTTGGTTTGCGCCTGTGGCTTGCGGGCGATTCCACGACCGGCGGCGGCATCGGGTTTTGATAACAGAAGCCCCCCGCGCCGCTGACATTAGCTTGGCACTGCTGCCATGTTTTGAAGCCGCAGTTGTAGCTGTATGCATCGTAGCGCGAGCACCATGGGTAATAAGTGCCCTGCGCGCGGGCCTCGTGGGTAACGGCGAGGCTCGCCGCGATGACGGCGAATGCTGCGAATGTGCGCATGTCGTTTCTCCGGCCATGAAGCCCGATCATTCTAGACCGCAAACCGCCAACCGACGATTCCGTTCACGCGTTTTGGTGATGCCTTCGGTGGCCAATCTTCGGGGACGAAAAAAAGCATCTGACGAGCGGCTTTCGGACGCGAAATCGCACCGCGCAGCGGCATTGAAACCAATCCAAAATGGCGGCTGAAAACTATTTTTTATCAATGGCTTAAGTGGGTTCACTTTGCGCTATACGCTACCTATATTTCGTGGCACACCACGCTCACGATTCTCAGTCTTTTTCGAGCGATCGATTCGAAGGTCCTTGCATGGCCGAAGCAGCCCGTCAGACAGCCCCGCGCTCCGGTGATCTCGGTGAGTACGGCGCAGAATCGATCAAGGTCCTCAAAGGCCTCGACGCGGTGCGCAAGCGCCCCGGCATGTACATCGGCGACACCGACGACGGCTCCGGCCTGCATCACATGGTCTACGAGGTCGTCGACAACGCGATCGACGAGGCGCTCGCCGGACACGCCACGAACGTCATCGTCACGCTCAACCCCGACGGCTCCTGCACGGTCATCGACGACGGCCGCGGCATCCCGACCGACATCCACAAGGAAGAGGGCGTGTCGGCGGCGCAAGTAATCATGACGCAGCTGCACGCCGGCGGGAAATTCGACCAGAACTCCTACAAGGTCTCCGGCGGCCTGCACGGCGTCGGCGTGTCTGTGGTCAACGCGCTGTCGAAATGGCTGAAGCTCACCATCTGGCGCGGCGGCAAGGAATATTTCATGGAATTCGCCGACGGCGAGCCGATTTCGCCGCTCGCCGTCGTCGGCGACGCGGGCGACAAGCGCGGCACCGAGGTGACCTTCCTGCCCTCGACCGACACCTTCACGATGGTGGAATTCGACTTCGCGACGCTCGAGCACCGCCTGCGCGAGCTCGCCTTCCTCAACTCCGGCGTCACCGTGGTGCTGTCCGACCAGCGCCATGCGGTCGAGAAGCGCGAGGAGATGCGCTACGAGGGCGGCGTCGAGGAGTTCGTGAAATATCTCGACCGCAACAAGACGCCCTTGGTGCCGAAGCCGATCGTCATCAAGGCCGAGCGCCAGGGCGTCGGCATCGATTGTGCGATGTGGTGGAACGACGGCTACCACGAGAGCGTGCTCTGCTTCACCAACAACATTCCGCAGCGCGACGGGGGTACGCACCTTGCCGGCTTCCGCGGTGCGCTGACGCGCCAGGTCACTGGCTATGCGGAGAAGACGCCGAGCGCACGCAAGGAAAAGGTCGATCTCACCGGCGACGATTGCCGCGAAGGCCTGACCGCCGTGCTTTCGGTCAAGGTCGCCGACCCGAAGTTTTCCTCGCAGACCAAGGACAAGCTCGTCTCCTCGGAGGTCCGTCCGGTCGTCGAGGGTATCATCAACGACGTTCTCAACGCCTGGCTTGAGGAACATCCGTCCGAGGCCAAGGTGATCGTCGGCAAGGTCATCGAGGCGGCCGCCGCGCGCGAAGCCGCCCGCAAGGCGCGCGAGCTCACGCGCAAGAAGGGTAACGACATGGCTTCGTTGCCTGGCAAGCTCGCCGATTGTCAGGAGCGCGATCCCGCCAAGGCCGAGCTTCTAATCGTCGAGGGCGACTCCGCCGGGGGCTCCGCCAAGATGGGGCGCGACCGCGCCTTCCAGGCCGTGCTGCCGCTGCGCGGCAAGATTCTCAACGTCGAGCGCGTGCGCTTCGACAAGATGCTCTCATCCGAGCAGATCGGCACGCTGATCACCGCGCTCGGCACCGGCGTCGGCTCGGAGGAGTTCAACGCCGACAAGACGCGCTATCACAAGATCATCATCATGACCGACGCGGACGTGGACGGCTCGCACATCCGCACGCTGCTGCTGACCTTCTTCTACCGGCAGATGCGCGAGCTGATCGATCGCGGCTACATCTACATCGCGCAGGCACCGCTCTACAAAGTATCGCGCGGCAAGTCCGAGCAGTATCTCAAGAACGACCACGCGCTCGAGGACTACCTCACCGACTCCGGCATCGAGGATGCGGTGTTCCGCCCGCATTCGGGCGACGCGCGCGCCGGCGCCGATCTCAAGGCGGTCGTCGAGGAGGCGCGGGCCATCCGTAATGTGCTCTCCGGCCTGCACAGCCGCTATAACCGCAAGGTAGTGGAGCAGGCGGCGATCGCCGGCGTGCTCACCCCAACCGTGCACGGTGACGCGCCGAAGGCGCTTGCCGCCGCCCAATACATCGCGCGCCGGCTCGACGCGCTTTCCGAGGAGACCGAGCGCGGCTGGGAGGGCACGTTCGTCGAGAGCGAGGGCTTCCGTTTCGAGCGCACCGTGCGCGGCGTCAAAGAGGTGACCTTCATCGATGCGGCGCTGCTCGGCTCGGCGGACGCGCGCAAGCTCGACGAGCATGCGGCGAGCCTGCAGGAGACCTACGCACGGCCGGGCGTCCTGCGCCGCAAGGGCGAGGACACGCCAATCCACGGCCCGGTCGGCCTGTTCGACGCCGTTATGGCGGCGGGCCGCAAGGGCATCACGCTGCAGCGCTACAAGGGGCTCGGCGAAATGAACCCGCAGCAGCTGTGGGAGACGACGCTCGACACCAACGCGCGCTCGCTGTTGCAGGTGAAGGTCAAGGAGGTCGACGAGGCCAACGTGCTGTTCGACCAGCTGATGGGCGACGTGGTCGAGCCGCGCCGCAACTTCATCCAGGAGAACGCGCTCGCGGCGAGCGTGGACGCTTAAGCGCCCGCCGTTCAAGGACTCTCGGCGAGGATTTTGCGGGCCGCCGCGAGATCGTCCTTGTCGAGGAAGCTGAGCGCGTCGGAAAGCCGCGGCGGCTTCTTATCTCCCTTCGTGCGCGCGAGCGCTTCGATGATCGCGCAGAGGGTCGGGTCGGCTTGACCTGTCGGATCCGCGCGATCGGGCCATCCGGGATCGATCAGCGTCAGCCCCCTCTCCAGCACGCTGCTCATGATCTCGAAGCCGAGCGCGTGATAGCTTTCGAATTGCGACTCCGAGAAGAACTGATCGCCCGTGCTTTCATGGGGGAACGCCGCATTCGCGGTCGCGTAGGCGACGACGCCCGCACTTTCGGTGCCGTGGTAGCCCGGCTTGATGTAGAGGATGGTCCCGTTCGCTGAGCCGAGATCGCCGCCGGGCGCGGTCTGGTAGTCGATTTCACCGATCGCATAGTAGGCGCCTTCGATCAGGCTGCCGTCTTTGGTTCGCTTCTTCAGCGTGCGCAGCTCGCCGAACGAGATGTAGACGCCGAGATCGATCGCGATCTTGCGCACCGCATTGCCGAGATCGGCAAAGCCATAGTCCGGGTCGCAACCGGCATCGCTCAACACGATGCAGCGGCAGCGGCGCCGGATCATCTCGTAAAGCGCGAGATTTTCGAAGTGGCCGCCATCCGAGAGATAGACGTAGTCGCTCTCGTCGGTGGTCAGCCCGAACATCTCGGCGATGAACGGCCTGATCGCGTTCGACGGCCCCTCGTTGCCGTAGGTTTTCGCGCCGTGCGGCCCCGGATTGCCGAGCCACCAGCCGAGCCGCACGTTGAACAGCGCCAGCAGCAGCGTCACCAGCGGCGAGGAGTTGTAACCCATGTTCGGGCTTGCGGCCGCGCCGGAGATGGCAAGCGCAGTTCCGAGTGTGAGGCCTCCGTTTTCCTTGTCGGCGTACTCGCGCGTTTCGCGGAAGCCGAGGTTGCTCGCGGCGGACCCGCAGTGCAGCGGAGTGGCGGTGAACGACTCGGCTTTGCGCTCCTGCCAGGCGAGGCGCTTGGAATTCACGATGTTGAGCGCGATGTTGATGACGTGAAACGGCTGCCAGGTTGATTTGCCGGGCGTCCATAGCGCGTGCATCCGGATGTTGTCCGCCTCATCAAACCCGGTGAACGGATTCGGTGCGCGCTCGGGATTCGACGCGCCCAGAAATCCGCGCACCAACCGGTTACGGTAGAGCGAGTGCGCCGAGAAGCGGTTGATGTTCACGCCGCGCCACGCGAAGAACGCCACCACCAGCACCACGCCGATGCCGATGAAGAACCAACGCAGATCCTCCACGCGGTCGAGTTGCTGGTCCGGGGTGCGGCCGCTGTTGGTGGCCGCGAGCGTGCTGTCGATCGTCATCGCCGGGCTGTAGATGAGCCCGCGCTCGAACATCAACTGATCCATCGCGGCCGACACCCCGAGGACTAAAAACACCAGGAAGACGATAGCGCCGAGCGGCAACGCCCATCTCATCCACGACGCGGCGGGTGCACCCGATGTTTCCGGTTTCGTCTTCGTGCTCCGCCCCAGGAGAGTACTGAAGAGGCCCGACGCGGCTGCAAAAATCGCGCTGGTATAGGTCGCCGGATTGTATTCGCTAGCCAGCCACCCCAGGTATGCGGACGCATCAAGCACAAGGAAGGTCGCCACGAACCAGCCGAATGCCGAAACCGCGAACCAGCCGCTGGAACGGCCGAACCATTCGCGATCACTGTCCGAGTGTGGCTGCCAGCTGGTCAGGCCGACAAAAATCATTTCGGCGGTGAGTTGCGCGCTGATGATCCACGGCACTCCGTAGACGAACGCCTGCACAAAGAGCGAGTTCGTGTCGTCCAGATCGGCATTCCCGGTCAGCACCCATCCCCAGGTGGGATGTTTTGCGATCGCATAGATGCCAAGAGCGACCATTCCGCCGTAGACGCCGCCCGCCGCCGTCCAGCAGACCAACTCGCGCAGCCAGTAGATGTGGCCCCTGGTCTCGAGCTGCCCGCTCTCCGGGTCGCGGCAGGGCACCCACTTGAGCGGCGGACGCGCCAAGATCCAGGCGGCTGCGTAGATCGCCATGCCGACGAGCAACGAGATCAGCTCGGTCTTGAACAGGCCCCATTCGGCGAGCTTGGGGGCGCGCATCAGGAGATAAAGCGAGAGCAGAAACGCTGCGGAAACTGCAGGCAGCAGGTAGAGCCAGACGAATCTCGCTTCACGCGCGCCGCGCCGCACACGCGCCGTTTCGTTGTGGTGCGGGTCGCGCAGTCCGGCAGCGCCGTTGAACGAGCCAGGCGGCTTCGACGTTTGATCCTTGTCGATCGTGCAAAGATCCTGGCTGGGACGATTGGCCAGCGCGAACCGCAGCGCGAATGCCATCAGGACCAAGCCAATCGCGACGAAGTACACCGGGAAATACTGCCGCAGCACCGAGAGCCAGAATGCCGCCAGCGCGGCGCCCTTCACGGCAAACAGCGTAAGGCACAACGCCGGCAGGATGACGAGCCAGTTGAGTGTCAGATTGCGCACGTAAAGCGAGATGGCAGCCCACGTGTCCGCCGAAAGGATGCCCGTGCGCGGCGTCAGGTAGTTGCTGTAGGAGCGCAGCCACGCGATCTCGGACGGCTCTTCGTCCGGATAGGGGCGCCAGCCCACCAGCGTCTTCCACACCTCGGGAAAGCCGGCCCGCGCAACCCACGCCGACAACCAACTGCCGATGTAACCGCCGCCCGAAACGGTGGAGAGGTAATCGAACTGGCAGAGCAGCGACCGATCTTCCGATTGCGCCTGCTGGTTCGGGGCGGGCCGGGGATGAACCGCGAGCGCCTCGATGACGCCAAGCGCGAAGGAGGCGCTGCGGATGCCGCCGCCGGAAAGGCACAGCGCGGTCGAATGCCGCGCGTGCAGCGCGCGATAAAGCGCCTCGCCGGCGACATCCTCCGCAACGGCCGGCTGATCCGGATAAACCGCATTGGTTTCGGCGCGCAGCGCCGCTTCGGAATCGAACAGCTTCGGAATCGAATCGAGCGGCGACATGGAGGCCCCCAGCGGCACGCCTTGAGCCAAGTATCCAGCCAACCGCAGACGAATTCAACCACAGCGGACATTCGGGTTTGGGCATCCGGCGGAAGCGTGTCTTCGGGCTCGCCAAAGCCGCGCCGATGTGCTGCTCTCGCCCGATCAATCCTCATCCGCATTCAGGAAACTGCCCATGTCTCTTTCGATGTCGACCGTCGCCATGCAATCGTTTCTGCAGACGCTTAATGCGCTCTCGAAAATTCTCGACAAAGCCAAGGCACATTGCGCCGCGAAGAAGATCGACGAGGCCGTGCTGTTGCAGACGCGGCTGACGCCGGACATGTTTGCCTTCGTCAGGCAGGTGCAACTTGCCTGCGACTTCGCCAAGAACACGATTGGGCGCCTCACCGGCGAGCCGCCAAAATTCCCCGACGACGAGAAGTCGCTCGACGATCTTAAAGCGCGCATCGCCAGGACGATCGACTACGTGAAGGGTTTTAAGGATGCCGATATCGACGCCACGGCGGAGAAGGACGTGACGTTCCCGATTGGCCCGCAGAACACGATGACGCTCGAGGGCGCGCAGTACGTCATTGCCTTCGCGCTGCCGAACTTCTATTTCCACGCCACGACGGCCTACGACATCCTGCGCCAGGTCGGGGTCGAGATCGGCAAGCGGGATTTTCTCGGTCGCACCTGAACGCAATGCCGGGATCGCTCATGAGCTATGAAACCATTCTCGTCGAAACGAAAGGCAAGGTCGGCATCGTCCGGCTCAACCGGCCGGCCGCGCTCAACGCGCTCAACGCGCAGCTCAACGCCGACCTGACGGCGGCGATCGACGCGTTCGAGGCGGACGACGACATCGGCTGCGTGATCATCACCGGCTCCGAGAAAGCGTTCGCGGCCGGCGCCGACATCAAGGAGATGTCGGGCAAGAGCCACATGGACGTGTTCCGGCAGGATTTTGCGGCACACTGGGACCGCGTCGCGCGCATGCGCAAGCCGGTGATCGCGGCGGTCGCGGGCTTCGCGCTCGGCGGCGGCTGCGAGCTCGCGATGCAGTGCGACATCATCATCGCGGCGGACACGGCGAAGTTCGGTCAGCCCGAGATCAAGCTTGGTGTCATCCCGGGAATCGGCGGCACCCAGCGCCTCACCCGCGCGGTCGGCAAGGCGAAGGCGATGGATCTCAATTTGACGGGCCGGATGATGGACGCCGCGGAAGCGGAGCGTTGCGGCCTTGTGGCGCGGGTCGTGCCCGCCGCGACCCTGATGGACGAGGCGATGAAGTGCGCCGAGACGATCGCCTCGATGTCGCTGGTCGCGGTGATGACCGCGAAGGAGGCGGTGAACCGGGCCTTCGAGACGACGCTTGCCGAGGGCATCCGCTTCGAGCGGCGCACCTTCCAAGCGCTGTTCGCGACCCACGATCAGAAGGAAGGCATGGCGGCGTTCATCGAGAAGCGGCCGGCGAAGTTCGAGAACCGATAGAACCTCATCCTGAGGCGCGAGCGAAGCGAGCCTCGAAGGATGGCCCGAGGCTCCGAGCTTGCCGCCATCCTTCGAGACGCGCCTTGCACGCGCTCCTCAGGATGAGGTGCGGTGCGTGTCGCGCGCTCTTATTGCCGCACGCAGATCACCCGCACGAGCGCGGCTTTCGCGGCCTCGACTCCGGTAGCGGCGCCCGGCGCGGGCGCGACGTTGTGCGCATCGAGGAAGTTGCGCACGGCCTCTACCGGCGTGAGCGTCGCGTTCGTGACCGGCGTGGGGGCGGCGCCGGCCACCGTGGGAATTTTCAGTGACGCGATGCCGGCGAGCTGGCCCTGCGCGTCGAGCGCCGCCGCACCATCGAACCCGACCGCCGGCGCCGGATCGAGCGCGAGCGTTTCGGTGACGCGCGCCTTCGCGGCGCTCACCGCACCCCCGCCGCCCTGCGCCTGCGGGTCCGCAATGCCGAGCAATGTCACCTCACCCTTCGGCTTCTCGCCCGCGAGCGCGACCGGCTTGAGCGCCGAACCATAGACACGCAGCAGCGCCAGCCCCTTCTCCTTGTCTTCGGCGACGCGATCGGCGCCGCCAAGGCCCGCAAGCGTCACGACGCTGCACCCCTCGAGCGCATCGCGGCTGGTGAGGATGTGACCGGGGCTGACCGCAACGCCGCTTGCGTATTCGACGTTGCGGCGCGGCGCCGGCACGCTACCGCCGGGAAACGCCACATAGGCGCTCGACATCGCGACCACGACCGGCTCCATGATCCCCGCCATGGCCTGATCGTAAAGCACGGTGAAGCCGCGCAGCTCATCGCCGCGCAGCTGCGCGCGCAGATAGAACTTCTTCAGGTTCTGCAGCCCGGAGATCACGAAGAAGTCCGGCCGCAGCACGCTGTACTCCGCCTTGCGCCCGGCCGGCTCCCTCTTCATGCGCTCGAAAATCGGCGCGAGCGCTCCGGCCTTCACGATGTGAAAGGTTTCCGCCTGCACTTCACCGCGCGAGGACGACCATCTGCTGATGCCGCCGCTCACGTTCGTGCTCGGCATGAGCTTGGAAGGGATTCCAAGCCGCGCGCCGGTTACCAGGTCCTGCACCACGCGCCAGCCGACCGCCTCCTGCTTCGGCTTGGCGGCGGAGCTGAGCGCTGCACGCTCCGGTTGATTGAGAACGCCGGTCTCCTTTCCGCCGTTGCGCTTCTGGAAGGCCTTCACGGCGGCGATCGCTCGCTCGCCGAACTCCCCGTTGCTCAGGCCGTTGTAGTCGCCGGTCCAGGCGAGATCGTTCTGGATCGCGATGCGCTCGGCGAGCGGAATGGCCGTGTAGGAGGCCGCGATCGCATCGACGGCGGCCTTGTGTTCGGCCTTGGGGGCTTTGCTTCCGGCTTCCTTTTTTGGCGGCGCTGCTTTTGCGGCGGCCTGCCTGGCGGGCTCCGCATTCGCGAAGCTCGCCGCCATAACGCAAGACAAAAGGGCTCCGGCGAGCCTCATCGGGCAACCTCGTGCTATAGGCCAAGCGTAACGGATCGAGACGATGGTGCAACGGTGCTGAGCCCCGAGGAACTGGAGCGTTACGCGCGCCACATTGTGCTGCGCGAGGTCGGCGGACCCGGGCAGGCGGCGCTGAAGAACGCGCGTGTGCTCGTGATCGGAGCGGGCGGGCTCGGTGCACCGGTGCTGATGTATCTCGCGGCCGCAGGCGTCGGGACACTGGGCGTCATCGATGACGATGTGGTGTCGCTCTCCAATCTGCAGCGGCAGATCATCCATGGCACGTCCGACATCGGCAAACCCAAAGTGGACAGCGCGGCTCAAATGATCGCGCGGCTCAATCCGTACGTGACCGTGGAGACGCACGCGTTCCGCCTCGACGCCGGAAATGCGCTCGACGTTGTGGCCGACTACGATCTCGTTGCCGACGGGTCGGACAATTTCGAGACGCGCTATCTGGTCTCCGACGCCTGCTACTTCGCGAGAAAGCCGCTGGTGACGGCGACGCTCGGCGTGTTCGACGGCACGCTGACCACGATCCGCGCGCATGAGCGTTCGCGCGATGGCAGCCCCAATCCGACCTATCGCTGCCTGTTTCCCGTCGCGCCGCCGCCCGGGTCGATTCCCGCGTGCGCGGAAGCCGGCATCCTCGGCGCGCTCACCGGCGTGCTCGGCTCGATGATGGCGCTGGAAGTCATCCGCGGGATTGTCGGCTTCGGCACCGCGCTCGTCGGGCGCTACCTGATGTTCGATGCGCGCGACATGCGGGTGGAGACGATCGGCTACGCGTGGGACCCGAAAAATCCGCTCTCAGGCGAAAATCCGACGATCAGGGATTTGGAAGGGCATCTCGTACCCTCGTCCTGAGGAGCGTTGAGCAGCAACGCGTCTCGAAGGATGGCCCGAAAGGACGTTGTTGCACTTGGCCATCCTTCGAGACGCCACGCTTCGCGTGGCTCCTCAGGATGAGGGCTAATGTATGCTGCGGCCGCGGTTCATGAGAAGGAGCTATTTACTCCACACCGCGACGGTCGCCGCGCCTTTCACCACCGACCATTTATTCTTTTCGACATTGACGATCGTGTAGCAATTCGATGCCGCGCCCTTCCATTGGGTGCAGAAGCCGTCCTTCGACAGTTTCCAGGTCCCCTCGCCTTTCTGGCCGGCCTTGTCCTGCGGCTCGCGCGTCATCTTGCCGTCCGGCGTGAACGTGAGCCTGAACTTGGTGCCCGATGTCGTGGCGGCGGTAAACGGCTTGCCGTCAAAGAACTCAGCCTGAATTTCCTTCGGCGCCAGCTTTGTGGCCGCGAGCGCCGCCTGAGCCAGCAACGCGGCAACAGCGATGCCCGTGAGAATGACACGCATTGAGGATGCCCCTGCGCAAATCCGCGCTCGATGATACGCGAAGTTCGGCGCTGCGCTACTGCCTCGGCCAAAGCGCCTCAATGGCGTGGCGCTACTGCTTGTCGTTCTCGCAGGGGCCGAGACAGAAGCCGACGCCGTCACTGTTGCGGAAATGGGTACGATCGACGCGCTCGTAGGTCACGCAACGCCGCGTGTCGGCGGAATCGTGGGCGTTGCGGCGGCAGATCTTGCCTCCGTCCGCTTCCCACACGCCATAAACGACCAGCCCGGCGCCTGCGAGGATCGCCGTTCCATCCGGCAGGTGTACCGTGCACAGCGATTTGCCCGCCAGCGGGCCGCTTTCGGGCGTGCCGCAGAGCGGAACGCCGACCAGCTCGCGGCGGAACTCGTCCACGGTCATGGCCTGTGCGCAGGCCGGGACAATCGAGGCAGCAAGGGCCGTGAGAACAAAGCTGAGGAAGACAAAACGAGCCGCATTCATGGGGACGACCAGACTCCTAGAGCATTGATGGCAGCACACGGTCCGGCGGTGATCTTTGTGGAAGAACGGCTGCCGGACCGCGTCGTCTACAACATGGATGGTAGCACGCGGTCCGGCGGCCTATGGCCGTCCATGAAGGTCCGGATGTTGATGATCACCTTGTCGCCCATGTCGATGCGGCCTTCGATGGTGGCCGAGCCCATATGCGGCAGGATCACGACCTTGCCGGCACGCGCGAGCTTGACGAGCTTCGGATTGACCGCCGGCTCGTGCTCGAACACGTCGAGGCCGGCGCCGGCGATCTCGCCGGCCTCGATCATCCGCGTCAGCGCGTTTTCGTCGATCACCTCGCCGCGCGCCGTGTTGACGATATAGGCCTCGGGCCGCATCAGCTTCAGCCGCCGCGCCGACAACAAATGATACGTCCCCGGCGTATGCGGGCAGTTGATCGAAATGATGTCCATGCGGGCGAGCATCTGGTCGAGGCTCTCCCAGTACGTGGCCTCGAGGTCCTCCTCGATCTGCGGCGCGACCTTTTTGCGGTTGTGGTAGTGGATCTGCAGGCCGAAGGCGCGGGCGCGACGCGCCACCGCCTGTCCGATGCGGCCCATCCCGATGATGCCGAGGCGCTTGCCCCAGATGCGCCGGCCGAGCATCCAGGTCGGCGTCCAGCCGGTCCACTCGGTATCGCCGGTCAGCACCACCGAGCCTTGGGCGAGCCGCCGCGGCACCGCCAGGATCAGCGCCATGGTCATGTCGGCGGTGTCTTCCGTGAGCACGCCCGGTGTGTTCGTGACCGTGATGCCGCGCTGGAGCGCCGTTGCAACGTCGATGTTGTCGACCCCGGTGCCGAAAGTCGCGATCAGCCGCAGGTTCTCGCCCGACTTGCCGAGCAGCGCCGCATCGATGCGGTCGGTGATCGTCGGCACCAGCACGTCGGCGACTTTGATGGCTTCGGCGAGCTCCGCCTGGCTCATCGGCTTGTCTTCGATGTTGAGGCGCGCATCGAACAACTCGCGCATCCGCGTTTCCACGGTGTCCGGCAGCTTGCGCGTGACGACGACCAGCGGCTTCTTGCCTTTTGCCATTTCCCCGCCTTGTGCCTCCGCCTGGCTCGCGGGCCGCACCGAATGTTCAGGTCTCTTTAACCCCGCCCGCGGAAACTCGTCGACCTCCGGCGAGGCGCAACCGGCCACTCTGTATCAGATGGTCTTCGTCAAGACAAAGCGGTGACGACGGCAGGCAGCGGCGCGCAAATCGCTGGATTGGCAGGGCTTTTCGGGGCGTCAGGCGGATAGAGCAATGACGGTCGACGTGCGGGTCTTGATCGCGATCACGATGATGCTGGCGACATGCGGAGCGGGTCGCGCAGCGGAGAACGGAACAAGCGGTCTGCCTATTCCGCGGTTCGTCAGCCTCAAGTCGGACAAGGTGAACGTGCGCGCCGGTCCCACCAAGGACCATGACGTTGCCTGGATATACAACCGCGCGGCACTGCCGGTCGAGGTAACCGCCGAGTTCGAGAACTGGCGGCGCATCCGCGACTGGGAAGGCGCGGAAGGCTGGGTCTACCACTCGCTCCTGTCAGGCAAGCGCACTGCGCTCGTTGCTCCGCAATCGAAGAAAACGGACGAGTTGCTCGCGCTGCGCGACAAGCCGGACGCAACCGGCGCCGTCATCGCAAGGGTGCAGCACGGCGTGCTGGCGACCGTGAAGCGCTGCAAGGACGGCTGGTGCCGCCTCGTGGGTGAAGGCTTCGATGGGTGGATGGAAGAGGCGCGCCTGTGGGGCGTCTATCCGGGCGAGAAGGTGGAGTAACTCGCGACGGCGCGAGCGCTCAGCGCGTCTTCTTCAGCCGCACCACCACATCGACCCGCGCGACTTCATATCCGGGCGGCGCCGCCGGAAGGCGGTCGAGCATCACCTGCGCGTTCGGAATGTCGACCAGCGCGTTTTCGCCCTCGACGAAGAAGTGATGGTGATCCGACACGTTGGTGTCGAAATACGTCTTCGAACCATCGACCGCGACCTGGCGCAGCAAACCCACCTCGGTAAACTGGTGCAGCGTGTTGTAGACCGTCGCGAGCGACACCGGCACCTTCGCGTTGGTCGCTTCCTCATAGAGCATTTCGGCGGTGAGATGCCGGTCGCCCTTGGCGAACAGAATCCAGCCGAGCGCCATGCGCTGGCGGGTCGGGCGCAGCCCGACCTGACGCAGCATCGCCCTTACGTCATGCCAGGGACACCCAGTGAGCTCAGGCCGCCCGCCCGGGAGGGCCTTTCCGGCAGAAAGCCGAATGTCTGACAATACAGTGGTCCGTACGGCCGCCATAAAACGAACTTCTCCAGCCCGGCCTGCTCGTCCGGGCCAGGATTGCATTGGATTCAACAAGATCATAAGGAGCCGCCCCATCAGATGCAACTCTTTCGCAACAAAGAGCGGCTCTGCGTCGCGTCCCGGCCCTGCGGCGAAAAAGCGCGCAATTGCAGGGGCCTGTGGGGTCCGAGGCTTTGCCACGTTGGACCCCTGTGTTAGTTAACCCAAGACGTTCGGGGCGAGAGGGAGCTGATGGAAAATCGCCGTTCGAGCTTTGAGTACGAGGACCTGCTAGCCTGCGGCCGTAAGGAACTTTTCCGCGAAGGACCGCAGCTGCCGCTGCCGCCAATGCTGATGTTCGACCGCATCACGGAGATCGCCGAGGCCGGTGGCGAATACGGCAAGGGCTTGATCCGGGCAGTCCTGAACGTGAAGCCGGACCTTTGGTTTTTTCCCTGCCATTTCAAAGGCGATCCCGTGATGCCGGGCTGCCTGGGCCTGGACGCGCTGTGGCAGATGGTCGGCTTCTTTCTCGGCTGGCTCGGCTCCTCGGGGAACGGCCGCGCCATCGGGGTCGGGGAGGTCAAGCTCGCTGGCCAGATCCGTCCCGACACCAAGGAACTCGTGTATGGTGTCGACATCAAGCGCATCATGCGTTCCAAGCTTGTGCTCGGCATCGCGGACGGCTGGCTGAAGGCGGACGGCGAACTGGTTTATCAGGCCAGCGACCTGAAGGTCGCCCTGTTCAGGGAGAGTGCGCCGCAGCCGGCCGGAGCCTGATAAACCGGCGGGGCAAACCCCACCTTATTCCGAGCGCGAGCTAACGCGCGGGACATGCGGACGAGGCAAGGATGAGACGGGTCGTCGTCACCGGGATGGGCGTTGTCTCATCCATCGGCAATACCACGCAGGAAGTTCTGGCAAACCTGCGCGAAGCGAAGTCCGGCATCTCGCGCGCCGACAAATATGCCGAGCTCGGCTTTCGCTGCCAGGTGCACGGCGCGCCTTCGCTCGATCCCTCCGAAGTGGTCGACCGCCGCGCCATGCGCTTCCTGGGTACGGGCGGCGCCTGGAATCACGTCGCCATGGAGCAGGCGATCCGCGATGCCGGCCTTGAACAGCGCGAGGTCTCGAACGAGCGCACCGGCATCATCATGGGCTCGGGCGGTCCGTCGACGCGTACCATCGTGGAGGCCGCCGATACCACGCGCACCAAGGGACCGAAGCGGGTCGGACCGTTCGCGGTGCCGAAGGCGATGTCCTCCACCGCCTCCGCGACGCTCGCGACCTGGTTCAAGATCAAGGGCGTGAATTACTCCATCTCCTCGGCTTGCGCCACCTCGAACCATTGCATCGGCAACGCCGCCGAGATCATCCAGTGGGGCAAGCAGGACATGATCTTCGCCGGCGGCAGCGAGGACCTCGACTGGACCATGTCGTCGCTGTTCGATGCGATGGGCGCAATGTCGTCGAGCTATAACCAAACCCCGGACAAGGCCTCGCGCGCCTACGACAAGGACCGCGACGGCTTCGTGATTGCAGGCGGCGCGGGCGTACTGGTGCTGGAAGAGCTGGAGCACGCCAAGGCGCGCGGCGCCAGGATCTACGCCGAAATCGCGGGCTACGGCGCGACCTCGGACGGTCACGACATGGTCGCGCCCTCCGGCGAAGGCGCGATGCGCTGCATGCGCCAGGCACTCACGACCGTGCAGACGGCGGTCGATTACATCAACCCGCATGCCACCTCCACGCCGATCGGCGATCTCAAGGAGATCGAGGCCATCCGCGAAGTCTTCGGTTCCAAGATCCCGCCAATCTCGGCCACGAAGTCCTTGACCGGCCATTCGCTCGGCGCCGCCGGCGCGCAGGAAGCCATCTATTCATTGCTCATGATGAACAACGGCTTCATCTGCGAGAGCGCCAACATCGAAAACCTCGACCCAGCCTTCGAGGACGTGCCGATCGTGCGCGAGCGCCGCGACGACGTGCAGCTCGGCTGCGTGCTGTCGAACTCGTTCGGTTTCGGCGGCACCAACGCGTCGATCGTGTTCAAGCGGCTGGATTCCTGACGCGTATGTCCTCTCCGTTCGTCATGCCCCGCGAATGCGGGGCATCCACAAACCGACAAATTCGCCAACTGCGCTCATTGTTTACTGGATCGTCCGCTGGAGCCTGCCATCGGGCCGGCCCTTGGCCGGACCCGTTGGCGGACGATGAAGCCAAACTCCTTGGACGGCGCATGCCATGACCGCATTGATGCAGGGGAAACGCGGGCTGATCATGGGGGTGGCGAACGACCACTCGATCGCCTGGGGGATCGCGAAAACGCTTGCCGGGCACGGCGCGGCGCTCGCGTTCACGTATCAGGGCGATGCCCTCGGGCGGCGCGTGAAACCGCTCGCCGAATCCGTCGGGTCGAATTTCGTGATGCCCTGCGATGTGGAAGATATCGGCTCGGTTGACGCCGTGTTTGCGGGAATCGAGCAGCAATGGGGGACGATGGATTTCCTCCTGCATGCGATCGCATTCTCCGACAAGAGCGAGCTGAAGGGCCGATACGCCGACACCTCGCGCGACAATTTCGTGCGCACCATGGTGATCTCCTGCTTCTCTTTCACCGAGGCGGCGAAGCGCGCCGCGCGCCTGATGCCGAACGGCGGCGCGATGCTGACGCTGACGTTCAGCGGCGGCGCGCGGACGATGCCGAACTACAATGTGATGGGGCTCGCGAAGGCGGCGCTCGATGCCTCGGTGCGTTACCTGGCGGTCGATTTCGGGCGCGACAAGATTCGCGTCAATGCCATCTCGGCCGGACCGATCCGCACGCTCGCCGGCGCCGGCATCGGCGACGCGCGCGCGATGTTCGCATTCCAGCAGAGGCATTCGCCGCTCGGCCGCGGCGTCACGCTGGAGGAGCTGGGCGGTGCGGGGCTGTATCTGCTCTCCGACCTGTCGACCGGCGTGACCGGCGAAATTCATTTCGTGGATTCAGGCTACAACGTGATTTCGATGCCGCATCCCGATACGTTCAAGAACCAGTCTTCCGAACCTGGCACCGCCTGATACGCACAGGGCTTCCTCACAGCCCCGTTGCCCTTGAGCCGGACCTGGTGAACCATGTGATTCGTGCCCGGCCTCGCCGAGCAACGGATCGATGGGGGAAACTATGTCACCAGCACGCGAACTCGGCTCCGAATTCATCGGCACTTTTGCACTTGTGACGGGGGTGTGCGGTGCGGCCCTGTTTTCCGCTCCTTCAGGCGGCGGACTGGTTGCGGTCGCATTTGCGGTCGGCCTCTCAGTCATGGCCATGATTTTCGCGGTTGGGCCGATCTCGGGCGGCCATTTCAATCCGGCGGTGACACTCGGTCTCGTCGCCGGCGGGCGCTTTCCGGCCGGCAAGGCGCTCGGCTACATCATCGCGCAGCTGCTCGGCGGCGCGGCTGCGGCAGCCGTGTTCTATGTGATCCTCTCCGGCGCGGCCGGAGGCAAGTGGAACGACTTTACCGCCATCTCCAACCTCTACGGCGGGACGCACTCGTCGCTTCTCGCGGTCGGGCTGATCGAAGTCGTGATGACGGCCCTGTTCCTGATCGTCATCATGTGCGTCACGACGGCGAACTGCCCGGCGGGCTTTGCGCCGATCGCGATCGGCCTGTTCCTCACCGTTATCCACCTCGTTGCGATCCCGGTTTCCAATGCGTCGGTCAACCCGGCGCGCTCGACCGCGACCGCGATCTTCGGCGGCGCGGAAGCCTGGGGCTCGCTCTGGCTGTTCTGGGTCGCGCCGATCGTCGGCGGCGTGATCGGCGGCCTGATCGGCAAGTGGCTGCACGACGAGGCGGTGTGAAACGAAAGGGCGGCCGCACGGGCCGCCCCTGAACTTCACTCCGCTCAAGCCCGCGAAAGCGGGCATCCAGTTCTTTCTTGGTTGGCCCGGGGTCCCCGCTTTTGCGGGGACGAGCGGACCTCCATTATTCCCCCGCCGCGGCCTGCGGCTGCTCGCCGCCTTGCCGCTGTGCCTCGGCTTCGGCCTTCTGCTTGCCCTCGAGGTCCTCGCCGGTCGCCTGATCGACGACCTTCATCGAGAGCCGCGTCTTGCCGCGGTCGTCGAAGCCGAGCAGCTTCACCTTGACCTTGTCGCCTTCCTTGACCACGTCGGTGACCTTGTTGACGCGGTTCTTGGCGAGCTGCGAGATGTGCACGAGGCCGTCCTTGGCGCCGAAGAAGTTCACGAAGGCGCCGAAGTCCATCACCTTGACGACCGTGCCCTCGTAGATGTGGCCGACCTCCGGCTCGCTCGCGATCGACTTGATCCAGTTGATCGCCGCCTTGATCGACTCTGCCTTGGCCGAGGCGACCTTCACGGTGCCGTCATCCTCGATGTTGATCTTGGCACCGGTCTTCTCGACGATCTCGCGGATCACCTTGCCGCCGGTGCCGATCACTTCGCGGATCTTGTCGGTCGGGATCGAGAACACCTCGATGCGCGGCGCGTGCTCGCCGAGCTCGGCGCGCGCCTGGGTCAGCGCCTTGGCCATCTCGCCGAGGATGTGCATGCGGCCGTCCTTCGCCTGGTTGAGCGCGACCTTCATGATCTCTTCGGTGATGCCGGCGATCTTGATGTCCATCTGCAGCGAGGTGACGCCGCGCTCGGTGCCGGCGACCTTGAAGTCCATGTCGCCGAGGTGGTCCTCGTCGCCGAGGATGTCGGAGAGCACCGCGTAGCGCTCACCCTCCAGGATCAAGCCCATCGCGATGCCGGCGGTCGGCCGCTTCAGCGGCACGCCCGCATCCATCAGCGCGAGCGAGGTGCCGCATACCGTCGCCATCGAGGACGAGCCGTTCGACTCGGTGATCTCCGAGACCACGCGGATCGTGTACGGGAACTCGTGGTGATCCGGCAGGATCGGATGGATCGCGCGCCACGCGAGCTTGCCGTGCCCGATCTCGCGCCGGCGCGGGCCGCCCATGCGGCCGGTCTCGCCGACCGAGAAGGGCGGGAAGTTGTAGTGCAGCAGGAAGCTTTCCTTGTAGGTCCCGTGCAGGGCGTCGATCCACTGCTCGTCCTCGCCGGTGCCAAGCGTCGCGATCACCAGCGCCTGAGTCTCGCCGCGGGTGAACAGCGCCGAGCCGTGCGCGCGCGGCAAGATGCCGGCTTCCGATTTGATCGGCCGCACCGTTTTCACGTCGCGCCCGTCGATCCGCTTGCCGGTGTCGAGGATGTTGTTGCGGACAACCTTGGCTTCCAGTTCCTTGAACACGCCGCCGATACGAAGCTTGTCGTATTTCGGCTCTGTGGCTTCAGGAAAATAGTGCGCCGTCACCTTCGCTTTGGCGGCATCGACCGCCTTGTGGCGCGCCATCTTGTCGGCGACCGCGTAAGCCGAGCGCAGATCGGACTCGACGATGCCGAGCATCTCTTTCTCGAGCGCGGCGTTGTCGATTTCGACGAGGTCGCGCGGCTCCTTGGCGGCTTTCTCGGCAAGATCGATGATCGCGTTGATCACCGGCTGGAAGTGCCGGTGGCCGAACATCACCGCGCCGAGCATGATCTCCTCGGGAAGCTCCTTCGCCTCCGACTCCACCATCAGCACAGCGTCGCCGGTCCCGGCGACAACGAGATCGAGTTGGCTTTCAGCCATCTCTTCCAGGGTCGGGTTGAGGATGTATTCGTTGTTGGAGAAGCCGACGCGCGCGGCGCCGATCGGGCCCTTAAACGGCGCACCCGACAGACAGAGCGCCGCCGAGGATGCGACGAGCGCCAGGATGTCGGGATCGTTCTCGAGGTCGTGCGAGAGCGTGGTGACGATCACCTGCGTCTCGTTGCGCCAGCCATCGGCGAACAGCGGACGGATCGGGCGGTCGATCAGCCGCGAGATCAGCGTCTCGCGTTCGGTCGGGCGTCCTTCGCGCTTGAAGTAGCCGCCGGGGATGCGCCCCGCGGCATAGAACTTCTCCTGGTAGTCGACCGTCAGGGGCATGAAATCGATGCCCTCGCGGGGTTCTTTCGCGGCGACCACGGTCGCCAGGACTTTGCTTTCTCCGTAGGTCGCAACCACCGCGCCGTCAGCCTGGCGCGCGATCTTCCCAGTCTCGAGTGTCAGTTTCCGTCCACCCCAATCAAGCTCAACGGTATGGATATCGAACATTTCGGTCTTCTCTCATCGGTTATCCGGAAGACGGAAAGCCATGAGCAAGACGGCGAGACGCTGCGCGCGTGGGCACGCGTCGAAACAGCGTCCGGCGATCCTGCCATGGCTTTGCTCTTCCTTCTCGGTTGGCACGGACGGACGTTTCCGTCCGGCTTAGTCGGCGGCGTTCATCGCCGCGCACAATGCGGGACGAAGCCCGCGTAGAACGCGCGCGGAAACGCCGCGCGCGAAATGCTTTCAGTTGCGCATGATCTTGTCCGACCTGCCTTCGCCCGCCGAAGCATCCTTCCACATGATGAGACCTCACAGGGCTTCGCGCAGGCGGGAAACCGGTTCCCCCTTTTCGGGATCATGCGACTAGCGGCGAATGCCGAGCTTGTCGATCAGCGTCTTGTAGCGCCCCTCATTGGTGCGCTTGAGGTAATCGAGCAGCTGGCGGCGCTGCGAGACCATCTTGAGCAGGCCGCGCCGCGAGTGATTGTCTTTCACGTGAGTCTTGAAGTGCTCGGTCAGCGTGTTGATCCGTTCGGAGAGGATTGCGACCTGCACTTCGGGCGATCCAGTGTCGCCCTTGTTGGTGGCATACGACTTGATGATTTCGGCCTTGCGGCCGGCAGCGAGCGACATCGTCAATGACCTTGTCGTTTGCCGGCGCTGCCCTTCAGGCCGGCGAGGTTGAACACACGCTTGGGGATGATTTCGCCGCGGTCCACTTCGGCGAGAGCGACGAGCTCTCCCGACGTCGTCACATAGACCGGCCCGCGGAAAATGGGGGCATCCCGTCCGCGCAACAAAACGGCTTGGCCCCGCTGGAGCCTTGCCGCATCCGCCCGGCTGACGGCCAGCGCCGGGATGTCGTCCAGCGCGGTCTCAACGGGCAGTAGCGCGTCGGCGAGGCTTCCCTCGCCAGCGGCGGCTTTCTGGCACAAACCTTCCAGTTCCGCCAGTGAAATCATGTCGTTTTCGTCGAACGGGCCGACCTGGGTGCGCCGGAGCGCGCTCACGTGGCCAAGGCAGCCCAGGAGGCGGCCGATATCCCGTGCCAGCGCCCTCACGTAAGTTCCCTTGCCGGTTTCGGCCTCGAAAACAGCCGTGTCGGCATCGACCACTTCGATCAGCGCGAAATCATGGACCTCGACCGGGCGGGCCTCGAGAGTAACCTCCTGGCCGTCCCGGGCGAGATCATAGGCGCGCGCGCCCTCGACCTTGATGGCGGAGAATCTCGGCGGCACCTGCGCGATCGTCCCGGTGAAGGTTAGCAAGGCGGCCCGAATAACCTCGGCGAGCGGGCGCGCATCGCAGGTCGCCACGACCCGGCCTTCCGCATCGTCGGTGTCGCGCTCCTCGCCCCAGCGCACGGCGAAGCGATAACGCTTGCGCCCGTCCATTACGAACGGAACGGTCTTGGTCGCCTCGCCGAGCGCGAGCGGCAGGAGACCAGAGGCGAGGGGATCAAGCGTCCCGGCATGGCCGACGCGCTTGGCGGTGAACAATCGCTTAATTACGGAAACCGCATGTGTCGAGGTCATGCCGACCGGCTTGTCGAGCACGACCCAGCCATGCACGTCGCGCTTCTCACGGCGGCGCTGGCCATGCTTCTGAGCGGCCTGAAGCGCGGGATTCGGAAACGGATTCGGCGCGCTCATGATTCGTCGTTGTCGCGTTTTGATTCGATGTCGCGCCGGACCTCAGGCGTTCGCAAAATCTTCTCGATGCGTTCTGCTTCGTCGAATCGCTCGTCGACGCGAAACCGAAGCTCAGGTGCAAATTTCAGGTTAACGCGATGAGCGATCTCGCCGCGCAAAAATTTCTTGTTGCGCTCCAGCGCCGCGACAACCTCTTGCTCGTCCTTGCCGCCGAGCGGCATCACGTAGACGGTCGCGAGCCTAAGGTCCGGCGTCATGCGCACCTCGGGCACCGTGATCATGTGGCCTTCGACAACGGGATCGTGGATGTCACCACGTGAAAACATCTCGGCGAGCGCATGGCGGATGAGTTCGCCGACGCGCAACTGCCGTTGCGAGGGACCGGAGGAATGGTCGCGGTGATGATGGCGAGGCATTTTGCAATCTCTCGGTCGTCATCACCCGCGAAAGCGGGTGACCCAGTAGACACCGAAGCTCTTGGTTCTGCGATTACTGGGTGCCCCGCTTCCCACCTTCGCTAAGGAGCTTCGGCGGGCTTGCACCTTGGCCCGTCGAAGCCTCGGCGAAGACGGGTCGCGGGGCATGACGAAAAAATATGGTTGATCGACCTGAGACTCGGACTCAGAGCGACCGCTGCACCGTCTCCACACGATAGCACTCGATGACATCGCCCTGGCGCATGTCCTGATAGCCCTCGAACGCCATGCCGCATTCCTGGCCCGCCAGCACCTCGCGCGCATCGTCTTTGAAGCGCTTGAGCTGGGAAAGCTTGCCCTCGTGGACCACGACGTTGTCGCGGATCAGGCGCACGTTCGCGCCGCGTTCGACCTTGCCGTCGGTGACGCGGCAGCCCGCGATCTTGCCGACCTTGGAGATGTTGAATATCTCCAGAATCTGCGCGTTGCCCAGCATGGTCTCGCGCAGTTCCGGCGTAAGCAGGCCGGACATCGCCTTCTTCACGTCATCCACGAGATTATAGATGATGTTGTAGTAGCGGATCTCCGTCCCGGTGCGCTCCGCGGCTTCGCGCGCCTCCTTGTGTGCACGGACGTTGAAGCCGATGATCGCAGCGCCTGAGGATTCCGCGAGCGTCACATCGGACTCGGATATGCCGCCGACACCCGAATGGATCACGCGCGCCGCAACCTCATCGTTGCCGAGTTTCTCAAGCGCGCCGGCGATCGCCTCGACCGAGCCTTGTACGTCAGCCTTGATGACCAGCGGGAATTCCTTGCGCCCCGCGGTTTTCACCTGCGCCATCATCTGCTCGAGCGAACCGCGCATGCCAGTCTGCCGCGCGGCCGCCTTGTCGCGCTTCTGGCGCGCGCGATAAGCCGTCACCTCGCGGGCACGGGCCTCGCTTTCGACCACCGCGAGCCGGTCGCCCGCATCGGGCGTGCCGCTGAAGCCGAGCACCTCGACGGGAACGGACGGGCCGGCTTCGCTCACCGTCTCGCCGATATCGGAGACGAGCGCGCGGACGCGGCCCCACTCGGCGCCCGCCACCACAATGTCGCCGCCGTGGAGCGTGCCGCGCTGCACCAGCACCGTCGCAACCGGTCCGCGGCCGCGGTCGAGCTTTGCCTCGATCACGGTGCCTTCGGCGGGGCGCTCGGGGTTGGCCTTCAGGTCCAGAATTTCGGCCTGCAGTGCGATAGTCTCGAGCAGTTTGTCGAGGTTTGTCTTCTTGGTGGCAGAGACCTCGACGTCGAGCACGTCGCCGCCCATCGCCTCGACCTGCACCTCGTACTGCAGCAGCTCGGTGCGCACACGCTCGGGTTTTGCATCCGTCTTGTCGATCTTGTTGATCGCCACGATCATCGGCACCTTGGCGGCCTTGGCGTGATTGATCGCCTCGACCGTCTGCGGCATCACGCCGTCGTCGGCGGCGACTACCAGCACCACAAGATCGGTGACCCGGGCGCCGCGCGCACGCATCGCCGTGAACGCCGCGTGGCCGGGCGTATCGATGAAGGTGATCTTGCCGCGGGTGGGCGAGCTCACCTGATAGGCGCCGATGTGCTGGGTGATGCCGCCGGCCTCCCCGGCCACCACATTGGTCTCGCGGATCGCGTCGAGCAGCGAGGTCTTGCCGTGGTCGACATGGCCCATGATAGTCACGACCGGCGGCCGCGGCAGCAGAGTCGCGGCATCGTCGGCTGCGTCGAACAGACCTTCCTCCACGTCCGACTCGGCGACACGGCGCACCGTGTGGCCCATCTCTTCGGCAATCAGCTGGGCCGTGTCGGCGTCGATCGTGTCGGTGATCTTGGCCATATGGCCCTGCTTCATCAGCAGGCGGATGACGTCGACGCCGCGCTCCGACATGCGACCCGCGAGTTCCTGGATCGTGATGGTCTCCGGGATCGTGACCTCGCGTTGCAGCTTTTCCTTGTTCTCGCTGTCGCGATGACCGGTCATGCGCTGCGTGCGGCGGCGGAACGATGCGACCGAACGCTCGCGCACCTCGTCGGCGGATAGCGCGGTGACAAGCGTCAGGCGGCCGCGCTGCTTCGGAACGCCGCTGCGGGGCGCTTTCGGAGCCGCAGCCGGAATGCGGGGCGCGCCCACACCACGACGCGCAGGCCGGCGATCATCATCGTCGGCCTCTGGCGCTATGATGCGCGCGCCCTTTGCACGCGCCGCTTCTTCCTCGCCGAAGCGCTTCTTCGCGACTTCGTCAGCCTTGCGTTTGGTCTCCTCGTCGTGACGGCGGCGCTCTTCCTCGGTCCGCTTGCGTGCCTCGGCGGCCTCGCGCTCGGCACGCTCGATCGCGTCGCGCTGCGCGCGGATCTTCGCCTCTTCCTCGGCGATCTTGCGCTCTTCGGCCTCGCGAACCTTGGCATCACCGAGCGCATGGGCGCGGCGGCTCTGCTCTTCCTCGGTGAGCGTGCGCAGCACGACACCGGACGGCTTGTGCGCAGGTGCGGGCGTCGCTGGGGCGGGCGCAGTAGCGGCCGGCGTAGCGCCCCGCGGGACCACACCGACACGGCGCGGGGTCGAAACGGGCGCTGCTGGCGCTTGCTCGGCAGGCTTTGCCTCGCCGGGAAGCGTGCGCTTGCGTACCTTCTCGACCACGACCGCCTTGGAACGGCCATGGCTGAAGCTTTGACGCACGACGCCCGTCTCGGCGCGCGGCTTGAGCGTCAGCGTCGTCTTGGAGGTGACGCTCAGTTTCTCGGGCGGACTTTTCGTATCAGTAGCCATTCACTTCCGATCCTGAACCTGCAAACACAAACCACGCGCTATCCCGTGCCCCGTCCGTCCGGATCGATCCGGAAGCGTTCGAGACTGCGGTAGCGCTCAAGGAACCCTTTGCTCGCTGGGCCGGCGAGCACGGCAGCATGTACCACATTTGACCGGCCCAATGCCAAATCCAATTGCGCCGACGTAAACGCCGAAACAATCAGGATTCCGCCAGCATTTTCGCTAGCTTGGCGCCGGGCCGCGGCGGCCGCGATCTTGCGTGCCCCGTCGGCCGCGCCATCCGAGGCGTTCAACAGGGCCACGACCGGCTCACCGGCAAGCGCCGTGTCGGTCCGCCCGAACCCGATCGCCACGCCGCCGGCCTTGTGCGCGATGGCCAGCGCGTCGAGCGCCGCAGTCTCGAGCTGATGTTCGACGGTGACGGCGAGATCGGGCGCTGCACGCACGCTGCGTTTGAGGCTGCGGGCGAAAACGCCGCGTTTGACCGCATCGTCGATCGCGGTGCGGCGCGCCGTGATCCATACGCCACGCCCGGGCAGCCGTCGCTTGACGTCCGCCACGATGGCGCCGTCGGGCGCGGCAACGAACCTGATCAGCTCAGCGACCGGCCTCACTTCGCGCGTCAGCGCGCACAGGCGCTCCACGCCGCGGCGGCCTTCGCCCGGTCCACGATCGGTGTCGAGTGTGTCGACGCGCGCCAACAACCGTATCGTCTCCGCCTCATCACTGCGCCGGCGCAGCGGCTTCCTCAACCGCTGCTTCTTCGGCAGGTTGGGCGAGATCCGCCTCCGTGATCCACCCGGCCTTGAGGCGCGCCTGCATGATCATCGCCTCGCACTCTTCGCGCGAGAGATCGAAGCCTTCGAGGAAGCCAGCCTCGTGCTTGGTCTCGCCGTTCTGCCGCTCGGTGTAGCCGGCAAGATCGTCGGTCGCGCAGCCGGCGAGGTCCTCAACCGTCTTCACGCCGTTCTCGCCGAGCTTGACCATCATCGCGGTCGTAACGCCAGACACCTCGCGCAGCGCGTCCTCGACGCCCAGCTCCTTGCGCTTGTTGTCAAGCTCGGCCTCGATCTGCGCCAGGTAATCGCGCGCGCGCGTCTGCAGCTCGCTCGCCGTATCCTCATCGAAGCCTTCGATCCCGGCGAGCTCCTTGACGTCCACATAGGCGAGCTCTTCGACCGACGTGAAGCCCTCGGACGCGAGCAACTGACCCACGACCTCGTCGACGTTGAGCGCATCCATGAACACGTTGGTGCGCTTCTCGAACTCGGCCTGACGGCGCTCGGATTCCTCCTGCTCGGTCAGGATGTCGATGTCCCAGCCGGTCAGCTGCGAGGCGAGGCGCACGTTCTGGCCGCGCCGGCCGATCGCGAGCGACAGCTGCTGGTCCGGTACCACCACCTCGATGCGCTCGCGATCTTCGTCGAGCACCACCTTGGCGACTTCGGCGGGCGCGAGCGCATTCACCACGAAGGTCGCGATGTCTTGCGACCACGGGATGATGTCGATCTTCTCGCCCTGCAATTCGTTCACCACAGCCTGCACGCGCGAGCCGCGCATGCCGACGCAGGCGCCGACCGGATCGACCGAGGAATCCCGCGAAATCACCGCGATCTTGGCGCGCGAGCCCGGATCGCGCGCGACGGCTTTCACCTCGACGATACCGTCATAGATTTCGGGAACCTCCTGCGCGAACAGCTTCGCCATGAACTGCGGGTGCGTGCGCGAGAGGAAAATCTGCGGGCCACGCGCCTCGCGGCGCACGTCGTAGATGAAGGCGCGGATACGGTCGCCGTTGCGCATCGTCTCGCGCGGCAGCATCTCGTCGCGCCGCACGATCGCTTCACCGCGGCCGAGATCGACCACCACGTTGCCGTATTCGACGCGCTTGACGATGCCGTTGACGATGTCGCCGATGCGATCCTTGTATTCCTCGTACTGCCGGTCGCGCTCGGCCTCGCGCACCTTCTGCACGATCACCTGCTTGGCCGACTGCGCCGCGATACGCCCGTATTCGAGCGGTGGCAGCGTGTCTGCGATCGTGTCGCCGAGTTGCGCGGCCGGGTGACGCTTGCGCGCATCTTCCAGGCTGATCTGATTGGCGGGGTTTTCCACCGTATCGACCACCAGCATGTGGCGCGCAAGGCGAAGCTCGCCGGTTTTCGGATCAATCTCGGCATGCACCTCGGTTTCGCTGCCGTAGCGCGAACGCGCGGCTTTCGCGATCGCGTCCTCCATCGCGGTGATGACGATGCGCCGGTCGATCGATTTCTCGCGCGCGACCGCATCGGCGATCTGCAACAGTTCCAGCCGGTTTGCACTAACGGCCATTTCACTCTCCCTTGTGTCCATTCGCGTGCACGGCGTGCGCCGGCACGTGTTCGTCTGTCTGGCGCTCGATCTCGCGCGCCAGCTTTTCCTTCCGCAGCGACTCGCGGATCAGTTCGTCGGTGAGCACGAGGCGCGCCTCGGCCATGTCGGTAATCGGCAGCAGCACTTCGGCCGGTTCGCCCTGCGTGGCGTCGCTGCGGCGGAGCCTCGCGGCTTCGCCCTCCACACCGGTCAGGATGCCGCGGAAGCGCTTGCGTCCGTCCTGCGCGAATGCCATTTCGATTTTCGCCTCGTGACCGGCATAGCGCTCGAAGTCCGAGCGCCGCACCAGCGGCCGGTCGATGCCAGGCGAGGAGATTTCCAGCCGGTACTCGCGGTCAATCGGGTCTTCGACATCAAACACCGGCGAGAGCGCACGCGAAGCGGCCTCGCAGTCCTCGATCGCCATCGAGCCGTCCGGCCGCTCGGCCATGATCTGCACCGTGCACCCCTGCGCGCCCGATATGCGCACGCGCACCAGGCGATAGCCCATCCCGGCCAGCACCGGGGCGGCAATCGCCGCGACACGCGCAGCAACGCCCTGCTCGGTAATGAGCCGCGGCTCGGCAATGTCTGTCTCGAACGGGTCTGCCATGTTCCGGCTGTGCCGGTCCGTCTCGGGTAACAAAAAAGAGCGGGTCCCGGGGGAACCCACTCTCAAAAGCCGATCGGATCATCCGACCGTTATGAGATGTCCTTTATCAGGACGCGGCTGATATAACGGTTTGGCCAGGAAATGCAATGGGCGAAGGCGCTTTGGTCCGCGCCCGCCCCACGGCAGGCGGCGCTTAACCCGTTGTTAATGATTAGGAAAAAGTTTCTGTCCTGGATCGGTGCCGCGGCCCGCGCGGTTAATTCAATCTAGAGCGCACCTCCCTACCGTGGCGGAAAAGCGAGTTGCGGACGGGGGCGGCCGCCGATCTCGCGATTTCGAAAAGCGCCAGGAGGCGGCAAGTGGACGCTGGGCATTCCACCAGTTCGGTTCTCGATGCGGGGCGCACCTGCGGGCGTATCCTTTCGGTCAGCGGCTCGCAGGCGAGCGTCGGCCTGCCGCTCGAGAGTATCGATCCGGTACGCGAAGCTTCGATCACGGTCGGCAAGTTTCTGCGCATCCAGCGCGCCAAGTCGCTGCTGATCGGTATGGTCACCGAGGTGACGCAGGACGTCACGACTGCCGCGCGCGAGCAGGGATATCGCGCCGCCGCGCGCCTCGACATGATGGGCGAGATCAAGCAGCGCGACGACGGCAAAGCCTATTTCCAGCGCGGCGTCACCGATTATCCGGCGATCGGCGACCCGGCCGCGCTGATCACGCGCGACGAGTTGCGACTGATCTATGACATCTCGAGCGGTGACACGATCGACATCGGTTACCTGCAGCAGGACACCTCGATCGGCGCCCACGTCAACGTCGACGACATGCTGAACAAGCATTTCGCGATTCTGGGCACGACGGGTGTCGGCAAGTCGAGCGGCGTTGCGCTGATCCTGCAGCAGATCCTCGAGGCGCGGCCGAGTCTCAGACTGTTCCTGCTCGACGGTCACAATGAATACGGGCGCTGCTTCGGCGAGCGCGCTCTTGTGCTCAATCCGCGCAACCTGAAGCTTCCATTCTGGCTGTTCAACTTCGAAGAAGTCGTCGACGTGTTCTTCGGCGGGCGGCCGGGCGTCGACGAGGAAGTCGCGGTACTTTCCGAAACCATCCCGCAGGCAAAGAGCAACTATACGCAGCAGTACCGTTCGGGTGAGCGCGTTGTGCTCAAGCGCAATGATCCCAAGACCACGGGCTACACCGTCGACACCCCGGTGCCGTACCGGCTCGCCGACCTGGTAGGTCTGATCGACGAACGCATGGGCAAGCTCGAAAACCGCTCCTCGCGCATGGTCTATCACAAGCTGATCACGCGTATCGAAACCGTGCGCAACGACCCGCGCTATGCCTTCATGTTCGATAACGCGAACGTCGGCGGCGACACCATGGGCGAGACGCTGCGCCAGCTGTTCCGGCTGCCCCCCGACGGCAAGCCGATGACGATCATGCAGCTCGCCGGCTTTCCGGCCGAGGTGGTCGACTCGGTCGTGTCGGTGCTCTGCCGGATGGCGTTCGACTTCGGCATGTGGAGCGATGGCGCCTTCCCGCTCCTCTTCGTCTGCGAGGAAGCGCACCGCTATGCGTCGGCCGACCGCTCGATCGGCTTCGGCCCCACCCGCAAGGCGCTCTCGCGCATCGCCAAGGAAGGGCGCAAGTATGGCGTATTCCTCGGGCTCGTCACCCAGCGTCCGGCGGAGCTCGATTCCACCATCATCTCGCAGTGCTCGACCCTGTTCGCAATGCGCATGGCGAACGAGCGCGACCAGGGAATCGTGCGTTCGGCGGTCTCGGATGCCGCCGCGAACCTGCTCGCCTTCGTGCCCTCGCTCGGCACCCGCGAGGTGCTTGCCTTCGGCGAAGGCGTGGCGCTGCCGACGCGGCTGAAATTCAAGCAATTGCCCGAGCACCTGATCCCGCACAGCCAGGCGGTGATCAATGCGAGCACCGACCACACGGCCGCGCCGAGCGAGGACTTCATCGACACCATCATCGATCGCTGGCGCGGCGCCACGATGAGCCACAAGTCTGGTTTCGACAGCGGCTCGGATTTCGAGTCGCTCGCGCGCGATGAGTTCTCCTCACTCTCGGTGGCGCCGCAGGCGCCGAGCGTCATGCCGCAGCAGACGAGCATGCCGCCGCAGCCGACCCTCGCTCCGCAGCCTCCGCCCGCTCCGCGGCTCGATCCGGATCGCTTCAAGCTGTTGAAGCGTCCGATTGAGGGGCGCAGCGACGTGTTCGGACGCGGCGAGCCGAGCGTGCCGCGCTGGCAGAAATAGCTGTTTTGGCATGATCTTTATCCGAAAACCGGTACCCACTTTTCGGGATCATGCCTTTCGCCGAAACACCAGATAGGTCGGTGCGCGCCCTTCCCGTACTGCCTTGGCCTCGTAGCGCGTGCCGGAGAATTCCGGCCACGGTTTGCGCCAGTGATCGGAGCGTTCCGCGACCCAGGTGAAATCGCGCGAGGGGAGGAGCCGCAACAGCGTCCACTCGGCGTAGTTCGCCCAGTCCGTTGCGAAGCGAAATTCGCCACCCGGCCGCAGTACGCGCGCGAGCGCCGCGACGTTGGCGTCGGACACAAACCGGCGCTTCCAGTGCCGCCGCTTCGGCCAAGGATCGGGATAGAGCAGATCGACACGCGAGAGCGAATGCGGCGGCAGCCAGGCGAGCAGCTCGACCGCATCGCCGTGATGCAGCCGGATATTGGTGACGCTCAGCTCTTCGATTGCAACCAGCGCCTTGGCCATGCCATTGACGAATGGCTCGCAGCCGATGAAGCCCGTGCGCGGATCGGCCTGCGCCTGTCCGATCAGGTGCTCGGCGCCGCCGAAACCGATCTCGAGCCGCACACCATCGACCGGCGACGGAAACACCGCAGCCAAATTGTTCGGCGCTGCCGTTGTGAGATCGAGCGCAAGGCGTGGGAGCAGCGTCTCGAACAGGGCAGCTTGGCGCGCGCGCAGCGGATGCCCCTTGCGGCGGCCGAAGAAACCACGCGGCTCGTTCGACATGCCGCATGCTCAAGCATGAGCATGCGCCTAAACGCAAATGGCGGCGGAGCCGGCCATCACGGTGCGGCCCACGAAAGCCTAACTGAGGGCCTTGCGCAGGCTCGGCGCGAGATCGGTCTTCTCCCAGGAGAAACCGCCATCCTTGTCCGGCGCGCGGCCGAAATGACCGTAGGCTGCGGTGCGCCGGTAGATCGGCCGATTGAGCTTCAGCGTGCGGCGGATGTTGGTCGGCGTAAGCCGGAACATCTCGGGCAAGATCTTTTCGAGCTTGCGCTCGTCGACCTGGCTGGTGCCGTGGGTGTCCACCAGAAGCGACATCGGATCGGCGACGCCGATCGCGTAAGCGACCTGAATGGTGCACTTTTCGGCGAGACCCGCCGCGACGATGTTCTTGGCGAGGTAGCGCGCCGCGTAGGCCGCCGAGCGGTCCACCTTGGTGGGATCCTTGCCGGAGAATGCACCGCCGCCGTGCGGTGCGTAGCCGCCGTAAGTATCGACGATGATCTTGCGGCCGGTGAGCCCGCAGTCGCCGTCCGGACCGCCGACCACGAAATTACCAGTGGGGTTGACCAGGAAGTCGGATGACTTCTTCGGCATCCACCCTTCGGGGAGCGAGGATTCGACCGCACTCGTAATCAAGTCCTTCACCATACCGGGGGTGTACTTCTTGCCATTGCGGCTCTTTTCATGGTGCTGGGTCGACACCACGACCTTGGTACAGCCGATCGCTTTGCCATCCACGTACTGCACGGTGACCTGACTTTTGGCGTCGGGCTGGAGGCCGTAGAGTCGGCCGGAGCGGCGCTGCTCGGAGAGCGTGCGCAGGATCTTGTGCGCGAAAAAGATCGGAGCCGGCATGTACGAACCCTTCTCGTACACTTCGCTCTCGGTGCAGGCGAAGCCGAACATCATGCCCTGATCGCCGGCACCTTCCTCTTCCTTGCCCTTTTTCTTTTTGGCGTTGACGCCCATCGCGATGTCGGGCGACTGGCCGTGCAGCAGCACGTCGACCTCGGCGCCATGCCAGGAGAAGCCGTCCTGGTCGTAACCGATGTCCTTCACGACACCGCGCGCGATCTCGGTGATCAGCTCGCGGTTCATGATCGTGTGGCCGTTGTATTTCTTCATCAGCGGCTCTTGGCCGCGGCACTCGCCGGCGACGACGATCTTGTTGGTCGTGGTCAACGTCTCGCAGCCCAGCCGCGTATTGATCTGGCTGTCGTCCTCGATGCCGAGCTTGACGTCGTTCGCCAGAAACGCATCGAGAATGGCGTCGGAAATCTGGTCGCAGACCTTATCGGGATGGCCCTCGGAAACGGATTCGCTCGTGAACAGGTAATTCTTGCGGGACACTGAATTAGCTCCTGGAAAAGGCCGATCCCGGCCTCGGGTCAGCGCGCCCCCGGCGCGACGGAGGCGTTCTTGCAGCGTCAAGGGATGCGGTCAAGATGTGGGCGGGTGATGGGCAAACTGCCTATGGGACTTCCGGCCGCTCCTCGCCTCCCATTTCCTGGACCAGCTCGACAATGCGGCGGCGCAATTTCGGATTTTCAATGCGCACGAAAGCTCTTACGAGTGAAAGCCCGTCGCTGCTCGCGAGAAAATCCGTGACATAGGCCGGCGAAGGCGCTTCGCCCATACCTTGGGGGCGGCCGGGCGGTGGCGGGGCGCCCTCGAAAAAGAACGAGACCGACACCTGAAGGATCAGTGCAATCTGCTGCAGCCGGCTCGCACCGATCCGGTTCGTGCCCTTCTCGTACTTTTGCACCTGCTGGAACGTGAGGCCGAGCGAGTCGCCGAGCTTCTCCTGGCTCATGCCCAGCATCATGCGGCGCATGCGGACGCGGCTCCCGACATGCTTGTCGATCGGGTTCGGCACCTTCTTGACCATAATCAGCGTCCTCCGTGCCCTCGCGCACGTACAACCTGTTGCACGCGGCGCGAGAAAGCAATGCCGGGAATACGCGATAGATGCTGGGCCCTGCCCCCGCCGGACCGCATGCCTATCCTAAGGGAAGGCGGAGTAACATGCCACCGGCGAACGCCCTAAACAGCGCGACGGCGACGCCACAAGATCAGCGCCAGCGCAGCGAGCATGACGAGCCCTGCCGGCCCATCGCGAAATCGCACATACGGTGTTGGGGCGATCGGCTGCGGCAATGCCGAGTCGAGTACGCCTTCGGTCCCGAGCGGTAAGCTGCGGACGAACCGGCCGAGCGGATCGATCACCGCCGACACACCCGTATTGGCGGCGCGGACCAGCGGCAGCCCTTCCTCGATGGCGCGCACGCGCGCCTGCTGGAGGTGCTGATAGGGCCCGGAGCTTAAACCGAACCAGCCGTCGTTGGTGAGATTGACAAGCCACGCCGGCCGCTCGCCGGAAGGCACCGCCTCGCCCGGAAAGACGATCTCGTAGCAGATCAGCGGCAGGAATGCGGGCGCGCGCGGAACGGCGATTGGCTTGCGCACCGTCCCGGGCAAATAACCGCCTCTGATCTTGGTGAGCGCCATCAGACCGTGCCGTTCGAGCAAATCTTGGAACGGCAGGTACTCGCCGAAGGGCACCAGATGCAGCTTGTCGTAGACCGACAGGATCGCGCCGTCGTGATCGATTACGTAGATCGAATTGTAGGCATGGATCATGCCCGGGGTCGGCGCAGCGGATGCCGGCCGCGCTGCGCCTACGATCAGCACGGTTCCGGGTGGCAACAGATCGGCGATCTGCGCCATCGCTTCCGGCTCGCGCTGGAGGAAAAACGGAAAGGCGGACTCCGGCCAGATCAGGTGCGTCACATCGCGCACACCGCTCGCCCCCGGACCCGTGGCGCGATCCGACAGCGCGAGATAGCGGGCCATCACCTGCTGCTTGGCGCCATAATTGAACTTTTCGTCCTGCGCGAGATTGGGCTGCATGATGCGCAGCTTCACGCCGGGGACAAACTGCGTCGGGGATTGCGCCAGTCGAATAACCCCGTAGACGGCAAGCAGCGCGAGCAGCGTCACCGGAATCAGCACACTCGACCACGGGCGCGGCGTGTCGGCGCGTTCGTCGGCAAGAACCGCGGGTGAGCCGAACAGCCAGACCGCAAAGAACGTCAGTCCCCACAGCCCGATCAACGCGGAGGCTTGCGCCAGCACCAACGGACCGGTGAGCGCGTAGCCAATCGTGTTCCATGGGAACCCGGTCAGCACATGACCGCGCAGCCATTCGGCTCCCGTCAGCGCAAGCGCGAGGGCCACGACGCGCCACGGCCCGCGCTGCCAGATGAGCCGCGCTATGCCGAACGCTGCCGCGGTAAAGAACGCGAGCGCGGCCGGAAGACCGACGACAGCGAACGGCAGCAGCCAGGCAAAGGTTTTTGCATCCACCAGAAAGGCGAAGCCCATCCAGTAGAGACCCGCGACGAAATAACCGAAGCCGAACCACCAGCCGCTCACCGCCGCGGTGATCACGCCGCCAAGGCGACCTGCCGCTGAGCCGTCGATCAGCCACACCAGAACCGGAAATGTTGCGAACAGGACGGGCCAGGCGTTCACCGGCGCAAGCGCCAGCACCGAAATTGCACCGGCCGCGAATGCGATTGCCGCGCGCCGCCACCCGTAAGAGAGCACCACCGCATGCGACGCTCGCGTGAGCCACGCGACTGCCGTCACGGCATGTCCTTGCCGGGTGGCGCTTCCGGGTCCGGCGGCACGATGGTCGGCGCCGTGTCGCGCCTGCGCATGTTGCGTGCGCTGCGATCCGAAGCGCCGCGCGTGATACGCACCTTTTTCAGCCGGCGCGGGTCGGAATCGAGCACCTCGATCTCGAAATCGCCCGGCCCCGGCACGACCTGCCCGCGCGTGGGCAGCCGGCCGGCCCGCGTCATCACATAGCCGCCGAGGGTATCGACCTCGTCGCCGATATCGCCGACGTCGAATTCGGGGCCGACGGCGGCCACCACGTCCTCGAGCGGCGCACGCGCGTCTGCCAGGAAGGAGCCGTCCGGCTGTCGCACGATGCTCGGCGTTTCATCCTCGTCGTGCTCGTCCTCGATCTCGCCGAAAACCTCCTCGACCACGTCCTCGATCGAGACGATGCCGTCGGTCCCGCCGTACTCGTCGATCACGAGTGCGAGATGGATGTGGGTCGCCTGCATCTTGACGAGCAGGTCGAGCGCCGGCATCGAAGGCGGAACGAAGAGGATCTCGCGGATAATCTTTGCGTCGATCAGCGGCACCGAAAGATCGATCGCCTTGAGATCGAGCCCGGCGGGAAACGGCTTCTTGCGCTTGCTCTTTGCCGCCCCCTGCTTTGCGAAGCGGACCATATAGCCGATCACGTCGCGGATGTGCACCATCCCGACCGGATCATCCAGCGTGTCGTTATGAACAACGAGGCGCGAGTGGCCCGCGCCCTCGAACACCTTGATCAGCTCGCCGAGCGAAATGTCCTGCGGCACCGTGACGATGTCGGCGCGGGGTATCATGACGTCGTCGACCCTGCGTCCGCGCAGCGCAAGGATATTGGTGAGCATCGTGCGCTCTTGCGGCGAGAAGCCGCCTTCGCCGAGCGCCCCGTTCGCCAGCACGGTCTGCAGATCGGAGCGCGCCGAGCTTGACCGCCAGTTGAACACCGCGCGCATCAGCCGCGCGAGCCAGCTCTCCTCGCGCGCCGGCGCGGGCTGTGGCACGACCGCGGGAAGGTTCACGCGTTCCGGAATCGAATCGATACGACTTGGCGCGTCGGAATCGGGCATGGCGATTGCTCAGCCCCGAATCTGCTGAGGGAGCGCCTCGCGCGCAAGCGGCTCGTGCGCAAGATAGGGGTCCGGCACGCCGAGCCGCGCCAATATGACACGCTCGACCCCTTCCATCCGCTCAGCGGCCGCATCCGTGTCGTGATCGTGGCCGACGAGGTGGAGAAACCCATGCACCGCAAGGTGCGCCAGATGATCGGAGAAGAGCTTGCCTTCTTCGGTCGCCTCGCGCGCGGTCGTCTCATAGGCGATCGCGATATCACCGAGGGATCGCACCGGTCCCTGCCCGCTCGATGCCGCCGGAAACGACAGCACGTTCGTCGGCTTGTCGATGTGACGCCATTGCGCGTTGAGGCGGCGTAACGAGGCGTCGTCGGTAAGCAGCACCGCCACGCTGCGGTCTTTCGAGTCGCTGCCCAACGCAGTGGCGGCCTCGGTGACCGCGCGTCGCACCAGCGCGTCCGCATCGCGGCTCCATGCGCCAGCTTCGATGATCACATCAATGAGCGGAGCGGGCTCAATCACGGCCTTGCTCCCGCCGTGCGGCCGTGTCGTAGGCGTGGACGATGCGCGCAACGAGCTCGTGGCGCACCACGTCGTCTTTGGTGAACGTTACGTGTCCGACGCCTTCCACGTCGGCGAGCAGCCGGAGCGCTTCGGCAAGCCCGGAGGCTTGCCCCGGAGGCAGATCGGTCTGGCTCGGGTCGCCGGTCACCACCATGCGGCTGTTCTCGCCGAGCCGGGTCAGGAACATCTTCATCTGCATCGAAGTGGTGTTCTGCGCTTCGTCGAGGATCACCACCGCGTTCGACAGCGTGCGGCCACGCATGAAGGCAAGCGGGGCGATCTCGATCTCGCCCGATTGCATCGCGCGCTCCACAATGCGCGCATCCATCAGGTCGAACAGCGCGTCGTAGATCGGGCGCAAATAGGGATCGACCTTTTCGCGCATATCGCCGGGCAGGAATCCGAGACGCTCGCCGGCTTCGACGGCGGGGCGCGACAGGATGATGCGATCCACTTCCTTGCGCTCGAACAGCGCGACCGCATGCGCGACCGCGAGCCAGGTCTTGCCGGTGCCGGCCGGGCCGGTGCCGAACACGAGCTCGTGGCGCTTGAGCGCGCGCATGTATGCGTCCTGCCCTGCGGTGCGGGCGCGCACCGGACGCTTGCGCAGGTTGATCTCCTCGAACGCAGAGCGCGAGGAAGCAGGGTCGAAATCGAACAGCGAGCCTTGCGCGATCGCGAGGCGGATGGCGCCTTCCACATCGCCTTGGGAGAGATCGTGTCCACGCTTGATCTGCTCGTAGAGTCCCTCGAGAACACGCCGCGCGCGCTCGACGCCGTCGCGCGAACCCTCGATCGTGACCTGGTTGCCGCGCGAGTCCGCAACCACGCCGAGGCGACGCTCGATCAACGCGAGGTTTTGACCGTATTGGCCGAACAGGGTCGATGCGCGCCGGTTGTCGTCGAAGGTGAAGACCGTTTGGGTCGTCGCGGTGTCGTTGGCCTCGCTGGCGGCAGGAACGATCCCGTTGTCGGTCGGCAGATTGCGCAATGCCTCAGGCTCCGAGCGCTTCCAGGGGCTGAGCAGAGTTTTGCGCGATTCGCGCGGTTTCCGCGAGCACACCAAACAAGCTGTTGGTTCCAATCTCCGTGATTGTCACAGGCAGCAACGTGCCGATCAGATGCGACGGCGCCATGACCTGCACGGGTTGCAGATATGGCGATCGTCCCGTGAGCTGGCCAGGGAGCCGGCCGGGCTTCTCCAGCAGCACGTCGAAGGTGACGCCGCGGCAGCGCGCGTTGAACGCGGCGGCATTGCGGTTAATGGCAGCCTGCAGCCGCGCGAGGCGTTCGGCCTTCACCTCGTCCGGAACTTGCTCGCTCATGTTCGCGCCGGGGGTGCCCGGCCGCGGTGAATACTTGAACGAGAACGCGCCCGCATACCCGACCTCATCGACAATGCGCAACGTGTCGGCGAAGTCGGCTTCGGTCTCGGCCGGAAAGCCGACGATGAAATCGGAGGTGAGCGCGAGATCAGGGCGTGCAGCGCGCAGCCGCTCGACCGTGCGCAGATAATCCTTGGCGGTGTGGCGGCGGTTCATGGCGCCAAGGATGCGATCCGAGCCCGACTGCACCGGCAAATGAAGCTGCGGCGCGAGCTGCGGCAAATCGCGGTGCCCGGCGACGAGATCGTCGTCGACGTCGCGCGGATGGCTCGTGGTGTAGCGCAGGCGTGCGATGCCGGGGATTTCGGCGACGCGGCGCAGCAGCTGCCCAAGCGTGAAGGTCCGGCCGAAGCCCCTTTCCAGCACATTGGGATCCTAAGCTTAGAATTCCACGTGGACAAGTTGTCGCG
>JADMIO011717958.1_pt1 | contig 79854 bp, 71 predicted proteins | sample 8958161 | NCBI WGS metagenome assembly JADMIO01 (sample SAMN16585339, study PRJNA669376) | soil metagenome | isolation source: Crop rotation soil | place: USA: Cullars Rotation, Alabama | collected 2011 | reverse complement strand
GCCGCGACTTCAAGTCACGTGAATTCCAAGCTTCGGATCCCACTGTGCTGGAAAGGGACCTGGAGGCGTACGTGGGCAACGGGGCCCGGGGCTCCGATGCGGCGGACGCGAAGGTGAGCTCCAAACTGGACGGGGTCTCGGGTCCCGGGCACAACGCCTGGATGATGACCAGTGCGGCGCTGGTGCTTTTTATGACTTTGCCCGGTCTGGCCCTTTTCTACGGCGGGCTGGTGCGGCGCAAGAACGTGCTTTCCGTGCTGGCCCAGTGCCTGGGCATTACGGGCTTAGTGGCCCTCCTGTGGTGGGCCTTTGGCTACAGCTTTGTCTTTGCCGATGGGGCGGGGGCGGTGCTGGGCGATTTAAAGAAGTTTGCCTTCCTTAAAGGGGTCGATTCGGCCCCGAACACAAACTACTCCTACTGGGTGTCGCACAATGTTTTTTCCATGTATCAGATGATGTTCGCCATCATTACCCCGGCTTTGATTGTGGGGGCGATTGCCGAGCGGATGAAGTTTTCCGCCATCCTGGTGTTTGTGACGCTGTGGATGGTGGTGGTTTACTTTCCCCTGGCGCACATGGTTTGGGGAGTCAATGGGCTCATGAACGGGGTCTGGAACGCGGAGGCCAAGATTAAGGCCATTGACTTTGCGGGGGGCACAGTGGTGCACATGAGTTCGGGCTGGTCGGCCCTGGTGCTGTGCCTGATTTTGGGCAAGCGCCTGGGCTTTGGCAAAGAGCCCATGCCGCCGCACAGCATGGTGCTGTGCATGGTGGGCACGGGCATGCTGTGGGTGGGCTGGTATGGGTTTAATGCGGGCAGTGCCGTGGCGGCCGATGGCGTGGCGACCAACGCCTTTTTGACCACGACCCTGGCCACGGCGGTGGCCTCCTTCGTGTGGGCCATGGCCGAGTATATCACGCGGGGCAAGCCCAGTGTCCTGGGGTTTTGCTCCGGGGCGGTGGCGGGGCTGGTGGTGATTACCCCGGCGTGCGGTTTTGTGGATGCCAGTGGGGCGATGCTCATCGGCATCTTTGCGGGGCTGGTGCCGTATTTTGCGTGCTGGAAGGTGAAGAGCTGGTTTGGCTATGATGACGCGCTGGACACGTTCGGGGTGCATGCGGTGGGGGGCACGTTAGGGGCATTTCTGACCGGGGTGCTGGCCACCGCCAAGAGTGGCAATGTGAACATCACGGAAGCGGGAGCCGCCGCCAAGGCCAACGGGCTGGCCAAGCTGGTGGCCAATGGGGGGCTGTGGGTGGAGCAACTCAAAGCCATTGGGGTCACGCTGACCTTGGCTGTGCTGGGCACCATTGTAATCGCCTACCTCGTGAAGGCCGTCATGGGATTGAGGCCGACTCCAGAAGTAGAAACCGCAGGGCTTGATCTCGCTGAACACGGTGAGGAAGGCTATCACACAGCTGGAGCATTGTAATTAATGCTCTTAATTTTGGATCAGTGACCGTGGAACGCGACTGACCAGATGACTAAAGTGAACCTACATTAGAACAGACAAGAGATCGCATTCGCATGCGTTTTTCCTCTACTACGACGTGTAGTAGAGGTGCTCGGGGGTAAGCGGAAGCACGGCGCGGACGAAAGTCCGCGCCGTTTTTTGTCCTTTGAACTTGAACGCCACTTGCCTATAACCACCGCGTGTCCGAGCAGTTTCTCGAGCCCATCAATGCCGCTACGCGCTATTGCGCGGTCTACGGCCACCCAATCAAGCATTCGGCTTCGCCGGCAATGCAGAACGCGGGAATTGCAACTCTCGCTCTCAACTGGCGCTACTTAGCATTCGAAGTCTATCCCGAAGACTTGCGCTCAGCGATTGCTGGTGCACAGGTGATGAACTACATCGGCCTCAATCTGACCGTCCCGCACAAGTTATTAGCCATGGATATTGTCGATGAACTGGACGAAACCGCTACCACTTGGGGAGCAGTCAATACCATCCAATTCGAAGGTAAAACAACCATGGGTGAATGGAGACCGTTGCGCGAGTTTACGGATCCGCCACGCGAAACTCGGGCTCGCGGTTTTAACACCGATGCCGAGGCGATCACGCGTTCACTTCAGGAAGACCTAGGGATGAACCTACAGGGTGCAAGTGTTCTCTTGCTAGGTGCCGGGGGGGCAGGGCGTACAGCAGCGCTGAAGCTCGCTGCTGAAAAAGTAGCTCGGCTTTTTATAGTAAACCGTACGCCCAACAAAGCTGAAGAGATTGGCAGCGAAATAAGGAGGCGTCACCCAGAGGTAAAAGTGGCCTTGGCATACCCGGCTGAGCCCGTGGACTTGATGCTCAATGCAACATCCGTCGGTCTAAAGGCAGCGGATGCTTTGCCCTTCGATGAAACGCAGTTCTCACTGCGGAAAGTCAGCGCGGTTTATGACATGGTTTATGACCCGGCTGAAACTCCTTTATGCAAAGCAGCCAAAAGTTTTGGCTGCCGGGTATCAAATGGGCTCGGCATGTTGCTTTATCAGGGCGCGAAGGCTCTCGAAATTTGGACTGGATGTCCTGCGCCGGTACAAGAAATGCGGCGTGCACTGGAGAAAAAAGTTTATGGTAGCTGAGAAAATTCCAAACCCAGGCTACCAATGGAGAAATGCCAAAATCGCCGACGGCAGAATCTTAGTAGCGATTGCTGCTCGAGGCCATGTGATTTTTGCCGGGTTGATAGGTGTCGCGGTACGATGCTTTTGAACTATGCTTTCTCGCACATTCGACCCCCACATTTGGGCCGCCGTGCCATTTCACTTTTGGTCGGTAGTGTTTTTTGTTTTTGGCTCGATTGTGGGTAGCTTCCTGAACGTTTGCATACACCGGATGCCCCTGGGCGAGAGTGTAGTTTCGCCACCCTCACATTGTCCACACTGCAACTATTCCATTCCATGGTTTCTTAATATTCCCTTGCTTACTTGGATTTCCTTGCGAGGTAAATGCCGCAATTGTAATTCTCCTATTTCCATCCGTTACTTCTTGGTCGAGCTGTTGACCGGATTTGCTTTCCTTGTCTGCTGGCTGGCTTTCGGTCATCAGTCCGCTGCCTTGGGGGCGGTTTATGCACTTTTCCTGGCGGGCTTAATCGTTGCTACCTTTATTGATTTCGAACACTTTATCATTCCTGATGAGATAACGATTGGAGGCACAGTAGTGGGCTTTGTTTGCTCTTTTCTACTGCCTCGCTTGCACCACGAAACTTCGCTTTCTGGCTCCATGAAGGAGAGTCTCCTCGGTGCGGCTGTAGGAGCCGGGCTCATTTATTTCATTTTACGGGCTGGTAAAATCCTCTTTGGCCGACACAAAATTACTCTCCCGACAAATACGCGGATTATTTTCACCGATACCGCAGTTGTTTTGCCGGATAAGGAAATTCCTTATCACGAGGTGTTCTATCGCGAGTCTGATGTAATTGTTATGCAAGCGCACACTGTAGAATTTGTAGATCGTTGCTATAAAGACGTGCGAGTGCGGCTAAGCCCGAGTTTATTGCGGATTGATGACGAAAAGGTTAATCCAGAAGAAGTCCCCCATCTTGAAGCAGTTGGCGCTGAGATCGTGCTTCCTCGCGAAGCCATGGGGCTGGGCGACGTGAAGTTCATGGCTGCTATTGGTTCCTTCTTGGGATGGAAGGCGGTCATCTTTTCACTTATTGTGAGCTCATTTATTGGCTCAGCTGTGGGGATCGTGTTCGTTGTTCTCGGAAAGCGAGCGCTTTCCTCGAGGCTTCCATATGGCCCATATATTGCGATGGCTGCGGCGCTTTGGATTTTTGTCGGCTCCGACTTGGTCCAATGGTACAAGCACCTCATCGGACTCACGCCAACAAGGTAAAGCGATTCCACCTCTTTTACTGACATTGGGCTTTATGTCTCAAGGCATGATCTATCAGGACGAGTGCAGTCATGGCTTCAACCATCGGTACTGCCCGAGGCAAAACGCAGGGATCATGCCGTCCACGCGCCTTCAATCTTGTGTTCTTGAAATCAATATCGATTGTATCCTGTTCATGCATTACAGTTGCTACGGGTTTAAAGGCAACCCGAAAATAAATTGATTGGCCATTCGAAATGCCGCCCTGAACTCCTCCTGACCTGTTGCTTGTAGTATAAACTTTGCCGCCTTTGGCCCTGAACGGATCGTTATGCTGGGAGCCCGACAACAAAACTCCTCCAAAGCCTGAGCCGATTTCAAATCCTTTCGAAGCGGGTAAGCTGAGCATTGCTTTGGCCAAATCTGCTTCGAGTCGATCAAATACTGGCTCCCCCCATCCGGCTGGTACACCCCGCGCGATTGCTTCAATCACTCCTCCGACCGTGTCACCTTGCCTGCGAACCTTGTCGATAACTCGAATCATCTTTTCGGCAGCGGAGTGATCCGGACAGCGAACGATGTTGGATTCCACATCTTGCGTTGTTACCACTGCAGGATCCACATGAGCCTTTACGCGCTGGACTTGGGTTACGTACGCGATTACCGCCACGTTATAACGCTCCCGCAATAGTTTTTTGGCAATGGCTCCTCCTGCAACTCGGCCGATGGTTTCTCGGGCACTCGTTCTGCCACCACCGTGCCAGTTTCGGATGCCATACTTCGCCTGGTAAGTGTAGTCGGCATGCGAAGGCCGAAATTTGGTCCTCATTTCGGAGTAGGCTTCCGGGCGGAAGTCCTGATTTTTAACCCACATTGAAATGGGAGTCCCGAGTGTTTTGCCTTCAAACGTGCCTGAAAGAATTTGGACTTGATCAAGCTCCTTTCGGGGCGTGACTATCCTGGATTGGCCTGGGCGGCGGCGGTCCAAATCGACCTGAATATCGGCTTCCGTTAGTTCCAAGCGTGGTGGGCACCCGTCTACCACGACCCCTACACCTCCTCCATGAGATTCGCCCCAGGTTGTGATGCGGAAGAGCTGCCCAAACGTATTTGCCATGCTGACAGGGTGCGAAAAGGACACGTGGCGGTCAAACCATCAACGGAGCATTAAATAATTTGGTTGTCGTTACCACGACGGTTCGCCCATCCTAGTCCTGCTGCAGTTGCGATGCTTTGATATTGAGCCCAATGACAGTTACCCTGTTTATTCCTTGTTTCGTGGACCTGATGTTTCCCAAGGCGGGAATTAGCATGGTTCAAATATTGGAGCGGCTCGGGCACAAGATTGATTATCCCGAGCAACTCGCTTGCTGCGGGCAACCGGCGTTCAATTCCGGATATTGGGAAGAGGCCCGGTCCGTGGCTGTAAAGGCGTTGGAGCGGTTGAGCGAATCTGAAGTGGTGGTGATCGCTTCCGGCTCTTGCGGTGCAATGCTAAAGGTTTTTTACCCGAATCTATTTGCTGGCACGCCGTGGTCGGGTGTGGCCAACGCGCTCGCGAAGAAGTGCTTCGAGTTTTCGGATTTTCTCGTAACTAAGTTGGGGGTAACGGATTTAGGAGCGAGTTTTCCGTCCAAGGTTACATTCCACGACGGCTGCCATGGTTTACGGGAACTAAGGAATAAAAGGCCGGCTCGCGAGCTGTTAGCCAGAGTGCGCGGATTGGAGTTGGTGGAAATGCAGGATGCGGAGGTCTGCTGTGGCTTCGGCGGCACATTTGCCGCCAAGTTTCCGATGATTTCAACTGCCATGGGTGAAGTGAAATGTGCTTCTGCCTTCGAGACCGGCGCAGATTACATCGTATCAAATGACTCCAGCTGCCTAATGCACGTGCAGGGATTGCTCACCCGAGGGGGAAGCAAAGTGAAAACAATTCATTTGGCCGAAATACTTGCGCAATCATGAAAGCTTTTTCCCAAGGATTCAAAGACCAGGCTAATATACTCACGCAGGACTTGCGACATCGGGGGATCATCCAGACCGCGTTACGAAAATACGAGGGGGTTCGCGACAAAACCAAATCCGCGTTTCAGAGTTGGCCATCAGCTCGTCAAGCGGCAGCTGAAACAAAGTGGGAAGCGATTAATCATCTCGATAAGTACTTGGTTGAATTCGCCGATAAACTGGCCGCTCGCGGAACCAAAGTGCATTGGGCCAGCACAGCGGCACAAGCACGGGAAATTATCCTGGACATTATTCGTAAAAAGAACGCCCGCTCAATTGTTAAATCGAAGGCAATGACCTCGGAAGAAATCCACCTGAACGAAGCTTTGGAGGAAGCGGGCTTCGAGGTTGTGGAGTCGGATTTGGGCGAGTTTATAGTTCAATTGCGAAAAGAGGCACCGTACCATATAGTTTTTCCCGCAATGCACCTGACGCGGGGGGACATTAGCGCGCTTTTCACGAAGGAGTTAGGCAGCGCCCCAACCGACAATCCCGAAGATTTAACCCTGATCGCTCGACGGGTGCTTCGCCAAAAGTATATCACAGCGGATATTGGTTTGACGGGAGCGAACTTTGCGATCGCCGAAACTGGAATGATATCCATCACGGAAAATGAGGGCAACGCGCGCCTGACAGCTGCCCTGCCGAAAACGGTGATTTCGTTGCTCGGCATAGAAAAAGTCCTGCCGAGGCTGGAAGATCTGGCTTTGTTTTTGCCAATGCTGGCCACTGCTGGAACTGGCCAGCCCCTTACCTGTTATAACTCGCTTTATGGAGGACCACGACAACCGGGCGAGACTGACGGGCCGGAGGAATATCACGTGGTTCTACTGGACAATAGGCGCACTGAACTGCTCGCCGATCCTGAACAGCGCGATGCTCTACATTGTATCCGGTGCGGCGCGTGTCTCAATGCCTGCCCTATCTTTCGAAATGTGGGAGGACACACTTACGGGACAACGTACTCCGGTCCGATAGGATCGGTGATCACCCCCCATTTACGCGGACTACAGGATTGGAAGCATCTTTCCTTTGCGAGTTCCCTTTGCGGCGCGTGTACGGAGGCTTGTCCGGTGAAAATTGATTTGCATCATCATTTGCTGCAAAATCGCCGCAATGCATCTGCGCGCAAACCTTCGTTTGCTGAAAAAATCTCCTTCAAGCTATTTGGGTTTGTCGTCAATCGGCCGCTTGCCTACGGATTAGCTAAGTCAGCAGGACGTATCCTGCAGAAGTTTTATCCCATTGTGAAGGGAACACGCCTGGATCCAGCTTATGCCTGGACTAAGACACGAGAGTTGCCTTTGGTTGCACCCCAGACATTCAAAGAGTATTGGAGAAATCGGAGATGAGTGAGCGCGAAAAGATCATTGGCCGCATTCGCGAAGCGCTGTCCGTAACCGCCCCAAAACCTGGACATGGGCATGACCCGGAGGGGGTCAAGCACGCGTCAACGGTGATCCCATCTGAACAGGCACGCCGCTGGCTGCCACCAGTTGGTGACAACTTCGAGGAGCATTTGGTGCAATTCCAAAAGGCTGCGGCTGATCTCAAGGCGGAGATTTATTTGCTTAACAACCACGAAGAGTTGTCTCGGATGCTTATTGAGCTTCGTGACATTGAGCGGTGGAAAAAAGTAGGAGCGCATTTTGGTGAAATAACGGATTTTGCCTGTCGATCGTTGGCATTGCCTGTTTGTCGAACGGACCAGGCATATTCGATAAGTGATTTGGAAAGCTGTGATGCTGGTATTACGGAATGTGATGCACTGATTGCGCAAACGGGCAGTGTGTTGGTAACAAACCGAAGTGCCGGCGGTCGCGCATTGTCGGTGCTGCCGCCCCATCACGTAGTCCTTGCGCGTCGTGAACAGTTACTCGCGGATTTGCCGGATGCTTTTGCGTTACTAAAGAAGAAATACGCTGAGAATTATCCGAGTTTTATCTCGTTCATCACCGGGCCCAGCCGAACCGGGGATATTGAACGCATTCTGGTCCTGGGTGCTCATGGCCCGAAAAAGCTGACTATCTTTTGTCTGTAATACCAAGGACACGAGCAGGAGTTCCGAAGAAGTCCTAATTCAACGTCAATAGGTGAGCGTCAAAGCTCAGCGATATAAATTAGCCAAACTTGCGCGAAAGCCGATGCTGATCGTAAGCATGGCGTTCGCCCGCGTTCATTCTTTCAAAATCGGGAGCACCGTTCAAGTTAGGCCACGCCAACTTGAATTGATGATTTTTGGGTGAGGTTTGAGGCTGGGTTTGTGTATCGTCTGCTGCGGTGGAGGCCAAGGTCTTAACTAGTGGGTTGTTTTGAATGGGAACATTGGAACGAGCCGTTGCTGAGGCATCGTAGCTCATCGACTGGTCTGTAAGTTCCAAATCTCTCTCTAAGCCCAACCGCGGTTTGATTCCTTTGGCTTGGAGGACACCATGGTAAGCACGCACAGCCTCTTCAGGCGAGATCTTCTGATCAGTAATTAATCGCAGCATCTCAATGAAGGCGAGTTGATGTTCCGCGTTGTTGATTTTGCGACCGAATAAAGCAACTCGGGCCCCATATTTCTGAGCATCGTGGATCAGCCGAAAGGCGTCATAGGTAGTGCCGGCGCTGCCACCGAGGATTCCTACAACGAGATTCGGATCATACTGAGCCAACTCTTCCATTGCCCGCGGACCGTGATAGACTATCTTCAAAAATGCCGGACGGCCTGACTCTGGAACGCCAGCAAGATTGCGGAGGATATTGTCATTGATGAATTCACCCAGTTTTTCCGGCGCAATTCCGCTGCTGACGTTGGGGTCGAATACTTCTAGAAAATAGCGAAAACTTTTGCGCTCCGCCTCTTCGCGGAATTCTTTGAAAGCAAACAGGGTTTCACGATCCTGTTCAAGATCGTTTACGAACGTTACCGAGTAGAGCCCGAGGTTTGCTCCGGGGAAGCCTGTGGTCGAGCGGTCGCACTCGATCTGGCCACATTGAATCTGATCGATTGTTGCGCTGCGGAACGGCTGTGAGGGCTCCCGCGAGTAGCAACCATGCCGCACTGCCCACACATCAGTCGTGTCGTTTGCGCGCGCTGCAGGGGTAACGTGAGACCTCCGAAACAGATCTTCCTTGATTGTGAGTTGCTCGCTCACGTAAGCCGACATAAGCATGATGTCGACGACGCCTTGATGGACTACCTCACGGATGATGTCGAGAAACTCGGGAAGGTTCCGGAAGCCAAATTCGTCCCGAGTCCAGACTTCCGGAGAAAAGCGAGCAGGCCGCTCGCCGTATTTAGATAGGTAAGCTCGCGGGCCGGGTGCGCGAACGCCGAAAGCCATGTCGGCATCTTTCGCATCTGCAATTATGAAGGCTCGCGAGTTGCGATTGGCCTTTATTTCCGCAAGCTTCCTGTCGAGAGACTTCATTCAATGGGAAAACAAAAGCTTCAGGCGATTTGGAATAACGGTTCGCCGCTTTATGTCCTTACCTTGGCTAGTGTTTCTTTTAATGCACGAGCGGATTGTTGCAATGCCATTTGTTCTTTGGGCCAGAGTTTGAGTTCGACATGCGTTTCGATGCCCTTACGGCTCACGATGGAAGGGACGCTGAGACAAATATCTCGTACATCATACGCACCCTGCACCAAAGAGGAGACGGGAAGAAGTAATCGCTTGTTGAGACAAACAGCGTGGATTACATCACGGATAGCAATGCCCACAGCCCAGCCAGCGCCGCCTTTCTTCTTGATGACTTCGGCACCACTATTTTTAGTGCGCTCAAAAACAGCATTTTGAAATCCGGGGGTGCATTCCGGCAAGCCCGTTAAAATAAAGCCGTTCACGCTGGCGGAGGACCAAACCGGTAGCATCGAATCCCCATGCTCCCCTAGGATAAGAGCTTTGACTTGAGTCGGCGCGAGTTTCAGTTCCTCAGCGATGAGCGAGCTAAATCGAGCGGTGTCGAGCATCGTTCCGAGTCCATAAACTTGTTGCCAGGGTAAACCCAGCCGTTGCACGGCCAGTTGTGTAAGGATATCAACTGGATTTGAGACGACGAAAACATGTGCGTCCTTGCGAAAACCCGCGGATTTGATGCTGTCGAGTATCTGAACAAAGAGGCTGACATTACGGTTGATCAGCTCGAGACGGGATTCGTCAGGTTTTCGGCGCAATCCAGCCGTTAGCAGAAATACGTCACTATCCGCAGCTCGAGGATAATCACCTGAATATACTCTGTGGTCACCGGCAAGAGAAGTTCCGTGCTTCAAATCAAGTGCTTCTCCGTCAGCCAGATCTTTGTTTGCATCCAGGATTTGGATTTCAGAAACCAACCCACCGCATTGCAATGCATAAGCTGCACAGGAACCTACGCGGCCGCCGCCACCAATGATACTTACTTTCATGTCTTGAAATGGTAATTCGTGGAGCGTTACCGCGAACCGCTCATGATTTGCTCAGTGATAGTTCGGATAAGGGCTTCAGCTTCTGGGTCACCGCTGGTTGTTGAGGTATTGTGGCTGGAGCCATTCGAAGTTACTGCACATTTGACTCCCGGGCGCCACTCGTCGTTGTCACAAAGTTCGCATTCTTTAAGGCCGATCCGCGGATCGGGAATGCCCAGGCTTTGCTTTATTTTCAATAAGTCCTGAAGTTGTGTCGTCGTCATGGTGTTCACTGGCTTGCCTAATTGGTGCGCCACCAGGACCGTGCGGCAATAGGCCTCCAGAATTTCCATTTTAAAGTAGGCGTCTTCCACGTTGTTATGACTCCACGAAACAACCCCGTGATTGGCCATTAAAATTGTGTTGTGCTTGTCCACCAGGTCGGCAACGAGTTGACCCATCTCGGGCGTGCCAGGTGTGCGATACGGGGCAATGGCGACCGAGGAAAACACCTCGTATTCAGGAATCATGCAAGTGGGTGGTTCCACCCCTGCGACGGCGAAGCCAGTGCTGTAAGGCGGATGGCAATGAACAGTAGCCACGGCGCGCGGTTGTCGTTTCATAATTTGGAGGTGCATCAGGATTTCACTGGTTCGCTTCTTCGTGCCGGCGAGTTGGTTCCCCTCCAAATCCACAAGGCACATGTCTTCCGGTTTCATGAACCCTTTAGAAACAAGTGTCGGCGTGCAGAGAGCAATGTCCTCTCCCACGCGGATTGCGATGTTTCCACCATTGCCATCCACATACTCCCTTTGCCAAAGCCGACGACCCACCTCACAGATCTGCTCTTTCAATTGGTGAATTGCGGTTGAGGAAAAAAACGCCTCAATTTCATTCTTCGAGCTCTTTGAACTTACCGGCTTGCCTGTGGAAGTAGCCTTGGGGGCTTCGCCGGCCGGTAAGGTATGACTAGTAGCACCCTCTTGGTCTCGCAGGAAATCCCGCGCCGATGGGGTAAGCAGGACCTCGGCAGGAAGCGATCGAAGATCTCGACCGTTGCGGACCATCTCTTCAAGATCTCTAAGGCTAATAATCTGTTTCATTTATTAAATGGATTGTAAAAAATTTCATCTATTAGAGCCGCATTGATTGCATCGACGGGAGTTGGTTGATCAAAAGGTGACGCGGCTTCCCGGCCTTCCACAAATCCAATTGTTTGGCCCACTCCACCGCCAAGAGCGTCATACACGACGAGGCTGGGATCCTTGCTCATTCCTACCGGCGTCTCAGAACCTTGTTGAAAATGTTCCCGCGTGAATGGGCTCACAATGAGCCATCGCGCTCCTTCTAATGAAGGCGCCTGAGTGCTGAGTGTGATACGGCCAATGACAGTGCCTAAGCGCATAAATAATTCAAACTGGCACTCCTGGTTCTTTCTCATCCACAATGCCGACAACCATCCATCGGACAGGGCTTTTGTCGTCACCTACGGCTTTGCGCGCGGCAAGTCCGTCGGAGGAAATGACGACGCGCTGATGCATCCCGGCGCCGTGCGCATCTATAGCGACCTGCGGAACGCCTTCCGGTTCACCCGCATTGTTGATAGGCTGGCAAATTACTAGTCGCCAACCCTCAAAGCTTGGATGCTTGCGAGTAGCAGTCAAATTGCCTTCAACCCGAGCTAACAACATAGTGTGATTACGGGTAGCGGCATGTTTAGTAAATCCGGAGGTTGTCCACCATGACGCAGCGCCGAACGCGAGTGAACGTCTTGGGGTTAGTCACCCCTTCACCGGTTGGAGTGGCTATTGAGTAACTCAGATACCCCTCACCCCCGAGCCCAAGCGCAGCCATACAAGGACCGTTCTTTACGAACAGCGTCGTATCGAGTGCCCGAGCCATCGCCGTCATGTGCTCTACATCGTGAGAATGTATAATGGAGGTGTGTTTGTAATTATGCTCTGCCGCCAATGACGCCTGGATGCCTTCTTCCACACTCTTTACTCGAACAATTGGGATGAAGGGCATCATTTGCTCTTCCTTCACAAAAAGGTGATCCTTATCGGTCTCTGCGAAAAGCAACTCAATGTTGTCCGGCAAACTAGTGCCCGCCACCTTGCCCAGCACGCTTGCATCTTTGCCAATCAGAGATTTATTCAAAACTGGCTCGGGGCATCCTGCACCGTGGCCTTCTTTGAAGGTAAATACTTCCTTTGTGAGCCGATCCAGCTGCGAAGTATTAAGCCGCTTCGCGCCCGCCCTTTCCATTTGTGCCATTAATTCGTCCGCTACGGTTTCGAGAACGAAAACCTCCTTTTCACCAATGCAAAGGAGGTTATTATCGTAGGCAGCTCCTTTGATAATCGAGGAAGCCGCACGTTTCATACAGGCCGTATCGTCGACCAGCACCGGTGGATTTCCCGGTCCCGCGCAAATGGCACGCTTTCCCGTTTGCATCGCGGCTTTCACCACGGCAGGGCCGCCCGTGACACAAAGCAAACGGACAGCCTCATGATTGCAAATGGCTTTAAAAGAATCCAGGGTCGGGCTTTCGACAATCGTGACGAGATTCTTAATGCCCGTCTCACGTTCGATAGCTCGGTTATATTCGCGGATAGCCAATGCGGCACATTTGGAGGCGGACGGATGAGCATTGAACACCACGGAATTTCCCGCCGCGATAATGTTAACAATATTCCCACTCAAGGTCGGGATGGAATGAGTAGAAGGCGTGATTGCGGCAACGACACCAAATGGGGTGTATTCTTCCAGTGTGATGCCATGATCACCGCTTCTGGCATCAGGTCGAAGCCATTCCACACCCGGCACCAGCTTAAGAATTTTCAGCTTCTCGATCTTGTGATCCAGACGGCCGATCTTGGTTTCCTCGAGTTCAATCTTGCCCCATTCCGTAGCGTTTACGTCTGCCAAACTTTTCACGATTTCTATGACTTTGGCGCGAGCTGCAATTCCCTGTTTTTTGAGTTGTAAAAAACCGGAATGCGCCGCCGTGCAAGCCTCCGAAGCATCCTGGAAAACACCATAGTTTCCTTGACGGATGCTGCCGCCGCTCGCTTGGCCATTTCCACAACCGCAATCAGGTTTCGTCAGGACGGGGGATCCAGTCGCGTCATGTTGGCCGAGACGGCCAAGGACATCGGCCACGACATCTCGAATGAGAGCTTCATTAATCGGAATCATTGTATTGCGTTGTAAATCTGTTTGCCGAGAACCTCTACCGTGTCGACGATTCCAATGATAACCGCGTCGACTGGAGCGTCCTTCAAGTTGGGTGCAAGGCGTGCGGAACTGCCCTGGCAAAACATCACCAGTTCGCCGATGCCGGCTCCTACGCTGTCTACGGCAATGATCGTATTTGTGCCGGGCCGGAACTTGGAGGGATCTTTGTCATCCACCAATTGCGGTCGTAAGATCAAGAGTTTCCGTCCACTCATGGACGGATCCTTTTTGGTGGCGACTACTGAACCTTCGACTCGCGCGAGAAACATATCCGTGAGCTTTAGTGGCAGTATGTCATTGGCCGTTCACCGCCCGAATGACTCCTGCGCACGACACCAGGAGGTTACTTGCCGGCCGCTCGCTTCGGGAGCACCGCTTCCACGTCACTGTGTGGCCGGGCAATAACGTGCACGCTCACCAATTCGCCTTTGATGGCTTTCACAGCTTGCGCGCCCGCGTCGGTTGCAGCCTTGACTGCAGCGACATCGCCCACGACTACTGCCGTGACCAGCGCATTGCCAACTTGTGTCATCGGGCCGGCCAGTTCGACATTTGCGGCCTTTAGCATCGCGTCGGTGCCCTCCACGAGAGCCACCAATCCGCGTGTTTCAATCATTCCAATTGCTTGTTGTGCCATGTGTTTGAGTAATGGTTTATGGTTGTGCAGTAAGCGTTATAAATCTGTTGCCGGTATGGCCGTTTCGAATGCCTTGGAAGACTTCGTCAATGTTTCCTTAGGTTGCGGCGCGAGGCTGGATCCCGATTTTACCAGGAAGCGTTTCACCTCCCGCGCTACTACGAGTTCTTCATTTGTCGGGATAACCAAAATTTTTACCCTTGAATTCGATGCACTTATGATTGCTTCCTGCGCTTTCGTGGATTTGTTTTTCTCGCAATCCAGCACGATACCGAGTTTATCGAGGTTGGCGCACACCGCCTCGCGCAGCGGAGCCCGGTTTTCTCCAATACCCGCGGTGAAGACCAAGGCGTCAATCGCATTCAGTTCTAAAAAATAGGCTCCGATCCAATGCCGCGCTTGGTGCATGTAAACATCCAAAGCCAACTGGGCCGGTTTGCTTCCCTGTGCAGCTTGGGCCTCAATATCTCGGAAATCGTTGTAACCCCCTGACAAGGCCTTGAGGCCGGATTCTTTGCAAAGTTGCTTTTCGGCTTCTTCAAGTGAAAGTCCAGCCGAGCGCATGACAAAAGGCAGGGCAAAAGAGTCGAGTTCTCCTACGCGGTCGTTCTGGGGTAAACCTGATTGTGGGCTTAGTCCCATGCTGGTGCCGATTGCGACTCCATTCAAAATCCCGGTGACAGATGAGCTGCCACCCAGGTGGCAGGAGATTACCCGCACGTCCGGTTTCTGCACTGCTTTCTCTCCGCCATCAACGTAAAGCTGGCGTGCGCGTTCCGCGACATCATCACGGCCTAGCAACTCGGCTGAGCGTTCCGCTACGAATTTGTGGCTTGCACCATGGAAACCCCAACGGCGCACCCCCAGCTTATGCCAACTCTCCGGCACCGCATAACGCACAGCTGCCTCGGGTGCCCACTGGTAAAACGCCGTTTCAAATAATCCGACCAATGGCACCGAAGGCATTTGATGAGCGAATAGCCGGATGCCAGTAATATAAGGAGGATTGTGAGCCGGCGCGATGCTGTTGAAAGCTTCCATCGCTCCGATGACACTTTCATCGAGTCGAACGCAGCCGTTAACTCCGCGAGCCATTATCGTTTTAAAACCCACTGCCGCGAGATCCTTTTCGCTCTGGATGTGGCCGCCCTCCGTGAGCTGCGCTAGGCAGTCCCTAATGGCTTTCGGATAATCCTCGACCCGCTCAAACCCACCCTTATGCAAGAGTCGCTCTTGGCTGCCCGAAAAATCGAACAGCCGCCACTTGAGAGAAGTGGAGCCGAGATTAGCGACAAGGATTTTCATGCTCGCAGAGTTCTGCGTTCGAAGCTGGGCGGGTAGGCGAACTCAGATTACTGCAGCCACTTGCCTAAGCCAGCCAGACCTTCATGTGGCCGGGGAATTACCTGTACGCTGACGATCTGGCCAACTTGCGCCGCTGCAGCTGCTCCGGCGTCCGTTGCGGCTTTAACCGCCGCTACGTCGCCACGGAAGAAGCCAGTAACGTAGCCACTGCCAATTTTTTCCCACCCGACGAGTGTGACATTAGCGGACTTGAGGGCCGCGTCGCATGCTTCGAGCAGCGCGCAGAGTCCTTTGCATTCGATCATTCCTACAGCTTGTTGAGGCATAAAATAATATTTAGGTTACTTCGCAGGTTTGTTGTTGAGTTCGCCCAAAAATGATTTCAAAAGGTCATCATGCGGACGGGCCAAGATGTGGGAACTGACTAGCTCGCCGACCCTGGAGGCCGCTTTCGAGCCTGCATCCACCGCCGCCTTCACACTCCCTACGTCGCCTTTACACAATACGGTGATTAATCCCCCCCCGATGGGGATGGTTTTGACGAGGTTCACGTTGGCGGCTTTCACCATCGCGTCACTGGCTTCCACGCTGCCGACGTAGCCCTTGGTTTCGATCATTCCTAATGCTTCGCTCATTATCTGTTTAGTTGATGGTTAATATTAATTGTACAATTCGAGGTTCCGGTGTTATTTCACTAATTCGCAGTGGGTTTCCGGCCGCAGGTTGCAGGCGTTGCCTTCGTCCGTGTCGATATGAACCTCCAGTTTGAAGCTCTTGTCCACGCGGACCAGCATTTTGTCGAGGCTCAACCCGCACGACCCGCCGATTTTCAGCTTCATCTCATCTCCGGCATTCACGCCGTAAAAACTTGCGTCGTCTGGAGCCATGTGCACATGCCTAAGCGCACGGATAACTCCTTCGGGCATTTCAAAAAATCCTGCAGGTCCCATCAGCATGCAACCAAGCGTGCCTTTAATGTTGCCTGAACTCCGTAAAGGCAGTTCAAAACCCAGTGCAATGCCATCCGTGTAAGAAAGTTCTACTTGGTTCAGGTTTCGGCATGGTCCGAGAATGCGTAAGTTCGAAATAACCCGACTGCGCGGACCAATCAACGTCAGCGTCTCTTTCGCGGCAAACTGTCCCTCTTGGTAAAGCCATTTGTGAACCGTAAGTTGATGACCTTTCCCGAAAAGTATTTCCACGGCTTCCGGCGTCAAATGACAGTGCCGTGCGCTCACGTTCACCACCAAAGGGTTGGGTGCAGTGGCAGGCCTCGGCAACGGCTTGCCAAGTCGCTGATACACCGCCTGTCGAACAATATGTTCGACCACAGCACGATGTGGTAAGGGGCTGGACGAAACCATAACGGGACGATGTTTGACAGTTTCTGGAAGAATGTCAAATAAATGTTGCAAAATATTCCAAAATATATCAATAATGTGCTCGGATGCAGCCACAAGAGCGTCAACACCGCATTAGCGAGTATCTGCAAATGGTTGAATTTGCGTCGCTTGAGGAGATTTCGAACCAGGTTGATGCTTCTCTTTCGACTGTTCGGCGAGATTTAGCAATATTAGAGGCTGGCGGCAGTCTTCAGCGCACCCATGGCGGGGCCCGTCTCATCAATCCGCGTTCGGACGAATTTGCTTTTTCAGCTCGCGATACCCATCAATTAAATGAAAAGGAAGCCATTGGTCGGGCTTGCAGCGACCTTATTCAGCCGAACCAAAGCGTCATTTTGGATGCCGGCACCACTGTTTACCACGTCGCGCGGCATCTTGAGAGTAAAACTCCTCAGATCATCACTAACTCGCTGCCCGTGGCGAATCTCTTTGCTTCAGCCAACCGCGTGGAAGCGGTCGTATCCGGCGGGGTTATTTACCCGCGTTTGGGTGTGTTGGTTGGACCCTTGGCGGTGGAATCATTTTCCAAAATCCATGCGGACATTGCCGTCATGAGTGCTGGAGGCATTACGCTCGAAGGCATCACGAATTCTCACGGCCTCCTTATTGACATTCAGCTTGCGATGATTAGAGCAGCACAAAAAGTGATCTTTTGCTTTGATCATACCAAATTTGGCCGCCAATCGGTTTCCAGGCTTTGCGATCTCGATTGTATTGATACTATCGTTACTGACAGCGCGGCTCCCTTGGAGTTGGTCCACGCACTGCGCGAGCGAGGGCTTGAAGTGATCGTAGCCGGCGCGTTGGTCAACAATGCGGTTGGCGCGAGGCCGACGTAGAGGCTGAGCAGCGGCACTCTGCCAATCCAACGGCCTTCACTCGTCTGATTCTGGAATTATGCGGAAGTCGAAAGAACAACCTGAGCGCATGGCCTTTGAGTTGGCGAAAGATCGCTTTGCCCAGTTCGGAGTCAACGTCGAGCATGCTCTGATTCTCCTCGGTAAAATCCCCATCTCACTGCATTGTTGGCAAGGTGACGACCTAGGCGGATTTGAAAATCTGGGCCTCGGTCTCGGCGGAGGGCTCGCTGTCACCGGTAACTACCCGGGCAAAGCCCGCACGCCTGAGGAATTGCGTGCGGATGTTGAAAAGGCGCTGTCCCTTATTCCTGGCAAACATCGATTGAATCTCCACGCTTCGTACGGAGAGACCAATGGCCGGCGCATCGATCGCAATGAACTTGCGCCCGAGCACTTCAAAAATTGGATTGCCTGGGCAAAGGCGACCGGGCTCGGTCTCGATTTTAACCCCACGTTTTTCTCTCATCCAAAAGCCAGCGATGGCTTTACGCTATCCCATAGGGATAAAGCCATTCGCCGGTTCTGGATCGATCACGGCATCGCCTCTCGAACAATTGGTGCCGCTATGGGCAAGGCCCTTGAAACACCCTGCATCACAAATTTGTGGATCCCGGATGGCTACAAGGACGTTCCAGCTGACCGAAAGGCACCAAGAGAAAGATTGGCCGAGTCATTGGATGCCATTTTTAAAAGCTCCATCTCATCTCGGTTCAACCTCGATGCAGTTGAACCAAAACTATTCGGCATTGGCTCCGAAAGTTATGTAGTCGGCTCGCATGAGTTTTATTTGGGTTACGCTATTTCTCGGAAAAAAATGCTCACTCTGGATTCTGGCCACTATCATCCTAATGAAAGCATTTCGGACAAGATTTCAAGTGTGTTGCAATTCCTGCCGCGGATACTCCTTCATGTTAGCCGTGGGATAAGGTGGGACAGCGACCACGTAGTCACGCTTACTGACGACCTGCAAGCCATCGCACGCGAAGTGGTCGCCAATGATTACACGGCTCGCGTGCACCTTGGCCTCGATTATTTCGACGCCAGCATCAATCGCGTCGCTGCTTGGGTTATTGGCACCCGTAACATGTTGCGCGCTTTGTTGCTCGCACTCCTCGAACCCCCAGCCATTCGAGCAGCCGAAGCGGAGGGAGATCACACTTCCCGCCTCGCTCTGCAGGAAGAAGCTAGGATGTTGCCTTTTGGTGCAATTTGGGACGTTTATTGCGAAATGAAGGATGTCCCCGTCGGCAATGGCTGGCTTGCCGAAATCAAGAGACATGAAGAAAAAATTCTCTTTAAACGGCATTGATGCCCTTATTGCATTTCAAAAGTGGCTGCCCATGCCAGAATTTGTTTGGGTTCTTACCTGCTGATCTGTTTACCTTGTAGTCAAATGACCGTTCCTCTCCTTCACCTCGCAACCGTCACAAAGTCGTTTGGTGCCGTCCGGGCTCTTAAGGGTGTCTCCTTTGATTTGCACCCCGGAGAAGTGCATGCATTATTGGGCGAAAATGGCGCAGGAAAATCAACCCTCATCAAAGTAATTACGGGTGCCCACCAGCCGGATAGCGGATCGATCGAAATTGACGGTGTGGCTGTGGACCGACTCAATCCGGCCGCCGCGCACCGATTCGGCATCGCGGCCATTTACCAACAACCTGCTCTGTTCCCGGATCTTTCCGTGGCTGAAAATATCGCTCTCGTACTGGAAAAACCATCGGCTATTCGACGCGTTCGGTGGCCGGAGCGTTACCAGCGCGCTGCTGACCTCCTCAAACGTGTCGGCGCTGACATCGATCCGGAAACCGAAGTGCGTGAACTTTCCATGCCGGAACAGCAACTGGTGGAAATTGCGCGCGCGCTAGGTGCCGGCGCGCGTATCCTGATCATGGATGAGCCCACCGCTTCCCTAACTAGCAAGGAAGTCGGGTTACTGCTCGCTCTCGTCCACGACCTCCGCGCCCAGGGCGTTGGCATTATTTATATCACCCACCGTCTCCAGGAGGTCTTTGAAATTGCTGACCGCGTTACCGTATTGCGTGACGGCGAAAGCGTCGGCACACGCCAGGTACGCCCTAGACAGCCTGAACTCGAGCCGGCGACGGCTTTGTTGGGCGCGAGTACGTCTGGCTTCTCAGACACGGCCGGGTTTGCACCTCTCCCGGAGCTCACTGAATCTGAACTCATCCGCTTAATGGTAGGGCGCGAGGTTTCCACTATCTTTCCACCTTCCGAAAGCGCTCCGGGCAAGACCGTTCTCGCGCTGAAAGGTATTGGCTGCCGCGCCGCCGGAATCCGCGCTGTTTCGTTGGAATTGCGCGCTGGAGAAATTGTTGGCTTGGCTGGACTCGTTGGCGCGGGCCGCACCGAACTCGCCCGAATTTTATTCGGTATCACCCCTGCCGATGCGGGCACCATCACATTATTGGGCCAAACTTTGACTATTCGCTCCCCTCAAGATGCCGTCACCGCTGGCATTGCGTACGTACCGGAGGACCGCCGGCGTCACGGTGTCATATTGGAGATGCCCATCTCTGCCAATGTCACTATGGGTATCCACCCGCGGCTCTTCCCGGGAAGCTGGCTTCGCCTTGGTGCTGAACGAAACTTGACACAGGATTTTATTCGCGATCTCTCCATCAAAGCGCCATCGACTGAAACTATTGCCGGAAATCTGTCGGGTGGAAATCAGCAAAAAGTTGCCTTGGCTCGTTGGCTCGCAACCCAACCGAAAGTGCTGATACTGGACGAACCTACTCAAGGGGTTGATGTTGGCGCCAAAGCTGAAATCCATAAGCTCATTCGCCGTCTCGCTGCAAAAGGACTCGCTGTCCTTATGATTTCCTCCGAATTGCCTGAAATTCTGGGGATGAGCGACCGCATCGCTGTGATGCGCGCCGGAACGATCGTGGCCATGCTTCCCGGCAACTCCGACGCCCACGTAGTCATGACCGCCGCCTTGGGAAAATGATTGGATGAATTGAAAACGTCTGAATGACCAATCCAGTTTTAAAACTGAAATTGCACCGCACAGAACAAAGTTGGTCTGAGATTTCTTTTGGAGGTTCGTCCTTCCGAGCATTATTGTCGCTTGCTGTTAGGCATTCAGGCTTATGATGCGCTACTTCCGTGAATGGTCCGTCGCCCTCGCTCTCGGGGTGTTGCTGCTCCTTCTTGGCGTGCTGGCGCCCGGTTTCTTTCAAACGCGCCAATTGCTCTCCATCGGCACTGCTGCGGTTCCTGTCCTCATTGTCGCGTGCGGTATGGCACTCGTGATCATTTCTAGGCAAATTGATATTTCTGTCGGGTCACAATTTGCCCTCTGCAGTGTTTTCCTTGGCCTGCTGGTACAAGCGAAATGGCCGGTTCCGCTGGCAGCCCTGGCCGCCGTACTTGCTGGTGCCTCCTTCGGTGCCATCAACGGTTTTCTCGTAGCAGGGCTCGGGCTCCCCTCCATTGTGGTTACCTTGGCCACGCTTGTTACCTGGCGCGAAGCTTTACGCTGGTGGCGCGAAGGCGAGTTTGTGCGCGATCTCCCCAATCAGTTCCAATGGTTCGGTCTCGGGCAGTCTAATGGCCAATTCGCGCTGCTGCTGACTACCGCCATCGTCTTTGTTCTTCTGCTGCTGGCCATGAAACATCTCTCCGCTGGCCGCTATGTCTATGCGGTTGGTTCGGATGCCGAGGCCGCTCGTCTTGCGGGAATTCGACCTCAACTCGTGACGTTCGCTGTCTTTGTTCTGATTGGCATTCTAACCGGCCTTGCCGCCTTGCTCAATGCGGTGCGCTTTGCTGATGTGGACCCCAAAACTGGCACCGGTCTCGAAATGCAAGCCATCGCTGCCGCGGTCGTCGGCGGTGTTGCCATCTCTGGTGGCAAAGGCAACTTGTGGGGTGTCCTCGCCGGCGTTCTGTTGTTGGCATGCATCGCTCCCGCTCTCGTCTTTCTGAGACTGCAGCCTCAATGGGAGAAAGCCTTGCAAGGCTGTATTATCCTTCTGGCCGTTGCGGCCGACGGATGGCGCTTGGTCCAGAGCAAAAAACATTGAGGTGAAACTCTCATGAATCCGGTCCAATCCACCCTCTCTAAATCGCCCATTCGTTTCAGTTTCGAATCGCTGCTCGTCTTCGTGCTGCTCGTCGAAATCTTGATCTTCAGTAAAACGGGTCTGGGCTTTGCCACAACCGGAAACATGTTCGAAGTGCTGCGCCTCAGCACTGAAATCGGGCTTCTCGCGCTCGTGATGACGCCTATCATTCTCACTGGTGGAATCGACTTATCCGTCGGCTCCATGCTTGGACTCTGCGCGATTCTATTTGGTAAGTTTTGGCGCGATGCCCACCTGCCCATAGCTCTCGCCGCGTTTTGCACGTTGGGCATCGGTGCCGGCGCTGGAGCACTTAATGCGCTTTTTATCACTCGCCTTAAGCTTCCGCCATTAATTGTGACCCTCGGCTCCTTTTCTCTGTTTCGTGGCTTGGCGGAAGCAATCACCAGAGGGGTGGATAATTTCACCAATTTTCCAAAATCTTTTCTCTTTCTCGGTCAGGGTTATATCTTCGGTTTCATACCGGCCCAGTTGCTTGTCTTTGTCGGTGTTGCTGTGGGCGTCTGGCTTTTGGTCCACCGCACTACCTTTGGCCGCTCGTTGCGCGCTCTGGGGTTTGCTCCCGAGGGCACTCGCTACGCTGGTATTCCCGTTCAAAGGCGTCTCTTGCTGGCCTATGTTCTCGCTGGTCTGGTCACCGCCGTAGCCTCCCTCGTTTATGTCGCCCGTGTTGGCCAGGCTAAAGCCGATGCTGGCACCGGTTACGAATTGCTGGCCATCACCGCCGTTGTTCTGGGTGGCGCCTCCATTTTCGGCGGCACCGGGACCATTCATGGTACTCTCCTTGGGGTTGGCGTGCTCGCTGTATTAAAGATCGGTCTCACTCTTTCCGATCAGCCCAGCGAGTTGGCCGGCATTTTGACTGGCGGATTGCTGCTGACGGTGCTGGCTGGTGAAGTCATCCTCAAGAAAATTTCTGCTCGACGTGCCCTCACTTCTTCGGCCACCGTTAGACCCGCTTAGCTATGAAATTACTACCTATCTTTGCTCTGTTCACTTCCACTTTGCTGTTGTTTATCGGTTGCAAGAAATCGGAATCCGCTGCGGAGGGTGGTTCCGGCAGCGGCAAACAGCTTACCCTCGCCATGATGCCCAAAAGCAAAGGCAACGGGTATTTCATCTCCTGCCGCAAAGGCGCCGAAGATGCCGCCAAAGAACTCGGCATCAAACTCCTTTGGGACGGGCCCACCGAACCCGATCCCGCTAAACAAAATGAAATCGTCGAAACCTGGATCACTCGGGGAGTGGACGTCATGGCCATAGCCGTCGAAAACCGGGATGGCATCTCGACCGCTTTGCGTAAAGCCCGCGAAAAAGGGATCAAAGTGATTACTTGGGATTCCGATTCCCAGCCTGATTCCCGGGATTTTCTCGTGAACCAAGGTACCCCGGAAGGGATTGGCTTCACGCTCATGGATGAAGCTGCCAAAGTCCTTGGCAATAAAGGCGAATTCGCCATCATCACCGCTTCTCTTACAGCCGCCAACATGAATGCCTGGCAAAAAACCATCGAACAGCGGCGCGCGGATAAATATCCTGATATTAAAATGGCGGTTCTTCGACCTTGTGATGATTTGAAGGACAAGGCTTTCGCCGAGGCCACCTCGATTCTCAATGCCTATCCAAACGTTAAATTACTGCTGGCGATCTGTTCCCCTGCGGTACCCGGCGCGGCTGAAGCCGTAAAACAAAGCGGGCGCACCGACGTCAAGGTCGTCGGCCTCAGCCTCCCCAATGACAACAAGCGCTACGTGCATGAAGGCATTACGCCCGCCGTGATCCTTTGGAACACGGATAATCTTGGTTACCTTACCGTCAAGGCAGCGGTTGCTGTGTTTAAGGGCGAATTAAAGCCAGGCGCTACGAAATTCACCGACAGCCGCCTGGGCGATGTCGAAATCCTGGGGGATAACATTATTCTCGGTAAGCCTTTCGTGTTCACCAAAGATAATATCGATCAGTTTAATTTCTAGCCTTACTACCTGCGCCCTGATGCTGCGGCGGCATGCTCCTGCGCTCGCGAGCCCACCTGGCAAACATGAAATCTCAATGTTACTTGGGCGTTGACCTCGGCGCCGAAAGCGGTCGTGTAATCGCCGGTTTGTGGGATGGTAAACGCATTCGCCTGGAGGCGCTTCATCGCTTTCCCAATGCACCAGTCGAAATCAACGGCACATTACGCTGGGATGTGCTGCGCCTCTGGTCTGATATCCAGCATGGCCTGGGCTCTGCCGCAACTTCACATGGTCAGACCGTTAAATCCATTGGTGTCGATACCTGGGGCGTCGATTTTGTCCTTCTCTCCAAAACGAACGAAATCCTGGGCCAACCCTTTCATTACCGCGATGCTCGCACTCGCGGCCTGATGGATTACGCTTTCAAGCGTGTTCCCCGCCGCGAAATATTTGCTGCCACTGGCCTGCAGTTCATGGAGTTGAACAGCCTCTACCAATTGCTCGCTTTGCAGCAACACAATCCCGAAATCCTCGCAGCTGCGGATTGTTTGTTGATGATGCCCGATTTTTTTCATTGGTGTCTATCCGGAACTCGCGTTGCCGAGTTTACGGATGCCACCACCACGCAGTTTTTTCACCCCACAAAACAGACTTGGTCCACTGCTTTGCTCAAACGCTTCGGTTTGCCTGCCTCGTTTCTGCCCCCTGTGGTTTCGCCGGGTTCAAAAATTGGTGCGCTCCGAAAATCCATCGCCAGCTCCTCCGGGTTACCCTCAATTAAAGTAATTGCCCCTGCCTCGCACGACACTGGTTCTGCTGTTGCCGCCGTCCCCACCGCGATGGCAGGGGAAGGGACTTGGGCCTACTTGAGCTCTGGCACTTGGTCTCTCATGGGACTCGAACTCCGCAACGCTCAGCTCTCAGACCGTGTGTTGGAGTTCAACTTAACCAACGAAGGAGGTGTTGATGGCACCTACCGGCTCCTGAAAAACATCACGGGTTTGTGGCTGGTGCAGCAGTGCAAACGCGCTTTCGAGGAGAATGGGGAAAAGCGCGAATATGCCCAATTGGTGCGCCTGGCCAAACAGGCACCGGCGCTGCGTTCCTTCATCGATCCGGATGACCCGCGTTTTTGCAATCCCCCCAACATGCCGACTGCCATTCGGGATTATTGCCGCGAAACTCGCCAGCCGATACCAAATTCGGAAGGCGCTCTCGTTCGCTGTGCCTTGGAAAGCCTCGCCCTGAAGTACGCGGCTGTGTTAAAGTGCCTCGAAGAAATCGGTGGCCGAAGGGTAGAAGTGATTCATATCGTCGGCGGTGGTTCACAGAATTCCTTGCTCAATCAATTTACGGCCAATGCCTGTAACCGAGTTGTTCTCGCCGGACCCGTGGAGGCTACGGTACTCGGGAATGTGCTCATGCAGGCCAGAGCTTGTGGGGAACTCAGTTCGTTGTCCGAGTTGCGGGCCGTAGTGCGGGATTCATGCGATCCTCAGTGGTTCGAGCCCGGGGTGGCTCAGGTGGTGGCCTGGCAAGAAGCGCGTGCGCGTTTTGCAAGCCTGCTCGGCTCGTGGGATATCAAGGTAGCGCCCGGTCGTAAGCCGTCGTCGTCGTCCTGAACTAATTAACAATCCATGGTGCGGCTTGATTTGCTCTATCTGTTGCTGGCAGCGGCGCTGTTCCTGGCTTGTCCAACGTGAGCAGCACAAACATGGACCTTGGTTACTCTTCGATAACCACGTGGACCCGTTTCGAACCAATAACCTGGTGAACTCCTCAAAAATCGGAAGTCGCAGGCGAGCTCGGAGTCAATTCTGCAACGTAAGTTGAAGGACCAGCATGATGCCTTTTGCCCACGGACTCTCATATAATGCCATGGTCCTACAAAGGAGATGCTCATGGCACTGTGCCTTACGAGAAATAAAGTGCGTGTTTGGTTGACTATGGTTAATCCTTGAGTCGGCGCTTAACCTGCTGCCGGCAAGCCTCTACTTGACGGACACTCGAACTCCGATTTAACCCTCTACTCGAAAATGAAACCGCCCACTGCGGGGATTTTTTGTTCTAAGAATCTCAATCTTGAACGAGTCGAATAGACTCTCTCGCCGCCGTACTAAAGAAGCGCTAGATTCGTCGAGCAAAATCCTGCAATAATATTCTTTTGGTTTCATTCAATGCAATTGTTGACCGCAACGTCAGAACTACTCGTCCTCATGGGTTCATTATTGTCAAAACGGATTCGCAAGCGTCGTAGTCTGTCCTGCAGCCGGGCAATTACCGCCGCATTATTCCTGGCCGCAAGCTTGTCATCTCTGGCCGGCAACGCCGCCGGGGTTGTCCTTGGGCCTTCCCACGTGTTATTGCCTGGCGTCCAGCAAGGGGAGTTGTTGCTGGGCGAGCTCGGTTGTGTTTACTGCCATTCCGCACCGGAGGCAATAAGAGCCCGCCTCACCAGCCGATCCGCCCCTGTGTTGGGTTCCGATGGGCTGAAATTGACTCCGCAATTCATCCGGGCATACCTCCTTGACCCTTCAAAAGAATTACCAGGTACAACCATGCCGGACATGCCGGCTGGGCTTTCGGATCAACAGAGAACAGCAGCTGTGGATGCCTTGGTTCATTACTTAGTTTCGGCTTGTCCCGGCGATTCGGAAACCAATAGCACGGGAAATCTGCCCGAGATCACTCGCGGTCGCGACCTGTTCCACACCATTGGCTGCGTCGCGTGCCATGCTCCCGAGATTCCGAAGGGTGACGCCGATGCCGAATCCGTTTCTCGCTTGCGTGATGAATCAGTGCCTCTTCCTAATTTGGCGAAGAAAATCACTTTGGCAGAGTTGACCAAATTCCTGCTGAATCCTCTGCAATATCGCCACTCCGGACGCATGCCTTCCCTGAACCTCTCTGCTCGAGAGGCGCATGCACTCGCTGTTTATCTGCTCCGAGACCAGGCACCGTCTTCACAAAATGTGCCCGGTTTGTTTTATCAATATTTTGAGGCTCCCCGGATCCAACAAATCAGTCAGTTGGACGATCTCCTGCCTCTGGATGAGGGCTCGACCAGCCGCGTCGACCTGTCTCCAAAGCACCGCGCTACGCAGTTTGGATTCCGCTTCCTGGGCTTGCTTCACGCACCTGAAGCAGGGGAGTACTCATTCTTTTTGACTTCCGATGATGGCTCAAGGCTCTATCTCGACGGCAAGCTGGTTGTGGATAATGATGGTGACCACGGCCCCCGAGAGGTGCCCGGCAAAGTTGTTCTCCAGGCTGGAGATCATACCTTGATGGTACTTTACTTTAACGACGGCGGCGGAAGCGACTTAAGCTTGGACTGGCAACGACCCGGCTCACCTCGTGAATCCATCCCCACCAATGTATTGTCCCATTCGGAACGCAAGTTGGAACCATTGGATAACGAAAGTTTTGTGGTCGATGCAGCGAAGGCTTCCCAAGGCAAAAAATTCTTCTCCTCGCTCGGTTGCGTCTCTTGTCATGGTCAAGGCTTACCCGGCATCGACGCAGTGCCTCGAGCGAAACCACTCCTTGAATTGAACCCCAATGAAGGTTGTCTGGCGGACAAACCGTCCAAAAACGCTGCCCGGTATTCTCTAAACCAGGAACAGTTGAAGTCCTTGCGGGATACCTTGAAAAATAAGCAGGCGTTTTCTCAACCTCTCGATTCGAAATCCCAAGCCTCCTATACGTTTACCCGCTTGAATTGCGTCGCCTGCCATTCTCGTGATGGTTTGGGAGGTCCTTCCGCCATGCGGTCGCCCTATTTTTCTTCTGTCGGAGAAGTTGAACTCGGAGATGAAGGCCGCGTCCCGCCCATTCTCACCGGGGTCGGCAACAAACTCCGCCCAGAATGGCTGCAGGAGGTGCTTTGCAATAACGCCTCCGTCCGGCCTTATATGGCCACCCGAATGCCGCAGTTCGGCCGGGGTAACATTACCTCGCTCATCGGAGTCTTGGCGCAGGCGGATGGACCTCTTCTTGAGGAGCCCCCAGCCCAATCTGCCGACACCAAGTACGGCCGTAAGCTTGTCGGCTCAACCGGTTTATCCTGCGTCTCGTGCCACACCTTTGCCGGTCAGAAATCGCTGGGTATTCCAGCCATGGACCTCACACTCATGCACAAGCGCCTGCGGGCGGATTGGTTCACGCGGTATCTCTTGGATCCCGTGTCGCTCCGGCCCGGCACGCGCATGCCTACCTTCTGGCCTGAGCGCAAGAGCACCCGCGCTGATATTCTCGGTGGTGACACTCTAAGGCAAATCAAGGCTATTTGGGCATTCCTCGAGAGTCCCATGGCTCTTGGCCTGCCCGATGGGCTTGTGCAAGGCAAGATCGAGTTGGTGGCTGATAAAGAGGCCATCATTTACCGCAATTTCATCACCGGCTCACCTCGCTCTATTGGCGTAGGCTATCCTGAAAAGGCCAACCTCGATTGGGATGCCAACGAAATGCGGCTGGTTTCTATCTGGCAAGGTGGTTTTATTGATGCCGCTCAGCACCGGGAGGGCCGTGGTAATGGTTTTGTGAACCCTCTAGGCAATAATCTCGTCAAATTCCCTTCGGGCCCTCCGCTTGCGATTCTGGAAAATCTTGACCAAAAATGGCCGAACACTGCGGCGAATATCTCCGACTATCATATGAAAGGTTATGTCCTTGATAACCTTCGCCGGCCTGCCTTCCACTACACTTTCTTGGGAGTTCAGGTTGAGGACCTTCCGCTCCCTAAAAACGCTGACCCGGATGCTGTTTTCATTCGCACGCTAACTTTCAATGGCCCAAAGCCAAAAGGTAATCTCTGGTTCCGGGCTTGGGCCGGGTCGCGGGTGGAAGTCAGACCCGATGGGTCCTGGGTCGTAGATGGAACTGTCAAAATGAAATTCGAAACTTCTTCCGGAGCACCTCGGGTTCGCCAAAGCGAGTCTCGATCAGAGCTACTTGTCCCGGTGAATCTGAAGGGCGGCGAGGCCAAAATCATTCAGGAGATTATTTGGTAGGCCCTAACTTTTCATCACCATGCAGCATTTGAAACAGTTAATCTTTCTTAATAGTGTCATGTTGGCGGCCGCCTTGCGCGTTGCTGCCGCTGAGCCGGCCCTGGAGGAGGATCCTTATTACAAAATTATTACCTTGCCCACCCCCAAGGGAGTGACCATGGAAGCTGGCGCCCTCGAATTCCTGCCCGATGGTGGATTGGCCGTTTCCAGCCGATTTGGAGACATCTACATCGCTGCGAACCCGCTCGCCGATCCTCCTGATGCCATCAAATTCAGTCAATTCGCCTCGGGTCTGCACGAAGTCCTTGGTCTAGCCTGGCGTGATGGCTGGCTTTACTGCGTGCAGCGTTGTGAGGTCACTCGCATGAAGGACACCAACGCCGACGGTCGTGCCGATGTCTTTGAGACCGTCTCCGATGGCTGGGGCATCAACGGTGATTATCACGAATACGCTTTTGGATCCAAATTCGACAAGGACGGCAATATTTGGGTGGTTCTCTGCCTCACCGGCTCATTCAGTAGTGACAGCAAATACCGCGGCTGGTGCCTTCGGGTGAATGCGGATGGCACCACCATCCCGACCTGCACCGGTTTGCGTTCTCCGGGTGGCGTGGGCGCCAACTACTTGGGCGACATGTTTTACACGGACAACCAGGGCCCCTGGAACGGAGCCTGCGCCCTCAAACAACTTGTGCCCGGGGATTTCATGGGTCATCCAGCTGGGCTGGCATGGTGGCAGGATGCGGAAACCAAAATCCTTGGCCCTAAACCCGCCAACCCCAAAAGCAATAGTCGCATGATGGTGGAAGCAAAGCAGATTCCCAAACTGCGTCCCCCGGCAGTCTACTTCCCATATCCCAAGATGGGCCAGTCCGCCGCCGGGTTTGCTAATGATACTTCCAATGGAAAGTTCGGTCCCTTCAATAACCAAATGTTCGTTGGCGACCAAACTCACAGTACCGTCATGCGGGTGTACCTGGAGAAAGTTAAAGACCATTACCAGGGGGCGTGCTTTCCTTTCCGGAAAGGCTTCGATTCCGGCTGCCTTGCCCTTGGCTTTGCTCCGGACGCTTCCTTGTTTGTCTTTGGCACCGATCGCGGTTGGGGCGCCCGTGGTGGCAAGCCTTTCGCCTTGCAACGATTGGTTTGGCAGGGGCAAACACCTTTCGAAATCCACGAAATGCACGCTCGCAAAGATGGCTTCGAATTTACTTTCACTAAGCCCATTGACCAGGTCTCGGCGATCGATCCTCGCTCTTACACTGTGGAGACTTACGATTACGTTTATCGAGCTGAGTACGGCAGTCCTGAAGTGGACAGGACCACCCCCAACATCAAAAGCCTCACCGTGGGCGCTGATGGCCGGAGCATAAACATCACTCTGGACGCCCTCGCAGAGGGTCACGTACACGAATTCCATTTGCCCGGAATAAAGTCTGCTTCCGGGGAAAAGCTGTGGCACCCTGCCGCTTTTTACACACTGAATTACATTCCCGAAAACTGAGTCACCGTGACGGGCTGCTGCTGGCTCTAATGTCCGCCGATCCAGCTTGTTCACTGGTCCGGGGTCTTCGCTGTCAGAGCAGTTGGGAGCCCAAAACCTACGGCGATTTAAGGCGAAAATATCCCTGTAAGTTGGTCGGCGATATCTCCGCTTGGTATTGCAGATTGGCAGGGTTTAAGACCGGCGCTGTCGGTACATTCGTCCAGTTGGTCGTCGTCAGGTTAAGGGTTTGTTGCAGCGTGAAGCTGCTCGACGGAACAATCCAGGAAACGAGGCCATTATCGCCTGCCAGTTGCATGCTTAGCTGAGGGGAGAACGTGGCTTGCGAAAGGTAAATGAAGCCACCTTGTACTACCGTCGCCAGTTTGCCCCCGTCCGCTGAAGAGGCGAGAGCTGTATAAGCGTGGCTCTCCGCGACATTGGTCACCCACGTGGCGCCAAAATTGGTCGAGGTGAAAATGGCTGGCGAACCGCCGCCGCTGCCCTGTCCCACTGCCACTGCCAGCCGATTGCCATCCGCCGACACTGCAATGGGTGCCCAAATTCCGACGAGGCTGTTCGTCATCCATATAACTCCGGCATTTGTGGATGTGAGAATGAAGCCTGGCTTGAGCCCAGAATTATCATTGTACGAAGCCGCGGCCAATCTATTTCCATCAGCCGATGACGATACTGATTGCCAGCGTCCCATCGTCTCACTGTTCGCGTCCCAGGTCGCTCCGGAATTAGTGGAAGTATAAATCAACCCCGCAAACATCGCCGCTACCAGTTTTGTGCCGTCCGCAGAGGATGCAATGGAGATCCAATAGCCTGAAGGCGCAGCTCCCGGCGTCCAGGTAAGCCCCGCATTGGTCGAAGTGTAAATGGATCCGCCGGCGATTGCCGCCGCCAGAGTGTTGCCATCTGCCGATGAAGCAATTGTGCTCCAAAAGGCAATTGGTGCTGTATTGGAGATCCAGGAAATCCCGGCATTGGTAGATGTGTAAATCGGCCCGGGCGCACTAAATCCCGCCACGGCGGCCACCCGGTTGCCATCGCCCGAGCACGCTACGTCGATCCAGGGTTGCATCGGAGCGGCGGTCTGGGTCCAGTTCGTGCCGGAATTCGCGGATGTGAAGATGGGGCCGCCACCGCCGTTGTCATCCGAATAAACAACCGCAAAAAGCCTGCTGCCATCCGCCGACGAGGTTATGGACTGCCAATTAGTCCGCGGTGCACTGGTAGCCGTCCAGGTCTGGGCCAGGGCCGGATGAATGGCGGCGCACAAACTGCCAAGCGCAATGCCAACCAACGTTCTGTGTTTGATTCTCATAATGCCCTTGTAAAAATGGAACTGAAGCCGCGAAGCTTTACCGTAACTTCAAGAGAAGGCAAGGAAAGTAAGTGCCCCCCGAAAGCGAGTTCGCGAGGACTCGGTGGCCCATCACTCACTGCTGGAAACTAACTGTTTTGGGCTGGCCACTAGCTGGGAGACAGGACAACCATAGTTCACGAAACTTCAAGCCAGCGCTTCGGGAGGACCTTTCCAGATCAGTCTCAAGGAGTCGAGTCGAAGGCGGGAATGTTGAAGGGTGGTCCCCAATTCTGCCTGTTGGGCTTGCGCCAATCTGATTTCCTCCGGGCGAATGTGATTGTTCACCTTTGCCAGCGTTTGCAAGCGCTGCACCTCGTGTCCGAGCAGGTGGTTCATTTCTTTCAGGGCCAGCTCTCGCAGTCCTCCAGCTTGATTTTCCGCCAGTTGGGTGGCGGTCTGAAACATGGCTGGCAGTGTCCGGCGGGCAATTCCAACATTCTCGATCAGTTTGTAAGGTGAACCTTTCTGCAGTTTTCTTTCCCACGTGGTTTCGCCGAACGCTGCACTGACATCTTCCAGTTTGTGGTTTATCACCAGCCGCACGGGAGTCGGTGGCAAAAACCGATCCACATGCAAATGGGGTGCGGCAATGGCCTCCAGAACAAACATTGACTCCAATAGCATCGTCCGCTCCTTCGCTGTCGGCAGCACAGTAAATGCGCAGTTTCCCGTTTCGCCTCCCAGTAGCAAGTCCATGGCACCGGTGACCATGGGGTGATCCCATGTCAGAAATCCAACATCCTCCCTGCGGAGCGCGCTTCGACGGTCGCAGGTCGTGACCATTCCTTCAGTTGGCATGGATGGAAAGGACTCCGTGATGATCCCTTGCGGATTCAGATGCCAGGTGTGCGGGGCTAATTCTTCGATATGGACGCCAAAATGGTCAAATACATCGAGCAGGTAGTTCTCTAAGTCCGGTTGCCGGTCTTGTGCCTGAATCTCGTCAATAATCTTCTCTGCCGCTGCCGGACGGAAAGAGTTTAACTCTAACAAGCGGTCCCGGCCTTCTTCGAGTAATCGCCGTATCTCTCGGCGCGCTGCCTTGGTTTTCTTCACCAGCTGGGTCAGTTCCTGTTCTGCTATGTCCCGTTCCGCCACGGAGAATTCCAGGGCCAGATCGTGGACGGTCCGGCCAAATTGACGCAACAGTTCGTTGCCGCCTTCCAGATTGCTTTCTAGCACATTCAAACCTTCATGATGCCACCGCACCAGAACTTCCTGCGCGCTGTGCGCGAGATAAGGGACGTGAACCTGGATGTCTTCGGTCTGCCCGATCCGATCAAGTCGCCCGATGCGCTGCTCCAGCAGTTCAGGGTTCAGCGGCAGATCAAATAACACGAGGTGATGCGCGAATTGGAAGTTGCGTCCCTCGCTGCCGATTTCCGAACAAATCAATAACCGCGCCCCGTCAGGCTCGGCAAACCAGGCGGCATTGCGATCCCGTTGTACAAGGGTGAGCCCTTCGTGGAAGATTCCCGTCTTGATCGTCAAGTGTCGTCGTAGTGCCGCATCGAGCGCCTCAGCTTTTTCAATGCGGCCCACAATTAACAGCACCTTTTGCGGTTCCAGTTCCTGCAGTAGTTTCACTAGCCACAGAACTCGCGGATCTTTCGTCAAATCATAGGACGCCGGTAATCCGGTCGCTCCGGTATCCACTGCAAACTCCGTAGCGTGACGATCCAGCCACTCCTCGGAATCTGCGTCGGCGTCCAATTTGGCGAGCCTTGCAGTGCGCTTGGGAAAGCCCTTCATGCTTGCCCGGGTATTGCGAAACAACACGCGACCCGGTCCGTGCAAATCCAACAGATCCTCCAGCATGGCCTGCCTCGCCTCCGGGTCGCCCTTGTTAATTCGCGCAATTCGTTCCTCCAACTGAGCATCATGTGCGAGCAAGCGGCGCAACAACGTGTGGTCCTTCTCGCTAAGTTTCGTTTCCGCCAGGAGCTTCTCCGCCATTTTGGCGGTAACCTTGTAGTCTTTCGCCTCCGACTGAAAAGTTGTCAGATCGCGATATCGGTCTGGATCGAGCAACCGCAGGCGGGCAAAGTGGCTTTCCACTCCGAGTTGTTCCGGTGTGGCCGTCAGCAATAACAGCCCTGCGGACCTCTGGCTGAGTCCCTCCACGATCTGATACTCTTTGCTGGGTGCGGTTTCCGACCATTCCAGGTGATGTGCCTCGTCCACTACGAGCACATCCCATCCAGCTGCCACCGTCTGAACGGACCGGTGCGGGTTATTTGCCAGAAAATCAATGCTGGTCAGCACCAGTTGATCGTCCAAAAAAGGATTCGAGCCCGGCTCCCCGGCTTCGATCGACGCGCACCGCGCCTCATCAAAAATTTGCAGCCACACATTAAAGCGCCGCAGCATCTCCACGAACCACTGATGCACAAGTGATTCCGGCACTAAGACCAAAATGCGATTTGCCCGTCCGCTCAACAGCAGGCGATGCAGAATGAGACCGGCCTCGATGGTCTTTCCCAGTCCTACCTCGTCTGAAAGCATCACGCGCGGGGCGTGCCGGTTGGCCACTTCTTGTGCGATGTAAAGCTGGTGCGGAATCAAATCAATGCGGCCGCCTGTAAACCCGCGCACCGGAGATTTACGCGAGCGGTGCAGCATCTGCAATGTCCGGCGGCGAAGCGCAAATGCCGTTGCCGTGTCAAAGCGTCCCGTTAGCAAACGCTCCTGTGGCCCCTGCATACCAAGCCGATCGCTCAGTTGTGCTTCCGGCAGTCGCTGCCCTTCGCCAATGTAAATCAGTAAACCCGCCTCCTCGATCACTTCCTTTACGAGAAATTCAGTGTCCGCTTGAGTTTTAACTTTGTCACCTTTCCGAAAGCGCACGCGCTTCAATGGGGCTTGCTCCACGGCGTATGTGCGCTTCTCGCTGGCCGATTTAAACTCGACCTGCACGCGGCCGCTTTCTACTTGCACGACGGTGGCCAGTCCTAGCTCCGGCTCTGCTTCGCTGATCCATCGTTGACCTGGAATAAACAAACTCATGAAATTGCGGCGGGCTGTATGCGAGTTTTGCCACGCAAATGCAACTACTGAACTGCCGCCGGCAACTCATTCTACACCATACCCGCGCTGCAATACACCATCGCACTGTTCGCCCTGAATGATGTCCATATTCTAAAATCGCAGACGATCCTAAAGTCCAACCCCACCAGAGAACCGCCAACTCCAGTCTTTTCAATTCATGCAGCCAGAGCTTGTCGATGAATTGCGAGGCAAGCTTGTGGAACTGCTGTCAGGTTTCGCGTCATATCTCTGAAAACGGGTATGAGCTGCGCAGAAGTACGAAGATCTTCGTTGACATGTACGAAAGATTTCGTATGCTGTAGGCAAAGTATGAGCAAATCCTCTTTGCCGAAGCCGACTGAAGCGGAGTTGGCTATTCTACGGGTTTTGTGGGATCGGGGCCCGAGCACGGTCCGGCATGTTTGGGAAGAGTTGAGTCCATCCCAGAGGACTGGCTACACAACGGTGCTAAAACTGATGCAGATAATGTCGAGCAAAGGTTTAGTGCGACGAGATGAGCGGATGCGTTCCCACGTGTATGAAGCCACGGTTAGCGAGGAGGGAACACAGAAGCAAGTAGTCCGGCATTTGATTGAGCGGGTTTTTGCAGGATCGGCGCCGAAATTAGTGATGCAGGCGTTAGCGACTAGGAAGGCTACTCCCGAAGAATTGGCCGAGATTCGGAAGCTGCTGGATGAGATCGAAGGAGGGAAGCCATGAGATCGCTTCTGGAGCTCCTGGATCGACCGGGTATCGTCCAGATAGGTTGGGCGTTGTTGCATTCGCTTTGGCAGGGAGTTTTGATTGGTGTGTTGTTTGCCCTCATGCAACTCATATTGAAGAGGCGTTCGGCTAATACTCGTTACGCGGTGGGGTGCCTCGCCATGGGTTTATTAATTATGGTTCCCGTCGGAACTTTCTTCTGTTCGACACCTCCTGTTCACATGCACAACTCAAGTCTGGAGGAAGTGAATCCCTCGGCAGGAATATTTGGGCTCGGTGGCAGGCTAGGGACGGGTGCTGAGCCAGCACTGGCGATTCGGTTTTCCCGGATTGCGGAACGGTTCTCCATGGCGTGCGCGCAGTTTGCGCCGATTCTTACAGCGGCCTGGTTGGTGGGTGTGCTGGCCTGTTCGTGGCGATTAACTGGGGGTTGGTTGAAGGTGCGTGCCTTGCGGCAGGAGCATGGAGTGTTAGATGCGGAATGGCTGGGAATATTGGAAAATTTACGTCGTCGGCTTGAGATAAGTCGGCCGGTGTCGTTGATTAAATCGGCGTTCGTAGAAGTACCAACGCTTATCGGTTGGCTGCGGCCAGTGATATTATTGCCAGCCAGTGGGATGGTAGGGTTGAGCCCCGAACAACTGGAGGCAGTGTTGGTGCATGAATTGGCACATGTGCGGCGGCACGATTATGCAGTGAATATTATTCAATGCCTTGTGGAGACACTGCTATTTTATCACCCGGTGGTTTGGTGGATTTCGCGATATGTGCGTGAAGAGCGTGAGCATTGCTGCGATGATCTGGTGATTAAGATATGCCAGAATCGTGTGACGTACGCGCGTGCCTTGATGGTGCTGGAAGAAATGCGGCCAAAGTTGGATGCCCTTGCTCTTGCCGTGAATGGCGGTTCATTGTTGAAACGTATTCAACGGTTGCTGGGTTCGGCGGAGAGTGGAGGAAGACCGAGCACTCGACAGGTGGCTGGACTTGCGCTTCTGGGGCTGGGGTTGGTGTTTATCTTGTCCGGATCCTGGCTGAGTATGAAGCAGCCGGTTTATTGGTCCACGGCGCGAATTAAACTCGAAAATCCGGTGGCGCACTGGAACGGAGGTTGGGGAGGAATGGACGATTACGATCCCTATTATTTGCAAACGGAACTCGAAGTTTTTAAATCGAACGCGCTGCTTTTAAGCGTCGTGCAGCGCTTAGGACTTCAACAAAAATGGGGACTACAGCGTGGAGCACCGCTCTCGGCGTTCGAAGCAGCAAGTAAGCTGAAGCGAAGAATTGAGATCAGAACTCTTCGGAACCCTTCACTAATAGAGATTTCCGTAGGGAGCCGTGAGCCAGCCGAAGCTGGTGAATTGGCGAACGCACTGGTGGAGGCATATAGGGCGCGACGCCAACCAGTGCCAAAGGAAGCTTCAGCTGGTTCGATGGAAGAATGGCAAAAGGTGTTGCATGAGTATGAGAATTTAAAGGAAGTGTGCCAGAAAAAGGCCGATCGGCTCCGATTAGAATTGGGCATTCGTGAGCCTGATGGCTCGATCGACCCACCGGCGCTGATACTGACCGCGGGAATGCTGAAGCGGTTGGAGGCAATGCGCGTGAAACTGAATTCTGACTGCGCTCGCGAACAGGCGATATTGGAAAAGTTAAATTGCCTTACTGAACTACAATTGGTCCACACATTACCGTCGGTGCTGCCAGACGCGCTGTTTTCGGCGTTGCTCGAGCGTCGCGAATTAGCTGAAACCAGGCTCTCGGATTTGCGCGAAGTTACTCAGGTTGATCATGAATTGATTCAGGCAACCTCCAAGCTCGTGGAGCACCTAAACTCCCGGATAAACGAACGGGCAGAAGGGATTATGAAGAACCTCATCCAGCGTGTTAGCTCGACGAGGGAGTCTTTAAACCGGCTAAATGCTTCAGTTGAGGAGGCAAAGCGCCAAGACATCCATTTTGCGAACCAAAACCAACATCACTTGGACGCAAAACTCAAGTTTGAGGAATTAAAGAAATTTCACCGAGCACCGACAAACATCGTCTCAACGGAGCAGATGGATGAGAAATTGCCCCACCCCAGAGTGCTGATAACTGATCAGGCGGTGCCACCGTCGGCGTCTGGGTCACAGGATCGTACTAGAGGACTTGGCTTGGTTTTGTTAGGATTAATGTGCAACGGAACGGGATTATGCCTCATACGGTGTAGAGCACTCCCGGTGTGAGAATCACCCAAAGAGCTGCAATCGACAAGCACGGCGAGGCCGCTTGACCCGGCTCGAAAATTCGCCCAGCGAACCGAAAATGCGAGCAAACTCGGATTGGCTAGAGCGTGTACTTAGCTTTTCAGGTGGAGTTCAGAGTCTGGACAAAGCGCGAGAGCATCAGACAGGCAAAGGCCACAAAGTGCAATCCGGCCAAGGTCTGCGGCAGGCGCTCGTAGTCCCGAGCCAAGCGGCGGAAGCGTGCCATCCAGGCGAAGCTCCGCTCCACCACCCACCGGCGCGGCAACAGTACAAAGCCTTGTTTGGTCCCCGGGTGACTGACCACTTCCAAGTGGATGCCTTGGGCGGCGGCGGCGGCGGCTGCCTTCTTGCCCGTGTAGCCCTGGTCCACGAAGGCCACTTGGACCTGCTCCCCCGTGAGTTCCTGTACTTGGGCGGCCAGGTGGCCCACCTGTGCCCGTTCCTGTTGGTTGGCGGGGGTGACGTGTGCGGCCAGCAAATGCCCCAGCGTATCCACCGCGATGTGCAGTTTGCTGCCCTTGCGCCGCTTGTAACCGTCGTAGCCGGCCCGCGGTCCGCTTTCCACGCTGCTCTGGAGGGTGCGGCTGTCCATCACTACAGCACTGGGCTGGTCGTCCCGACCTTCAGCCAGGCGCAAGAGCGCGCGCAGGTCATGCACCATGGCCTCAAAACACCCGGCTTTGATCCAGCGCTGGGCCTGTTGGTACACCACGCCCCAGGGCGGGAAGTCATGGGGCAGGAAGCGCCCCGGGGCTCCGGCCCGGGCCAGCCACCGCAAAGCATTGAACACCTCCCGCAAGGGGTACTCCCGCTGCGGAGCGTCTTCCTTCAAGTAGGGCACCACAAAGGCCCACTCCTCATCGCAAACATCCGATGGGTAGACACAATTCCTTTCCATCCAATAGCTTACACGAAATCAAAGTTAAGAACACGTTCTAGCCTGTTTTGGCTAAGCGTGGATATGGTGCTTAAATGTACGCTTTTGTAAGTGCAAATAAGCCCGTCAACATTGAGGATGCACGCTTGCAAACTTAGAACTGACAGGTCGGCGGGGGCGGGAAGGACCCTATCGCCAAAGGCATTTTTGGCATTCGCTACTTCTATTATATGGACGGGGTGTGATCTCGAGTCGCTGGCGCCTCTGTTGGGAATCTCAGCTATGAAGGGGAAACCCGAGGACAGCTCAAAGCAATTTCCTTGGCTCAAAAACAAACCACAAAACCCAAACCATGCCCGCAACTGGCGCCCTCCTAACCCAATGCCCAAAACCTCACCTGCCAATCCATTCGAACTCCGCTTCCATGAGTTCATCACACCGACTGTTCAATCCCATGTCACACTGCCCTCTCGCTTTTCCATCATCAGCCCTTCCCTTTTCGCATGGTCGCTTAGTTCGTGGTTAAAACTCCTATTCGTCTGGCTGCCTTGGGAAGGCAATTTCGAAGTTAAGGCTCCGTGCCTTTCCAGTTGGGGAGCCGACAATCTTGCAATATCTCATTGTTTAACGTTAAAGTTTCAATTCTGGACTCTCAAAATAGTCTCCAAAAGAGCAAAGTGCTACAGTGCTACAAGGCCCGTCAATATAGGTCCAAAGGGCTCTTTTTCACTCCTGGAACTCGCCTCGGTGTAGCACTTTGAAAGTGCGTTAAACCCCTGTAGATATTGACTTGTAGCACTGTAGCACTTTGAACACCCCTTAGCTGGCGGGGGGCGGCGGAACCAACTCCTTGGCTCAGCTCTGACCCATGGACCTGCCCCGAGCTGCAGAAATGAGAGTTTTTCACCTCCTTCCACAACTTTCCATGTCGGGCGCTTCGGCAACCAAATAGCACCCGCCGTATCCTGGGCGTCCTGCCTGCGGGTTCCACCGGCCGCTCACCGGCGCTGCCCTGCCGGAGTCTGCGATGCGCGTTATCAGCTCACTGAACACACTGAATCGCTCCAGTCGAACATCGCGCCTTTCCCTGACATCAGTTCCCGTTCGCGTGGTTCGTGGTGACGCATCTTCCAAAAACCCCAATGTTTATCGCCAAAAATGCACTTTTTGAGCTCAAAAAAGAGGCTCAAAAAGGCACAGTGTTACAGTGTTACAAGGCCCGTAAACATTGAGTGGAATGGACCTTTTAAGGTGTTACACTTGGAGCTTTTGTTACACCTTGAAAATGCAAATACCCCTGTAAACATTGAGTTGTAACACTGTAACACCTTAAAACCCCCGACCCGGCGGGGGCGGCGGGAAAGTCGCCCGGTTCCGCTCGGCTTTGCAGAAACGAGGATTTTCCACATATTTCCACATCCTTCCACCCCCCCCAATTCTCTGGCTTCTCCTGGCCGACCTCCAGCTGCACTTAGTTGCAGGGAATTGTAGGTACCTGCAGGTAGTTGCAGTTCGAAAAGCCTAGCCGCCTGACTTTAACTCCAAATCTCATTGTCACCCCTTCTAAACTACAGTATAGAGACTCCATGAAGCGCGAGTGCAAACACATGCGCTACTCGGAGGCAAGTCAGAAGGATCCGACTCGATCGGGCTTTTCCCTGCTCGAACTCCTCATCGTCCTCGCCATCATTCTAATCATCACCACCATGTATTGGGGCGGCAACTCAAGCAGCAAACAAAAAGGGTTTCAGGCTGCCTGCACAAAAAATCTCCAGAAGATTTATATGGCGATGGAGATTTATGCGACCGATCAGGGCGGCAGGTTTCCTGCCACCAACAATGCCCAAACTTCCGAGCAACCTCTGGCCCTCCTCGTCCCCCGCTGCACCTCCGAAACCTCGATTTTTACCTGCCCCGGATCAAAGGACTCAGAAGTACCTGCCGGCGAATCCTTGGCCAAGCATAAAATTAGTTACGCCTACTTTATGGGCCGCCGCTCGACCGACTCAGCGGAAGGCTTGCTCACCGACCGGCAGGTAAATACTCAATCTAAATTAATCGGTCAGCCTCTCTTTTCAGCCGATGGCAAACCGCCAGGTAACAACCACGGCAAAGTCGGTGGTAACCTGCTTTTTTGTGACGGACACGTGGAAGGAAGCGGGGCCAACACTCCCTTTTCGCTTGTGCTCACTCAAGGCGTAGTGCTACTAAATCCCAAGCCTTAAACTTTGACCCTGGAGGAACGTAGCGGATGAAAATTCAATGTTCATGTGGCGCCAAGCACATGATTGACGTCACCTCGGATATGGCCGGCCGACCCGTCCGTTTCGTCTGTCCTGCATGCGGGCTGGATGCTTCCGATTACGTAACCAGCCTGGTCCACCAGCAACTCGGCTCCGCTTCTGCTTCCGTTACCTCCGCGTCTGGGCCCGCTTCGGGAGGTCTGCGTATACAAGCTTCCCGGCCCGCTCACGCTGAACCCGTTTCTGCTCGGGTCGAAACCTCGGACGAGCCTAAGCCCTGCTCCAAACATCCAAGTGAGCTCGCCGAGGAAAAATGTTTCATTTGCTCGAAGCCGATCTGTCCGGAGTGCATGGCCGTTTTTGGTTATATCTGCTCGCCGCTCTGTCGAGCAAAAGCCAATTCAAATGGCATCGAAATCCCGGTCTATGAGGGCCAGCAATCCGTTCGTGACGCCTTGCTCTGGCGCCGCACTGTTTGGGCCGTCGGCATCACCACCACAGCTATCGTCTTGGTGCTCAGTGTTTATGGTTGGTTCATTTACTTCGGTTCGATGCCCAAGGCAACCTTCGCTGTTCGCTTTCCCGAGCGCGTTCATTCTGGCCAATCCCACTTTGCCGGCCACAACCAAATCGTTTTCCTGCGCGGTGGCACGCTCGCCCGATATGATATGGAAACGAAAAAGGAGATCTGGTCCTCCTACCTGATCAATAAAGCCGAAATTGCTAAAGCCGTTTCTAAAACTATTACCAACATTGAAGCCCTAATCTATAAAGCGAATAATGAAGCTTGGGAACACGTGCCTAAAATGCCGTCTCGCGAAAGTCTTACCCGGAATATGGAACGTTCCGAGGCAGCCGCAATGGACCTCCGGGTTCGTGGCAAAAATATTTGGATTGTCTCGCCTTCCAAAGTGAGCCGCTTCGATTTTGAGACTGGCAAGCTTGCCGACGAAATCCCCGTCAAAACCCGTTACGGTGAAATTATTCCGCGCGGGGAAGAATTCCTCCTCGTTGAACAAGAGGAGTCCAAACCCCCGGTCATCACGCACATCAATCTCGATACTTGTCAGTCCCATACCGAAGATCTTGATCCTTCCCGGCAGTCCGCTACCAACAACTCCGAACCGCCCCAAATCGCTGGTGTTCTGCGTCGACCGCGCAATTCCGATCTGGCTGGACTTCCTCTGGGAACTCCCGGCAAGGACGGTAATAAGCCTCTTGATCCCGCCAAAGTCGCTCAACAGGTTCAGCACATGTCCCTGCCGCAAAAGCTTGCTCTGCCCGCCGTCTTATCCAATGCCCGGGTCCAGGAACGTGAATTAAATGAGCTCAATAGCCAAGACCGCACGCGGCCCGCAGCCGTTGCCAACGACTCTGCCACCAGGGACGGCTACTCATTGATCCCCACAACCAATGGTTTCCTCCAATTCTCCGTACATTTGCTGGAGCGCAAAATCGTTACCCATACTGTGGCTAGGCCGCCCAAAGGCAAATCAGCTCTGGATGGTCCTACCTCCGTTGCCAATTCCACCGCAGTTGCGAATGAAATCCTAAATGAAATGCAGCGCGAACGCGGTGGCGATGTCATCGAGGAGGATGAAAGTCGTTTCCGCGTCACTCTCCGGCGACCCGACGGACAAGATTCATGGACCGGTGAGGTTGTCGGCTATCCTTCTGTCTATCCCCTCCAAACCGTGAACGTCCTCGCCGCCAAAAAAATGCTGGTTGTCTTTGATAAAGCGAATAAGAAGCTTTGGCAAAGTACTCTGACTTACAGCGTCGAAGGTGACCTCGAGACGCTTGATTCCGAAAACGCTCCCTACGGGGTCGGGCCTTGCGCTGAGCACAAAGACGCTCTCTTCGTTTTCGACGCCGGCGTGCTCACCGCTTTTGATCTGAAAACCGGGAATGTTCGCTGGCGCTTTCCATCCGTCGGAATCACGGGCATGTTCTTCGACGACAAAGATGCGCTGTATGTCAATACCACTAGTGCCGGTTTCGAAAATCTCAAATTTTCCCGCGAAATTGATATCTCCCGCAAAGACACTTTGGTTGTTTTGAAGCTGGACTCACGCACCGGAAAGAAATTCTGGTCATCCGAACCAGGCGGCCTTGTCAATTACGTATCCGGCAAGTTTCTTTATACGGTCCAGTTTTATCAACCCTACGAAGGCGACGAGGACGATCCTTACCAACCGGAGGACAACACGCCACCTTATATGCGCATCAAACGCATAAACCCCAAAACCGGCCGCGTGATGTGGGAACACTTTCAGCAACGCGCTCCCTTGGACGTGCAATTTGACAAGAATACCATTCGCCTCGTATTCCGAAAAGAAGTCCAGGTTCTGCGCTTTTTAACCCTGTAATCCCAGTAACCCTGAGTTTCCCGACCCAACGGAAGCGCCCTGCCATCCATTCGGCCTTTCACTGGCACCGTGTTTCAGTCAAATTCCTAGCCCGACGATCTTCAGTGGCACTGCAAACGTGGGATCCCCAAAATCCAGTACCACCTCCATGCCCTCTAGTCCTTCCTGGCTAACAAAGTCGAGCGCTGTATCGGGAGCTTGGAAATCCAGGGCATCCGTCGCGCTTTCAGTCCATTGTTCCTCTCCGGCATAGTACCGGCGAGTTTGAATATGGCGTAGGAGTAATCTCATAGGGTCGGTTCGGGTTTGAGTTCAGGCACCTCATTGCCGTATTCCTCAGCGGTGCTTTGGGCTCGCACTGCTTGGGGAAACGCCTGAGAATTATCATAACTATGAACTATCCATTTTGTGCCAGAATTTCCTTAACTGCGGCAGTGGGTCTGCAACCCAGCAGCCGTACTTAAATTGCTCCTTCCACAAGCGCTCACGAATCGTGTTTTTCTGAATTCTTTTATTTCCTTAGCGTCCAAGCTTCAGCAAGCTGCACCTAGCTGGACGGAGCCTCCATCGTGGATGGTTCCAGTGATTAGCGCTAGAACTCTGCAGAGAAAGGACCACTATGACTACAACGGAAGCCAATGAAAGACTGGTCGGGGATCTCAAGTCTGTCGCGCGCGATGCCGAAGATTTGTTGAAAGCAACTGCCGGTCAAGCTGGAGAAAAAATTAGCGAAGTCCGTAACCGGCTATCAGCAGCGCTCGAATCTGCCAAGGCAACCGCTCAACGACTCGAAGAGAAAACTGTTGCCGCTGCCAGGGCTACGGATAAAACAATCCGTGAGCATCCTTATGAGTCCATCGGCATTGCTTTTGGGCTGGGATTGCTCATTGGGGTGCTTGTCACTCGGAAATAAGGTCCGCTAAAACAGTGCGGTTGGAATTTGATCACGCCGGCTGAAACAATGGATTATTGGGTGCTCCGCTCTATTGCGGAGTGCCCTCCGATCCGGTCCGTTGTCCACGTCTAAAAGCAGTCCAGAAGGGCTTCAGGCGCGCCGCCATCTGCCAGCCAAACAAGGCTGTTTTCAACCAGCCTGACCCGTTTTCTTTTTTGCGCTCCAGGAATAGTCCCCCGACCAGCGAAGCAATGGAAGAGGCTATGCGGTAAACGCTATTACCCGACTCGACCACTGCCTGCATCCCGACGATCGAGTTTTGTAAACGTGCATACTCAGTTACAAGCGTCTGCCGGTGCAGTTCGCTCTCCGCCACGAGCAACCGTTTGCGATCGGCCAATTCCTCTATCTCGGTGGTGTTAAACACTCCCAGTCCTTCTTCACTTGGTTAACGGTTTCGGGAAAAGGTTCAACCTGCAGCCGGCTTTTGATCGGGTGCACCAGCATCATGATACCAGCGGCGTAGATGATGCCCAGCCCGGAGGCGACGTACACCCGGTACGATTCCGGAAACAGAAAAATCAAAATGCCGGTAAACAATAGCAATACCATCAGCCCGAGTAACAGCCCAATGCCTAAAAGTATGAGCAACTCCACAAGTCGATACTTCTCTTCTTGCAACTCAACAATGAGCAACTCGGCGCGGTTGCGCAGAACCCCCACTACAGCGCGCAGGAATCCGCTGAGCGATTGGACCAATCCATTTGGCGTTGTTTCGGTATTTGCCATGCTGTTAGCCTTTTATCGCCACTTGGAATCGGTCCAAAATGGACGCTTTGGCCTTTGACCGCAGGTTGCCTGATATTGAAACACGGAGCAAGAAAAGTCTGGCCTGCGGCATCGTAGAATAGTGGGCCCAGTAGGATTTGAACCTACGACCAAGCGATTATGAGTCGCCTGCTCTAACCGCTGAGCTATGGGCCCTTAGAGAGGCAAAACTACAGTTTCAATCGTGCGGACGCAAGCTATTGGGAATGGGATCGGCGGCCAGGTTCATGCCCGGCACTTGCGCATTTCCGTTCTGCCGGAATTTGTTAGACAGATCGTCCATCGTGCAGGATGGTTGGACAAGATGAAAACCAGGCTAATAACAACTCTTTGCGTCTTCGGCATTCTGCTGGGAGGAGTCACTCCCAGCCGGGCCGCTGATGATGACACGCCGTTGAACACGGCAGCAGACATCGTTGTCGTCCGTCCTGCGTGCTTTGTGGCGACTATTCTCGGCTCCGTTTTGTTTGTTATCTCGCTCCCGATCGCTGCCACCTCGCATAGTGTCAAGCGTACCGCCCACACTCTCGTCGTCTCGCCCGCACGAGCCACGTTCACGCGACCTTTGGGCGATATGGAGTCACTCGGGGAAGCTCCCAGCCCCTTTAAAAATTAGAAGCCGGAGCGCAAAGGATTTTCGCGCTCCGATTAAAGCGGCTGCGGACCGCCGTTCAAGCGATGGTCACTTCGTCGCTCAAGTACACATCTTGAATTGCGTTGAGCAACGCGACTCCTTCCTTTAGTGGCCGTTGAAATGCTTTGCGCCCGGAAATAAGGCCCATGCCTCCAGCACGCTTGTTGATAACAGCGGTAGCCACCGCGTTTTCCAGATCACCCGCCCCTTTGGATTCCCCTCCGCTATTGATAAGTCCGGCGCGGCCCATGTAACAGTTCGCCACTTGGTAACGGCATAAATCGATCGGATGGTCGCTGGTTAACTCAGTATAAATGCGCTCATCAAGCTTGCCGTAGCTCGAGCCTCCGCTGTTGAGAGCCTTAAAACCTCCATTCGTTTCCGGTAACTTTTGCTTGATGATGTCGGCCTGAATGGTCACCCCTAAATGATTAGCCTGGCCCGTAAGGTCGGCTGAAACGTGATAATCCTTGTCTGACTTGAACGCGTTGTTTCGCAAGTAACACCACAACACCGTAGCCATCCCCATCTCGTGTGCCTGCGCAAATGCATGGGCCACTTCCACGATTTGTCGAGCGCTTTGGTCAGAGCCGAAGTAGACAGTGGCGCCGATTGCCGCCGCGCCCATATCTGCTGCCTGTTTCACCGTGCCGAACAGGATTTGATCGAACTTATTCGGGTACGTCAGTAGTTCGTTGTGGTTGATCTTTACCAGGAAAGGAATCTTGTGCGCATATTTCCGGGCCACCGCCCCAAGAACGCCAAACGTTGATGCTACTGCGTTGCAGCCGCCTTCAACGGCCAATTTCACGATGTTCTCCGCATCGAAGTAGTCCGGATTTTTGGCAAAACTCGCCCCGCCGGAATGTTCGATTCCTTGGTCCACTGGCAGAATGGAAAGGTAGCCGGTGCCTGCCAGGCGGCCCTGATTAATAATGCGCTGCAAATTACCGAGCACGCGGTTGTTCCGATCGGAAACCACGTACAAGCGGTCTACCGCGTCAGCTCCAGGTAAGTGCAGTCGCTCCTTCGGAATTTTAGCGTTTTTGAAATTCAGCAGGTAATCGGCTTTGTCGCCGAGCAGTTTTGCAATGGGTATCATAGTTGAGTTCAGTTTCAGTTTCAGTGTCCAATACGGCCGAAGCTCAAACGGTTCTGCGCCTGGTTGATTGGGCGTTCCCGTCCGGTTTCCGGGCCGGGCAATTCTAAGCATCCCAATCTCCGGATGCTACTGCCAAATCGAGCGGTTCACCGGGCCATCAGTTCGCGCCTGGAGGAGAGCTAACCAAAGTTGGCAGGATGATGAGTTAGCTTGGCGAAGGCGGAAATCGCAGATATGGCAACAAAAGTGAAACCAGCTCCGGCGGGAGGAGTTTTGGTTTTCCATCTACCCCGGTGCAAACGTGGCATGTCTCAGCCTCAGGTATCAACACGTTGCCTTGGTTAAGAATACGATACGCAAAGTTGAGTCGCGCCCGCTCTGCCAGGAGCACCCAAATTTCAATCGTAAGCACATTGTCATACCGCGCTGGAACTTTATAGCGTACCCGGCATTCCACGACCGGAAAAATAGTATCTTGATTTTGCCAGTCGAGAAAAGTAACTCCCAGTTTGCGGAAGAACTCACCTCGTGCTGCCTCTAAAATGTCTAAATAGCGGGAATAGTAGATGTGGTTCCCCAACGTGCAGTCAGCGTAAGTTACGCGGTATGAATATTGAAACAGAAGATTTGACATCCGCCAGATTCTAAACTCAATCACTCAAACACAAAGCGTAAACGGACTTCTAAACCCTCGTCGCTGTTTGGAGCCATGGGCTGCCACCACGGCGTTTCAGCAGGGCACTCCTCGGCATTACTTCGGAATCAAATGAATTGTTGCACGCTCAAGTTTTCGGGTTACCTTCGAGGAATGGACTGGCAGCAGTTGATATCGTTAGTCATAGTTGCCGCCGCAGCCTTCTTGCTTGCGGGAAGCAAACTTCGTCGCCGTAAATTTAATTTCCAACGAGATACCCACTGTGGTTGTTCTTCGTCCTCGCCTCGAACCTCACGAAATTCAATTGTATTTCGCGCCCGGAAAGGTGAGCGGCCCGAAGTGCTCGTGAAATGCCGATAGACGGCACTTGCGTATGCGGCACAACTGAGATAATTTCGCTTCGAATGGCCATGTGTAAAGTTAGTTCGTCTGTCCATTTTGTGACTCGCTCCGTCGGCGGTGGTCGCGGAGCTTCCGCCACGAACAACTGGGTTCCCAACACGGATGTATACACGACCGACAACGGTCTTGTAATCAAAGTGGAACTGGCGGGCATGCGAAGCGATAATCTCGAAATCACGGTCGAAGGTAACCGCCTCTGCATTAGTGGCACACGGCCTGATGGCTGCCGCTCAGCTAAGTGTAGCTTCCTGGTGATGGAAATAAACTACGGCCCGTTTGAAAGCGTGCTCGAATTGCCTCCAGGTTACGACCTGAGCCAGGCTAAAGCAGCTTACCTCAATGGCTTTCTGCGAATCGATGTGCCGCTCACTCAGCGGTCTTCGCACAGCACCAAGGTGCCGATTGCCGAAGGAAATTCATCTCTTCACTGAATTTTTTCAGGGGGGCCGGCATCCAATTGCATTAACGGCGTGTTATGACTTCGCCTGATACCGAATTTATTAGCATTCTCGGAGCCTCTGGTAGTCCGGAAGCGCCCTCTCGCGTCTCGGCTCGCTCCCTCCCAGATATTCTCCCGATTCTTGGTCTCTCCGATATCGTGATATTTCCAGGTATGGTCGCGCCACTCCTCGTCGAGACCACGCAGAGCACCAAGCTCATCGATGATGTGGTCGCTGGCGATCGTCTCTTGGGCGTGGTTTTGCAGCGCAATGCCGAAGCTGAAAATCCGCTGCCGCACGAAATGCACGAAGTGGGTTGCGCTGCCCGCGTGCTTAAGATGCTTAAGTTCCCGGACAACACCGTCCGTGTTCTGGTCGAAGGCCTTTGGCGAATCCGCATCAAAGAATATACGGGAACCGATCCTTACCTTTGCTCTAAATTTGAACTGCTTAAGGACGTCACCGAAGACTCCGTGGAACTGACGGCCATGATGCGCAATGCTCAAAGCCAGTTTCAGGAGATAATCAAGCTTTCCCCCGCATTATCCGAGCAGATCAAGATTGCCGCGCTGAACACCGAAGATCCTGGACATTTCGCCGATCTTATTGCGGTCAATCTCAACCTCGAGCTAGCTGAGCGTCAAAAGTTACTCGAGACAAGTTCCGTTAAGGAGCGTCTGACCCGTCTGCTGCCCATGCTCAATCGTGAACATGAGGTATTGACGCTAAGTTCCAAGATTCAGACCGAGGTCGCTACTTCTATTTCGAAAACCCAGCGCGATTTCTTCCTTCGTGAACAAATGCGCGCGATCCAGCGTGAGTTGGGTGAGTCAGATCCGAACGCCAGCGAAATTCGCTCGCTCCGCGAAAAAATTGAGCAAACTCAAATGCCTGCTGAAGCCAAACAGGTGGCCACGCAAGAGCTGGAGCGATTGCAGCAAATGCCCCCTGCTGCTGCCGAATATGGAGTTACCCGGCATTACATTGATTGGATTCTGGGATTGCCGTGGATGAAAGAAACCGAGGATAAGCTCGACCTCAACGAAGCTGAACGCATCCTCAACGACCAGCATTTCGGGCTGAGCAAGGTTAAAGACCGCCTATTGGAATTTTTGGCGGTCATAAAGCGACGGAAAGAAATCAAGGGGCCTATCCTTTGCCTCGTGGGTCCTCCCGGCGTGGGTAAAACCTCGTTAGGCCGTAGCGTGGCAGATGCTTTGGGCCGTAAATTCGCCCGCATTTCCCTCGGTGGCATGCGGGACGAGGCTGAAATCCGCGGTCACCGCCGCACTTATGTGGGCGCGCTTCCAGGTCGCATCATTCAGACGTTGCGCCGGGTCGAAAGCCGTAATCCTGTTATTCTCTTGGATGAATTGGATAAGGTGGGTGCCGACTTTCGCGGCGATCCCGCGTCTGCGCTTCTCGAAGTTCTTGACCCCGCCCAGAATAATACCTTCACCGATCATTATCTCGACATCCCGTTTGATTTGTCGCGCGTTCTGTTCATCACCACTGCGAACTGGCTTGATCCCATCCACGCTGCCCTGCGCGACCGTCTTGAAGTCATCGAATTACCTAGCTACACAGAATCCGAAAAGCTTCAAATTGCTAAACGCTACCTTGTCCCGCGACAGTTGGAGGAACACGGCCTTGCGAAAGGAGAAGTAAAAATCCCAGATGCCACTCTCCGCGAACTCATCCACGATTATACCCGTGAAGCGGGCGTGCGCCAATTAGATCGCGAGATTGCCGCGCTCACTCGCAAAGCCACTCGCCGCTTGGTTAGTAACGGCCATGTTCCCACACCATTGATCCTTAATCCTGCGGCGCTCAATGACTATCTCGGTGCACCACGGTTTGTGAACGAAACCGCGGAGACCATCAAGGAATATGGCATTGCCACCGGCCTAGGCTGGACTCCCGTCGGCGGAGAAATCCTATTCATTGAGGCCACCCGCATGGCGGGCAAGGGGGGCGTGATGCTTACCGGTTCACTGGGCGACGTAATGAAGGAAAGTGCTCAAACCGCGTTGAGCTATCTCCGAAGTCAGTCAAAGTCCCTGGGCATCGATCTCACTGATTACGATAGATATGACATTCACATCCATGTTCCTGCGGGGGCTACTCCTAAGGATGGCCCTAGCGCGGGCGTTACCTTGGTTGTTGCCTTAGCGTCGCTTTTAACTAAACGATTTGTTCGCTCTGATGTGGCTATGACGGGGGAAATTAGTTTGCGTGGCCGGGTGATGCGCGTAGGCGGCATCAAGGAGAAGGTCCTCGCTGCGGCACGCTTCGGCATTAAACAGATCATTCTTCCTGATCAGAACCAGTCGGATTGGTCCGAAGTCCCTTCAGAAGTAAGCAGTAAACTCAAGGTCCACTTTGTGCGTCATATTTCGGAGCTGCTGCCTTTAGCTCTTCGCGGAAAATGAGGGCCGGTCTACAGGTTTCGGGTGGAGTCGGAAAAAGCAGAAGCCGCCATTTGAGAGTTGCCAGCTTGGTCTCTTTTGCCTCTTCCACACGCCGAGTCCTGTCTGTTCGATTCTCGATCTTGATCGCGTGTTTCCTTTGCCTTGATTGCTTTGCCCAGCGGCAACGTGATCTTCGGACCCCTCCTCTGGACCCGGTGCAGGCGCAAAAAGAAGCCGAGGAGCTCGTTCTTAGAATTCTTTCACAGAAGCCCGATCAAAGCATTACCAACACGGGTGTACTTAAGATTTCAGATCCGGATCGTACCGAGCGCAATATCCCAGTGCGAATTGATACGGTTTCCACGCCCACGAACTGGTTTAACGTGTATGTAACACGCGGGGCGCAGAACGTCAGATTAACTGTTACTCATGCAGTCGGCCGGCCAAACGAATACCTGATCTCGGACCCCGCTGATTCTCTACCTCGTAAACTCTTCGGTAATGAAGCCATGGTTCCTTTTGCCGGCTCAGATTTCTGGCTGGCTGATCTCGGCCTTGAATTTCTCAGCTGGCCGAAACAGCGGTTGCTCAAAAAGGAAATGCGCCACAGCCGTTTCTGCCAGGTGCTTGAGAGTGCCAATCCCAGGCCTGTGGCGGGGGGATATGCTCGCGTGGTGTCCTGGATCGAAAACGAAGAACCGTATGGCGTTGTCCACGCGGATGCCTATGATTCCCGTGACAAACGTCTAAAGGAATTTGACCCCACAAAAGTGGAAAAAGTGGAGGGTGTGTACCAGTTAAAGACCATGCAAATGAGGAACCTTAAAAGCCGTTCCAACACGATCATCGAGTTCGACTTGTCCACCCAATAACCACCCTCTGCGTCCGCCATTCCCTTTGCCTGCGTGTAATTGGTCTTTTCCGTGAAAGCAGGCGACGATTGATCCCCTAATTACTATGCCCGTGACATCCTTCCTCAACTCTTGTCTAATTCTTATTGAACTCAATTGTGAGCGAGTCGCAGCTAGCACTAGAAGGTCAGGAAGCGTTGCAGCCCGGACTGGTGGATTCGAAATTCGCTGCCGTTTACCAGGAGCACAGCCGTGCCATCTTTTATCTCGCGTTGCGTTTCCTTGGCGATCCCCAAAAAGCTGAGGACGCCACACACGACGTCTTCCTCAAGGCGTTTCGCAAAATAGGCGAGTTCCGAGGTGAGTCTTCTTGGCGCACTTGGCTATATCGTATCACGATCAATCATTGTCGTAATCTCCAGCAGGCCTGGCACGAACGACACTTGTTCTCTAATGCCGATGAGGTGGTCTGGGAGAACGCTGTCGCCCGAACCGATTCCCCTTTCCGGGTTCTTGAGACCAAGGAACTTGGCCAGCGCATTCAGAAATCCCTGGATGGATTGTCTCACGAATACCGGCTGCTGTTGTTGCTTGTTGCAGATGAGCAGTTGAGTTATGAACAAATTGGTGCGCTGACCGAGCAAACGGCTGATGCTGTTCGCGGTAAACTCCACCGTGCGCGTAAAGCCTTTGCCGTCCTGTTCGAAAAAACCGCCTGAGCTCCGTCATGAAACGTAAATTAACATCCCAACCGAATTCGGAAGCACAAAATTCGAGTGAACAAAAATCCGAACACCTGAGTGGCAAAGAATTCAACAATGTCGAAGAATTGCTGCGCCACGATGCGCTGCATACCCCGATCCCACCTGCGATCGTTCGCCGGTTAAATACATCGCTTCGCGGAATTTCATCTCCTGAACCTTCCTGGTGGCAGCGGCTTTTTAACAAATGACTCGTACGTTTAGTTTTAGCAGGATTGCTGAATCACCCTATGAATTTCCAAACTGAACTCGAAACGCTCATCCGGGCGCGCTATCCAATCCTCTACATCATTTCCAGCGAGGAAATGCGGGTTCAGAAAACAATTGTTGAAATCGCCCGCAAACGTCAAAAGAAAGTTTTTGAGTGGAGCTGCAGCACCGGCATTGTTCCGGCCGGCACTTCTATTCAGTCGCAAAAAAGTCGTAATATCGCCACCAAGGACCCCCTCCCAGCGCTCGATCAAGTTATTGAGCAAGTCGAACCGGCGATCTTCATCTTTAAGGATTTCCATCCGTTCCTCACTCGGAATAACTTCGCCATCGTCCGGAAGCTCAAAGAGATTTCACTACATCTGAAAAACAGCTTCAAAACCATCATCCTGCTTTCCCCTCTGATGGAGATTCCCACTGAGTTGGAGAAGGAAATTACCGTCTTGAATTATCCGCTCCCAACACGTGAGGACTTGGATGACCTCCTCAATAGGATTGTCGATGAAGTGAAGCAGTTCAAGCAGGTGAAAGTTGAATTTACTAGTAGTGGTCGCGAGCGTCTCTTGCAAGCCGCGCTCGGCCTCACATTGGGCGAAGCCGAGAATGTTTTTGCAAAAATAATCGTTAAAGAAGAGCGGCTTAGCGGTGACGATATAAATGAGGTGTTCGCTGAAAAGCAGCAAATCATCCGTAAGAGCGGTCTGTTGGAATATTATGCTACAGCCGAAAAGTTTGAGAATGTTGGTGGCCTGGAGGTGCTAAAGGCGTGGCTCAACAAACGCGCTGTGGCGTTCACCAATGAGGCCCGTGCATTTGGATTGCCTCCGCCCAAGGGAATCCTCATGCTTGGTGTCCAGGGCTGCGGAAAAAGCCTCTGTGCGAAAGCCGTTGCCAACCAATGGCAGCTCCCCTTGCTTCGATTTGATATGGGGCGGATGTTCGGCAGTCTGGTGGGTTCATCTGAGGAGAACGTCCGTAAAGCCATCCTCGTGGCAGAATCAATCGCACCTGTAATTCTGTGGGTGGACGAAATTGACAAAGCCTTTGCCGGCTCGTCCGGTTCAGGCATATCCGATGGTGGCACAACTGCCCGCGTCTTTGGCACTTTCTTGACCTGGCTTTCTGAAAAAAACGCTCCGGTGTTTGTTGTAGCTACCGCCAATGATATCACTCAGTTGCCACCGGAATTGCTGCGCAAGGGCCGCTTGGACGAGATTTTCTTTGTCGACCTGCCATGCAAAGAGGAGCGCCTTGAGATATTTCGCATTCATTTGACACGGCGAGGCCGCGAGGCCGGACAGTTTGACCTTGCCAGTCTAGCGGGCGCCAGCAAAGATTTTAGTGGTGCCGAAATTGAGGAAGCCATCATTAGCGCCATGTTCGATGTCTTTTACGCCAAACAGGATTTGAAAACTGAGCACATTTTGGCCGCTTTGAACGAAACCGTGCCTCTTTCGCGAACTATGGATGATCAAATTAGCAGCCTGCGCCAATGGGCAGAAGGGCGGGCTCGCAACGCAAGTCTCCCCCGGCTAGTAAGCCGCAATGGTGAGTTGCTCAGTGTGGAGTGAAAATTTGCTGACTTCTACCCACTTTCTTCCCATGAGCAAAGCCTCTGGCCCCTGTCTAAGCACTTAACAATACAAAAACATATTGGTTGGACCCTTTCCTGTTGCTATACAGAGCTGTGGGTAAGCACTATGAGCCGTTTCGGTAATCTGGAATTTGCCGGCGAGTCGGATGGCTACTCCGGCTTGTCGTCAACGCAGTTGAAGGACGCAACCTATTATTTTGCCGAAGCCCGTAGTGCCTTTGAGGTCGGAAAGTTCGAGTCAGCGCTTCGGCTCTATTCCAAGGTGCTCGAGTTTAATCCGCAAATCGCTGCCGCTTGGACTGGTCAGGTGCGTATGCTCATTGAACTGGGTGAGTTTCACGAAGCAACGCTCTGGGCGGACAAAGCTTTGGAGCTTTTTCCACATGAACCTGATTTGCTCGCTGCTAAAGCTGTTGCCCTCGCCCGTAAAGGCGATTTGCAGGCAGCGCTGGTATTCTCCGATGCCTCCATGGAAGAGCAGGGAGATAGCCCTTACGTATGGTTGGCTCGCGGAGATGTTTTGCTCGCCCGCAAGGAACAGCGCGCGGATTATTGCTTCGAAAGAGCCCTGCTGATTGCCCCGCATGATTGGTTTATCGCTTGGCTTGCTGCTCGCATTCGTTGTTTCTATGCGCAATTTGCGTTGGCTCTCCAGATTCTCCAGCGGGCTGTTGAGTGGGATTCTACTAACTTTCTACTCTGGCTGCATCTGGGTCAATGCCAGCAAGCCTTGGGGTTGTTGAGCCCGGCTCGCGTTTCTTTCAGTTTGGCTCGCCAGCTAAATCCGCAATGCGATGATGTTTCAACTGCCTTGGCCGGACTCCCTCGCATAGGTTTGGCGGCTCGTGTGCGTGGCTTGTGGCGGCGCTTTTTCAACTGATGAGCACACCTACTCTCGATCGGCTCCTTTCCGCAGCCAACGATTTCGATGCCTCCGATCTTCACTTGGTAGCCGGCGTTCCTGCTGCCTTTCGTGTGAATGGGGAGATCATTATTGCCGACGAAGATGCTTTGTCTGAAAACGAGGTCGAGCAAATGGCTTATAGCCTGTTCAACGAGCAGCAACGAAAAAAATTCGACCAGGAATGGGAACTCTGCATCTCATTGATGCACAACTCTGCTGGCCGTGTCCGTGCTACTTTTTACCGGCGCAATGGTCATCCGGAGATCAGCTTTCGTTTTTGTGGGGACCGTATTTCCACGAGAAAGGAACTCGGCTTGCCCGAAAAAATTGATGATTTGGCGCGTAAACCTAATGGACTCGTCCTCATTACGGGACCAACAGGCGCGGGCAAAACCACTACGCTTAACTACATGGTCGATGTCATCAATAGCGAGCGGCGCTGCAAAATCGTTACGATTGAAGATCCCATAGAATTCGTTCACGAGAATAAACGCGCTATCGTGGTCCAGCAGGAGGTGCTTACTGACGTCCGTTCCTTCAATCGCGCTCTCATCCATGTCTTGCGGCAAGATCCCGATGTAATTGTTGTCGGTGAAATGCGCGATTACGAAGCTGTTTCCACTGCTCTAACAGCTGCGGAAACCGGCCACCTTGTGCTGGCGACCATGCATTCCCCCAGTGTTTCGCACGCTCTGGAACGCATTGTGGGCGTCTTCGAGGGCAGTGCACAACGCCAGATCATTTTGCAATTGTCTAATGCCTTGCAAGGGATAGTTGCCCAGGAACTGCTTCCTGCCGCCGATCGTACGCGGCGAATACTGGCGTACGAGCTGATTGTGGCCAATGGAGCCGTGCGCAACCTCATTCGTGAAAATCAAATTCACCAGCTAGAGAACACCATTCAGACCGGGCGCAAAGAGGGCATGACGCTTATGGATAACTGCCTGTACGATCTCTACTGCAAGTGCTTAATCACATACGATACGGCCTTAAGTCGTGCTCGTCACCCGGACCGGATAACGCGTCAGAAGGCGTAGACGGTCTTAATTTTCCGCACGATTTTTCAGTTTGCTCCGGCAGAGTGGCGGAGCAAACTGCATAACTTTCCATCCGGCCGGTTGTCAAAGTTTGGTATCCAAATCAAACCGGTGGAGCCCTGCGTGCAACCATTTCCATATTCATTACGGTACTCCCCAGCGGTGCTTTCATCACCTGGACGTTAATAAAGCGGTTGACCACGACCGAATGATACTCAAGTGGCTTTTTATCGCACTCATAGTTCTTTTTATGGTAAAAAGAGTTGGACCCCTGGTAGAGAAAGGGGACGCTGTTGGAGCGTTCGCAGGTGTTCCGCTGGTTGGTGTTTGTGGCTTGGCCTTGGCTATGTTGTGGCGGCACAGCCTCTCAGCTCTCGTCGCTCGTCCTTTTAATTCACTATATGATGGCGGTAACTTGCCGCCCGAACCGCGACCGCTCTACTCCATAGCCCAGACGCGTCAAAAGCAGGGCAAATTCCTCGAAGCCGTCGCTGAAATTCGCAAGCAATTGAATCGTTTTCCCACCGACTTTGAAGGCCGTATGTTTTTGGCGCAAATCCAGGCTGAGGACTTAGGAGCCCTACCCGCCGCTGAAATCACCATCCAGCGCGTGTGTTCTCGATCCGGTCATTCCCCAAAGAATATCATTTTCGCCATGTGTTCCCTCACCGACTGCCACCTCGCGATCAGTTAGGACCAGCAGGCTGCACGGCAGGCCTTCGAATTGATGAAAACAAAATTCCCCGACTCTGAATTCTCCTTTAACGCAGCTCAGCGGATTGCCTGCTTAAGCAGCAACGATCAACTGCTGCGAACGTATGAACGGAAGAGATTTGTCGTCACTGCTGGTGTCCAGAACCTCGGCCCCATACCGAACCAGAAGGATCTGAAACCTCAGGTAGAGGATGTTGCGCAGATCGCTGCCCAATATGTTGCTCAATTGGAGCAGCATCCGCTGGACTCGGAAGCACGCGAGAAGCTCGCTGTGCTTTATGCGGCTCATTATGGCCGGTTGGATCTGGCAATCTTTGAGCTTTGCCCTCTGAGTGATCAACCGAAACAGGCCGCTAAATCAGTGGCACGCTGGTTGAACCTCTAGGCGGATTTGCAAATCCATAACGGCGCCAAGTACGAATCAATCCGTCAAATTCTGGAGCGTATCAACAGTCAGAATCCTACGGCTCCCGAGGCTGAAATCGCGCGCCAACGGATTTTGCTTTCGAAGCTCGAATTGAAAGCAAAAGAAATTGGGAGTACTGTCAAACTCCGGTTATACGAGCAAAAAAACGGCCTGAAACGGGGCAGGGGGCCTCGCCTTCCTGAAAGTTAGAGCCACTCTAAAGTGCTCCTCTGTTGATCTTGTTTCTTCCCTGTGCCGAACACGCAGCGAAGGGAGCCTCACCTTACCAGCTTCAGGGCAATTTGCTTCTCAATCTCATGCGCGAGGTCCACGTCTGAACCCCCGCCTGGCGTCCGTGTCTGAACCGCGACTCCGGTGATCTGGGGATTCAGGGCTTCTACCCTCACCCAGACCGTTCTTTGATTCACTTTGCCTTCTACTGTCCGCACCATATTGGTTTCACTATGCAATGTGCTCTCTTTCAGGAGCGTGCCGTTGTACTTTACGACTTCTCTCGCAGCCTCCGTGACTTGTTCAAGTGGCCGTTCGTAGCGTCCCTCGACACGGTCCTTTATAAATGGCACACCCGGGGCCTTCCCACCGCTCACAGTATTTACACAGCCCACGCCCGCCAGTACCGCAGTTCCCAGCAGAATGGCAAAAATCAATGTTCTCATTGCCGTTATGCAATCACATTTCATTAAACCGTCAAGCTCGGATTGCCAACAGCGCGATCACATTGAGGCCGCTGGATGACAATCTCCTGAACTCTTCACCGAGGTTCGGGAGAACTGAAATAGAGAGTAACCAACATGCTTGAACTGAGGCGGATTGTGGCACTTTGCGCACGGACCTTTCCGGTCCTTAATTCAACAGACCATTGTTCAACTTCCCGAGCCCCGGCCTTCCGCGATGGGGATGTACTCGTGGCGTGTTACTAATCTGCGAAATAGCTCGAGGTTATGAACTCCCCGCTTGATTAATCCGGTAAAGATGATCGCTTTGAATTGCTTGAGAGTTACCATTGAGCATCCCTCCGTAGCTCCTCCAGAGTTCATGAGCAATTGCCGTTTTGCTCCACCAATTATCGAGATAGCTACCCGCCTTTTGCAAGTTCAGCAAATCAACATATATTAAACTTGGACTTGTTGCATCTTCAGCCGATCTGACCAGAACACGCTCGAATTAACGCACTAGCTGTCACTCATAGTCTGTTGCAGGGCAACAAGAAAACAGTTGTTATGAGAATAATTTATGTTGTTAGCGGATATTAAAACTCGTTTTGGATCCGCCGTCCGGACGCGACGAAAAGGTCTCGGCATTTCTCAAGAGGAATTAGCTGGTCGGGCTGGGCTGCACCGTACTTACGTTGCGGATGTTGAACGCGGTGCCCGCAATTTGTCTCTGGCAAACATCGAGAAACTTGCTCAGGCCCTCGAAACCTCCTTGCCGGCCCTTTTTTCGCATGTCCATGCTCCCACCTGCCCGGGTACTCCCGGCGAAATGGTGAACATTCTCTTGGTCGAGGATGACCTCGCTGACGTGGAATTAACCCTTCGTGCCTTTAAGAGTGCGGGGTTGGCCAATCCTATTCAAGTATTGCGGGACGGTGCAGAAGCTCTGGACTATTTTTTCCGTGCCGGAACATCCGCTCAGAGAAAAACAGAGAACCTCCAGGTAATTCTCCTGGATTTAAACCTTCCGAAAGTGAACGGGTTGGAGGTGCTCCGCCGGCTGAAGTGCGATGACCGAACTCGTGGGATTCCGGTGGTTGTCCTAACTGCTTCGGACCGTGCTCGTGATGTTCAGGAGAGCCGGCGTTTGGGTGCCGAGAGCTATATTGTAAAGCCGGTCGATTTCGTTCGTTTTAGTCAGGTAGCGCCGCAGTTGAGGCTCTCCTGGGCACTGCTTAAACTGAATGCCCCGGCAGCTGCATAGCAAAAGTAAAAGTTTGCTTCGATTTTGCCTCCCGGTAGGCGTTCGGGACGATGACGGCTGGCTTCAGCATCCCGTGTCACGGCTAAGGAACTTCACCTGCTTTTGGTTGAGGATTCGGAGCAGGATGCGCATTTGCTCGAGCAACAACAACCTTACTGCCACGGATTCGATGCCTGCATCGTGCGGGTGCAAAATGAGATCGATTTCAAAGCTCAACTAGTCTCCCAGCCATGGGAACTTATTATTGCTGATTTTTCCCTTCCGCAATTCAGTGCCGCGGCCGCGTTACTTCTACTCCGAGAAGGCCCCCCACGTGGCGGAAAAAAGGCGGCGATCGTACTCCAACTCAAGCGCCTGCCGCCCAGTGCCGTGCTGCGCTTTGAGGACGAAATCATCCTGCACTTGAGGTCGGAACGGTGCCGGGCCTGGTCGCTGCGGGGCCAGCAAGCGCAAATTCCCATCACAGGGCTAACCGCTAAATGCATCCATCCTCTTGGGCACCCTCAATCCACGGACCGAGCATCGGATCGTGGCTCAGGCTTGCTTTCAGAAGTTTCTCCGGATCCTGCGCCGCTCCTCCCCGGGCGGCAAATCGGGTCGCTCTTGGGCCAGGCCGCCTGCCAAACTGTTCCGCAGAGCCAGGCCTTGGCCGAGGCGTAGGAGATTGCTTTGCATCTGGCTGCCTGCCCAAGCAGTGGTCGGAACTCAATGGAACGGACCAACTCTGGCGGGACCTCAAAGCGCATACCTTCGCCCACTTCCAGTACCCCACCATCCCGGAGCACGCAAGTCAGCCTGAGCGATGGAACTATTCTCTTACCAAAACCGAGGCTCGGCCTAAGGCCGGCATACTTTCGGAGTACCTTTGGCTGAAGACTTTTGTGCTATAACTTTCCTCACTTCGCTTAGCCTCGCCTACTGTCAAAGCGTCGCACGAAGCCTTTTCTGACTGCGAGTTTCAAATTATGCGCCTGATCGAATCCGGAAAGAGTGTAAAGGAAATCAGCTACCAGCTCGCACTCAGCATCAAGATGGTGATGGCTTATCGCACACTTCTATGGAAGAAGCTTAAGCTTGCCACTATTGCCGATATCATTCGTAATGCGGTCCACGAAGGGCTGGTGCAATGTGCTGCGTACACCAGAGTCGCTGAAAAGCGAGTGCGGAAATAGATTCACAGAATGCCCAATTTGACTGAATGAATCCCTTCGGCACTGCCAACCGGTTATATTCGAATTCCCTTCCAGGTTTCGTCGAAGCTGTGATACTCATCGTCAAATGAAGGGTAGATAGACCCTGTATGTCTGAATTATCGGTTTATGCATTGCGCGTTGTGCCCGCGGATGCTTCTCGATCCATTAACATAGGCTTTGCTGCGTTGATTTCCAAATTGCCAGGTGTTCATCGTCGGCCAAGCCGCCATGGAATCCCTAGGCTCTCGAACAAGCGCTTTCACTCGAATCTGACGTTCTGATCCTGGATATTCACATGCCAGATATAAGCGGCATAGACGTGCTGCGCGCGATTCCTCAGAAAGGATTGAAGGTCAAAGTGATCCTGTTTACCAGCTTTGGCCAACGCGGTGCAGCGGCAAAGTTGGGCCGCACAGCATTTCTTTAGTACGCTGGATTTTGAGCAGGTCCTTGACACTCTTGTGTGCCTCCAGCGCTCGTAACCGTCTTTAAGCCTCGCAGCTCGAATGCTCCATCCGTCCTCTCCCGCGCGTTCCGCTCGACAATTCCATCATCAGATGCCATTATGACTGTGGATTTGCAAAAGTACGAACAACTTCGATCGCTTCTGCGCTCATATGGCTCCTGTCTCGTCGCCTATTCAGGCGGCGTGGATTCTGTCCTCCTCGCGCATGTAGCTTTCGACGTGCTCGGTGACAAGTCACTCGCAGTGATAGCTGATTCTCCCAGCCTGCCACGCCGCGAGCTGGAGGAAGCCATCGCCATTGGCGCTAGGTTTCATTTTCCAGTTCGAGTTATTCGCACGCAGGAATTCGATAACCCTAATTATCTCGCGAACCCGAGTAACCGTTGTTACTTCTGCAAGCATGAGCTGTTTACTGGCCTGATCCCCCTGGCTCAGGCCGAAGCCTTCGCGGTAATCGCTTATGGTGAAAACGCTAGTGACGTCGGAGATTACCGTCCGGGCGCACAGGCTGCGGCTGAATTCAGAATTCGCGCGCCGCTTAAGGAAGCTGGGCTTACCAAAACCGAAATCCGAGAGCTGTCCGCCCGGCTCGGCTTGCCCACTGCTGAGAAACCCCAGATGGCATGTCTTAGCTCTCGCATTCCGTATGGTGAGCCGGTTACTGAACAAAAGCTCCTCATGATTGAGCGAGGTGAAAATGTTCTTCGTGACCTCGGATTTTATGATGTTCGCGTTCGGCATCACGAGTTGCGAAATGCCGCTTTTTCGTCTGGTTCTGACGTCCGGCCAACGACCGTCATCCATCTCGCTCGCATCGAGGTGGGTCCTGTCGAACTATCGCGCTTTGTGGAGGATGGACTGGGAACGAAGATTTCCGCTTCTCTCAAAAAAGTCGGTTATACTCATGTCACTCTTGACCTTCAGGGATACCGGTCTGGCAGCACCAATGAGGCGCTAAAGTCTAAAAATTCCCAGAACGAGAATTCAGATCGTTCTGCTTAAACTTCCAACTCATTCGTAGTAGCCGGCTAAATTGAAGGGTGAGCAACCTTGCAGCTCCTGGTTTTCCTGCAAGATTCTTGTGCACCCCAGGTACTTTCAAATGTGCAACTACTCCGCACAAGCCAAATTGTCGCTTGGAAACGCGCAACTTTCCGTTAGATTTATTGTTCAAGTAAGAGTAGTCGGTTTATGCCACAATTTTTGTACAAGGCTCGTCGTCGCACCGGTGAAGTTGTCGAAGGAATGCTCGACGTCGCTGACCGTTCGGCTGCGCTGATTCAAATCGAGCGCCTTGGTCTTTTTCCCGTCACTGTAGATGCTGCCAAAGGCAGCGCCATCGCCGCTGCTGCCGCTGCCGAGCGCCCTAACTCGCGCAAGACTGACTGGCGCACTCTTCTACCACCCACCCTACGCGCTGCCGTAGCTCAAAAACGGAAACCAAAACTCCAGGAGTTGGCCACTTTCACCCAGCAGTTGGCCAATCTGCTCAATTCCGGTATGCCCCTCACCGTCGCATTGAACAGCATGACGCATCTGGAATCAAAAGGCATCGCCGCTGATGTTAGCAGAGACTTGCGTCAGGATGTGATGGAGGGTCGTAGTCTTTCTGACTCCATGATGAAACAGCCCCGGATCTTCTCCGACCTCTACGTAAATATGGTGCGTGCGGGTGAATCCAGCGGTGCGTTGGTCGAAGTTCTGCGCCGCATGGCTGATCACTTTGAACGATTTGCTCAGGTCCAGGCTAAATTCACTTCTGCCCTCATTTACCCTGCGTTTGTTGCCGTGACGGGTGTTGGCATCATGTTCTTCTTTATGACTTACATGTTGCCCAAATTCCTCAGCATTTTCCAGGGCATGAACGTTCCTCTTCCTTTTGTTACTCAAATACTGGTCAACATCAGCCACATCTTTGCTTCCTATTGGTGGCTGATCATTAGTCTTATCATTGTTGCCATTGTCCTTTTCAAACGTTTTCAGAGCACTGAGCAAGGCCGCCGTAAACTTGACCACTGGAAGATGCATGCTCCGGTGTTCGGCAAAGTGATCAAGCTCAATTTATTCGGCCAATTCGCCCGCACCCTTTCTACTTTGCTGGAAAACGGTGTGCCCGTGCTGACCGCTCTCAAAATTACCGAGCAAATTATATCCAATAGCATCGTCAAAGAGGCGATCTCCAAAACTCGCGAGGAGGTAACTGATGGTAAAACCATTGCCCAGCCGCTTGCTCGCAGTAAAGTTTTTCCTCAACTCATGGTGGATCTCGTCAAAATCGGTGAGGATACTGGTGACGTTCCGGGAGCCCTAAAAAACGTGGCCGATACTTATGAAAATGAGTTGAGCATTGCCCTGCGCGTTCTTACAAACATGATCGAGCCTGTTATGATTATCGTCATGGCGCTGGGCGTCGGCTTCCTTCTTTTGAGTGTCTTGTCCGCTATGTTCGCTATTACTTCTAACATCGCGCGCTGAATTGAATGGCTTGCAATTCCATCATTAATTGCCGAAGCCTCGTCCACGACTCAGAAGGCGTTTCTTGCTCTTGCCCCCCTCTGCCGGGCAGCCAGTTGTTAGGTGCCTTTACACTTATCGAGATCATGATCGTGGTCGCTATTATGGCCATTGTGATGACCATGAGCGTGCCCATTATTTATCGCAGTCTGCATAAGGAATCTCTTAACCAGGCAGTCCGTGATGTCGAGGAAGTCTGTGCCAACGCGCGTGCGCGGGCTATTATGTCTGGGGCCATGACCGAAGTCATTTTCCATCCGAAAGAAGCCCGGTTGGAAGTCTCCGGCGCCAGTGGTGGAACTGAGCATTCGGGTAATAACGCCATGGTCCAGGCCGGTAACACTGCCCCGTCTGCTTCGGGCATGTCTGCTCAAATTCCTGATGGCATCGTTATCGAAATGCTGGACGTGAATCTCTCCGAGTACAAAAACGAAGAAATAGCCAGGGTTCGCTTCTATCCCAACGGCACATGTGATGAACTTACCCTGATTTTGCAATCACTTCGCCATGACATGCGCGAAAACGATCGCTGGCGCAAAATTTCTCTGGAAATCACGACCAGCCTTGCCTCCGTCGAGTCGGATCCCAATAAGTGGCGATGAACTTATCTGCTCAAATGTTGCTGGACCACACCAGGAATCGACCTCCTTGCCGTGTTCCGGTTGGATGCCAGCACAAGCTCTTTCGCGACTCCGCTTTTACCTTAATGGAAGTCATGATCGCTTGTGGCATTTTTTTCATCGCCGTTTTTGCGATCCTTGCCTTGGTCTCCAATACCCTGCGGAATGCCCAGCGGCTTCGTCGGGTTGAAGTGGATGCGGGCATCATTTGCGCCCAGCTTTTTCGTACGAACCGTCTTACGGAGGGAGTCGAATCCGGCGATCTGGGTGATTTCGGATATCCCGATTTTACATGGCAAACGGATGCTCGCGAGCATGAAATTTTTACGAATGGCCTTTGGCAAGTTGAGATCGTCCTTCGTCGCCGTGGCACAGTCGATCCCATAGATACTAGGACGATCTGGGTATTCTCCCCCGACTCCTCGATTCGCCGTCCCGGCTTGCGCCCATGAGATCTTGCTTTTTAACTTGCCAGCGCTCACAGAATTTTCGCTATCACGAAGCGTCTCCTGGCTTTGAAAGTCTGCCGTTTGGCGTGTATTCGCGTCCGAGAACATCGCCCAGATTTCGCCGTGCTGCCTTCACCCTCGTCGAAGTCATGATCGCGATTGGAATTCTCGCCATGGTGCTCACTGCCATCTATTCCAGTTGGACTGCAATTCTGCGCGCCTCCAAAGTCGGTCTCAGCGCTGCCGCTTCCGTTCAACGGGCACGCATTGCTGTTCGCACTTTGGAAGAAAGCCTCAGTTCGACAGAATGTTTTGTTGCTCACATGCAACGGCATCCTGAGTATTATGCTTTTGCAGCTGAAAACGGCAGTGAAGCTTCGCTTAGTTTTGTTGCCCGCCTAGCCAAGTCGTTCCCGCGAAGCGGAAAGTTTGGGGATTTGGATCTCCGCCGCGTCACTTTCTCCGTTGAAGCCGGTCCTGATAACGGTCGTCGACTGGTCCTCCGTCAACAGCCAATCCTCATGGAGCTCGATAAAGACGAAAAGGAACACCCGCTCGTTCTCGCCAAAAACGTTCAGGAGTTTCAACTCCAGTTCTTCGACCAACGTCTGAACGACTGGATCGATGAATGGACCCAAACGAACCAAATTCCCAAGCTCGTCATGGTGACGTTGAAATTAGCTGATAATGCTAATTCAACAAAGGCTCAGGAGGAAATTACCCGTCTCATCAACATCCCTGCCATGGCCGTCCAACCGCTTTGGCAGGTCCCGATGATGCCGCGTGGGCCGGCTGGCTCGCCGCCCCCTTCAGGCGGACAAAATTCCGCTCAAGGTAGTCAAGGCAATCAAGGCACAGGATCGGGCTTCAGAGTTCAATGAGAGTTTCACTTTCTCAACGTTCAATGTTTCCTTCGAGATTCCATCGAGAGACTTCCCGCTTTATCGCAGGCTTACTTGGCGACACCTTGTTCCCAACACCTTCTCCTCGCAGCCTCCAACGTGGCATCGCCCTCATAATAGTGATGATTTCCATCCTCGTTTTGGCTGTCTTGGCCGGTGGCTTCGCTTGGTCCATGAAGGTGGAGACGCGGCTGGCCTACAATGCTAATAGTGAAGACGAACTTGAATGGCTTGGACGCTCCGGGGTGGAATATGCCCGCTGGATCCTTGCTCAACAGTTGCTGGTGCCCAATGAGCCTTATGATGCCCCTAACCAGGTATGGGCTGGTGGCGCAGGGGGTATAGGCACTACGAATACCCCTCTGCTTCAAGTCGAAAAGGAGGTTCACCTCGGCCACGGTTCCTTCACCTGGAAAATCACCGATTGCGAACGGAAAGCCAACATCAACACCGCCAGTGAGCCCATTCTCCAGCAGGGCCTCCTGCAAATGGGCGTCGACCCCAGCCAGTTTCCTCCCATTGTCGGTGCCATCATGGACTGGATAGATCCGGATAATAACATCCATTTGCAAGGTGCCGAAAGCGAGTACTACCAGGGGCTTAATCCACCCTATGAGGCCAAGAACGGTCCCATTGACGATTTATCGGAACTGCTTTTCATTAAGGATATCACTCCGGAAATGTACTGGGGCAGCGGGTCCTCCAATAATCCGCCAGGGCTGATTCAGAGAAAGCTGAATCGCTTTGGATCACGAGACGTGCCGCCTTCCTATACTGTTGGCCTCGTGGACCTTTTTACTCCCATTTCTTATGGGAAAATTAATATTAACACGGCCTCCGCAAACGTCCTCCAACTTATCCCGGGTTTGCCCGCTGATTGCGCTGAGCAAATTGTCGCTTCTCGCGAGGGAGAAGATGACGGCAGCGGTCTGACTGGTCCGTATCGGAGTATCGATCAAGTTCGCCGGGTCCCTTGTGTGGACCTCCAACTTGGTCGGCTCCTTCAACAATACTGCGACGTCCGCAGTAAAACATTTCATGCTCAGATTGACGCTCAGGTCGGCAGCTACAAACGCACCTTCTTTGCTACGCTTGCCCGTAACAACCAACGGGACGTTCAAATCCTCACGTTCTACTGGAAGTAGTTACTTGCTGTCGTTTGTGATCCGCTATTGTTTCGTCTTCGGCTGGCTTTGCCAGTTTACCAAAAGCTCTAGGTGGCTCCATAACCTGACCAGAGGCCACTTCCTTTCGGGTGGTAAATTCAGCTCGCCATCGGTGACGCCGGTGTGGTTAACCATCAAAATTTGTCCGCGTCTGAACGTCAGTTCCTAGTTTGCCTCTTGGGCTCCCTACTGCCGTCGTCGCCCCGTGAGCAGCTTTCCCCACAGGACCGTACTTGAGTGAAGGAAGCGATTGGGTTAGAATGTGCCATTGATTTAATCAGCTCAACTGAAACATGGTGCCGCGCTCTGTTGCGTGGGCTTTGTCTCATAATTCTGGGCTTGGTACTGACTGGAGGAGGACAAGCGGCCAGCCCTGATTTCGACGACGCCCAAAAGCAATTTCTCTCCGGCAGCTACACGGGCTGCATTGCCACTCTTCGGAAGGCCTCATCGGACCAGTCAGACGTGGAGATCGGAATTTTGCTCAGCCAAGCGCTTGCCGCCGTTGGTAAATATCCTGAGGCCCGTTCCGCAATTACCAACGTGCTCGCCGCTGACGCTCGGAGCATTCGGTCGCGGTGGCAAGCGCGCAATGTGTTTTTGCTGAATGGTCAAACCGCCGAGGCTGAGCAGATGGTGAGTGAAATTGTTCAAAGGATCAATGGTCAGCCTTGGACGTATCGTGATGCTCAAAGTCTCGTCGTCGCTGGGCAGACAGCCTTGCTTCTAAATAACGATCCTAAAAAAATTCTCAATCGTGTGTTTGACATGGCGCAAAAATCGGATCCTGCAACGCGTGAAGTCTATCTTGCCAGCGGGAATTTGGCGCTCGAGAAGCATGATTACGCTCTCGCTGCCAAGCAATTCGGTGCGGGTCTCAAGCAATTGCCTGAAGATCCGGACCTGCATTACGGCCTGGCTCAGGCATATGCCCCTAGCAACCGAAGGTTGATGATGGCCTCCTTGGACGCGGCTCTCGCACGTAATAGCAACCACGTCGGTTGCCTCTTGCTGCTCGTTGATTATCAGGTCGATGCGGAGGATTACACCGAATCCGCTAGACTTCTTGCGCGGGTGCAGGAAATTAACCCCTGGGACTCCGAAGCGTGGGCTTTCCGCGCTGTGCTCGCCCATCTGCATAACCAACCGCAGGACGAAAAGACAGCGAGGCAAACCGCATTGAAATTTTGGCCTGACAACCCTCGCGTCGATTACCTCATCGGGCTCAAATTGTCTCAAAAATACCGGTTTGCCGAAGGCGCAGCGTATCAACGACAGTCGTTGGAATTCGATTCAAAATATGTTCCCGCCAAAGCTCAATTGGCTCAGGATTTACTTCGCCTCGGCGAAGAAGCCGAAGGCTGGACCGTCGCCCAGGACGTGCACAAAGCGGATGCTTACGACGTTCAGGCCTTTAACCTCGTAAATTTGCGCGACGCACTGCTGAAATTCACCGCTCTTACCAACCAGAACTTCATTGTGCGTATGTCAAGTACTGAGGCCGCCGCGTATGGTGATCGGGCTCTGCAATTATTGAGCCTTGCCCGCAGCAATCTTTGCGCGAAGTACGGGTTCGAAGTGAAGCGCCCCACCATAGTTGAGGTATTTCCTGAGCAAAAGGATTTTGCTGTTCGAACCTTCGGCATGCCCGGTAATCCAGGGTATTTGGGTGTTTGTTTCGGCAGCGTTATCACCGCGAACAGTCCGGCCTCTCACGTAGATCAGCCAATCAATTGGGAAGCCGTTCTCTGGCACGAGTTCTGCCATGTTGTGACTCTCCAAAAGACCCGCAACAAAATGCCCCGTTGGCTGAGTGAGGGGATTTCCGTCTACGAGGAAATGCAGGCCAACCCTTCCTGGGGCCAGCAAATGAACCCGCGCTATCGGGAAATGATCCTGGAAAACGAACTAACCCCCGTTGCCAAACTGAGCGCCGCATTCCTGATGCCCAAGTCGGACCTCCACGTCCAATTTGCCTATTATGAATCTGCCCTCGTTGTTGAATTCCTGGTCCAGCGCTATGGGTTGGAGAAGTTGAAAGCCATTCTCGTTGATTTAGGAGCCGGTCTGGAGTTGAACATTGCTATCGAAAAACACACAGCCCCCCTTGCCATAATTGAAACCGACTTCTCTGCCTTTGCTCGCGCCAAAGCCGAAAATCTTGCACCAACCCTGGGTTGGGATAAACCCGATTTTGCAAAGACTGAAAATCGCCGATCCCGCTTACCCCATTTTCGTCTGTCTCCACCGCTCCGTGAACCCAGGCCCGTCGCGGGAACCAATAACCACCCAGCCACTGCACCTCTGGATGAATGGACCCTTTGGGCTCAATCACGGCCGACAAACTTCTGGGTGATGACGCGCAATGCGGATGAGTTGATCCGGGAAAAAAACTGGAATCAGGCAAAACCCATTTTGGAAAAATTAGTCGCTGCCTACCCCGACTTTACCGGCTCTGAGAGTGCGTATGCAATGTTGGCCCGGGTGCACCGCGAATTGGGTGAAACCAATGCGGAGCGACAAGTTCTGGCACAATTCGCAGAAAAAGATAATGAGGCCCTTGATGCCTACCTGCGGCTCATGCAAATAAGCGCCACGGAGCAGGATTGGCCGACGGTTATCCTAAATGCCCAGCGCTACTTGGCCGTAAATCCTTTGACTGCGCCACCTTATCAACTGCTGGCCACTGCCAGTGAAAAGCATGGCGACGATTCAACAGCCATCCAGGCTTATCGATCACTACTGGCTTTGGATCCACCTGATCCTGCCGAAGTTCACTATAAATTAGCGCAGTTGTTGCGCCGCGCGCACGATTCAGCCGCTCGTCGGCACGTTCTGCAAGCTTTGGAAGAGGCACCACGTTTTCGTGAAGCTTTGAAGTTCTTAGTTGAGATCGCCGATGAACATCCACGCCTTGGCTCTGCTGAAGATACGAAATGAAAAAGCTTGGGCTTATTTTCCTGCTTCTGGCAGTCGGCTTCATGGTGCTGGCGCAAAGGCGGGGCTCTCGGGGCTATGGTGGCGGCTGGAGCTATCGCGGTGGAGGCGAAGGCTACTCCACCGAATTTGAGACTTGCAAGACGGCCCGCGAGGTCCCTTATCACAGCACCGGCACACCGAACTGGACCAATGCAGTCGGCTTTGAACGAGACGCTTTTACGTTCGTGCGCATCCGGCGTGACCGCTCCTCTGGCGGTTCCTGGAGTGGGGGTCACTGGTGGACCGATTTTCCGGATAGCGATTTAAACCTTTCCTTTCGCCTGCAACAAGTCACCTCCATAACGGTAGACCCCGATGGTCGAGTGTTGCGGCTCACGGATCCTGAGCTGTTCGATTATCCTTGGATCTATATGGTCGAACCAGGAAGTCTGGAGTTGCGTGAGGAGGAAGTGCCGGTCCTGCGAAATTATTTGAACAATGGCGGAGTCCTGATGGCCGACGATTTCTGGGGGCCCGTTCAATGGGATCAGTTTGAGCGTGAGATTAAACGCGTGTTTCAAGATAAGAATTTTGTGGAGTTGGAAATGGACCATCCCATCTTCCACTCCGTGTTCGATCTCAAAGTCCCAAAGAATAAACTGCAAACCCCTAATGTGTGGCGCGGTGTTCAGAGCCAGGGAGATGGCATCACTTGGGAAAATCATGACGGCGTGGAATGCCGGGATATGCATCTCCGGGCGATATTCGACGACAAGGGGCGCATTATGGTGATTGCCACTCACAACTGCGACAACGGCGACGGTTGGGAAAGGGAAGGGGAGAACGACTATTTCTTTCATGAATTCTCCGAAAAACGGGCTTTTCCGCTCGGCATAAATATTATTTTTTATCTAATGACCCACTGAATGAGCACACTCACCGATACCACAGCCTCCCCGGACAGTAACAAACCTGAAAGCAATGTGGTCGTTTCACTCGGCGGCCCGGCACCGCCCGCGGCAACGGACTTCGTCGCCGAGGCGCCCATCTCTGCCCGTGTCATCCCCAACGCCATTGAGCTCGAACGCCAAACAGTTGAGAAACTAGTTGCGGGACGAAAGCTAATTGAAACGGAGCTGGAGAAAGTCATTGTTGGGCAGAAGGAAGTGATTGAGCAGATTCTGATCGCTCTACTTGCCGGAGGACACTGTCTTATTACCGGAGCGCCGGGACTGGCTAAGACCTTGCTTGTCAAATCGATAGCTCGCATCTTCCATCTGAAATTTCAACGCATTCAGTTCACTCCTGATCTCATGCCTGCGGATATCACCGGTACCGAAATTCTCCAGGACACGACCGAAGGCAGAAAAATGGCGTTTGTGCGCGGACCAGTGTTTGCAAACATGATTTTGGCGGACGAGATCAACCGCACACCTCCCAAGACCCAAGCCGCTCTGCTTGAAGCCATGCAGGAGCACCAAGTCACTGCCGCTGGCGTGCGCCACGCTTTGGAAGAACCCTTTTTTGTTCTTGCTACTCAAAACCCCATTGAAATGGAAGGGACGTACCCGCTTCCGGAGGCGCAACTTGATCGCTTCATGTTCAATGTCGTGATGGACTATTTGTCTGAAGACGACGAGGTCGCCGTCGTTGTGGCCACCACGTCCTCATCCGCGGTAAACATTGAGGCTCTGTTCACGGGTGAGGATGTGCTCCAATTCCATGAAACCGTACGCAAAGTGCCCATTGCAGAAGAACTGGTTCGGTACGCTGTGAGACTTGCCGCCGCTTCGCGGCCACACCAGGTTGGCGCGCCCGACTACGTTAACGAATGGGCCAGTTGGGGTGCTGGCACCCGGGCCGGACAGTTTCTGGTGCTCGGCGCAAAGGCTCGTGCGTTACTCAAAGGGCGTGCCCACGTTACGATCGAAGATATTCAGACTCTTACCTACCCGACTCTGCGGCATCGAGTCCTGCTTAATTACCGCGCCGAAGCCGAAGGAGTCAAAGTCGAGGACGTTATTAAACGTTTGCTGGCGGGAGTGAAAACCCCCATTCAAGGAAAATGAAACTATCCCCGCCCGATAATCTCTCAGGCGCGATTGTGCTCCCGCCATGCTGAATCCTCGGCCAAATTCCTCATCGCCCCCGGGTTCTCTGATCGACCCCCAGGCGTTGATGAGTATACGTAATTTGGAGCTGCGCGCCCGGGTTGTTGTCGAAGGATTCTCCGCCGGTTTGCACCGGAGTCCGTACCATGGTTTTTCTGTGGAGTTCACCGAATATCGCCAGTACACCCCGGGCGACGATCCTCGCTACGTCGACTGGCGAGTTCTGGCGCGTAGCGATCGCTATTTTATCAAAAAGTTCGAAGATGAAACCAATCTCCGCTGTCATCTGCTGGTCGATCATAGTCGCTCGATGAGCTACGGCTCGGTGGGATATACGAAAGCCGAGTACGCAGCAACGCTGGCGGCCACCCTTGCCTATTTTCTCTACTTGCAAGGGGACGCTGTTGGCTTGCTTACCTTCGATGAAGAACTACGCGAGTTTTTGCCGGCGCGGCACCGAACCGGTCATCTGCGGCATCTTATGCTAGCGCTTGAGAAACCGACTCGAGGCAATCACACTAATTTAGCTAAGCCGCTGACCCGTGTCGCTGAAATTGTCCGCAAACGCGGCTTGGTCGTGCTGCTCTCGGATTTTCTCTCCCCCTTGGAAAATCTCGAAGCCGCCCTGGTGCAGGTTGCAACCTGCGGACATGAGGTGGCTCTTTTCCAAGTGCTGGACTCGGCCGAGTTAACGTTCAATTTTGACGCGGCCACCACGTTCCAGGATGTGGAAACCGGTCATACGCTCCACATTGATCCCGCCGCAGCTCGAGCGGATTATCTCAGCAAGCTGGAAGCCCACTGCACGAATTTGCGTTTGACCTGTGCTCGGCTTGGCATCAACTATCAGCTCTTATCTACGGACAAACCATTGGAAGCCGCTTTATTTGACTTTGTGCGCAGCCGAATGAAAAAGCGCATGAGCGTAAAGCGCTTTGCCGCTGCACTCGCCAATTCCGCATGAGCTTTCTCGCTCCTTTGTTCCTGCTCGGTGCTGCCGCGATTGTCCTTCCGGTGCTTTTTCATTTCATTCGGCGGACCACCCGTGAGCGGACCGTCTTTAGCTCATTAATGTTTCTCCAGGCTTCTCCGCCTCGAGTCACCCGGCGCAGTAGGCTCGAGCACCTTCTTCTACTTTTCCTGCGTTGTCTTGTCCTGTGTCTTTTAGCGCTCGGCTTTGCCCGGCCATTCATTAACAAGGCTATGGACGGCAGCCCCTCGGACGCAGTCTCCAAGCGCGTGATTTTTCTTGTGGATACGAGCGCCAGCATGCGGCGTGCGCAGCTTTGGGAGGATGCCCGAGAAAGGGTGGCCTCTGTTCTGAGCAGACTCTCCCCTGCCGATCAGGTTTCAGTGCTGACCTTTGATCGGGACCTCAGACCCCTCGTCAGTTTTGAGCAGTGGAATGCCACGCCCGGTAATGAAAAGATAGCGCTCGTAAAGCAACGCCTAAATGAGGTGTCCCCCGGTTGGTTGAGCACCCATTTGGGAAACGCGTTGGTAAGTGCCGCTGAGACTCTCGCCGACCCCGGCAACAAACACTTGGCTGTCCGAAATGAAATTGTGGTCATCAGTGATCTGCAGGAAGGATCTCATCTGGAGCAACTTCAGGGTTATGAATGGCCTAAGGGTGTTGAAGTGTCTGTTGAACCTCTGAATCCCAAGCATCTCGGCAACGCCGGCCTGCAACTGGTTACGGATCCCGATACCTTGGAGGTAAAATCAAATGCGGCTGCTCGTGTCCGCGTCAGTAATGCCGCAGATTCAAAACGGGAGCAATTCCAGGTAGGTTGGACCGCCAGCCAAGGGAGAGAATTCGTTGGAAAGCCTCTGGATGTTTATGTCCCACCCGGGCAAAGTCGGATAGTGCAGTTGGAATTCAAGGCTGATCGTGCCCAAGCCACTGGTGATGCGAAACTGCCCACCCGAAATCATCCTCCCATTCCTCAGCAAATCATGTTGCAGGGCGACGAGGAGGATTTTGATAACAGCATGTTCGTTGTCCCACCTGAACGAGCAAAGCTGACCGTTATGTATTTCGGCCCGGAGGCGGAAAAGGATCCCCAGCAACCGCTTTATTTCCTTCAGCGTGCTTTCCAGGATACCCGGCGCCAGACAGTCCATGTGCAAGCCGTCCCTGCCGACGACTTACCAGCCTCGCTGTTGCGGTTGGCGAGTATGTTCATTGTTAGTGAGCCGCTCGCAGCTTCATTGGCCGACGCTTTGCGCGAGCAGGCTCTGGGCGGTAAGACCTTGCTATTCATGCCCAAAAACCAGAGCTTGGGTGCTACTCTTTCACGTGTGCTTGGAGCCGGTCAGGTGTCGATTGAAGAAGTCAGACCTCAGAACTATGCCATGCTCGCGGAGATTGACTTTGGCCACCCCCTCTTCTCCTCCTTTGCGGATCCCCGCTTCAGCGATTTTACAAAAATCCATTTCTGGCAGTACCGCCGTATCGACATCCAGGGGGTATCAGGTCTGCGGGTGCTGGCCCGGTTTGATGATGGTGCCCCCGCAATCCTGGAGGCCTCGGTTGGCAAGGGGCGTGTGCTCGTAATTGCTTCCGGTTGGCAACCGAATGATAGCCAACTTGCCCTCTCCACCAAGTTTGTACCCATGCTCTATTCGATGTTGGAGGAAAGTGGAGGCCCGATCAGTCAGCCGGGAGCGTATCATGTTGGAGACACCCTGCCGCTGGCTGCCTTGGGGTTCGACCCCAAATTGAGCAAGCTCGTTGCCCCGGATGGCTCACAAATTGCCATCGTGCCGGGTGGAACGAACCACCTGGTGGCTACCAAACCCGGCATTTATCGGATCCTTTCCGGTGAGAAAGGTGTAAGCTTGGCTGTGAATTTAGACCCCTCGGAAAGTCGCACTGGACCGCTTCCTTTGGATGAGTTGGCGCGGTTGGGCGCTCCTCTCTCTCGCCCCCGTGCGCCGCTCGCGCGTGCGAGTGAAACCAAAGCCCGGTTTCAGCGCGAGGAATTGGAAAATCGCCAAAAGCTCTGGCGTTGGTTGGTCGTAACTGCGCTGGGCATTCTGCTCGCTGAAACGTGGCTGGCTGGCTGGACCTCTCGAAAATTGTTGCTCGAAACAAAGACGGCTCCATGAGCGACATCAATCCGAATCCAAATCCGCCGATGTTGGCCATGCCTGCGCCGATTGCCTCACCGCCTCCCGTGGCTGCGGGCCCTCCTGAAATCCCGCCTCTGCTCAATCTGGAAATTCCTGGGCCAACTTCGGCAGCGCTTTCCCCCACAGTCTCGATAAATGCGTTGAACTCCCTTTTGCAAAAAGTTGAGCAGCGCCGCCAAAATCTTCGCTTCTGGGCTGCCCTCGCGTCCTGTTGGGCCGCCGCCGCAATTATTGGCTGGGGTCTAATAGTGATCCAAGGTGTGGCTGGGCCGGATTTTATCCTGCGCATCGCGGGATTCAACTTGCCATTTATTTGGCCGCTTGCAGGCTTGGTCGGTATCACTCTCGTGGGTTTTGCTTTAATCCGCCTGCAACATCACCGTCGGGGAAATTTGCGACAGCTCGCCGCTCAAATCGAAGCTCGGTACCCTGAACTCGAAGGCCGGCTATTGACGGCCATCCAACAGCAACCCGCTCCCGAAATGGAATTGGGATATCTGCAGCACCGGATAATTCAGGAGGCGCTGCGTCACGGTGAGCAAAATAACTGGTCGGACCTCATTCCGCAATCGCGCATCGTTCTTGCGCAATTGGCCCATCTATTAGCCTTGTGCTTGTTCCTGTTGACCAGCGTGACTCTGGGTTTTCAGACGAGTAGGGAACACCGCTCTTTTGCGCACGGCGGAAATGCTGAAGTTACCGTCACACCCGGAGATACCGCAATCGAGAGGGGCAACAGCCTCATTATTTTTACCCGCTTTGGCGGCCCGTTGCCAGCCGTTGTTAACCTTGTTCTGGGCAGTTCTGCCGGTCAGACCCAGAGCATCCCGCTCGTGAAGAGTTTGGCTGATCCGGTTTTCGGCGGCAGTCTGCCGGAAGTTTCCAGTAACCTTGTTTACCACGTGGAGTATGCCGGCAAACGCACCCGCGATTTTAAAGTCACTGTTTTTGACTATCCTAAGCTCGAACGCTCGGATGCCGAGTTGCTCTACCCGGCGTACACCGGCTTGCCGATTAAACGCATCCAGGATACTCGGCACATCAGCGCGGTTGAAGGCTCTCGCCTTGACCTTTCGCTTCAACTGAATAAACCGGTGCTCACCGCTCGACTCGTCCCCAAAGGTGAGCGCGGGGATAACGACATCCCTCTGCAAATTCTGACTAATCGCACAGTTGCCGAGCTTAAGCAATTTGTGCTGGCCGCTAGCAAATCTTACGAATTGCAACTTGTGGATGCCGACGGCCGGACCAACAAAGTACCCTCACAATTTGTTTTCGCCGCCTTGCCCAATCGTGCGCCGGAGTTGCACCTGACTTCCCCACGGGGTGATATCCGGCCTTCCCCTTTGGAAGAGATCTCCTTTGATGGCACGGCTTGGGATGATTTTGGCGTCCAGTCGTACGGCTTAGGCTACACCGTTGCCGGGCAGGACCCCCAACTGATTTCGTTGGGTGAACACGTCCCCGCTAAAGAAAAAAGAAGCTTCCACCACCTGCTTCGCCTCGAAGATCTCGCCTTGCAACCGGACGAACTTATCGCTTGGTTTGCTTGGGCCGACGATATTGGGCCTGATGGCCAGGTCCGGCGTACGAGCACCGATTTGTTCTTCGGTGAGGTGCGCCCATTCGAAGAGGTTTTTCGTGAAGGCCAGGGCATGGAGGGGGGCCAGGCAGGCCAGACAGGCCAAGCGGGGCAAAATGGGCAAAGTGCCACTGCGAAACTCGCTGAATTGCAAAAGCAAATCATTAATGCCACTTGGAAGTTGCAGCGTGCGCATGTTGCCACAAACGCGAACCAATCCAGTCTTCCAATCAGACGTGCCGCTCGTCTCACCTCCACGTCGAATTCCAGGGTAAATCCTCTATTTCTTCCCGGATATGCTTCTCTGGCTGCCATTGCGAGCCATCATGGTTTTATGGGCCTTGTTAGCCCCGGCCTTCATGCCCAGGTAAAGGAGCCACGCATAACCCCCTCCTCGGCATCGGCCCGCCCAGCGCAGCCCGGCTTGAAACCTCCCCGCCCAGGTCAATCCTATGAGGAAGATTTGAAGGTGATCCGTGAGGCCTTAGAACAAGCCTTAGAACAGGCTGAGGCTGCTTCCGGTCGCCAGGATGACCCTCGCCTTCAGGCTTTGTGGTCAGCCACGAAGACGGAAATGGAAAAAGCCTTGGCGCTCCTCGATGATGCCCTGAAAACCCCGACTTCCTTGCCGGGCGCACTCGCCGCGGAAAAGAGCGCCTACCAGGCTTTGCTGAAATTACAGGAGCACGAATACCAGGTCACCCGCTCGCGCAATCAAAGCCCAGGCGGGGAGGGGCGCCAGGGCCAAATGCAGAGGCAATTGGATCAACTCGAGTTCAAACAGTCCGATGATCGTTACGAAACCCAGCGCGAGGCTCGCACACCTCAAAGTACCGAGCGGAAGGAAGAATTGCAGGTCATGAACCGTTTGCAGGAGCTTGCCCGCCGCCAACAGGATTTGAATGATAAGCTCAAGGAACTGCAGACCGCGTTGCAGCAGGCTCGTACCGATGAGGCGCGCCAGGAACTCAGACGTCAATTAAAACGCTTGCAGGAAGATGAACAGCAATTGCTCGCGGATGTGGATGAAGTAAAACAACGAATGGACCGGCCGGAGAACCAGTCACGCATGAGCGAGGAGCGGCAGCAATTGGAGCAAACCCGTAATGACGTTCAGCGCGCCGCCGAGGAGGCGGGTAAAGGTTCTCCGGGGCAAGCTCTGGCTGCTGGAACCCGCGCGCAGCGGCAGCTTCAGGAAATGCGTGAGCAGATGCGCAAGCAGAATTCCAATGAGTTCGCTGAGGAATTACGCAAGCTGCGCGGCGCCGCCCGGGAACTCGAACGCCGACAGGATGCCATTCTGAACAAGCTCCAGCCTGAGTCGGTCGATCAACGAAAGTCTCTCACGGATGCCTTCGATCGCGATGCTCTGCTCAAAGATCTCGAAAGGCAAAAACAGGATCTTACGAATCTCGTCGAACGCGTCACCCAGGTGACTCAGGAGACTGAGCAGGCGGAGCCTTTGGTTTCTAAGCAGTTATACGATACGGTTCGCAAGTTCAGTCAGGACACTGGCAAGGGCGTGCGGGATCTCCAAAGTCAGTGGTTGAACCGTGGCCAAATGCCCCGCAGTCTCTATGATCATCTGAAAGATTCGAAGGCGGCCGAGGGCACCAAATTGCTTGAAATGACTTCCGAAATGCTCCGGCAGGATGGGCTCCCGCAAGCTCAGGAATCCGGTCAGGTGGCCCGCAGTGCTTTGAATAGTTTGAAGCAGGGCGTTGAGCGTGCGGCTCAGAGTGTCATTGGCGATGACGCTGAAGCCTTGCGTCTGGCCCAGGACGAGCTCGGCCGGTTGACGGAACAACTGCAACAGGAAATGGCTCAAGCCGGAAACGAGGGCACCAATGGTTCAACCGCTGGCGCGCTGGATCGGGAAGCCAACGGAAGTAAGAGTCGCCTGCCGGCCAGCCAAAATGTTTCCCCGGCAACCGGGGAAGCTTCCCGTGAACAAGCCTCCCGGCCGGGCCAACCCGCTACTCAGAGTCAGGGTGAATCAGGTGAGGGTAAAGCATCCGGGAATGAAGTAACTCAAGCAACCCCTCCGCCATCGAATCAAGCAGCCGATTCGGGTCAGGCGCCTGGAAGTACGGGTGCCGACGGACAACAGCCGGAGTCGGCTTCTGGCGAACGTCAGGCGCGGAACTCGCCGTCTCCCTCGGCCCCCCGAAATGGCCGTGCGCGCTCGGGAGAACCGAGCTCAGCGGGCGGTGGGGGCGAAGGTAGCGACCTTGCCCGCAATCTAACTCGCAATTTGGACCGCTTGCTAAGTAATGATGTTGGCGGTCCAGCGGGACCCATTACGGGTGAAAACTTCACGTCCTGGTCGGACCGCTTGCGCGAAGTCGAAGAAATGGTGGAAATTCCTTATCTCCGAAACGAAGTGGCGCGCGCGCGCGAGCGGGCTCGCACTGTGCGCCAGCAGTACACACTCGACCGTAAGAAGCCCGATTGGGCTGTGGTGCGTCTGAAGATCATGCAGCCTTTAGTCGAGGTGCAAAAACACATTGCCGAGGAACTCGCTAAGCGAGAGTCCCGCGAAGCCCTTGTGCCCATTGATCGCGATCCGGTCCCCAACCGCTACTCCGATTTAGTCAGGCGCTACTACGAGGAACTCGGGAAGAACCAGTAGTGCCGTCCTGTTATTATCCCTCATGTTCTTCGCCACCATCACTTTCTCCGCCCGGGGCTGGCTTTGGTGGACTTTTGGCGTCTTGGCCTTGGCTCTGCTCATATCCTTCTGGAGTTACCGCACCGTCCCTTCCGGTCCATTTCGTTGGGCCGGTTTAGGTTTGAAAATGTTGGGTTTTCTTGGGCTCGCCTTCTGTTTATTGGAACCGCTTTGGTCGGGTCAGCGCGCCCGCCCGGGGGCAAACGTATTTGCCGTGGTTGCCGATAATAGCCAGGGTTTGCAAATCAAGGATCGCCAGTCCCCCCAAACTCGCGGGGAGACACTTCTTCGCCTGCTTGATCCGCAGGCCCACTCCTGGCTGGGCAGTCTGGAAGAAAATTTTGAGCTGCGGCGCTATTTCTTCGATGCTCGCCTGCAGGCGACCCGGGACTTCAGTGAATTGGCTTTCGACGGGCGTGCGTCGGCCCTCGGCTCGACTTTGCGCATGCTCGCAGACCGCTATCGTTCTCGGCCATTGGCCGGTGTCCTGCTCCTGACAGATGGAAATGCCACGGACCTCAAAGGCACCCCCGAGTTGGCCGGTCTGCCTCCGATTTATCCTGTCGTTATTGGCAACCAGGACCCCATACAGGATATCGCCGTCCAACAGATACGCGTAAGCCAGACAGCGTTTGAAGACGCCCCTGTTTCGATCCAGGTCGATGCCTCGACCGTTGGATATGATGGTGCTCTTGTAGCCGCTCAACTACTGGATCGCTCTGGAAAAAAGGTCGCTGAACAAACCTTGAAGGCTCGCAAAGCCAACGATTTGTTGGCCTTCCGCTTTCAATTTCGGCCTGAAGCCCAGGGACTATCCTTCTACAAGCTCCGGGTACGCAGCCAGGCCGAGGTCGGCTCACCGGATACGCTCGAAAATACGCAAGAAGCCACCCTCGCGAATAATGGCAGTGTCCTGGCGGTGGACCGCGGTCGTGGACCCTACCGCATCCTCTACGTTTCCGGTCGTCCTAATTGGGAGTTTAAGTTCTTGAACCGAGCTGTTCAAGCGGATGACCAACTCCAAATGACCGCTCTGATTCGTGTGGCCAAGCGCGAACCGAAGTTCAATTTCATGGGCCGCGCGGGTGAATCAAGCAACCCGCTCTTCCGCGGTTTCGGTAATCAACAGGATGTCGAACAGTATGATCAACCTGTGTTGGTTCGCTTAAACACCCGCGATGAAATTGAATTGCGCGGCGGTTTTCCCACTAGGCCCGAGGATCTCTATGTGCTTTCCAGCACATTGGGATCCTAAGCTTAGAATTCCACGTGGACAAGTTGTCGCG